>Ga0115853_100043_pt1 | contig 29306 bp, 25 predicted proteins | sample InSIn5gowninarea_FD_83867 | JGI IMG/M metagenome (GOLD analysis project Ga0115853, IMG submission 83867)
CAAGCAGCTTGGTTATAATAAAGAACAAACAGTAATAGTGCGGATTGATAATGATGATATTTATAAAAACATGAATGTTTTTAAAACTGATCTGCAAAATCAAAATGTTATTCAAAGTGTTTCATTAGGTCTGCCGCGCCAGCTTTATCTGCCACAGATAGATCAATGCCTTTCCCCGGCTGAAAAAAATTAACCAGCACCATCCCCAGCAGCAAGCTGGCAAGTGAAGCAGATACAAACCACAGCATTGCTTTACCACCCACCCGGCCTACAGTTTTTAAATCACCTAGTTTGGCAATGCCTACCACCAATGTGCTGAACACTAGTGGTGCAATGATCATTTGCACCAGGTTGAGGAAGATTTTTGTAAGCAGTCTTATATTATCGGCAAAAGATTGTGCAAATGCAGGGCTGGCCGCTACATACACCCAGTAACCAAGCGCAATGCCCGCAGCCATTGCAATTAAAATATAAATAGTCAGCCTGTTGTTCATGCAAAACAGTAGGGGCGCAATATAAGGCGAAATAGGCAAGCTGTTAAATGTTATTATTTGTTGAGGGTGAAGATCTGTCAGTTGTGAACTTGCCTTTGTTTTTGCTGCACTCGCTAGCGGCATATCCTACGAAGTGATTTTCCTGGATAAAGAAGTCGGTATTTTTTTATTTAATTACTTTGAATTACAAAGTACTTTGATATATCTTTGCACTTATAGAAAACAAAACAGTTATGATCACTAAGAACAACAGACTTACCGCCATTGTACTATCAGTAGCACTTCTTTTGCTCATACCATTAATAGCCATGCAGTTCACAGACGAGGTGAACTGGTCTCTGTTCGATTTTATTGTCGCTGGTGTCCTGCTGCTCGGCACCGGTCTCTTGTGTGAGTTTGTAATAAGGAAGGTAAACAAAATAAAGTACCGGATCGCTATCTGTGCTGCACTTCTGGCTGCACTGTTCCTCATTTGGGTAGAACTTGCAGTCGGTATCTTCGGAACACCCTTCGCCGGTAGTTAGGTATCAAAAACATGAAAGGCAATGAAGTACAGCTGATGAAGTTTACTACTTCCAGCTACGTTTTTCAGCAAGCAACGCTTGTTGGCAGCAGTTTCTCTACGCCAGATAAGATGCATTTATACTATTCCGTTCTCAAACTCTTTACGGGGTTTGCAACTGCTGCTTTGATTGCTTTTATACTTACTGTAATTAATGCGATGCCAAACGTTATCAATGCAGCTAAAGCAAAGATCCACCAGCTTAAACTTGTTTTATAGGCGAAGTTTTGCAGCCATTTATCCATGGCCCAATAACCTACAGGTAATGCAAAGCAGGCGGCTATTAATACAGGCTTCAATAAATCTTTTGATAACAAAACAACAATTCCCTGTACAGATGAACCCAGCACTTTTCTTACCCCAATTTCTTTAAAACGTTTTGTTGCTGTAAATGAAGCAAGACCAAATAATCCAAGACATGCAACAAATATGGCGAGCATGGCAAACACAGATAAAATAGTTTGCTGCCGGATATCTTTTTTATACAGATCATTAAACTGCTCATCTAAAAAACTATATTCAAAAGGGTAAGCAGATGCTACACTTTTATATGCTTTTTCTACCAATGCTACACCTGCCTCTATATTGCCGGGTTTTAATTTTATCAATGCCACTCTCCTGTCCACGTTCGGCGCAATCACCAATGGTTCCACATTTTGCTTTAAAGACTGAAAATTGAAATCCTCTACCACACCAATAATGCGGCGCTTTGCATCATCCCGAACAGTGTTTTGTATCCATTTGCCAAGGGCTTGTTGCGGCGTCCATCCAAGCTTTGTAGCAGCCGTTTTATTTATTAAAACAGCACTTGTTGAATCTGTTGGGAATTGGGCAGAGAAATCTCTTCCTGCCAAAATTCTTAAGCCTAAGGTTTTTACAAATTCGAAATCAGCAAATTCTGTTCTTGCATCCCATCTTTCACTATGACCTTCCACATCAAAACCGTAACCATCAAAAAAACCACCCGGCTCTCCAGACATTAATGAAACACTTTGAATAACATTTTGATTTTGCAGATCAGTTTTAAAAACATTCATGTTTTTATAAATATCATCATTATCAATCCGCACTATTACTGTTTGTTCTTTATTATAACCAAGCTGCTTGTTCTTTACATAGCTCATCTGTTTGGTAATAACTATGGTGCCCACGATGAGAAATACCGAAATGCTGAACTGCACAACCACCAATGCCTGCCTGAAGGCTGAGCCGCCTTTGCCTAATCTTAGTTTACCTTTTAATGCTTGAACCGGCGAGAAGGCAGATAAGAAAAATGCAGGATAACTCCCCGCTAAAAAACCAACAATAATGATTACGCCAATGAGAAATAAATAGATTGGTAAAGTATTCCATGAAACGGCTAAAGAATAATCAAGCAATTGATTGTACCATGGCAATACTGATAATAATAACCCAACAGAAATGATACATGAAATAGTTGTAAGCAAAACACTTTCGCCAATAAACTGCCATATTAGACTATTACGCAATGCGCCCAGCACCTTGCGTAAGCCCACTTCTTTTGAGCGGTCCACTGCACGGATGGTGGAGAGGTTCATAAAGTTGATGCAGGCAATTAAGAGTATCAATACAGCGATAGAAAGAAAAATATAAACCACCGTTTTATCACCATGCCTCGCACTATCAAAGTCCACATTTTCAAAATAAACATCTTTTAGCGGCGTAAGCGAAAGCTTCCAGCGAAGGCCATATTTCTTCATGTCACCGCCCACATATTTTTCTACAAACTGGGGCAACTGGCTTTCAATTTGTTGTGGTGTTGTATGCGGATCAAGCAATATATAAGTGTACATCCCGTTGTTGATCCAGGATGTCATGGTGCCTATGTTCTTATAGTTTTCAAGCGGAACAACTAGATCAAAATACAAATGCGAATTAGAAGGAACATCCTTAGCAATACCTGTCACTTTTAATGGCAGGCTTTTATCAAGCTCAACTACTTTGCCCATTGCATTATCAATACTTCCAAAATACCTTTTTGCCGTTGATTCTGTTAACACAACACTATTAGGATTTTCCAAAGCGGTTGCAGCATCACCTTTCATCAACGGAAATGAAAACAGGCTGAAAAAATCAGGATCCACGTCAAATATTTTCTTTTCATGAAAAGACCTGTTACCAATCGTTACCAGATTATCTGATGGATTTACACGAACTGCTTTTATTATTTCACCTTTAAAATCATTTAGCAGCGCAGGTGCGTGCATTCCTGATAGGTAAGATACACTGCTATGCTTTCCTTCATTCTCAAAGCCACGCATCACACGATAAATGCGATCATTATCTTTATGGAACCTGTCAACGCTAAACTCATTCATGATGAACAGAAAGATCATCATGCATACTGTTATACCAATGGTTAATCCAAGAATATTGATGAAAGAAAATACTTTATTCTTCATCAGGTTGCGCCACGCAGTTTTGATATAATTTTTAAACATGAATTGGTTGTATTGAATTTCAAAAGCACTATTGAAATGCCGGTTTTTTATTTACATGAGTATCAATTAATTGGCAATATCCAACCCAATGGAAGAGCACGCTTTTGATACAGTAGTGTTCGTTTTTGTTACAGGATAAATTAAACCTAAGCGCCCCTCAAAGCAGTTAGGGTATACCCACCAAAATTGCCACCAACAATTCAAGACTTGGCAATGGTAGGGAATTTGAAAAACATCAGCTCAGGTCAACCAACAAAGCTCAACAGAATTACAAATGCTCAATTCAGTATATTCTAAGCTAAGTGCCCTGTCAATCAGCTAATATTGTTTAAATTGCAGATCAAATCAATAGTTTGTCTTCCCGAGTTCTTAAGCCAATGCAACTAAAATAGCAGAATAACATAGTTAAGTTCCACAAGCAAAAACTGTAATTTGTCATCCCGACGAAGGAGGGATCTGTGGCTAATAGATAAATCACTCTTTAATTATACTTTGATGTTTGCCACAACTCTTTAAACTATTTAGGTAACAACGTAGTAATTACCCTGTCCACCAAATAAGATTACAATAAACATCCATCTACCATCAAATAAATAAAGCTTTTCTAATAGAAGCTAACCAAAAGCGTCTTCTCCCCACCAAAAACACAATTCACCTCAGCCTGCAATGAGCTACGTATCCACCTTTCGATTTTCCGTTAAGTAAGCCTACGCTGTCCAAAGTTTAAGGCCAAAGGCAACCATCTTCCCCAACCAGTACCCATCAAAGCCGCACACGCACCATTGTTAGCCCAACCATTCACTCCAAAACAAAGATGCACCTTAGGCCATGTGGAGGCGCTGGCCAGCACGGATGCCCGGAGGGATCATGCCGTGCTTGAACTTTTTTGTTTCTTTTTTCTTTCAAGAGAAAAAAGAAAGATTTAAACTATATGTAAGAGATCACATTATCAATACCTTAAAGCTATATAGCACCATCCCAGTATTGCTTCTAAAAATCTATAACCCTCCTCCAAAACAAAGCCATCCCTCCACAAACAATTACAGTTAATAATGCACCCACTTCAAAGTACATACAAAATTCACACCCTAAGCAAGCCACGGAATCCCCTGGCGGCATAGTAAGATTCCGCACCGTTGTGATACACAAAAACAGTATCATAACGGCGATCACAATAGAGGGTTCCCCCAAGTTTTCTGACAGCAGCAGGTGTTTGCACCCAGCTCGACGTTTTCGTATCAAAATGTCCAAGTGTCTGCAACGCCCGGTATTGTTCTTCCGTTAAAAGTTCAATGCCCATCGCAGTTGCCATATCAATAGCGTTGTTGGCTGGTTTATTTTCTTTCCTTGACTCCAGTGCTGCTCGGTCATAACAAAGACTTCTGCGGCCCTTAGGACTTTCCGCAGAACAATCATACAAAATATATGCTCCTGTCTGTATATCATAGCCAACAACATCTGGTTCTCCGCCGGTCCTTTCCATTTCATAGAGCGACCACAGTTTTTCTCCGCCCGCTGGCGTATCCAGCTTTGCCTGTACGTCATCCCATTCAATACCTGTATGACGGTTCATGTTTTTCTCAAAACGTGCTTTCAATATGCTGAGTAGTTCCTCCCGTTGTTCTGGTGACAACGCCTTTTTATTTTCCTTTGTCACAATGTGTATTTTTATTTACAAGTGTCAGGTTATGCAGTCGTTTAGCCTTGCAGCAGTATAACGAGTGTCGGCTTTGCATTTGTGCGGAAATCGGGTTTCGTCAACCGAGTATAGCACAAAAGCTTAATTGAAAACAGATGTTCAGCATTATTCGTCAAACCGCCATAACACAAAATCGAATGTTGAATGCTACTGTTATAGAAGTAGTAATATGTTTGTTACTTTTTTGTTCCCCTAATATGATATGTTTTATCAGTTTCAGGATTGCCAGAATTGTAAATACCATAAAAAAGATTATCTGTAAACTGTAATGTCAATATACCATACTCATATGGGTCAGTATCAATTCCTACGATAAACTTAAAAGTTCTACCCTCTTTTCTAAATAAGTTTCCTTCCCATGTAGTATGCTTAAGCGAAGTGTTATAAATGGTAAACCCAGAAATTGTCGTACTTATTAAATTTTGTTTGATTGTAAAGTTCTCTTTAGAAATTACTGCACCTTCTTGCTTTTGCGAATCAATACTAGCGTTTGATGTCCCTTAGTATTTTCCTGCTATGTAATCATCTTTGAGAAGGAGTCTTACAACGAAAGCTAGATTTACAAACACTGACGCCAATACGATACTAACAATTAAGGAGGCAATATCCCAAATTTCAGATAGGAATTTCCACAAGGAATTAACGAATGAAGTCGCTTGACTAGAATTGTCGCTCATGAAAATGCCTTTACCACTTTTTATTCCAGCATATAAAAAAACAGCAGCAAGAATTGCAATTGTCAAGTAGCGCTGAATATTGTCTTTTGATAGCATAAGAAGTGTCGTTTTGCAATTGCAACCAATGCAAATATTATCCAAACTTTTAATTTACACAAAACAATTTATACTACTGAATATCAATCTGTTCCTATTCGTTTTTATTATTTATAGAGTTCGCCAATCCACCTGTGACTAACAGGTCTCTAATCAAGAAAAATTAAATGATCGGGTTTTAAAACCGCATGGAAAGGATAACCTTTAGAACTTGTAGTCGGCATCTTCGAAACACCGCTCAGCGCAAGTTAGACAGTAAAAGCATATAAGACAATATCCGGCCACACCTTATAATCAGTTGAATGTTTGGTATCGCTGCTTTTGCAACTGGCGTAATGAATGAACTTGCTTTGGGTACACCCCTAACTTGGGGTGACTTACTTTCTTCTTTCATTAGTTTATGTTTCTAGAGTAAATGCCTCTCAAGATAAGTATCATGAATAAGCTCAGAGACTTGCGTAGTTGAGTGCGTAATGGGCTACGATATTGTACCTGGCATGACTAGAAGAATCCGGAACGTAGAAGTAAATACCTGTTGCGATTAGGAGTAGATACATTGCATGCCTATGCATGGAGTAGGACAAGAATGGAAGAATGGAGAGTAGCGCAAATCCCGACATTGGTGACCACTTTCACTTTGGATAAACTACAGCATCGAGGGTATGAGTCAATATTGAAATATTACTTAAAAGTATCTCCACAATTTAATGAACTGTTATACCTGCTTGTCTGTAGGTAATAGGTAAGTATATGATCCGAATGTACATTGGTGTGAGAGGCACTCCTTATCGCTTACAGGCGGAGGCAATCTACTCGATTAGCGATAGTCTATGTCAAATGTGAAGCTCAAAATTTTCATCTATGTTATCAAACCCACATAATAAGTCCAGCTTTTTTAGTGGTCGCTTTAAGCTAATATTTTCTAGAAAGACATTTTTATCAAACTTTTCTTTTTGAAGTAATATAGGATCATTTGAAATTATAGTTATTTTATTTTTATCATATTCAGTAGCAATCTCATGTAAAAACCTTCTCCACCAACTATAGTAAAAGTAATTTAAGTTCTTAATATTTTTTTCGTTGTTTGAATATAATCCTAACATTATATAGAATGTAAACAAGTCGTAAACAGCCTTGTAATGCTTTTGTTCGATTTTTATATTGTCATCTTTAAATTCCTCTTCATTGATCATAGCATAAATAAATCTTGCTTGATAAGTATTTGACTTTTTATCCTTATCATTATCCCAATATTTTTTGACTTCTCTAGCGATATCTCTAGTCTTTCGCATTTCAGGACTACGTATTTCTTTAAACAAATCTATTGTTGTTTGTTGAAGCTCCTCGCTATCAGACTTTGCTTTTTGTTTTTTTTGATAGTTATTGAATGTTATTGCAATCCATGCTGTTATTACTAAAGTCCAGAAACTTATAATCGGTCCGATAATTCCTCCTATATATTGCGAAAATGAATTCCATTCAGTTTTTTCCGGTGGAAGTGAAAAATATTTACCAACATTAAAATAAGCAATTAAGGGAGCTATTAAACTAGTTAAAATGAAAAGTATAATTACAATTGACAAGAAAATATTTCTTTTTGGTTTCTCTTCATTATTATTTGTCATGCTGAATGACTTTTAAAGTTTTGAATTTTATAGATATCCAAATTACCGCTAGCGGCTCACCGAAGTTGCCTCGCCCTGAAAAAAGTTTACACTTTTTGGCGATAATCCTACTATAGGTGTACAGGATAAAAACAGTACTAAAAGAGCTTACATTTGTGCGTATCAGGATGAAGCGGAAGTGAGCGCTTCGGAGGAGCAACTCACCAAGAATAATCCGCTGCGAATTATTTTACTCCTGGGGATACCCTGATAATCTAGCACCCATTCGATAATGGCCTACCTGCTTATACCATGCTTTTTTCTAGCTTCCGGAAGGTGAAGCAGCCTAATAAATACTCGTTAATGATGGCTTGTTTGTTTACTTTCTTGTCCATATTTTACAGCTTTTCACTATAACCCTATTTCAAAAGGAGGCAGATGTACAGCATCATTCGTTAAGCTGCCGTAAGGCCAACCCCCCATGTTAGCTGTTGTTAAATCTTGCCCTATCACACAGTTCATTATACATTTTGTCTACTGTGTCATGAATTGATTGTAGCTCTTGTTTTGAAATATTAATTGAACCTTCTAAATAACGTGCTTTTGTTCTTGCATCAGAAAGGTGATTAAAAACTCGGCGTCTTTCTATTTCAAAATCTGATTGCGAATTCTTGTATCGCAGATTAAATGCTGATTTTATAGTTCTATGATTTGTCTTGCCATGAATATTTTGATTGGCTTCTAAGAAAAGATTAGTTTTTGCTAATAGTTCTATTGTACTAAAAGAAGTATCTATAAATGCAAAACCAAGGTCATAATCTAAAGCATATTTGCTTGTTTTCAAAAACTCTTTTGCAACTGTCAAATGCTCATAACACAGTTGCTTGTTATAGTGAAAGTCAAAAGATAGTTGATATCCGTCTTTAAATAAGATAAGAGTAGAATGTCCACAATTTAAAAATTCACTTTCATTCAATTTGATATGTTCAACTTCATACGTTGATGCCCAAAAATCTTTTACAGTCGGGTTTACACCCTTTTTAAGCTTTACTTCAACAGAAACTTCTTCGTTTAATCTTACAATATGCGGTCGTCCATCGGGAAAGAAAATGGCTTGAGCCGCAAGAAGGGTAAAATTTTCGGGTAAGAGTTTTTGTTCCTTACGTCTATTAATTTCAGGGTTAAAAAACAAGTCCATCATATCCTTATAGACATTGTCAGCAAATTCTGAATTGTCCTTTTCGGGTGTTTCCATATCAATAAAAGCTAATACAAATATTACGCGAACTTTTAATTTATCCAAAACATTTTACACTTTAGAATTCCAGTCTATTTGAATTAGCTTTTTTATTTATATAGTTCACCAACCCACTGTAAACTAACACGGCCCTCTCCAGTAATGTTAAATGATTAGGTTTGAAAACCGCATAAAAACGGTGCCCTTCACAAGGCAACAGGTGTATATACGGGTATCCAGGGTGTGTCTTAGGCAATGTAGCACACGGGCACTAAGTAACTATCTCACCAACGCAAATAATAAAAATTATTCCTCAACCAGTTTAGCTGGCTACAGTAAGAAATGGCTGCCACAGGTAAAAGGTAAATGGTATCAGGTAACCTATATGTATAAGGGTTCTAAAAGCTAAATTCCTCCTTAGCTAATGGGAGGGAAATGGGTAGCTAATGGGTACTAAACGGGTAGTAAATGGGAGCATCTCTCGCTCATCCTTCGCTCATAGTTCGCTCAACCTTCGCTCAACCTTCGCTCATCCTTCGCTCTTTTCAGTAAAGTAGGGGGTAAAAAACAGGGGGTAAACAGTAGTCTTTGGCAGTAGTGGGTGTAGGGCTGTAAATATACAGCAGCCGGGCCATAACCATCATTGCTACCCTGCCCTTTTCATCAAATAGTTACTGTCAGGTATACTTGTGCCACTGCCTACAGGTTAGTTTTCATTTCTTCTATATATTATTCTATTTTTGAGGGTACATGTATTTAAAACCATATAATTGCACTTTGATACATACAAAGTAAGATTTTCCGTTTTCAAATAAATAAATGCCTACTTTTCCAACGCATATATTGAATAATAATAATTATCGTTTATGAGTCTATTTGCAAAGAAATCTATTAATGCATTAATGAACCAGGCACAGGAGTCCGAGCATGGGCTTAAACGTACATTGGGTGTTAGTGCACTTATTGCGTTGGGCATTGGAGCCATTATTGGCGCTGGCATATTCGTACGTACAGCCGCTGCCGCCGGCGGTCATGCCGGCCCCGCGGTTACTATCTCATTTGCCATTGCCGCTTTTGGCTGCGCCCTTGCTGGTTTGTGCTATGCCGAGTTTGCCAGTATGATACCTATTGCCGGTAGCGCTTACACTTATTCTTATGCCACCATGGGCGAGCTTATTGCCTGGATAATAGGTTGGGATCTGGTACTGGAGTACGCATTGGGTGCTGCTACGGTAGCTATTGGCTGGTCGCAATATCTTAATGAGTTGTTCCGGGATTTCTTTGGCTTTATGATTCCCTACCAGTGGTGCCATTCACCATTCCAGATATCCGATGCGGGTGTGCATGGTATCGTAAACCTCCCTGCTATTTTAATTATCTTTCTACTTACCCTGTTGCTTATTCGCGGTACAGCCGAGTCAGCTACCGTAAACAGTATTATTGTGATAATTAAAGTAACTATTGTAGTGATGATTATTGTGCTGGGATGGAATTATATCAATCCTGCCAATCATACCCCCTACACGATACCGGCAGATGCAGGTTCGGTAAAGCTAAACACGGGGCAGATCCATAATTATTCCGATGCGCTTAACCATGGCTGGCTGGGCGTGCTTCGGGGTGCTAGCATTGTATTTTTTGCCTTCATTGGCTTCGATGCGGTATCTACTGCTGCGCAGGAAGCTAAAAACCCGCAAAGGGATATGCCCGCCGGCATCCTGATCTCGCTGGTTATTTGTACCGCATTATACATCTTATTCTCTCACGTACTTACCGGGCTGGCACCTTACAAAGAGTTTTTAACACAAGGCAGCGAGGCTTCGGTATCTTATGCCATCCGCACCTATATGCCGGGTTATGGCTGGTTGTCCTCCCTGGTTACCGTATCTATCCTGGCTGGCTTCTCATCTGTAATACTTGTGATGTTACTGGGACAAACACGTGTATTCTATACGATGAGTACAGATGGTCTGATACCAAAAGTATTTTCCAGGTTACATTCAAAGCACCGCACGCCTTATAAGTCTCAATGGCTGTTCTTTGTCTTTGTATCGCTGTTTGCCGGCTTTATTCCCGACAGCATTGTAGGCGATATGGTAAGCATCGGTACATTGTTCGCTTTTGTGCTGGTTTCACTGGGAATAATGATTTTGCGCAGAACGAATCCTGAAATACACAGGCCTTTTAAAACACCGGCTTACAAGATTGTGTGCCCATTGGGTGCTCTTGTATGCCTGTGTATGATTGCTTCGGAAGGCTGGGAAAACTGGGCAAGGCTGATTGTATGGCTGCTGATTGGCTTTATGGTCTATTTTGGATATAGCCGTAAACATAGTAAAGTGCAGCATGATAGAATGGCGGTAACCGCAGATCCGCCCGGAGATGCATTACATTAATATATTTAAGTAAAAGACTTTAGCAGCCGCCAACAGAGCGGCTGTTTTGCTTGTTGTTTGCATCAAAGGCTTGTTTTACCTTTGCAGCCGCTCTTAAGAAGAGGACAAGCTGTGAGCTGTGGTCTGGAGCTTCAGCAAAAATGCACTGTTATCTAAATAGAATAGGACTATACAAACAACTAAATAATATAAATCATACAACGATAAATTGATGGGACGCATATTTGAAGTAAGAAAAGCCACCATGTTTGCCCGCTGGGATAAAATGGCTAAACAATTTACGCGCATTGGGAAAGAAATAGCCATTGCGGTAAAAGCCGGCGGACCAGATCCGTCCACCAATTCTGCACTGCGCCGCTGCATTCAGAATGCGAAAGGTGTAAACATGCCGAAAGACCGCGTGGAAGCAGCCATTAAACGCGCGCAAGGCAAGGAAATGGAGAACTATGAGGAGATTGTATATGAAGGTTATGCCCCCCATGGCGTGGCAGTAATGGTAGAAACGGCAACAGACAATCCTACCCGTACAGTTGCAAACCTGCGGAATATCTTTAAAAAGGGAGACGGTGTGCTGGGCAACAGCGGCTCGGTAGGCTTTTTATTTAACCGTATGGGTGAGTTTAAGGTAAAGAAGGACGGCATTGACCTGGAAGAACTGGAACTGGACTTAATTGATTATGGCTTGGAGGAAATTGGTGAAGATGCAGAGGGTAATATCATCATCCGCACACCGTATGAAGAGTTTGGACATATGAGCAAGGCGCTGGAAGATAAGGGCATCACCCCCATCAGTGCGGAGCTGACCCGTGTGCCTACTACTAGTACGCATTTGGATGAGGAGCAGGCTAAGGATGTATTGGAACTGGTGGATAAGCTGGAGCAGGATGAGGATGTGCAGAAAGTGTATTATAACCTGAGTTAAGCGCATATTGTTTTTGGTTACAAGGAAGCCCGTTAAATGACGGGCTTTTTTACTTTTATAAATAGCAGACAACTGAGCTTGGATAGCAGGCCTTTGTCACGGATATACAGGATTGAGTTTATTCGTACATCCGTATTTGGTCTATGTAATTTGTGTTCCACAGCATTGCTTACACAAATTCATCAATCATTTCATCTACTGTCTTTTCTATGGGATAAAAACTGAGTAGTCTTGTAATTACGCGTTCTACTACAGCATCAGGGCAGCTAGCGCCGGAGGTGATGAGTATTCTGGCTGGGGTGCTTTTGGGTAGATAACCGGTTACTATCTTTTCTTCCTTGGTGCACCAGTTACAGTGGTTTATTTCTCTTTCACTGAGAAGTTTGTCAGCATCATTAATAAAGTATGTGGGTAGCTTTTGCTCGCACAGTTCTACTAGGTGCGAGGTATTGCTGCTGTTGTAGCCGCCTACTACAATGGCTATGTCTGCCGGTGTTTCCAGCATGCCAGACACGGCAGTTTGATTGTCGTTGGTGGCATAGCACAGAGTGTCACGGGTATCAGCAAAATGGGTATGGATGGTGGTGTCATCCAGTTGGTAATGTTCCATCATCACACTGCGCAAGTAATCGGAGATAGCTTGGGTATCGGTGGCTAATTGCGTAGTTTGATTAACTACCCCAATGCGCTGTAAGTCTTTCTCTGCATCAAAGCCGGGGGAGTACCTGCCAGCGAACTCAGTGTAGAATTCAGTCGCAGGCTTTTGACGGGTGATATATTGCGCCAGGACGATTGTTTCTTTCATATCATTCACCACTACCGTTGGCGTGTTGGAGGAGGCATGCGAAAAGGTAGCCCTGGTCTCCTCGTGTTTAGGCTTGCCGTGCACTACAATGCTATAGCCCTTTTCGGCTATCTGCTCGCTTCGGTTCCATACTTTGCGTACAAAAGGACAAGTGGTATCGTACTGCTCGGTACGAATGCCTTTTTCTTCCAGTAATTGCTGAGTTTGGAGCGTGGTACCAAAGGCGGGAATAATAACTACATCATCTCCGGTGATCTCATCAAAAGGGATGACCTGCTTGCCATAGGTATCCTGCAAGAACTGCACACCCAAGGCTTTTAAGTCGGCATTGACCTGCGGGTTGTGTATCATTTCGCTAAGCAGGAAGATGCGCTTGCCCTGGTTGTCTTCAATGGTTTTAAAAGCAATATCTATCGCGTTCTCTACGCCGTAGCAAAAGCCGAAGTGCCTGGCGAGGAGTATCTGCACCGCACCAAAATCGAGGATGGTGGGGGTGAAATCTTTCTTCAGCCGGTCAGCTCCTTTGCGCTTGTTTTTGATAGCGGAGATCAACTGGCTGCGATATATATTGGGAACCGTAAAATGCTTCATACAGGGCGCAAAGGTACAAACTTGGATGGAGTGTGGATGGAGTTGGTTGTTAAGGGAAGGGAAAAGTGGGTTAAGAAAATATTGTTTGATCGTTCGACAGCATCACTGGTATCGCATACTTCGCTGTTCACTATACAACAACTACGAATAACATGGGAAGGGAATAACACAAATACAAATCCCACATCTTACAATGTGGGATTTATTATGTCATCTAAAGTTTCTACTTTCCTTTATTTAAGAAGGTTTTAGGAAGGCTATGTTTTTGTAAAAACTCCTTAGCCTTTTTTACCTTCTCTTTAAAAACACGCTCCCTGCTGTAATCCTTCATTTCCCTGACTACTGTTATTTCATTCGATTGTTCTTGATTATTTACTACTGCCGACATAATAACACCTCCGTTTTTCAAATACACTATTTCTATTTAATCTTCAATGCAAAAGCCTGATAATTTCTGTTTTGCCTGAAAAGTTCCCATGTACCTTCGATAAATCCCTCTACTTCATAAAGACGGCTAATCTGGTGCCAATGATTGTTAATTCCTATCTGGTAAAACCTTGTCTTTGCCGGAGTAGCACTTTTGGCAAACAGAATGGCTTGCGGATGATATGCCATGAAATCTGTAACAGTAAAAGCTACAGTGGATAATACCCTGTCACTGTCTGCATTATTGCTTCTTGTATCATCTCTTATCTCCTGTGCAGCTTCATCCCAATCTCCAAATGCAAGATTATAAATACCTGTTGCTAATGGCTGAAACAGCACCACCTTTCTAATCGTTCCTTTCGGTCCACTGCTAAGGAATTCATAAGAGCTATGTTGGTGATTGGCAACTACAGCATATCTGTCCAGATGCATGTCGTTTCATCTTTTGCGAAGAAAGTGGGTATTGTGTATGCAAGGAAATACGTGTGATACTCTTTAAATTTGCTGGAAGTATCAACATGCAGGAAGATTTATAATAAATGCACACTGGCCAAAACTGATTGCTTTATTTTTAATGGGTATGACTATTATTTGTCTCTTCCAATATAAACTTCACTTGCGGAAGCAGTAATTTTCGTTTATCATATGCCTAATCAACAACTAATACAATTCCTGCTGGCTTCAAATATGATGTCGCTTAAAACAGCCGGAGAAGTCGCTAGCCTGTTTACTCAAAAAAACATCAGCAAAAACAACTTCCTGCTAAAAGAAGGCAGAGTAAGCAATCAATACTTCTACCTGGAGAATGGCTTTATGAGAGCCTTTGCGCATGATACGGAGGGTAATGATGTGACTACCAACTTTTACTCAGCCAACGGGGTAGTGTTTGAAGTATCTTCTTTTTTTCATCACACTGCTTCAAAAGAAAATATACAGGCAACAGTTGATTGTACCGGGTGGTTTATTACCTATGAACAGTTGAATTACCTGTTCCATTCGATGCATGAATTCAGAGATTTTGGAAGGTCTATATTAGTGAAAGGGTTTGCCGCCCTTAAGATAAGAATGCTATCCATGATAACCGAAACGGCTGAACAACGTTACGACGCGTTGATAAAAACAAATCCTGAGATATTCCAGTATGCCGCATTAAAGCATATTGCCTCTTACCTTGGCATAACAGACACTTCTTTAAGCCGCATCCGTAAAGAGTATTCAAGAAAGTAACACCTTTTTTTATTTCTTGCCATTTGATAAGAGCAAAGGAGTTTTCCTGAACTTACTTTGTGTAATCATTATTCAAATACAAAGCAATGCCCGCCGACTTTGCTGAAAGGGCAACAAGCAATACAGCCACCTATAGAAAGCATTCCTTGGTTGATAGCATAAACCGCTATACAATATTGCGACTACATGTTGCAGCACAATAGTCATCTATTTTATAAAACAACAATCATTATGAAAAGCACCTTCTCCACCCCCGGATTTCTTTGGCCATTACTCACCCTTATTTGCACTATTACCATACTGTATGGCCTAAGCAAGGCATTCAATAAAACCTCCTGGAGCAAATCAAAAAGACTAAGCTTGTTCTTTTGGATAGCTTTCATCATGGTAGCATGGGCAGTTTTACTAACTGTACTTTCTTACAACGGTTTCTTTAACGATTTTAGTAAGCTGCCACCCCGGCCGGCTTTGGCCTTATTACTTCCCTTACCCTTTGTTTTGGGCTTTGCCTTTTCAAAAACAGGCGCCCAACTATTACAACAGGTATCACAGCAATGGCTGGTGTTTATGCAGTCGTTCAGGATCTTTGTGGAGCTATTGATTTGGTTTGCCTTTTTAGCAGGCAAGCTGCCCGTTCAAATGAGTTTTGAAGGCAGGAATTATGATGTACTTACGGGCATTCTAGCTGTACCTGCCGGATATTTATTACTAAAGAAAAAGACCTATTCTACTGCCATAGCAATTGCCTTTAATATAGCAGGCATTCTACTACTGTTAAACATTATCATCATTGCGCTACTCTCCATGCCAACGCCTTTCCGTTATTTTATGAATGAGCCCTCCAATATAATAGTGGCACAATTTCCTTTTATCTTATTACCTGGTGTGCTGGTACCCCTTGCCTATTCATTACACATACTATCATTACGACAGTTATACATACGGGAAAAAACAGTGGCAACGGCAGTCAACTATAAAGCGCCCTATGCTATTCAGGATTAAGGGGATACTGCAAAGCCTATTGCAACAGGACAATAACTGCCACTTGGAATATTATAAAATAATAGTTCAGATAGCGTATTCTTCAAGTTGCACTGTGTACCTTAGGGATATCTGTTCCCAGCATAACAAGACGGCACACAACAGGGTTGGCGCTTAGCTATTCAACAAATAAACTACGTAAAACTTCTTTTGATAACGGCTTTTCAATATAGCCTTTAATGAGTGGGTATTCATCGGCTTTTTGTTTATCCCTGGAATCAATGGAGGAGGAAAGCATGAAAACAGTCAGGCACTCTGTAACAGGCAAAGGCAATTCCTGCAGCTTTTCCAACACCTGCCACCCGTTTAATTCAGGCATGTTAATATCCAGTAAAATAGCTGTGGGGATAGGGAGCTTTTTATATTCCGTATTTATATAATAAAGTGCCTGTACCGGAGAAAGGAAATCAACTATTTCTGCATCGGAATACATTATCTTTATAAAAGCTGCACTTATTTTATTGCTGCATACTTCATCATCTATTAGTATAAAGCGTAATGGTTTCGGCATGTTGAATTATTAGGTACAGTCTATTATTCTGCATGTTAGCTAAGTTACGCTTGGTTTGGTAAGTAAAGGGTGAATAGTGTGTCTTTATTTATCTCACTCTTAATGTCTATCTTATCGACCAGTGCTTCTACCTGCATCTTGGTCATACAAAGCCTAACACCTTTACCGCCACTTACTTGCGGATGGGAAACGTTTATACAATCCAAATACAAACTCCCTATCTTTCTCTAGGTCTATGCCTTTCCTGTTGTCTCTAAAAGTCAGCTTTACCTTATTTCCCTTTCTATGTTCCTGATTTTAATGATTGTTTCCCTAAGGTTATGGTCTTTATATTTAATACTGTTTTTGATGAGATTATAAAAATACTGTACATCTATATCTTGAAAGTAAAACCCGCATTTACTTCCGGAAAATCAGTATCAAATAAACGGTGTTTTCGTCTAGCAAATTCCGTAATCCAATTCTTATATCATTTACTATGCTGCTAAAGCTTACCTATCCCTTTACCTCATTGATATCTCTTTTTAACTGCAGCAGCCGGCCTAAGTCGCGTATAGTTTCATCCAGTTTATTGGCAGATTCTGAAAGCAGGCGAAGGTACTCTTCTTTATCTGCTTTCATATTATAGTCTTCCTGTATCAGGTTAACAAATCCTAAGATGTTTGCTAAAGGCCCTCGTAGATTGTGAGAAACAACATAGGCAAACTGCTCATGTTCTTTATTCCGGAGTATCAGGTCATTCAACATCCTGTCCCGGTCTATAAGTGCCAGTTTACTATCTGTAATATTCTCTGCTGATACAATAATGCCGATAACATTTTCTTCAGGCGTATACACTGCATCCATACGCAGCCGGTACCAGTTTATACTTCCATTTAATGCAGGATAGGCTGTTTCTATATTGATGGATTCGCCATTAAGTGCCCGGTGCAGCATCTCTATGTATGCTGCTTTGTTGTAGTCAGGCAGCAGTTCAATGACGTTTTTGCCTTCTTCCAGTTGAGCACCCAGCGAGTCCCTGCCCCACTCATTAGCTTTTTCGTTACAACAAATAATGTTAAGCGATGTATCCAGTAATCCAAAACCAATATTGGTATGTTGGAAAATGGAACGCAGGTTAGCCTCCGATTTCCTTAGCGCCTGTTCGGCTTTTTTACGGCTGTCTATTTCGTGAAAACATACGATGATACGCTCGCAGTTGTCAATAATTGTCTTAGAAATGCTCACTTGCACCCAAAAAACATGACCTCTTTTGTGAATATATTGCCGGTCAGATACCAAATGCTCACCATTCATCGCCTTCTGTAAGTTTTCGGCAGCAGATATTTTTGTAATAGAATTATCCAGCGATGAAATAGTATCGTATGGATGTTTGTTAATGAGTTCTTCTTTACTGTAACCCGTTAAATAAGCAGCCATCGCGTTCGCATCCAGAATTTTACCCGTATCTGCTTCCATTATTAAAATGGCAACACTGGCTTTATCAAACAATTCATAATAGTTTGCTTCTGCCCTTTTTATTCGCTCAATATGCTCTTTATTCTTCTCCTCTAAGTGTTCCATTTAGAATGGATGTTAAATCCTTATTACAAATAAAGCTAAAAAAGGTATCCACTTTCCAAAACTGGAAAAGGTATAAGCAAATATTAATGTTGATACCCATTCTGTTATCCCCTTGGTTATTCACAGTTCAGCGCTGCCTTAAGGTATAAGAAAATAATATGCTGAATTATTCTATTGTATATTTCAAATTAAAACAAGTTAATAATTAAGAAGGCAGCAAATCACAAAACCAAAAGCCCATATTTGCTACCGGCGGTTGTGGAGTGAAACATTGGTCTTTATTATCTTTCGGTGCTATATACTCCCTGAAAACTTTTTCACCTATGGTAAACTCAACCGGCTTTTGAAAAATAGGGCCGTCATACACAAACGTATGGAACTCCCCATTTTCGCCGCACGGATCTACATGCGCAGGAATATCTTTCAGGAAATCCCTGTCAATCACCCTTCCGGCAAAGCTTTCATCCAGTACTTCTGCTTTGGTACAAACTACTATCGTTTTAAACCCAAGATCAATGAACTCGTGCATCAGCTCGGTGGTATTCCTTTTCCAGAGTGGAAAAATGGCTTTAAAGCCTATAGTGGCTAACTGTGCCTCCCTGTATTGTTTTAAATCCTCTAAGTATATATCACCAAATACAGCGCTTGTAAAACCCTCATCTTTTATAGTGGTTAGTTTCTCAACTACTGCATTTTCATAATCCTTCATAGATGGCTGCTCCGGCAGTTCAATGGTGTCGAGCGGCAAGCCAATTGCTTTTGCCTGTGCTTCCAGTAAACTCCTGCGCACCCCATGCATGGAGATGCGGTTATGCGCAGCATTTACATTGGTTAGCAGCTTCTGTACACCTGCTTTGTTTTGTATGGAATAATGCAGCGCCAATGCAGAGTCTTTCCCACCACTCCAGTTGAAATAAGATTTATACATAACGGGGTTGTTTATAATAATAATTTGATGATAGCCAAGTGTGTAGCAAGTATTCAAAGATGAGCTATTTCACGGGTAAATACGCTTTTGATTTCTTACTTATCCTGTTAGTTGGGGAAAGTGTATGTATTTAAAGCAGGTGCTTACATCGGCAGGCTATTTATCACTATAGTAATCTGGTGTACAATTTGAGCCAGCTACCGCACAATTATAACCTATGAAACAACTATTATTACTCATTAGTGTTTTCTTTTTGTATGTACATGCCTTTTGCCAGTCCGTTACCTATCCATATCCTGTACAGTTTCTACATCTTACTATAGAACAGCAGCAGGTGCGAATGGCTTATATGGATGTACAACCTGCAAAGCCAAACGGGCAGGCGGTATTGCTTTTTCATGGAAAGAATTTCAATGGTTATTACTGGAAAGAGGTGATTGCAGCATTAAGCAATAATGGCTTTCGGGTGGTAGTACCCGACCAGGTGGGCTGGGGACAATCAGATAAGCCTAATATCCATTATAGCTTTCCTTTGCTTGCTGCTAATACAAAGAAACTGCTGGATACTTTAGGCATCACCAAAGTGCATGTGATTGGGCACTCTATGGGTGGTATGCTTGCCACCAGGTTTGCACTCATGTATCCTGCTACAGTAAACAAACTGGTTTATGAAGACCCGATTGGACTGGAAGATTATAAAACCTTTGTTCCTTATCAGCCGCTCGATTCGCAGTATGCTAATGAGCTAAAAGCCACCTATGAATCATTAAAAAAATACCAGCAGGGTTATTACCCCGAATGGAAGCCGGAGTACGACCAGTATGTTGCTGCCCAATATGCAGCACTGCAAATTCCCAATTTTAAAGAAGCTACCATGGCGAGCGCTATTACTTACGAAATGATTTATAACCAGCCTGTGGTGTATGAATTTAAAAACATTACACAGCCTACACTTATCATTATTGGGCAGGCAGACAGAACTATAGTTGGTAAGAATTTATTGTCTAAAGAAGTAGCCGCCCAGCACGGCAATTATCCGGCGCTGGGAAAGTGGTTGCATCAACAGATAAACAATTCTAAGCTGGTGGAATTGGAAGGGGTGGGACATATAGCGCATATTCAGGTACCCGATAAGTTTATGAGTACGGTGCTTTCTTTTTTAAAGTAAATGTATGCGGAAATGTTCGAGAGATGATAACCTGCCCCTATTAGCAGGCCAATTCCACAATCAAATATGATTTTGTCATGCTGAGTTCTTAAGCTTGGACAACCAAAATAGCTAAATGACATTAGTTGTAATAGCCCCAAAGGTAGACGGTGCATTGTTTCATTTTGCAGTTTAATTATACAATCAAAGGTTGCTTTTGTCATCCTGACGAAGGAAGGATCTGAGCCTTGCCATTAATCAAATGCTGCTCCAAAAGGAGGTTTTCCACTGCTCGCAGAGTATCACAGAGTCAGTAACCTGTGGAGACCTCATATGAGTCTCACTGGCGCAGCCTCCTGCGGAAGTCTGCAACATGTGACCTGCGGAATCAATAATCCACAAATCACGCCTTGTGCATGATGTTTGTTTTCCAAGGTAAATACCATAAAATCTAGGTGTAGTACACCAATGGTAGAGGAACTGAACTACAGCCTAAAATATGTAATTTATTGATAACCTACCTGCTCACTACTATGTCATTATAACGAAGGAAGCATCTCTGGATTATAGATAAATCACTCTCTGAATTAGACTTTGTTTTTAGGCAAAGCATGGATGCTTCGTGTCTCAGCAGAACAAACCTGGAGCTCAATTATTAACTGTAAATACTATAAAAAGAGGCAAAATAATCTTTCGAACACTATGGTAAGCACGTTGTCAACTAAATAAAAATAGATTGTAGCAGGTTTATCCCCATCCGAAACGGAGCGATTTCTACACAGGTAGCACTGACCATGTACTCCCCCTTCAATGTACTAAACATCCCCTTCGATTTGCACCAGCCTATTTCTACGTTGTTTGATTCCCGGGGCCGAAGGCTACTTCCCATACTGTATTGTATCCATCACTTCACACCAGCACTACTGTTAGCCCAACCATTCACCCCAAAACAAAGATGTACCTTAGGCAATGTGGTGGCGCTGGCCAGCACGAACTATTCTCACTGAGACCAATAAAAAACATTATTCCCCGAAGTAACTATTCTCACTGAGACAAATAAAAAACATTATTCCCCGAAGTAACTATTCTCACTGAGACCAATAAAAATATATTATTCCCCGAAGTAATGCGCGGAGCGATCATGCCGTGCTTGAACTAAGCGAAGCGTTCTCATGAATACCATTGAAAAGACATCTATTCATTCATAACTTTTTAGTTACTTTTTCTTTCAAGATAAAAAATAACAAATAATAACTATATGTAATAGGTCACACTATCAGTACAATAAAGCTCTACAGCACTATCCAGGCAGTTCTTCTAAAGATCTATAATCATCCTCTATAAAATGAAGCCGTCTTTTATAAACAAACTTAGTTGACACCGTACTGAGTTATACTTAAGTTATACCTAACATATACTTAACTTATACCTAAGTTATACCTATCTTCCTTGCTATATCCTTGTACTATACGCCTGCCATACGCCTGGGTAAAACTAGGGTAAAGCTAGGGTAAAGCCAAGGCTACTCCCATGCAGCCCAACCTGTCAGGTTCAGGAACCTTACAGGTTAAGGCAGCCATAGATAAAATACAGATTAGTTAATTAGAGTTATTCCTGCCAGTATTCCTTTATCTTGTGTTTTACGAAGCGTACACTTCTCTCCAATTGCTCCATGCCCTCTACACCGTCTTCAATACTTATCCAGCCATTAAAACCTACGCGCTTCAATTCAGAAAAGATAGCATCGTAATCATTCAAGCCCTTGCCAATCTCCCCATGGCTTAAGCGTTTGGCATAGCCGGCACTGCCCCCTTCTTCGCGCCGCAGATCTTCTATTGTGCCCTCTTTTAAATACCGGTCACTGGCATGCATGGTAACTACCCGGTGAGATACTCTTTTTAACAGATCAATCGGGTCTTCACCTGCGAGATAGTTGTTACTGGGGTCATAATTTACACCAAAATAGGGGTGTTGTACGCTATCCACCAGTTTACAAAACACTTCTGATTGTTGTGCAAATTCCGGGTACTCCCAAAAGTCATCTTTATAGTGGTTTTCCAGTATCAGGGTAATACCCCTTTCGGCTGCGTAAGGCAGGCATTCATATATGCAGTCAGCAGCCAGTTTCACCCCCTCCTCTATAGATAACTCCGGCCTTCTTTGCCCTGATAATACCCGGCAGTAACTGCCTCCTAAGGCATGGGTCATATCAATCCAGCGCTTCTCTTTTGCTATTTCCCTTTTCCTGAATGCTTCATCCGGATGCGTAAAATCAGGAGAGCAACACATCATAGGAATTACTTTTCCGGTATCTTCTACCATGCGGCGGAATAAGGACCAGTTACCCTCATCCTGCATTTCAATGAAGCCTGCGTACCATTCCAGGCCATCTATATCCAGTTTGGAGGCAAGTTGTATCCAATCGGCTACTTTCATAGTACCGTCTTTACAGAGTGCGTGCATAAATGCTTTGGGAAAAGCGGCTAATCTGGGCATAATTGTAAGTTTTTAAATTACTTGATTTTCAATAACTCAATACCGGTATCCTGAGAATTAATTCCATCTTGTAATGAGGCATACTCATTCCACCAGAACAACACTTCAATAGATTGTAAATCTTAATGCAAATTATTACAACAATAAAGTAACTTGCAATTAGTCTTAATTACATGGTTACTTAATATAACTCACTAAAGATCGTATTATGTAATTTGTACCTTTTACATACTTGATTGGCTTTCCTTATTGTCATACCTCAATCTAATACATTGAAATCATAAAACCGTAAAGTAAAGGCTCTAAAAGACATTTATCATTTTCATAAAACCCCGCTTATGAAAAGCCTTACTCCCCTGTTGCTGCTATTTATCTTTGGTATAGCTTTCAGTACTGCTTACCCTCAAAATGATAGCGTTCATTCTTTCACAGGCACTTTATCTCCTCTTCAGCAGGATACATGTAAAGTAAGTGCATTAAATTCTTTGTGTAAAAAACTGATAGAAAAGAACAACCTGAAAGATGCTGCTATATATGCAAAGACAGCATTAGGTATAGGAGAAAAAACAGCATTTGTAAAGGGGCAGACAGAGACCTATGATCTGCTCGCAACTATACATATCCGTCATACTGATTATGCGCGGGCACGCAACTGTATTGCTACTGCTATGGCAATACAGCAAAAACTGGGTGAAGTGTCAGGCATTTCGGAATGCTATTCTATGCTTGCACATACCTTCTACATGGAACGCAACTACAGCAATGCGCTGCAATACTTCTTTCTATCCTTAAAAACAATAACGCAAACCGGGAATACAAGGAGCATAGCTTTTACATACAGCAAGATTGCAGAAGTATATTATCGTAAAGAAAATTATTCTGAAGCACTTTGTAACTGGTATGCAGCTTTAAGGCTTTATGAACAAGCAAAGGATAAACAACATATTGCCTCATCACTCCGCAACATCGCGGGGATCTATGAGTTGCAGGGTAACAATACAGAAGCATTAAATAATTGCATTGCTTCCCAGGAAATCTACAATACCATTAATGATCAGGAAGGCCTTGCGCAGCTATACAATTGCATGGGTTTGGTTTATACCAGGCAGGGTAGGCACAATGTGGCGTTACAAAAACACCTGGCAGCCTATGAAATATTTACCAAACTAAGTAACTCAGCTACCAATTACGGAATCCCTCAATCTTATTATTGTATTGGAAAAGTTTATGAAGCAATGGGAAATGCTGCCTTTGCAAGTGGTGACGAACCTACTGGTACACATGATTTTCTGATCGCTCTTAAACACTATCGCTTAGCACTACAGGGATGGAAAAGAAACAAAGATGCAATAGGTATCACTGAGGCTTATTTGAGGCTTGGAGCTATTTGCTTAAAACTGAAAAATGTACCGGATGCTAAAAAGTATTTAGAAAAAAGCCTTGCGCACTCGCTAAACAACAGCAGTAGAAAAAATACCATGGAAAGTTATTACTTTCTTGCGCTGCTTGATAGTGCGCAGCATCATTATAAGCTTGCACTTCATCATTACAAATACTATATTTTATACCGCGATAGTTTGCTGGATGAAGAAAATACTATCAAATCCTTAGAGGCGAAAATGCAATATGAGTATAAGAAAAGAGAGGTTATCAATAAAGCGAAGCAGTACGATGAAAGGGCTTTGGCTAAAGCTCAAATCAGCAATCAAAAAACAATCAGAAACCTTTCCTGGTTTGTTATGACCATTATTATGCTTTCGGGTAGTTACATTTTATACCGCTATTATGGCTATAAGCAACTGCTGGAAGAGCAAAAGCTGCAATATGAGCGCCAGCGAATAAGCAGGGAACTGCACGATGAAATGGGTAGTTCCCTTAGTGGCATTGTTTTATACACCTATTTAGCAAAAGATCAGATCCATACCATTCAAACGGAAGCAGCAGAAAGCTCGCTCACTATTATTCAGCAATCGGCAAATAAAATGGTAGAGAACCTTGGCGATTTAGTATGGTCTGTTAATCCGCACCAGGATTCTTTTAAGAACCTGCTGCAGAAACTAAAAGAATATGCCATACAAATGAGTGCAGCAAAGAACATAATGATAGATGCGATCATTTCTGAAAAAGTAATGGACTTGAAATTGTCTGCCGTAAGTCGCCATAATATTTACCTGCTTTTTAAAGAGGCGATTAATAATGCAGTAAAATATAGCAATGCTACGCTGTTAAGATTATCGGCACAAGACATATTTAATACTGCTGAGTTTTATATACAGGATAACGGAAAAGGTTTTGATATGGCTATTGTAAAAAGAGGAAACGGATTGGTGAACATGCAAAAAAGAGCAGACGAAATTGGCGCTATACTTTCCATACAGTCTGCACCATTTCGGGGAACCATTATCAGTCTGCAATGCAAAATCACCTGATGGGGTATTGTGCCACCTGATTTTTTTCAAAATATTTGAGGTTACTTATGAATATAAAGGTGGCGATATTTGAAGATAACAAATTAGCGAGAGATGCTCTTCAGACAATTTTAAACGGTACCCTGGGCTTCACCTGTTGCGGTGCATTTGCGGATGGCATACACTGGCTAACCGATATAAAGCGTAGTGAGCCCGAAGTCGCAATAGTAGATATTGAAATGCCTGGTCTGAATGGGATTGAAGTAACAAAAAATATTTCAGGCAATTTCCCAGACATAAAGGTTCTTATTCAAACTGTTTTTAACGACAGCGATAAAATATTTCTTGCTTTATGTGCAGGAGCATCTGGCTATATTCTCAAAAACGAGCCGCCTCACAAATTGCTTGAAGCAATCAATGAAGTATATAATGGCGGTGCACCCATCAGTTCCGGCGTAGCCAAAAAATTACTGGCTTTCTTTACCAATGAGAATGTTATTCTTATTTCTCCGCATGGAGAGGATTATCATATAAGCCACCGGGAAAAAGAAATACTGCACATGATGATAGAAGGATATAATTATAAAACGATTGCAGAGAAAGCTTTCATCAGCTATGAAACCGTGCGCACTCATGTAAAAAACATCTACAAAAAACTACACGTAACCAGTCGCAACGAAGCCGTAATGAAAGCCGTACATCAAGGACTTACCGACCTGTAAAATACCGCAATGGGGTATTGTTTCTGTATTTGCATAAGATGAACTTTCAGATTGCAAACAAAATCTGAAAACAATTAAAAACATCCTTTATGCAAACAAACTCCACCTCTATGCAAGTTGCTTTTGTAAAAAAGCTGCTTAGTAAAAACCATCTATACTTTACGCTTGCTGTATTATTATTTATAATTTGCGCTAATGCTGGAGTTGCCCAAACAGGAATTACAAGATACGGTACAAGCGCATTGGCCAACAACACCACCGGTGACTATAACACAGCAATAGGGTATTTCTCAATGTATAGAAATACTTCCGGCTTCAACAATACCGCTACAGGTGTTTATTCGTTGTACAATAATACGACGGGTAATCACAACTCTGCCTTTGGCAAGTATTCACTCTTTTCCACCACTACAGGTATCCATAATACAGGATATGGCGCTTTTTCATTGTACGCTAATACAACAGGGTCCAGCAATACTGCAGTTGGATTTGATGCCGTGTATAATAATTCAACAGGCTGGTATAATTCAGGGTTTGGAATGTATGCGCTGAACAAAAATACTACCGGGTACTACAACTCTGCAAGTGGTTATGCAGCCTTGTACACTAATACTACCGGAAGGTATAATACAGCACACGGCTATAACACATTATACTTTAATACAACAGGTTATTACAACACTGCAAAAGGCGCTTTCGCATTGTATCATAATACTACGGGATATGGCAATACCGCTGGTGGGTATGCAGCATTGTACAACAACACAACCGGTAGCTACAACAAAGCGGATGGATATTATGCTCTTTATTTGAATACTTCGGGCTCTTACAACACAGGTATCGGTCGCTATGCACTGTATTACAATACAACAGGCTCTTTTAATACAGCACTTGGATATTATGCCAGTGTTACAACCGGTACTCTTACCAATGCCACAGCTATTGGTTATAATGCCAGAGTAGATGCATCCAACAAAGTACGCGTTGGTAATACTTCAGTTACATCTATTGGCGGGCAGGTAGGATGGAGTACTTTTTCGGATGGCAGATTTAAGAAAGATATTAAAAACGACGTACAAGGCCTGGCATTCATCAATAGCTTGAGGCCAATAACATATACTATCAATGTAAAAGGCTTAAATGATTATTACAATAAAGGGAAGCAACCAGTTACAGATGCTGCTGCAACGGGAGATGATGCATTGGCAAATACCAGTACAGATGCAGCAGACGCGGAAGCGGCAAGAGCAGCGGATGCAGCCGGCAGAATAGTGCATACAGGTTTTGTAGCCCAGGAAGTGGAAGCTGCGGCACAAAAACTAAAATATGACTTTGATGGAGTAGATAAGCCACAAACAAAAGATGGGCTGTATGGCCTGCGCTATGAAAACTTTGTGGCACCGCTGGTACAAGCAGTACAAGAACTTTCTAAGCAAAATGAAGATCTGCAAAAGCAGATCAACGACTTGAAGGCTATAATTACCTCCAGCTCTCAAACGGCAACAACTTCATCCCTGGCAAAGCTTAGCAGTGTTTCTCTTGGTGAAATTGTTCCTAATCCTTCAAGAGGAAATGCCATTGTCCATTACAATATACCATTGAATGTTCAGAATGCCCAGTTAGCAATAACAGACAATAGAGGCACAACGTTAAAACTTATCAAATTGAATGCAGGAGCCGGAGTTGTAAATATTGATGCTTCCACGCTTAGTAATGGCACATACACTTGTGCCATTATGGTAGACGGAAAATTCATACAAAGTAAAAAGATGGTGGTAGGACATTAATTATCAGTAATATCAAGAGGTTACATAAACAACCTGTCAAGTTCTGCTTTTAATATGCTTTCTTTATAAGCAACCCAAACCTGACAGGCTGTTTAATAACCTGTTGGCGGCTTGGTATAAGAGTTTACAAAAAGAGTTCAGATTAATACTTTCTGCTACCTATCCTAAAACTCTTCTGATCTCCAAATTATTAAATCAGACAGATTCCAATACTGAAAAATGAAAAAAGTCAAAGTTTACGGCTTGCGGCACTCTAATCTCTTTTGACCTTTACTTCTTTACAATCGCACTGGCATCCTTAGGTGGGTTACGTCCTATAAATGGATGCTGCTCCAGATCTACTACCTGCCCACTGATGGGACCGCTTTCATCGGCGAGCCAATACACGGCAGCAGCAGCTATTTCATGCGGCCACAATATTCTGCCGGCAGGGGCATATACCGGGGCAATATCTTCATACCAGTTGTCAGGTAAGCCGTGTTCTCTTTTTCTTATTGTTTCTGTTTCGGTCAGTACCCAGCCGGGATTAATTTGATTAACACGCACTCCGTTTTCTCTGTGCAAGGTATCACCGAGGTTACGTGTCATGGTCATTAAGGCGCCTTTGGCCATGCTGTAAGCAAGCAGGTTGGGTTCGCCGCTATAAGCATTTACAGAACCAATATTTAACACACAACCATGATTCCTTGTCAACTCTGGCAAGGCAGCTTTTAATAATGCAAAAGGAGCAATCGTATTTACTTCAAATAGCTTTCTTAAGAATTGCAGATCAGTGGTGTGGATGTTAGAGGAAGCAACAATAGCGGCATTATTCACTACGGCATCCAGCTTGCCAAAGGTGTCAACAGCCAATTGTACCAATCGCCCGGGTGTATCTTCGTTACTAAGGTCTTCTATGTGTAGCACTGCTTTGTCCTTTCCTAATTGTTCAACTACTTCTTTGCCCCACCCTTACCGGTGATGCTACGGAATGGGCAAGAAGAAAGGACGGCTTAGGCGCACATACGATTGTAGATGCTGCCGGCTCTAGCAACACCTTAAAGATTGCTATGGACCTGGTAAGGCCCAACGGGCATATTACCAAGGTAGGCTGGGGACCACAGCCCTGCGGCTTCTCGCTCGACCCGTTGGTACAAAAGAATGTAACCCTTCAGGGGAGCTTTAGCCATAACTGGCCGATATGGGAAAAGGTCATTGATTTGCTCGCAACGGGCAAACTGAATGTACAACCTATTATCGGTGGTATATGGCCAGTTACCCAATGGGAAGAAGCATTCCATAAAATGCACAAGGGTGAAGTGGTAAAAAGCGTACTTAAACCTGTTTAAATAGATGCGATTACAAAACAAAGTAATTATCATTACCGGCAGTACCACCGGTATTGGCAAAGCCATTGCTATCCGTTGCGCTACCGAAGGGGCTAAGATTGTAGTGTATGGACTAGAAGAAGAGTGGGGCAAAGAAGTAGTTGAACAATTAGGAAAGGACAAAGCAGTGCTACACAT
>Ga0115853_100048_pt1 | contig 28117 bp, 27 predicted proteins | sample InSIn5gowninarea_FD_83867 | JGI IMG/M metagenome (GOLD analysis project Ga0115853, IMG submission 83867)
TTACAAAACAATAAGGGAGAGGCAATAACTTCGTCTTTCAATCGTCCGTTCGTTCGTCGGGTCGTCGTAATCGTCGTCAGAACTCAATGCAGGACCCAAGTTCACAAAGGATCTACTCAGAAATCGACAGTGTGGTCATAGATAAAAAGAGAGCACTGGGTATCCTCAGAGAACGTGCGACACAAAAACAAAAACAATAGACAAGAACAAAATACCCCAGACTAATTCAAAAGGGAATAGTACAATAAGGAAAGAAGTGATAAGAAAATAGGGCGACAAAAACGCCGTTGGGTACAAGTTGACAAGTGAGATTCCTCGTGGCAACGAAGTGGGAGATTCCAACTTGCCCGCAGTCGTTCGGATAACAGTCATCATCATGCCAAGCCTGTTCTTTCCTGATCTAGCCTAGTGGCTCCGAGACGCCCATTAACGCGCCTGGACGGGGAACGTCGCGTTCCTCTAAGACAGACGAGAGCTTTCCCTGCTCGCAAATCTAAGCTCTGCTTGTTGAGAATCCCGACTAGTTACCCTTTACACCACTCTTGAAGATCTTTATTTCTCTCTTTGTGTGGCGATTGAGACGCCAGTAACCTTTTTTGTGTAATTTTTATATTTTCGTTCCCAATTTCGCATTTTCAGATCACCATGGATAACTACGAGGAAGGTACGAATCAGCTCTGCAATTCCTCTGTTTTGTATGGAGCATTTGCTGACCTTACTCTTGGGTGCAGGATTTGAGGAGCAGGAGGAGAGAGAAGAAGAGCGCACTGAAGAGAAGATTATCAATGAGGGTAAGAAGAGCTGGCTGCAAACCCACAGATTCCGCCGTGACCGGAGAGCTAAAACGGGATTCGCATTGTTTAGAATACAAGACATGGAAAAAGAACGCACCGTTTCTCTATGACATGATTCTGAGTACAGCTTTGGAGTGGCCGACTTTGACAACACAATGGCTTCCGGATAAGCAAGAGTATGCACTCTGGTCAAAATCCCGTTGTGCCGAGTTAATTTTGCTCATGTCTTCTCAGAGTCCCGGACAAACCCTACTCGACCCATCGCCTCTTGATTGGAACCCATACCTCGAGCGATGCGCAAAATTATCTACAAATCGCCCATGTGCAGCTCCCCAACCCCACGGCTCCCAACCCCGATGATTACGATGAGGAACGTGGCGAGATAGGAGGATATGGGGGTAGCTCCAAGAAAGCCCCGATGGAGATTAAGTTCAACATTGTGCAGAAGATCGACCACAAGGGTGAGGTCAACAAGGCACGGTATCAACCGCAGAACCCCAACGTCATTGCTACCATGTGTACGGACGGAAGGGCGATGATCTGGGATCGTTCGAAACACCCAAGTCTGCCCACGGGGACGGTGAACCCTCAAATGGAGCTTCTGGGCCACACAAAGGAAGGCTTTGGACTTAGTTGGAGTCCGCATGTTGCGGGTCATCTTGCGACAGGTAGCGAGGACAAGACTGTTCGCCTTTGGTAAGATTGATGGATTGTTGCTTTGAACAATTTGTTTGGGTACTAATTGCCATACAGGGACTTGACGACATACACGAAGGGTAACAAGGCTCTCAAGCCTTCTCGCACGTACACACACCACAGCTCGATCGTCAACGACGTCCAGCACCACCCCCTCCATTCGTCTCTCATTGGCACCGTATCCGACGATATCACTCTCCAGATTATCGATGTTCGGGAAGCAGACACGACTCGTGCGGCCGCTGCTTCCGCCGAGGGCCAGCACCGCGATGCGATTAATACTATTGCCTTCAACCCGGCCGCGGAGACGGTTTTGGCTACTGGATCGGCAGACAAGACTATTGGTTTATGGGATTTGCGTAATCTAAAGAGTAAACTTCACGCACTCGAATTCCACAACGACTCTGTCACCTCAATCTCCTGGCACGCATTTGACGAGAGCGTCTTGGCCAGTGCAAGTTACGTTCGTAAGATCATGTTCTGGGACCTTAGTCGGGCAGGCGAGGAACAGAGCCCCGAAGATGCACAGGACGGACCTCCAGAGCTGTATGTATCTCCTCAATTTGTCCTCATTATTCCGATGGCAAATGCTTACTTGAAACGATTTGCAGTTTGTTCATGCACGGTGGTCACACCAACCGTATCTCCGACTTCAACTGGAATCTCAATGACCCCTGGGTTCTTTGCTCCGCCGCAGAAGACAATCTGCTGCAGGTCTGGAAGGTATCCGATGCGATTGTTGGCAAGGATCTGGAAGATGTGCCGACTGAGGAATTGGAGCCGTGATATGGATTCGCACTGGTGGAGACGCATATGGATACATGTACGATGTGATTTTCACACACTTCTTGTATTAATTGTTTTACTTCTAAGCAAGCCGGATGACGTTCAGAATTTGAAAAGGACTTTATTTACACCTGTTTATGCATGCGTGGCGCCGAGCCTTTTGACCAATAGCTCAAGGGAGATTGACGGACTACAGAAGACTTGTCATTTAGTCGCATAGACCCGCACTTGATCGTCCATAACAGTCATATTGAGCATACTTTGCTGTTACTGAAGTCCTGCTACGGAGTACGGTCTTGATGCCGATCTTATCATGCTGGGACTTCTCAGCCATGATCCCCATTTCTGTCTTCTTCGTGAAGAAGTTACTTTTGGTCGACAGGTTCAAAAGAAACCCAAGGAACTTGAGCATCAGAATTTCTATTTGTTGCATATCTGCATGGTCCGGGAGTACTTGGAGTTGGAGTTCCAGGAATTGGAGCAGGAAGGCATTTTGGGATTTCACTTTGACATGGAGCGGGTTATTGACGACTTCATCCTTATGGCATTCTTTGTCGGAAACGACTTTCTGCCTAATTTGCCGAATCTGCATATCAACGAAGGTGCCTTGGCTTTGATGTTTAAAATCTACAAGGATATCTTGCCTAAAATGGGTGGTTACATCAATGAACAGGGTGTCATCAACCGTGAACGATTGGGGATGCTTGTTAATGCTCTGAGTGACGTGGAATATCGCTTCTTCGAGGCAGAGTACTCGGACGCGCAGTGGATTCGCGCCAAGAAGAATGAAAGTGTTCCGGAACCAAATGGGAAGCACAAGAGCCTTACGGTCACCTCGGCTCAGAAGGAACTCTTCAAAGACGTGAAGAAGTACGTTCTGAACCGACCTGAAAAGGCGGTGGAACCGAAACCTTTAGACCTTCCTTGTACGCTTCCAGCCCGTGATCGCAAGTTCATCGAACAGCTCGCGGAAGATCTTCGTCTGCCATGGACAACGGTTCCTGATGAGCATGGCGACCGGTTTCTCCGGCTTCAACTCCCTGCGAGCGGGAATGGAGATGATGACGATGACGATGAGGAAGATGAGGAGGCTTCCATGGCCGTCCATCGTATCATCCGGAAATACGACAACGCCAAGGTGGAAGAGCTGTCACCCGAGGAGGCCCAGGAAGTGGCGGAGAAGAAATACGAAATGAAGTTTCAGGAGTGGAAAAACAACTACTACCAAACCAAATTCGGTTGGGGCCTGGATAGCCATGAGGAGATGAGAGAATTGACCGAGAACTACTTTCAGGGTCTTCAGTGGGTTCTGTACTACTATTACAGAGGCATTGCATCCTGGCCATGGTTCTTCCGCTATCATTATGCTCCAATGATTTCTGGTTAGTGCTACAGTGCAATTCGCAGTGATGATTCTAACAAACCTTTCCTTTAGACGTGAAACATGGTTTGAATGCCGATGTGAATTTCAACCTTGGCCAACCGTTCCGGCCATACGACCAGCTTATGGGTGTTTTGCCTGACCGAAGCAAGAAGATCGTCCCTCCTGCCTATCGGGATCTGATGACCTCGCCTGAATCGCCTATCGTCGATTTCTACCCTCGCGATTTCGAATTGGACATGAACGGGAAGAAGATGGAATGGGAGGCTGTCGTCAAGATCCCGTTCATCGAGGAACGCCGTCTATTGGATGCCCTTAATGGAAGAGAGCACCTTCTGACGCCCGAAGAGAAGGCAAGGAACGATTTTGGTGTCAGTCTCAAGTTCACCTACTCCCCCGATGTGCAGTTCATCTATCCATCAACCCTTCCTGGCGTCTTTCCCGACATCCCGCACTGCCATTGCATCGAGAATGCCTTTGATTTGCCTACCATGGATGGCTTGGAACCGTATATTGGGTTGGTTGAAGGTGTACAACTAGGCGCTGCAGCGTTAGCTGGATTCCCCAGCCTGAAGACTTTGCCGCACGTCGGCCAACTAGGCTTCCACGGAGTGACCGTTTTTCAGAAAGAGAGCCGTAACGAGAGCATGGTCATTACGCTTCTTGAGCCCGGCAGCAGGTCGACTGGCGAACTGGCCAAGTCTAAACTAGGAAAGCGCATCTTTGTGGGGTATCCTTTCCTGCAGGAAGCTTTTGTTGTCCGCGTTTCCGATGAGTTATTTGACTACACGCTTCCTGAAGGATCGCCGCATGTTGTTGCTACTCCGCATGCCCCTCCAGAGATTGAAAAGTGGAGCAAGAAAGCCGATAGGATTGAAGGTGTCTATAGCAAACGACTGGGCACCATCATCGGCCCTGTAGAGGCTATGGTACATGTCCAAATGCTCAAGGGATTAATCAAGACAGACGAGGGCACCACAATGAAGGAATTCGCCGACATCCCTGGGCTGGAGACCGATTATGCCCTTCAGCTGATCGTCGATGAAGTAGTGAACCCCGACGAACGATTCATCGAACGGGAGGCCTTGCCGATTGAGGAGGAATTCCCTGAGGGATCTCGGGCCTTCTTCCTCGGAGACTTCAACTACGGTAGACCTGTTCATATCACTGGACATGATGACGGCAAGGTCAACGGTATGATTGCTTCCGTGAAAGGACGAGATCCTGAATTCGGAAAGGAACGTGCCCGGGAAGCGGAGAAGTTATGTCCATACATGCCTTCCTATGCCATTGCGAAGAGCTTACACCTGAATCCCCTGGTGCTGGCGAAGATCACATCTTCGTTCAGCGTTGACGTTGAAGGCCAGCGCGTAAATCTGGGACTCAACTTGAAGTTCGAAGCGAAGAAGCAAAAGGTTCTTGGTTACTCACGTCGCGGAGATACAGGCTGGGAGTTCAGTCCAAAAGCAGTCAACTTAGTGCAACAGTACATGATCAACTTCCCGGAGTTCATTGCGGGTATTCAGGCAAACCCTCAGCGTGACCGGTATCAACCCACCGACTTCTATCCTGAGGAGGTTGCTTTCCAAAAAATGAAGGATATCCGGGATTGGCTGAAGTCGATCGAGGCTAAGAGCTTTGAGAGGGTCCCTCTCGATGCTGAACAACTCGACTCGGATGTGGCCAAGGTGATCGAGCAGGATGCAGACACATACAATCAAAACTTGCCCCCAATGCTCCCCAAGAAGATCCGCGGTGTCCCTCGAAGTGCGCTTCTCCGTCCTTCGGACGTTGAACAGCGACTTGGAAACCAGAGCTTCAAGCTTGGGGACCGCGTTGTCTACGCCCAGGACTCCGGTAAAGTGCCGATCGCCACCCGAGGAACTATCATTGGTCTTACCCGCACGCCACGGGCGCTGTTGCTCGACGTCGTCTTCGATGCTACATTCATGAGCGGCACGACATTGGGAGATAGATGTTCACCCTTCCGAGGCCAGACTGTCTTGGCCTCTTCCGTGTTGAACGTGTCGTACCGACAGCTGATCGCCAGTACCCGAGCTGCCGCAAGCCAACAAGCACAGAGCCATATCTCGCCACTGACGACTGCTGGCTATGGAACACCTTTGGGACCAAACGGGCAGGGCCAGCTGAGAAGCGCACCGGCTCCTCCTCCCATGAAGAGCTCCTACCGTGGTGCTGTGGCTGGCAACGGACACGCACTAAGAGGCCGTGGCCGTGGCGGACCTCAACAAACCACCTTGCCTTTCCGTCCCCATCCTAACAACGGTGTGGCCCCAACTGGTCCTCGCGGAAACGGCAGAGGTCGCGCGGGTTACGCTCGAGGAGGGTACCACACGTTAGACAACAGCCACCCGGATGAAGGGATTATCAAGAACAACCCGAACTTCCAACCCAAGAACTATTCCCAGGTCCCGCCGCCCGTCTCCGCGGATGCACGTGGACGTGGTCGCGGCCGCGGAGGCTTCCGGGGAGGATTCCGAGGCCGGGGTGCACCTCGTGGAAGAGGTGCCGCTGCAGCAGATGATTCTTGACCGCGATTTTGTCGTCTTTGTCTGTGATGGATTCAGTTTAGTTTTCTTATTATTATTCATGTAGTAGATATTGGTTTGTAGCCTGGTTGATAGGGCATTCTGTGTTGTATAGATTATTGGGTACGAAAAACGGAGTCGCAGAACATATACATCAGGTCCTTGGACCCCCTGTTTAGAGATGTTAGATGGCGTGAGGCTACACTGAGGGGTGTTATACCCAGCAATACAAATTTTTCGCTCGTTTACACATGACTGCTTAGCGTATCATGATTATCCCTTGGGGGTTGACGATCCGAAATGCCGAGTTAAACTCGCAACACAACACCCCGTCCGAGTCCTGAAGTCCCGCCTAGACTTCCCGATCCCTGACACGTGTTGGGAAGACCAATAGTCGCTACAAACTCGTGGGCCAATCTATCGAAACCTTTGACAACCCCGAGCGCCAGGGGGCTGTGCTGATACCAAGTTCATTTGCTGATTCTCAATGGACCCATTGGTCATCTTCGAGTCATCAAAGCACAAATGCACGTTCCTACGACGTATACGAAAACAAACTATACCTGGGTGAGGGGGAAATGATAAAAAAGCTTGGTGAAGGCTGCGGTGCACGACGTTGGAGGCATAAATCCTCAAGGCTACCTAGACACCTTCGCTCGAGGTGACTCGCTGAAGACGTTGTATAACACGGTGCAATATCTGGCTATCAAGGTATATATCATCAACGAGTGTTGGATTGGGATAGCAAGAGGTTTGGCTGCATCTACTTGGAAAAGAATGGGGCTGTGAATAGTAATATTCCAAATCATCTTAACTCCGGGAAAGAGATACTGCTTGGCTTGAGTTGGTTCACTTCTTCCTGGCACTACATAGTTTGGTCCGGTGTTTGTTGTCCACATCTTTCAGACATATTTGTCAAGCCCTAGATAGGATTGATTACATATGGTTGTTGGCTCTTCCGGAAGAATTTTTTGTGAGATAGCGCGTATACCCAGACATATTTCAATTGAGCAATGGCCATATGTCATCGGCTCATATAACTTGCATTTCGAATTTCGGCACGGGGAGGATACCAGTTGAAGCGTACTCCAAAATTGATACACACTATCTTTGAACCTTATCCGTTTCTTTACCGTCGTAAGATTGAACTTTCCCGTGGCAATCTCCGAAACTTCTCAATTAGGCGGGTTGTGGAATCCAATGGCCCTAAGTTCTTACGGGGGTGAATTCCTTGTTGATGCTTTGGTAAACCAGGGATTGATCCATCCTTAAAACATAGAAGCAAAAAGTGATGTATATTCGCTGACCCTTGCAACTCGAGTAGTGTGTATTGAGCGGAACAACAATATACAAACGAATCCGTCAACCCCACTATAAGTCGAAACTCTTTTCATTATGCCAGGTATTCCTACAGAGAAGGACACACTACTAAAAATGATCCGCATCCCCGATTCATCTCCTTGATGGCTCCAAGCGCAGGTTTCGACGATGGAAACTTCGGAAACGTCTTGACCGATCAATAGAGATTCGTCAGGCGTCGCTAAGTGTCTTCGTTCTGGGCGAAAGGAAGACCCGTCGACGATGTGAAAGACTCGTATCAAACTGTCATAGCAAGTCCCAATGTTCGCAAACTAAATGAAAGCAGCTACATTCCATTCCCGCTTCAACCATTGAATATACATTATTCCATACGAGATTCAGAACTTCCTCACCTTTGTAAGGCCTTCTATTCTCTGCATTTGCACAAATGAAAAATGAGAATGATACAGAAAAACTTACTCAACTCCGCCTTTTGCAGGTTCTCTTCCTTTTTTATACATAAACGCGGAGGCTATCATAAAAGGAATAAACAGCCACATCCTTGGCACCTACGGTTAATAGGCGATACTCTATTGAGCAAAAAATATATATCAAAATATGCTCAGTTGTCTGGTTGAGTACAGCGTATATTCCTGTGGGTGGTGAGCCCTATGGGAGATGCTTTCGTAGAATATATTCCAGAAGCCATAATATGATTAATCATCAAACCTTCCCTAGACCTAAATGACAAACATATTCAATCTCTTTGTAAACCAATTCCTGTGCCAATCAGATCCATGAAGTATTAGATTCCACCCAATTTCTATCCACCATTGATCACAAAAGGGCCAAAAGAAAAAAGAGAGTCCACCAATCTCACCTCTCAAACAACCCCCTTCTTCTTCCTCATAACAATGCTCGTCCCCACATTAGGCATGATCTGCTCCCCAATTCTCACATTTGCCGGTCGTTCCTTCCTCCCCTCCTCATACTTAAACTCGTACTCCGCGATAATCCGGCTCATTATCGCCTTGATCGTAACCGACGCAAAAAACCGACCAGGGCACGCCTGGCGTCCGAATCCGAAATGCATATTGTGCGGGCCGATGCTAACGAAGCTGTTCGTTTTGATCTCGGGATTCGCGGACCAGCGGAGGCCGGAGAAGGGGGTTGGTTCGGGGATGATTTTGGGGTCGCGCGCGAGGGGGCCGGCTGCGAAGCAGATGTGGGCGCCAACGGGGAGGACGAGGCCGTCTGTGAGGATCACGGGGCGGCGGACGATGCGGTGCATGGAGACTGCTTGCGTTAGTTGTTGGGTCAGGCGGAGGGATGGGATGGGGGAGAGGTGCTTACCTTCGCCGGTAGGGTTAAATCGCTGCACTTCCTTCATGAAGCTATCCATATGATGCTGGGAGATGAACGAGGAATGAGTGGCATTGGCCCAACCATTTGCAAGGGTGGCCCGAATCTCCTCTCGCAAGGGCTCCAGGTACTCCGGCATCTCGATCAAATCGTAAAGCATATGCGTCATCAGCATCGAGCTGGTATGCACAACCGCCAAGCTCATGATAATAAACAGATTGTGCGCCATAAAGTCCGCATCCGCATCACGAGGGTCATCAACTCCATCCATCATCCACTGCAGAAAGTCATCTGGCTTCTGGTAACTTGGGTCATGCTTCTCCGCATGACGACGCGCGTTGATCATAGGGATGAACAGCTCCTGCTTGACGAAGTGGACCTGTTTGTTGAGCTTGCGTACGCTAGGTAGGAACTTGGCGACTAGGGGACGGAGGAATTTTGGAAATGGACGGAGGAGAACGACTGTGATGCCGACGTTGATGGTGTAGTTGGTGACAGTTTCTAGCCATTTCTCGTTTCGACAGATCGAGTCGCCGCAGATGATGCGGGAGGTGGCACGGGTGAGCAGGCCTAGGAGCATATTATAGGCGTTGATGGGAGTCCATTTATCTAGATGGTCAGCATTTCTTCCATTCTCGGTGGTATGTGGCACTTACCATCACACTTGGGGACCTCAATGTCGAAAGCATACTGGAGCTCATCAATAAGGTTAGGAACCAACCGACCTGTTCAAAGTCAGTGTCCACTACAGCCAGATTTGAAACCCTCGTCTAACATACCAATCGCAGGATTCAGCCGCTTCGTAACAGTGAGCGAAGGCAAACGACTCTCAACCAACACGTTTGTATACTTCCCGAGCACATTCTAAATCAAACGGTCAGCCCTATCCCTTCTATGCAGAAGAAAAGCAATAAAAGGAAAAAATCCACGAACATTATACTGAGCATCCAAAGAGCTCAGCTCAGACGGTGCAACATTACGCAGCTCGTCGATATACTTGGCCGGCAACACGATCAGGTCTCCATCGGCTTTGAGGATGCGAAACGGGGTGTCCTTGTACTAAGCAGAGACAGCCGTTAGATTTGTCTTGTTCAATTAATATGATGGTCAGAGATGTACCTTCTCGTAGCCCTCGTCAATGAGCTGCGAACCAACAGCGTAGAAAACCACTCGATTGAAGAAAGTGGGTAGATAGCAACTGTACTTGACAGTGGGCACGTCAACGAAACCGCGATCTGGTGTGTAGAGAACGATGACGCCTAGTACCAAGGCAAGAGCGAGGGTCAAATGCCAAATGCCTAAGCCCAGGTCTTCGAGCATCGTGAAGAATAAGGGAGGCTTTGTAGTTGGGTGTTTTGATGGATCTGGGTAAGGTGCAAAGAAATGAAGGAAGAGTCGATCTGTGCAAAGAAGAATGGGAAAGGAAGTTGTCAAAATAGAAAGAAAGAGAGCAGAAGAGGGAGTATTTATAGCTTAAGGATTGTATAAACAGGGCAAACTCCATTCTGTGATTGTCTGCATTTATTGCTCCCTCTTTGCTATTCACTGAGCAATCTCTACAACAAGGCTGGAAGTAGTGAATAAACTATTTTTTTTAAAAAAATAATCATACTTAAGAGTACAACAGCTACTACAGCTATCCCCTGATTTTCTTTCACTGCCATGTGCTCATGTATGCTTCTGAACAGAGCTCATGGCACTTGCAGAAATGATATTAGGGTTGTTTTCAGTCTTGTTTGCATGACAAACAGGCGACAAAGAAAAGTAGAACAGACCAGTTTCGAATATAAAGATAGATAGTAGCTGTTTAATTAAGCTTACACAGGATCTTTTATGAGCAAAAGAGCTTAGACCATCTGTCTATTGAACCAATTGAACTTTTGACTATCCCCTTTTATCTTTCCAGGTATATCACAGTAGACGAAACGCCAGGCGCAAATGCAATAGAAACAGAAAGAACATAGAAGAAAGGTATATAGATACACATATACAGAATAAATTCAATTACTCGAGCCCAATCCACCCATCTTCACCATCGTCCTCGTCGGCATCAGCCATGTTGTCATCGTCACCGTCCTCGATTTGTGAAAGAAGAGGAGCACTGGGCTTCTTGTTGGCAAGCACGGGCTGCGAGAGAAGATACTTGAGGTTGTATGCGTTGCGCTCCGTCAACTTCTTCAGGTTGTCGCGAATGTCATCAATAGCGCGCTGGACGGCACGGAGTTCCTGAGCAAACGTGCCTGAGTTGTCCTTGAGGTACCGACCATGGCTGCTCAGTATAGACTCAAACCAGAGAAGGTTGAATTCGAGATGAGGCGTTTCCTCAGCAGCATAGGCGACGAAACGGAGGAGACGGGGTAGGTAGACAGTGGGCAAGGAGCGGACGACATGGGGGATGTTGGATGGGGGAATTCCTTCGTAGACGGCGCGAATAAGTTTCGACTCGTTGAGACGAAATGCCATGACCAGTGCTTTAAGGAACGTAGCATCATCATCAGCGGCGTCGGACTTGGATGCCTTCTTGGCGTTCTCGAGGGTGGAGAGGATGGTAGATGGCGTGATGTCGATATCGAGGTCGAAGGGATCGAAGATGAATTCTGTATCCAGGCTGTAGATGAGAAGACCCTCTGTGGAAGCTGCACAGAATGCACGGCCCGTAGGCGCAAAGTCGACAGACGTGACACGCACTTCGGGGCGAGTCCGACGGGCACCTGCATCACCACGTTTAGCGCCAGGGAGGGCACTGTCGATGCGGTCTTCCAGATCGGATGCTTCGCCTGTCTCGTCAATGAGACCCCGGGGGCCCGCTTCAGTCAGGTCGCGGCTGTTGAGGAATTCCTGGGTACCGTCAAGGGAGGTGTTGACGGAAACTGTGAACTTCTTCACCAACGAGCCGGTCCTCACGTCGTACAAACATATGAACTTGCTGTTGCCTCCAGCCAGAATACAGCTGCCATCGGCACTGTATGTGATTCGGTTGAAAGACTTGGTTCCTTCCGCGGTGGCTGCGGTCCGGCGGTCAGACACCTTACGACCTCCGGAGACGTCGCGACGTCCGTCGACACCACCCTGCTGGACTGCGTCCTCCACAGACCAGAAAGACAATTGGCCGTCCAAACTAGACGCAGCCACTTGTTTACCATCCGGTCGGAATGCGACACACAGAACGTCTGACATGAGCTGTAGAGGCTCGCTGGTTTGAGATCGACCGAAAATGCTCCATATCCGAACAGTGCGGTCCCAGCTACCGCTGACCAGATGACTACCATCGGCAGCAAAGGCAAGGCTGACAATAGGTCCTTCATGGCCTGACAGCTGATCCAGCAACTGTCCAGTTTGAACCGACCACACATGAATATCGAATGAATCCGGAGAGCCAGCGCAAACCACTTCGCCGCTGGGGTCGACCGCGAGCGATGAGAAAGACAATCGAGACGGTGCCGTAAAGGTTCGGAAGTTACGGTAACGAATAAGGTCCCATGCACGTACAGAGCCGTCCAAGGACGAGGTGTATAAAACACTACCCTTCTTGGCAAACTCGCATGCAGTCACTCCGCTGGTATGCTCTGTGAAAGTCACAATGCAGAAGCCGGATTTGACGTCCCAAACCTTGATCTTTCCGTCGTCAGAGGCGGTGACAATCTTTTGGCTATCAGGGGAATAAGCAATCGCATTCATCGAGTCCAAGTGACCCTGCTGCTTCAGGATGTACGACTCCGATTGCCATTCCCACACAAGCAATTGCCCATGTTTCGACGAACCAAGCGCCAACCACTCTCCAGACTGATTGATCGTGACATAGTCGATATTACTCTGAGAGACGCTCAGGAGATGGATCGGGTTGAAATCTGGCAGGTCGTAGAGGCCAAACAGGCCATTGGAGAAACCCACGATCAAGAGACCGGTAGCCGCATGGAATGTAGCGCAGTTCACCTTGGCATCCTGCTGCATGAAATAGTCCTTCTTGACGATCCTCCACCGGGCGTCTGAGATGTCTTCCATGGTCTCTGGATCCTTCTTTGCGGCATATTCCCACCTGAACAAGGCTCCATCTTGACTAACGGTGTAGATCTAAATGCAAAATATGTTAGATTTAATTTCCAAACAATGGCGGCCATGCAGACTTACTGCTTCTTGGTTAGCCGAGAAGTATGCACCCTTAACACCCTGCCGGTGTCCTGCCAAAGTTGTAGGCTCAAATCCCTCCTCCGGATCCAAGCTCCATATCCGTGCGGTCAAATCCTTGGAAGCCGTGAGCACGAAGCGAGAATCACTGGACCACTCGAGATGCTCAATAGCATCGAAATGACCTGCCAGATCGCGGTGGAGTACAAATGGAGCGAATTCAAGTTCTCCGTTGGTATCTGTTCCCGGCGTGGATGGGGTGTGCCAGAATTGCAATCGTCTCCCTGCACCAACTGCGAAAAATCGCCCCGACGGAGAAAATCTGAGGGCGGACACACGTCCCTTAAAGGAGAAGTGATGAATCACAATTCTGCGGTGGAAATTTGTCAAGATCGCACGGCCATTCTCGTCGACGGAAAGCAATAAATTGCCCTTGGGCGATAGGTCCAACCGGTCGATGTTGGTGCGATGCGCAAACGGGAGGGTATAGGAAGTATTGCTTGCGAGATGTCAGCTCATTGTCACGATAGTACAATCAATAGTAGCGAGAATTTGGTGATACATACTGCACTAGGTCAAAAACCGAGACCCGATTGCCTACCGGCGACAGCAGACAGGTTCCATCGGGAGTAAAAAGCAGGTTGCCTTTGCGATAGACCGTCCCTAGAAGGTTGGAGAACTAAAAATAGTCAGAAAGAATCTTAGAGATCTCATATAGCAGAAGCATACCTTGAAATCCGTCTTCATGGTGCCAATCGTCCACTTGACGTTTTTTCTCTTTTGCGCTCGACCAAAAAATGTCTTCCTAAACGGGCGATAAGAGAAGAACAGGTCAAATGTTAATCCGATCCGAAATGGACTAGTCCTAAAATGGTAGGATGCTATCCGGGGGTCCCGCTATACCAGGATAGGACTAGCGGCGCGTGATCCACCAATTCAGGGGCAACTCCAAGCCTGGGATTGATTTCGCCCAAAGAAGGCACGCCGGCGACTTTGGATCGGGAGCTTCCAGTTACGTTCTTCTCTATTTCTCTTCTTTGACCTCCTTCCCTCATCTCCATTCTGCTTTCTCCCCCTCCCCCATTGTCTGTGCCAGCTTTGTTTGTGCTTCACTGGCTTCATTTCCTCTCCGTTGGCCTTATCTTCTTTCACCCCCTCTCCCTGCGGACCGGATTTGTTGTCCCTATTCCCCTCCATCATTTTCGACATTGTCGGTGATCGGTTCTTGCTTGTTTAACCCCTATTATCATCATGGCCCCTACTACGGAAACTGCCTCGCCCATTGGCATTGCCAATGTAAGTCATCGAATCCCAGATTCAGTATACAATGGAATGAGGGGACGCTTGCTAATTTATTTGTTTCTTTAGCTGCCCAACCAACGGTGTGTACATCTTTGCTATTGCAACGGTTGCGATTGAAATAGAAGGAACGATGGATATCCTAATTGTGGTGATTAAAACAGGCACAAGATTGTTGCTAAGCGGGGTGCGGCGTTTACTATCATGGTGGGTTCTCGGTTCTATAGATACAAACAAGAAATGGTCCATGCTGACGGTGGAGGCTAGGTTGCTGGAGAGTCGGGATTGGGAAAGACCACTTTCATCAACACTCTGTTTTCGACTACCATTAAGAACTACGCCGACCACAAGCGCCGTCACCAGAAGCAGATCGACCGTACCGTCGAGATCGAGATCACCAAGGCAGAGCTGGAGGAAAAGTTCTTCAAAGGTTGTTCACGGATGGATCCTGGATCGTGACAAAGTTGCTAATAAGGGCTGGACTACGCAGTTCGTCTGACCGTTATTGACACCCCCGGTTTCGGAGACTACGTCAACAACCGTGACTCCTGGCAACCCATCATCGAGTTCCTCGACGACCAGCATGAATCGTACATGTTGCAAGAGCAGCAGCCCCGTCGCACAGACAAGATCGACATGCGTGTGCACGCTTGCTTGTACTTCATCAGACCGACCGGCCACACTTTGAAGCCCCTCGACATCGAAGTGATGAAGCGGTTGAGCTCGCGTGTCAACCTCATCCCCGTCATCGCCAAGGCCGATACTCTTAGCCCCGCGGACCTGGCCCGCTACAAGACGAGGGTAAGAAAATCGGAGGACGTGTTCATGGGTCAAGCTGACTGTCATAGGTCCAAAATGTTATCGAAGCTCAGGGTATCAAGATCTACACCCCACCGATCGAGGAGGACGATGAGCACGCCGCTGCCCACGCCCGCAGCTTGATGGCTGCCATGCCCTACGCCGTGATTGGATCCGAGAAAGATGTCAAGACCCATGACAACCGTGTTGTTAAGGGTCGTCAGTACGCTTGGGGTGTTGCTGAAGTCGAGAACGAGGACCACTGCGACTTTAAGAAGCTGCGTTCGATTCTTATCCGAACCCACATGCTTGATCTCATTCACACCACCGAGGAGCAACACTACGAGGCGTACCGTGCACAGCAGATGGAGACGAGGAAATTTGGCGAGGCCCGACCCAGAAAGCTGGACAACCCCAAGTTCAAGGAAGAAGAGGAATCCCTGCGGAAGCGCTTCACAGAGCAGGTCAAGGTGGAGGAGCAACGGTTCCGCCAGTGGGAACAGAAGCTCATTGCCGAGAGAGACCGTCTCAACAAAGACTTGGAAGCCACACATGCTGCGTACGTCCCAATCCCGTTATGTGTGAAGAGCTCAAAGACTGACCGAAATAGGATCAAATCACTCGAGCAAGAGATCGAGCACCTGCAGGGCCCGAGTACCCGAAGCCACGGACGTCGTTAAGATGTTGTGGCCACTGCTACGAACGAAGTGGAAGGACAAAAACCCACGGAGGATGGTATATGCGACTTCTTCATTCCTGTTTATTCTTGATTACCCCCATTTCTTCGATTTTCGATGCGTATCGGGGCAGTATCCATAATGGGCTGTGGCTCGGCCGTGATACGCTGGTTACCCTTTTTATTTCTTTATTTATTATGCCGGCTGATAGCTAGCGATGGTTTTCTTTTACATCGTTGATAATACTGAGTTGTATTCGTAGCGTGTCAATACAATTAATTTGTGTTTGTTGGGTGCATTCGCTCGTCGGCGGTGAAGTAGAAGTCCTCGGCATGATGCCGGAGTACAACTCCATTATCCAAGTAAATCATCTCTACAAATTTTTCATTTTTTGAGCCTAGTTCACTGTCCATGTCTAGGAAACAATTTTCCAGCCAGCACCTGCACACCCTCAAAACACATAATGGCAAGCTCCCGCAACTCCAGCTCCATCTCCGATGAAAACTAAACAAGCACCCAGGCCCCGTCAATGCCATCACATTCTCCAGCTCCCCAGGAACCTATCTGCTAACAGGATCCTCCGATCGCTCAATCCACCTCTCGCGTGCAGTTCCCAGCAGCACGAACGCGTACCCCGCAGAATCCACCGCCCCGATCCAGCGCTACGAAGCCCACGGCTACTCCGTTCTCGACATCGCCGTGACCGCAGACAATGCACGCTTCGCCAGCGTAGGCGGGGATCGCACGGTGTTTCTTTGGGATGTAGAACAGGGGGCTACAACGCGTCGCTGGAGCGGACATAATGCGCGTATCGAAGCGGTGCAGTTTGCGGGTGAGGGGGATGCGGTTGTTGTTTCTGGTACCCCCCCAGCATATCAAATAAATTGCTTCCAGGTTTACTAACTCAATTATGATGTACAGGCAGCGCAGACACAACCATAAACCTCTGGGACGCCCGCGCTTCCTCCCATAAACCCCTCCAGACCCTCCCCGAAGCCACCGATACCGTTTCCACACTCCACGCGCACATGCCAACATACTCAATAGCCAGCGGGAGCTACGATGGGCGCGTGCGTATCTACGATATTCGCATGGGACAGACGACTGTCGACGTCCTTGGTGCTCCGGTGACTAGCGTGCGGTGCTCGGGGGATGGGAATGCGGTGCTTGTTAGCACGTTGGATGGAAGGATTAGGGTGCTTGACCGGGGAGATGGGAAATTGCTCAAGGCTTTTCCGGGGGAGAAAGAGAAAGAGAAAGAGAGGAAAGGACCGGTGTATCGGAACGAGGAGTTGCGGATTCGATCTGTTTTCGCTGCGAATGATGGGGTCGTGCTTAGTGGGAGCGAAACTGAGAAGGGCGAGGAAGATAAAGGGGCTTGGGGTGGACGGTTTGTCCAAGCAGGTACTCCATCACAGTCTCAAACCAAGAAGCAAGCTCAAGCGTATGTGTTTGCTTGGGATGTGTTGAGCGGGGAGGCTATTTCGAGTGTTCCTGCTGGGGAGGACGTGAGGGCTGTTAGTTGTGTCGCGTGGAACGAAAAACGGGGGGAGTGGGCTGGGGGGTGTTCGGATGGTATGTTTTCTTCGATTTTGGTTATGGTTTACTTGGGTGCTAACTGGGTGTAGGGACTGTTAAGGTGTATGGTTGATGGATATGCAGGCCTTACAGCTTTCTTTCTAAGGATATCCCCAGTGGCTCCTCGTGAGACAGCAGTTAACCAGTCAATATCCTATCAATACCGGTTGGGACCATGCCATAGCAGGGTATGAAAGACAACCCTGGCACTGGCAACCTGGACAATCCGTTATCGGTCTGTTAAATCTAAACTGAACGATCTCATCCGATGCCAGCATAATCACCAGAGAATACAGTCTGACCACAGGTTCAGATACGAGAGATGAATATAATGAGTAGCGAACTGCTATTTCTGTCTGTCATGTACTATACATACCCGCTCCAGCTGAATTTAATACATGGGTTCTGTTCACCCAGATTCCCTTTTCTGTTTTCCACGACACCATAACACCCAAGGCTCAAAAAACAAAAAGAGAAAAAGAAAAAAGAAAAAAGAAAAAAGAAAAAAGAAAAAAGAAAAAAGAAAAAAGAAAAAAGAAAAAAGAAAAAAGAAAAAAGGAAGAAGGAAAAAGGAAAGAAGGAAAGAAGCTCACAACCAGAACTTTTTCAAACCATATCATACCGTCCCAACCAACTCCAGGCCAAAACAAAACACAAAAGACAATACGAGAAGAGAAAAGAAAGAAAAATCAATCCTCAAACCCCTGAATCAGCCCATACTCTAACTCCCGCTGCTCCCGACTCTCCGCCTCCAACGCATCCACAGCACGAGTCAACTCATACTCACCAACAAGGATCGTCCCGGCCCTAGCCGTACTCAAGAAACTAATCTCCACAGCTGTAGCGACCGAGACATCAAAGTCTGGTTGTAACCGGTGCATAGGCATAGAGGTATTCGCGTGAGTGTAGGGCAAGCGGACGGGTCCGCCGTTACCAACGCTGCTGGGGGTGCCGTTGGTGCTCCCGGCGCTCGAGGAGAAGACGTTTTTGATGAAACTGTCGAAGGACGAGGAGTGTATTGTAGATCGGGAATTGGAGGACAGCGCTGCGATGCTTGTTGTTGAAGTCGAGGCGTTTGTGGACTGGTCTAGGGTTCTACTGCCGTTGTTGTTGCTGTGGGTTGCTTCTGCGAGACGGCTGGCGACGCCGCAGACGATACCAGTTGCTTCGAGGGGGAGTTTGCGGAGATCGAGCATGATAGGCACGAGAATTTCTTCTTTTGAGCCTAGGAGGAGGCTTGATTCGTCATCGTTTGGTTCAGACGTAGAATCTGCCGTGGAGGAGAAGAAGCGTGGGAGGAGGCGCTTTTCGAGGAGTAGGGAGGCGGCTGGGTCAGCGGCTGTTAGGGTTAGGGAGAGGAAGCGCGGGTTGTCCACGAGTAAGGTGGTGGTGAGGGCTTCGCGGAGGATGGAGATGGAGCTGGCATCGCTTGTATAGCGGTGGTGTGCGGCACATTGGACGAGACGCAGTGAGCGGTCGACGGAGGGGAGGATGTGGTTCTTGTGGAGGGAGGAGAAGGTACGTGTTTGCAGTTCGTCCAGTGTTGAGGGTGGTGGTGTGGATGGGGGAGAGCCCATGCTGCTCGGGGAGCGCGAAGACGCCGGACTAAAACAGCGGTTGAACTGGCTGTGGTGACTGTTGGCGAAAGTCTCAGTGGAGATTTCGAATTGAAAGCCGCGGTTTTCGAGAGCCTCGATGACTTGGTTTTTGGATTTGTAGGGAACGATGATGTAGTCGGAAAAGTAGGTCGAGACGAAAAAGATAGAACTGTCTGGTCAGCCCTATACACCATATAGACAGGAGAAAGACGTACATTCCCGCCATAGCCAACGGACTCGTCAACTCAAGAACCCGCTGACCAGCCTCCAAGCCCTCACCGTAGACCTGCATGGCAATAAAATCATCCCTCGTGATAGACAAACTGTCCGACTCGGACGAAACAGCTCGAAACCCCTCAACCAGCGGGGCAAAGTACTGATCAGCCAACTTCCGCGGACACATCACAGAGCACTCGACTGGCGTGATCGAGATATTCAAGAACGCAGGCTGCTCTGGTGCAGCTGTGCCCGTGCCGTCCTCGAGAGCAGGCCCATCGTCCACGTTGATGCCCACGATAGTCTCCCTATCATCATCCAGAGGACTAACCTCGTGGAAGAGAACCTGCTGAATAGGCTTCAGGAAGAACGGATACAAATCCAGAGGAATATGCACCAAGGCCAGACGGTCCTCCTGTACCTCGACGACGGTGGTTAGTGAACGAAGAATTGCCATGATTGCAGCATCCAGATAGATAATAGAAAGGCTTGCTCACCATGAACTGCACCTGAGCAGAAATCAGAGAAAGAGATTGATCCATTATGGCTCACAGAGACAAGTCAGATCAGTGCTGAGAGGGTCTGAAGACTTCACCAGTTCTTTGAGGATGTAGGAGAGGAGTGAAACTGTCTAGCATTCACTGAACTGGCAGATGTGAATAAAGTGACTTTTTCTGGCATAGTCACCCCTTACACCATGCTGCAATGCCAGCAGAGAAGCACGCATAAATGTACAGGGAATCTACTATGAATCAGCTATACATAGTTGTAGAGGCAGTGGCAGAGAGGCAAGTAGCATGGCGTCAGTTGCTGGAGAGAGCACGCAGGCATACCTTCTGTTAGGGAACAGTTGTACACTTAAATAGTTACAATAAAAAAAAGAATAAAAAAAATTTTTTTTTTTGAAAAAAAGAAAGAAATAAAGAAACGGCGACAAAAGAATAAGAAAGTATCTCGAATTAAAAAGATTTATAAATCGAGTTTGCAACACGTTATCTTTCATTATGCATTCTTTATCGCTTTATCTATCGCCGTCGTCGATGTAACGTTTATCGCCGGACTGCTTCATTGCCACCCAATACAATAAATTCCTATACACACTAGATAATAAAGAAGAGGCAACGCCTGCAATGCACCAACGGTCCCAATACAAAAATGTACGCAGTAGATAAAAATCAATCGTCATCCACTCGCGCCCGCTTCGATCCGCGGTCTTCCTGATCGGCTTCCTGAATGCCATAGCGCTTCTGCCCTGCGCCTCCTGTCACATCTGCGATCATGTTGTCAATGCCAAAAGGATCGGCTGTATCCTTTTCGAATTGCACGGGTCCTTCACGAGACTAGTAGAGTAAAGTTAGCAGGCAGGCATGTAGGAATAATTGGGAGGGAGAAAGTACCTCATCTGTAGCCCCCCGGAATCCCTCCTTCGCCTTGCCCAACACCTCAAATCGGCTCGACTTTTGAATCTTGCTCATCTCTGTATCCGCAGACTCCTCATCATCCACATCCACCTGTGCCCGTGGCCGGTAGATACTGTTGATCGCGTCCTGCGCCGCAAACAACGGCTTGTCGTATGGGTTATCCTCATTGAAGCCTGCGTTCAGGCCGCTTGTCTGATTGAACAATCGGGAGTCCCACATCGCCTCTGAGGACTGCGTGGGCTTTGCCAGCCCCAGCGCCACTTTCTCCGAGATATCACGGTTCTGTTCACGCGCCATGTGCTGGATCCGGCGCTCAGTGCCCATGCGCGATTGCCGAAGCTGCCGCTCTGCATCCTGGCGGCGTTCACGACGCATGCGCTCTCGCTCACGAGCTTCTGATTCGTCCTCGCCGGGCGTGGCCGACCGTGACGAATAAGCAGAGGGACTACGGCTGACGCTGCGGGATCGAGATCGTGCCTCACGACGAGCTGCACCGCCAGCACTGGACCCCGCTCGCTGCTCTCGGGCCTTTTGAGCCAGCGACCGCAGATGCTCTTCTTTCTGTGCCTTCTCCTTCTCCGCCAGCTTCTGCTGCATCTGCGCACGTAGCCGGACCTCCTCACGAGCATGTCGGTCCGCAGTAAACAGCGCCTCGGCAAACTGGGCGAATTTGTCATTAATCGAGACATCCTGTAGACCACGCCCGTCCGCAGCCAGACGCTTATCCAACGGAACCGTGTAACCCTTGGGGTTCTTCCAATTCGACACAGGCGGCGGGATCTTCCACGCCTCCTGATCCTCCGCCGTCAACTTCCTAGGCGGCGAGTGCAGAATAGGCGGGGGCGGCGAAGGCGGTCCACGAGGAATCTTCTTGTGCTTGAATTTCGGCGGCTCCATCGGATCCTGCTGTCTCTCCACGATCTTCATGATCCGATCATTCTTCCCACCCCCATCCCCCGACGACGAATCCCCCATCTGATTCGCCGGCGTATACCTCACAAATGTCGGCTCAGCCCTCCTACCCCCCTTGACATTCTTGGGCTTCTGCGCCGCCACAGCCCCATCGACCAGATTCGCCAGCGCATTCTTCGTTTTCTCCATCTGCTCATTCACCTCGTCCTCCGATGGTCTGTCCAGCGACACCTCGCCCATATCCACCCGCTGCCGCAGCGGGATCAGATCCTTGAACGATGCATGCACGACTCGGTCGTCACTGTGGCCACGGCGCGCGATCGCATCGTATTTCACTTTTCCTTCCGCGTCGACTTGCACCGCCAGAGCATTCGATTTCGAGGCCGTGCCTTTACGGCCCATGTCGAGGGGGTATTGGGCGACTAGGATCTCGGGGAACGCGCCACCGTCGCCGAAGTCTTCGGCTGAGCGAGGGCGCCATCCTGTTCGGTTTCCGTATGGAGGGGGGCCGGTTCTCTATTCCGAGTAAGTATTTTTCATAATTGAATAGGCGGTTCAATATAAAATTACTCACCCTTAACACAACTTGCGTCTCATCAATCTGGTCGGCGCCAACCACCCGCGGCCCACGGGGCTGCGCGTGCTGAGGCAGGTCCTCCTCTTCACCGGTGTATTTTGGCTTCGGAAGAGACTTGAAAAGTCCCTCTGCTATTGATGTCATTGTCCCCGTCGGTATATGGAATAATTAAAGGTAAAAAGGTGGAAAGTTGATGAGGTTTTCTGTCTGGAATTCGCCGTCGAAGTCGGTCGCTTTCTGCCGGTTGCGTCTTTGGTTGTTTGGGTTACCGTACTTACTATGCAGATATGGCCAAAACTACTATGATTTGTCAAGAGATTAAACGAAAAATAGAAAAATAGTCGTATAAACATTTATTCGTAACATGCTAGCAATACATAGGAGATTTCAGACAGTAAAAATCGTCAAAATTGGTGTATAATACAAGCCAGAAACAGAGATCTAAGAGTACATGAGCAGAGAATGCATAAAATACAGTCGCCAAGAGGCGAGAAGACTACCGCAAATGCACTCGCATGGGGCAACTAATGCCCTCGGTATCATTTGCTTCCATGTAGTGTTCCTTACCGTGATACCTATACGACACCTTCAACGTCTTGGGCAGCAGCGGTGCCGGATCGTGGAAGCCAAGGAGTTGGAACTGCACATCGTCGTTAGTTGACTATCGTCGCAGGGTATAATATTGATTGCAGAAGGAAGAGTAACTCACCTTATGCGTCTCACGCGGAATCACCAACTGTCCACGATCCACCAGCGCCGCCACGGGAATGGTAACATCAACCACCTCGTAATCCTTGGGATCATACCCCTTCACCTTCTTTCCAGACGACATATACCCATACTGAGCCTTTGTAATCACCAACCCATTCTGTGCCTCTTCCCTCGCCTGCCGGCGTTGCACCTGCTCAGCCATGAGCTCAATGGCCTGTGCACTATCCGCCTTCTTCTTAGGAATCTGCTTTCTCAGCTGCTTCTGTTTCCGCGCGATCAATCGGCGGCGGTTCTTCCGCTCGCGAGGACGGAGGTATCCGAACTCGACCACACAATACGTCAGCCATGGAAAGACGACTGCTGCGATGCCAACATCCCAGTTGATGTTGTCATATGTGCAGACAGTGATGGGGAGTTTGAGCTTCTGGCCCAGTCGGCTCCAGGAGAGTGTCAGTGCCAGACCTTGTCCACCTTGTAGACCGACGCCAAGTCCCATGCGTGTATATTCACCGACTTGGCGGACACCTTCGACGCTGAAGGCGAGGCCCATGTCGAGGGTGACGTTGGCTTCGACTTCTAACCGTACAGATCGTTTTTCTGGCTCTGCGGGGACGCCGTAGTAGCCTTCAGAGGTCCACTCAGAACGAACAGGTTCATTGGCTGGTTTCCCGGAGAACAAATTACGTCCGTAGCCGAATACCAGAGCACCCTGCGCTGGGGTTGCTTGGACTTGGACCCGCCATGATTCAGCGGCTTGATCTGCCTTGCGCTTGTTTTCACGTAGTTCTTGGAACTCTACATCTTCCTCGTCATCTTCATCATCTTCCAATGAGATGACCTTCTGAGAACGACTCGGTTCCGAGACAATACCAACGTTTAACGAACTGGCTTGTTGGAACGCTGCCATCGCAAGGCCGGCATTTACACCCATATCATCGCCAGGATTGAGGAACCGGTGAATCGACCGTGGCCAGGATAATGTACCACTCGACCAGGAAACAAACGCATGCTTTCTCTTGCTGATCTGCTTCTGCGTCCCAAGGGAAATGGTCGGCGGCGTCATGTGCGGCCAGTTCATGAAAGCGTTTGAGAACATAACTCTGAACGGGTATGCCCCGGGCACCGGCGCAACAGCCTTGGTGATTGACGTGGTCAAAAACGGGAATGGCAGGATATGGGCATTCACAGCGGTGCCAGAGTTGCTGAGATATGTAAAAGGCCATTTACTTAGGATGCCCTTGGCGCTGGTCATATCCCCAAACACGCGGCTGACCGTAGCCCCAAGGGTCACCTCCGGCGTTGACATCACTGGTCGTAGAGGGATCTATATGCCAGTCAGTTTCACTCGTGTTCTCAGTCAAAGTGTAAGGCCTACCTCTGCTGATCCCTCCCTACCATCCTCATACCTCAACTGAGCCTCCTGCACCAAATGCTCCACGGGCCCCGAAATTCCCGCATTAATAGTCAGCTCGGGCTTAAAAAGCTCCTCATCATACGCATTCTTCTCCTTCGCCCCCTCTTTCTCTTCGTCATCATCACCATCCTCCTTAATCATCTCCCCAAATACCCCTTCCCAAGTCGGAAATGGCGCCTTAAAATTATACCCCACAGCAAAAGACCCCGTCTTAACCTCGGGCACATGCACAAAAAACTCCGTCCCATCCTCCGACAACTCAACCATATCCGACGCATCCACCCCCAACGTAACCGCCCCCCCGACTCTGCACCATACTATTAACAGCAACCCTCTCCCTCTTCCTCATCAATTCGAGAAACCATTTCCGAAACTCCTCAGGACTCTTCGCCTTCACTCCGACCTCCCTCTTCCGCGGCCCTCCCGCTCCCATGGTCCCCGTCGCGCTCCATTCTGCACGTACGCCTTCTGCGCCGAGGATGTCGTAGACTGTGCGTTTTCGCGCATCGATGAGTGTCTCGTAGGCTTCGTGGATGCGCTCGAAGTGCCGTTGGGCGGCTTCGCGGAGGTGAGGGGGTTGTTTGTCTGGGTGGAAGCTAAAGGTGAGGGTGCGGTAGGCGGAGCGAATTTCGGGGTCTGTGGGGGGTGGGTTGCGCGGGAGGCCTAGGAGGGCATAGTAGTCGTCTTCATCGTCGGGGGGTTGGGGGTAGGTTTGGAGGGTTGTGTAGGTGGATTCGTCGGACATGGGTTATGTTCGCGTTGGTGGTGGTGGTGGGTTGGGATTTCGCGGTTCTTTTCTGTGCTGCGCTGCGGACCCTGTGGGTGCTGGTGATTGCGACTTTTTTTTTTTTTTCTTGTTCTCTTTGGAATATAGTCGTGTTTGCTAACAGGCCATAATCGCGTGTTTATTGGTGTTGAGAAGCAGTACGCAATGCTTGTCGTGGTGGGAATGTAAAAAATGGGATGACGTTGTTGAAGGGGTTCGGTGCCGATGCTCCGTTTCTTTACTGTTCCACGATGCACTTTTGCAGTTACCATTGCATTTATCTATTACTAGAAATCATATCAAGTTTACTAGTAGCTCACTTTTACATACAGGGGAGTCATTGGGCTAATGAGTCGGGTAATAGTATGTTGGTGGTGTACATCACCTCAAGATACAAGATTGGCGTATTGTAGCGAAGGGCACAGTTCAAATGCAAGACATTAATATACAAGAATATGTACAAGAATGGGAATTCATAATCGATCATGTCAAACACGCTGTCATCCCATATGCACCATCACGCCCGGACGAACAGAGAATAACAGGAGGGAATATTACAATCAAAACAATATATGCCAGGGTATACAGTAACAATAGAAAAACAAGCAAAGACATGAGAGCATAAAAAAAAAAAAAAAACATTACTGGTAACCGTTCTCTTGAATCCAGAGAATGTTATCCTTCGACAGCGAGGCATCAACCCCTAAAGCAATCAATAACCTCTCACGAGGTAGGCCCCCATATAGCAGGTCCTGTTTGTTCAACTGTTGTGTTTTAAGGCTGCACTGCCTGGCTATAGGTGTAGGCGAGCGGGTCGCGGCCTCCAGTGATGTACTATCCATCACGTACCCTAGTTTGTCTGATCGAAGGTTGAGAGATTCGACCATCGCATTTAGCCGCGTTTCGATCAATGAAACCAAGGGGGACATCCCCTGCCAGTGGCGACTAAGTCCTCGCATCAAGTCCAGTCCACCTCGGATCAGGTTGATTGAGTCCAACAGCCCAGTCATCGCACCGGCTGCACTGAGAACATCAGCTGCGGAGAGCACCATGTAGCCCACAAAGGGGTTGAAGATCATCGTTTGAAACGATTCCGATTCTGCACCAGGCCCCGGAGAACCATGTTCTGATACGCATTGTAAGTAGGTCAAACATATCCGTAGTATCTCGACTGCATGGTGTCTGGCTCTGCAGATAAATCGGTCCACTGTTACAGCACGAAGATCCTCGTATCGAACGTAACGGTTTAACTTCAACAAGGTGTCATGATAAATCAAATGGTTGAGGAGAGGTATGTTCGCTTTTTTGGTACGAATGCTTCTCGCAATATTGTCGGCCGTGATCGTGAGTTCGTCGGGGAGCTTTCTGGACCACTCATCGCACCGTCCGACAATTGATGCATAAAATGCTTCAAGAATATTGTTGTATGATTCAGCGGGGGTCATAAAGAGTTTAAATCCTTGATCGACTTCCGCACCTGGATGCAACGCCTCCGAACAAGGAACCAGCCAGTGACCTTCGTCCATCAACGGCGGTTACCGAAAATCGACCGCAAGCACCTTCAGTCCAGTCGCATGTAGTCGATGAAAGATACATAGAGGGAGAAGGGCTGTGTTATGTGTACGCTGACAGCTCATATTGCCCAAAAAATATAGATGGCGTACCGGTCAACGCGAATTGGGGTATTACCAAGGCGGGCAAGCCCAGGAAACGATTGGCACAGGCGTGCCTCACTTGCAGGGAAAAGAAAATCAAGTGCCATCCAAATCTGCCCAAATGCGATCAATGCCAGAAATCTGGGCGAGAGTGCCGATTTGAAAATGCGTAAGTACTCGATTGCGGTGTTATGAAAATTTTCAATGGACTAACTCTTGAAAAAGGCCTCGTGGCAGCCGAGCTGCATCAAAAGCTTCACACCTGGCAAGCAGGCATGATGCTTTGTCGCATGAGTCTCCTGGTGCTTCCAGCTTTATAGGCACTGCGCACGCGTTGGAACGATCAACTTCTCTCCCACTCACTGCCGCCCGCACCCCGGAATCAGATACAACAATGGGCACACTGTCAGCCTGGGACCATGCTCAGCGGAGCGATGGAGAATCTGAACGACCACACAGCTCAAAAAAGCGGCGCCTCAGCAGGGGATCTGCTAAAAAGGACGAATCCTCCAAGCGCTCCCTGCTTGGCAGCATGGAGCCTCAGAGACAGTCCGATTACGCCGAGATCCTGTTTGCAATGAGGGATTTAGATCCTGATGATCCACTTGCACGCGAATGGAGTACAGACCCATATGAAGTTGAACCGGAGTCAACCACACATCATCTTGAGAACTACTTCACCTACGTGAATGACAGCCTATACCCTATCTTTCCACGAGAACGGTTCCTCCTATGGGTTAAATCCTGTCAGACCAAGTCCCTCGATGACAAGATGCTGCTTTACTGGATGTTGGCCATGGGCTGTGTTTTCTCAGATCGCTCAGACAAGATAGCGGCCTTGAAGAAGTACTCCCGTACAGCACGATATGCTGTGGAACATATCCAGAACACGCTTACATTGCAACTGGCTCAGAGCCGCATTATCATGAGTCTTTGGTACTACGCAATCGGTGCTGTGCTCAAGGCTTGGGACTATGTAGGCGCAGCGATTCGAACAGTCAGTGGATTGAATTATAACTTTGAATCCTTGGGTGTTATTGTAGACCAGAACCAAGACTGCGAATATGGTCTACATCCACAAGCGCTAATTGAATGTCGTCGTCGGACGTTTTGGGTTGCTTACTTGATGGATGTGAGTAGTCCCTTGCTTTTCTCAGACGGTGTTGTGCCTTTGCTAATAAGAGAACATTAGCGGTTTTCGAGTTTCAATTCGCCTTTCATACCGTCGCAAGCGGCCTTCCTACGTCTACCATGCCGGGAAGAAACCTACGAGGCACAGCAATACGCGACAGTGCCATACTTTCAAAACAAAGCGCCATCAACTGCGGATGACATCTCAGTCTTGAGCCCATTGGCATTCCTTATAGACATCCTGTCCTTATGGGGAGATGTATCCGATCAAGGATTTAAACTCTTTATGACCCCCGCTGAATCATACAACAATATTCTTGAAGCATTTTATGCATCAATTGTCGGACGGTGCGATGAGTGGTCCAGAAAGCT
>Ga0115853_100049_pt1 | contig 27984 bp, 22 predicted proteins | sample InSIn5gowninarea_FD_83867 | JGI IMG/M metagenome (GOLD analysis project Ga0115853, IMG submission 83867)
TGATCGCCTTAATCACTTCTTCATGCAGTATCTGGAGCCCATACATACCGAACCGCTAACTCAAGTTTCAGTCGCAGGCACGTTCTCAACCTCATTACCTCAAATTGTCTACTTCTACATTAGGCAAGTGAAGATGCATCATGGACATTGGATTTGGCATACATTTACTGAATCGAGTAGTGATTCCTACCTGATTCGGGGGGTCGAAGACGTTGACCCTGGACCGGGACCCAACCTAAACTCGAAAGGGGAAATGCACAGTATTGTGTAATGCACCTGCCTTTGTGGGCCAGTCGACTGACTTTCTCTCGAGATGATCAACCTCACATGAGTTCTGCAGGACGCTTCACTAGCTTTACCAATGAGGAAAGTTCTTCGGAAATGATGAGGCTGGCACCGGAGTACAACGCTCCGTGAATAGTGGCTGTAAATGCTGGCAAGGTGAGTCGAGACATGATATATCAACGTGATGATGATAGAGGCGAGGGGGCGGAAATCCTGTGCTTGAGAGCCTGTTACCATATACTATGGTGTACCTCTGTTTAACACAAGAGCAGGTCAAATAATGCTACAGCGGCGAGCATCTCTAATATCTGCCGTGTTTGTACGGAGTACTGTAGATCTGGATGTTATGTACCGACTTATTTCAAACAGTAAACGGTGAAAGTGGACTTGACCTAACCAATCGGGGTGCATATCCACATATCAAGAAAAGTTGCTGCTCTGTTAAGCCTGCAATATTGCATTGTCTAAAATTGTTGCAGCTCGTTCACTTTATAGATACCACTGTATTTTTTCTTTAATCATGGCCGAGAAAAAGCGTAAAGGTTTGTTTGTCGAACACCATTACTGCAATCTTACTAATTCAATCAGTCGCAGATTCAAGCGCAGCTGCAGCGCAACCAGCCAAGAAGATCAGAAAGTCCTCGAGAGTTGCGAGTCAAGATTCTCCAGCGAAGGGAATTGACGCGCCAGTCACTACAAAAGCTTCAGCACCAGCTAAGAAGACTCGCAAAAGAGCAGCCGACTTTCTAGACGATGAAGGAGAAACCACTCCGCCCAAGAAGGGCAAGAAAAGCACCAAAACCAATGGACACGAGTCGTCCTCTCTTACAGCAGACGGAGTCAACGGAGTGATAGAGCACAGCGATAACGAGGATATCACCATCACAACCAGCAAACAACCAGCGCAAGATTCAATGATGGCCGAGGCCGAACGCACCGTCGACCACGAACTGCAAAACGAATTCGGCGGCGCCAGCGACAAGCAAGACGACAACGATAACGAGATCGACCACGCTCCCGCCCTCCTCACCGGTTTCGACTCCGACAACGAAGACCCAGCAGAAGACAAAGGCTTCGACGCATCCCGAGTAGCACCAATCCCGCAGTTCAAGAAAACCAGCAAGAAACTCCGTCAAGCCGCGTCAAAGACCGAAAACCCAGGCGTGGTCTACGTCGGCCGTATCCCTCACGGCTTCTACGAGAAAGAGATGCGCGAGTACTTCTCCCAATTCGGCACAATCTCCCGTCTACGTCTATCGCGGAACAAGAAAACCGGTGCATCGAAGCACTTTGCATTCATAGAGTTTGCGTCCGACGAGGTGGCCAAGATCGTCGCAGAAACAATGGATAACTACCTCATGTTCGGCCACATCCTGAAATGCAAGTACGCGGACGCGGAAAGCTTGCATGCAGAGGTTTGGGAGGGCGCGAACAAGAAGTTCCGAAAAATCCCACATCATAAATTAGCTAGAGAGAAAGAAGAGAAAGCACGAGATGGGCTGACACCAAAGAAGATCGAGAGGAAGATGGGTAAAGAGAGGAGGAAGCGCGAGAACAAGCAGAAGCAAATGAAGGAACTGGGGTACGAGTATGAGTTGCCGAAGCTTGTTGAGCCAGCTCCGAGTGATGAACCTAAGACTATTGAGGATGCGAAGAAGGAGGAGCCACTTGCTATCGAAGCGCCTGATGTCGAAGGTGCATTGGTGCCGCCGCCTAATGTGCCGAAAGATGAGGTCGCCACAAAGGTTGAGGAAAAGATCAAGAAAGCTAAGAAGGGCAAGAAGACGGATGAAGTCAAGGACAACACTGCTACGGAGGCTCCGGTGTCCGCTGCTGAGGCTGTCCCGGTCGTCGACGTGGTACCCGCCAAGAAGGGGAAGAAGGCAACGAAAACAGCCTCTGAGGCACAGAGTAACGTGAAACCTACTCAAGCAAAGGAACCAAAAGAACCAAAAGAGAAGAAACCAGCCGCAAAAAGTGCAGCAAAGGCTGATGCCGTCCCCGCGAAGAAGGAGAAGCAGTTGAAGGGTATACTGAAAAAGCCTAAGAAAGCTTAAATGGTGAGTATTGTACATTAAGTAGACTCAAATATGAATACTACTATCCATAGCTTTACAACCATCTGGTGCCCACCGCAGCTGGAAATACACAGTCACTCATCCACTCGTGCGCTCATCCACTCAGTCACCCATCCACTCATTCCCTTACCATCCCCAATTCCAACTCTCACCATCCGGTGCCCACCGCAGTCGGAAATCGTCAGTCACGCATCCACTAATTCACTCACTCACTCACTCATCCATCGTTCCCAAGCCCAATCCCCTCCATCTTCTTCTCCAAATCCCCCGTCTCGCGCTCCCCACCCCACCCAACGCCCTCACAAACGCCCCCCGGCTCAAACACCACACCCCTCCCCGTACTTTTACCAGTCAACATCCTGTCACAAACCCACCTCACAGTCCTAGCATGTAAACTCCCACTCTGATCCCCAACCTCCTCATCCTCATTCCCATTCCCATCTCCTTTTCCATCCACATTCTTCTCCCAAACACCACCATGCACAACAGACCTTCCCTTAGCAAGCGCCTGAAAAACAACAATCTGATCCTGCATAAACTCATCCAAAGCCCCACCTCTCCTCACCTCGCTCTTCAAGTCCCGCGTCACGGTTTCGCACGCATTATCTAGTATCCTGTGTAATTCGCTCTCGTTCTTTGGTGTGCGGCCTGAGCCTAGGAAATCTCTCCCTAATACGGTGTTGGCGCTTGTGTGCGCCACGAGGAGGATGTAGAGCCGACGCGGGTCGTTGGTGTCTTCGGATTGGATCAGGTCTGTTTGTAGGGTTGGGTTGTAAGGGAAATGGGTTTTTATGGTGCGGAGGAGGGTTTGGTGGATGTACGTTGCTGTTGAGGCGGGGTTGGCAAGGATCGTTATGGCGATTTTAGTTATGGGCCCGGAGGGCGAGGGGAGGGTGAATGCTGGAAGTGGGAGAAAAGAGATGGAGGTGAGAGGGTGTTGAATGAGGATTTTGACGGTGCCGATTTCGGGGGTGTTGTTGGCCCAGCCGCGGTTTAGCACTTGGATTGTTGTTTTGGGAAGGCCGAGAAGCTGGCAGGTTGGGATGAAGACTTGTTGGATGTATTCTGTTGACATTGATTTTGAGACATTGGTGCCGCCATGGAGGGTTAGTTCAATTGCTGTTTCTGAGTTGGGATTGTCGGATGTTGTTTGGGTGGGTTTTGTTGGATATGGGTGGTTCGGGTTTGCGAAGATGATGAAGGGGTATAGAGCTTGGAAGATTAGCCAGATGCTACCGGGGTTTTGTAGGGTAATTGTATTGGTTTCCATGTCGACTAGGTTGTTCTTGGTGTTTTTGGATGGTTTTTGGTTTTGCTTGCCTATACCGGGAATGAAGGTGATTTCGCGACTGCCGACTTCTGCTCCGTCTACATACGCATCGCATTGATGGGCTAGCCATTGCAGAGCTGCGAGGTGGGACTCCTTCAAGCCTCCATCGGCTTTGCTAGTCAGTTTCTTCTCCTCGTGTCGGCTTTTGCTGGGAGCTTGATGTCTTCTCCCACGGTCGGAATGACTGTGTGGATCTTTGTGACGACTAGACTGGGAGCCTCTGTTGGCGCGGATGCTATGAATTGTGATGGGGATGTTACAGATGGCGGACAAAGAGAGGGCAACACGGGTGAGTTGACCGCCGCCTTCGAGGGTGGAACCGTCGAGGATTATTGGCTTGATATTGGGCATTGTGGGAACACTCCGGTTGCTCGCTGTAGGATAAATCAATCGGTGTGTTCAATAAGCCGGGTGTACTCCTTCGGTCTGTTAAAGTGCGATGGCTTATGTAGTGTAGACCCCGAGGATGGAAAGAAATCTCGATTGACGTCAAATACGTGATGGAACTGTACGTGGCCGATGATTCAAAAAACACACGATTCACCAAATGTACAAAGTGGGACTGTAACACTTGAAGGCTTGATTGACAGTTTTGTGCTAGCTAGAAGTTGAGGGAAGAACAGTCATGGTGACTCACGCTGCCTACCTTACTCTCAATCGCGTCACACGTTGGGCACTTCTCAGTAGTGACTGTGCCGTGTGTCTGGACACGATGAAAGAAAATGGATATCAAAGGAACAAAGAGTGCCATTGTGCACGTAGGAGTTACACTATCGTTGATTGAAACGAAGCACTTGCGATGTTATTGCCGCCATAAAACATACAAGAAAGTTAGCCGAAGGGATCCTTCTTGCAACGATAGCCCTGATTCAAAGACTTCTCAATGAAATGACAATTAGTATCGTTCTTGGAACAATCCATTGCACCGATGATTGCTCCATGTACTAGAGTTAAGTTTCAGGGTGGACGACGCAGGTGCAGTATAGTATAGCACAGTAGTTTCTGGGGTTTTTGATTGCTGAAACTTGGACTTTGGCATTTTGAGGGTATCTGTCACTATGGCACCAGCATAACGGACACGGTCATCACATTTCGTCCAAACCTACCAGATCGGGAAGGTATCTTTCCTCTAAGCAGTAATTATGACGCAAATTTACCAAGGGAACTGTTTGCCAGCGTCCGTTTCAACTCCAAGTTGTCCGGTAACGCTTTACTAGTTAAGGAATAGCTTTTGTGCTGCAGTTTATCACCGGTAATGAAGTCGATTCATACAATGTACTAAGATTCAGAATGATCTCTCAAATCGTTTTTAAATCCCACGAACTCAAGGCGTCCACCCGGGCTGTTGAATTCAAACTTTCCCATTCCTGGCCATAGACTAGAAGCCAGCACCACCACACACCTAGATTGTGCTCTCTAGCAATTGATAGTAGGAGATTTACTGTGTCAGATATCCTCCATCAAGCCTTATGCTTTGTTGAATTCAAATTCCTTCGAATCTTCGACGCAGCTCTAATAGGCTCCATAATCCAATTCTGATGAATATCATCAGGATCATCCCCCTCAGAAGTAAACCACACAATCTCGAACCCCAAGACATTCGAATGCTTCGGAAACACAAACGAGGATATTTTCTGTTGGTCTGAATTTCCAATGTAGAATGCGTCAGATTCGGAGACAATAACGCGATGACCCCGGTCTAGCACTTGTTGAGTGGCTCCGTTATGCCAGGTTTGTATGATCCAATCTTTGGAGAGGTCTATACTCTTCCCTTTGTCGGTAAGAGGGTCGTCCCATAAGATTAGTGATTTGTTTGGTGGGCAAAGGGTTTTGAGCCAGTGCAGAAACCTCTCGAATAGTTTGTTGTCGTCTTCTGTCTGCCATATATATGCTACTTCGTCACCGCCAAAGTGGTGGAGCGGAGACCTGAAGTAGCTGTCGACGGTGGAAACCAAACTAGCTATATGATCGTATGTTTGGTGTCGATGCTGTCTGATGTCGAGTTGGGCCTGAGGATGTTTCAGATCTGGCGTGCCAACGACTAAATCTTTATTCCATAATGCCCTGGTAACAAACGTGGTCAGAGATGGTAGCGAAGAAAAGGCAGAATAAATGATTTCATAACACATACCATATATCACCATGGCCAGGCATGTCAGTCTCCGGATAGACAAAAATGCCCAAGCGCTGTGCATGTGAAATTACACTCTGAATATCCTCGGGAGTATAGAATCTGGAAGTATGGCTGTGCTTTATGCTCGTATTTGTCAATCCACGATCTGCTGGCCAATGTAGGGGGAAGCTTTCTGCGTCGTAGATATGCCAGTGAAAGACATTGAAATTGTATTCGTGAAGTATGGTCAATAGATCGAGGATGGCTTCAACAGGAAAGAACTTCCGGCCTGTGTCTAGCATGAAGCCTCTGTGAGGATAGAGATCAGAAGCCATCTTGCGTGGATTTTAGATAGGACAGAGGTCTACAGATGAGAAATGCAGAGAGTGATATTTTGAATACTTCAGGTACTTACAAGGTGGATAATAGAAAAAAAAAAATTCAGATCAGCTGATATAAGATAAACGGCAGGGTTGCTTGCAAGAGGTTGAATACTGGGTCTCAGAAATCAAAGGTCCGAAACACAGACTCGGTGGTGATTTCAAGAGACTGGCATCTATTAACCTATATTAATGTGGTATTTAGATAATACACAAAAACGACAACGCTAATCACAGCTATATACCATTATCCATCACGCGTTTTCCCCCATTTTACATTGTCCTGTTTCCACATAGAGAATAACGGTATGATGATGCTGAAGACAGCGATCATGGGGAAGAATGGGAGATAGAACGGAATATATCCCCAATCATTGCAGACAACACATATTGCCACAGGTAAAATACAAAATATAAGCAGTATGATCCAAGCGTAGTTTGTCAGTAAGACTGAGATGACTGCAAGAACAACACCGGCCGGCAGTGCGAGTGGCAGGATGAACACCATAAAGAGTTCGCAGCCAATGACGAAGATTAGCTTGAGCTGAGCCGTGACTGACGCTTCGAAGGGAAGAACGTTGAGATGAGAAAAGTGGCAGTGGATAAGTGAATTCGTCCATCGGCGTCGCTGGTCGAGAAGTACTGAAAGATTGTCAGGAACCGTGGTCGTGCATTTGGCAGCGGAGAAGTACTGCAGCCGACAATCGGATCCGAAATAGCGGATTGCGAGGGTTGACAAATAACGATCTTCGCCAATGGACAATAAATTATGTTCATGGAGGGTTTTGTTGTAGATTCCCGCATAGTCTTCCAGTATAAGCGGATGTAATATAGCTGGTTGGTGATTTGGCCATTTCAGTCGGTAAATGGTGAAGCAACCACTGAGGACCAAGACATTCGAGCATACACTCTCTACCGCCTTTAGGACGGCGTGAGTAAGCCAGTACTCAAAGACTTGACTGCAGGCGACAAAACTTCCTGTAGGGTTGTTGACTCCAGTATTGCCGCACACTCCGATGAGCTTTGGGTCCTTCTCAAGTTGATCCACGAGGTATGAAATTCCTGTTCGTTCAACCTGTGTGTCACAATCCACGACCAGCATGTACGTAGCATCACGAGGGTCTATGTTGAGGCAGACTCGCATTTTGAATTCAAGGTTCTCAAAGAGTGGATTCCAAAATCGGCGGTAATTGACGTAGTGAAAGAAGTTGTAGACCAAGAGTTGAGAGTCACGTTTCCCTCGATTCCCGGGCTTTGGCTTGTCTCGTTCGTCGTCTCGCCCAACCTTGACCATAACAACATAAGGTACATCTCGATAATAGCCAGTGCAGCAGAAAGCAAGGTTATCTGAGACGCCCTCCGCGTCGAATGATGTGTATGAATGGGCCTGATTATCAATTCCAACTTCCACGTCTGCACTGTGCTCGAAAATGTCTTCCAACAAAATTTTGTAGGTTGGCTTCTGGCCAGCAGGGGCAACCGTTCCGTCTGCAACAATGAAAAGAAGCTTGCGCTTTTTGTCATAGCTTGACTCGACGCACGACTCAATTGTTTTCCGGAGTACAGCCTCCCCTTCATTGTAACAGGGCATGTTCATTACCAGGAGGCTGTCATTTTCCTTGAAAGTACGGTTGGTATAGCGGATACGAGCAGCGCAGAAAAACACCAGGAGCGTGAATCCGGCACCAAGGCCCAGATAGACGTAAGTAATGTGACGCACCACGTTGCAGAAGGGGCTGTGATTGGAAATCATGCCAATATGCACTTTCACCACACAACTGGCTATGGGTTGAATAACGAGAAAGTAGCACAGGAATCCGTAAACGGCGGCCACCAGAAGACAGAAAAGTACCTTTTGTCGGAAGGCAAGACGTCGTCGAGCGTCGTTCATTTTGAGAAAGTTTTGGAGGAACCAGGAGGGGATGTAGAAAGTCAAGCAGCGCGCAAGCCATTTCCAGAAACCGCGGTAAACACCAGGGCTGATATGCTCGTCTGTTCGATGGGGCTTTTTGAAAGCTCGAAATGCTGCGACTTGAGCTTCCAAGGTCTTCTCACGTAGCACGTTGCTCAGCCTTCGCATTCTGGAGGGTTCCACTTGCTGAGGATCTTCAAGGTCTTGACCAAACTGGTGCATGTTCGTAGCCTCGTCTCTGCTGGAGTCATCCAGGAATTCGTTATTTGCATCACCATCGGACTGAGAAGATGTTTGAGTAGGACAAGAAAGTTTTGGAGATTCGTAGTGACGAGCCCCTTCACCGGCTTCCTTGAGGGACGAGTCTTGACTGTGTTGACCAACAGGTGAATTGGGCTGGCTAGGAATTGAGTTGGTGTCAGCGGTTTCACGGACTCCTCGAAGGCTGTTAACAGATTGTTGGGGTTCGAGCCTATTGCACAGGGGAGCAAAGCCCTTTCCTTGAATCGAAGCGACGGATTCGCGCGGTGAAAGGGCATTTTGTCTTTCTTGGTCTCCCTCATGATCTAGATGGTCAGTAAACTCATAATATATAAGTACATCCCAATCGGAGAGGGTGCTTACAAGGATTGGGTATTTCGTTCTTGGAAACATTGGGAAAGAGAGTGGTATATAAAACCTTCCACATATCTTCCTCCGAGGGATTACTTGTCGTGTTTTTCGTCAGTTGGATTTTCTGTAAAAGACTCTCGAGGCCTTTGATGGGCTCATCCGCCCCATACAGGCTAGGGTCACAACGTGACACCGCATTTATGTGACGCAAGAACAGCGAACTCGACTCGAAATTCTGCGAGCAGCTCGGGCATTTGATAGGTAAAACATGGCAGCGATAGATATGTTGTCTGAATCTTTGGTCAGTCTGACTATAAGCAGTGGACTAGAGGGCATACCTGAGACGGGTAATTGTCGTCCACCCTGACTCGAAACATAACTGTTCCTCCTCAGGTCCGGAAAGAGTACACTTCGAATACGGACAAGCGAAGAGCTTGCGAGCAGGTTTCTTCTCACCTCCATCTTCTGCGGTTTCTATCTTCTCCTCAGATACTTGACGACTACTAGAGTAAGAAGAATGAGAAGATACCGCAGGAACGTGTTCGTCAGGCATCATATGTATAGTCCTTAGAAGGAACGGGCAGAAGGGAGCTTTGATAGAAATGTGCCAGAGTTGATACGATTCGTGGACTTAGGCTTTGAAGCAATGGCAAATAGCTGTAACAGTCTGACGAAGATGTCAAGGCATAGGACAGCGCATGAAGAGGATGGCTATATGGTCTCCCAAACCATTAGCCAGCCTGACCTACATCGCTTTATGACGACGTGTACGGAGACAGTGAATACTGGTTCTGGAAGAGAGGGTCTACCCCGTCCCAATCCGCCATGTTGCAATCAACCTCGATAACGCCGAGTTTCGTGAATTGTATTCTATGCGTCGCAACACATTTCCTGCAGGTGAAGGTCGAGACGGAGGCGTAGGTTTTCCTGCAGTCTCGGCGGGCTCCAGACGACATGGATGCAGCGACAAAGTACACATCGCTAGCTGGATCAATAACAGCACCCTCCGACTCTTAATGTTGAATCGAGTCGCGGTGGGCACCCCGTTCGGTAGCAGTTGCTCCGTCTTTGAAACCAATGAACACCTGTTTAGCAGCAGATAGTAGCCTGAATGAACGAAGTGCTAAGACGGCAGCTGCGTTCATTGGTAGATATAAACCGACTTCGGCGTGCAACTCGTACCGATGTTCAACATTGAGAGCCGGAGGGCACTGTAAGCGGACGGCCATCCAACTGATTCAGCTGAACGATGACGCCAGCTTGGTTGAAGATCGGGGATTTGTTACATAGTGTACTCAAAGTGGTCTAGAGGACTGGAACATAGCCCTGAGTCAGCCGAGAGTTCCACGTTCACAACGTCGTGGTTTGATAACGTGTCGGGTACAGGTGGATCAAGGGTTTATCAAAGCAACTTGTGGGGGTGAACTCTCGTGTACTGTAGGCAACCCTGTCAACCCTGTACTTGGTACTCATGAACAACACATGGAACGAAAAGGTTTATAAGGTCGGAACAAATCCGGTCTCGAATAGGGCATGATCAACTCTGACTGAGTGCTTACCATTGGGAGCTTGATTTTGTGGATGATACCTTCCGGCTGCGGACCCAAATGTTCGGTAACCAATGACGCGTGTAAGGTAGCACTACATGTAATTTAAAGTTTGAGCGCATCTCCTAGCTAGGCAGTTAGTGAAAAAGTCTTTTCGTCCAAAAGTCCATCAAGCCCAAGATGTGGTATCCTGTTATCCACTTCGCCTTCTCGAGCTTATTCTAGTTAGTGGACAGTTACGCGAGGTCCTCAATGGAGTTGACCTCGGGACTGTCAAGGTGTGTCAGTGGTTGGAGCCGAGGATTCTGTGCTTCCTACCTAACTAGGAAGCTACTGTAGTGCTCGCTTATAAGCTACCTTGGCTATCTCGATCTTGCCTTGATTGTACAGTAACGAAGAAGTCCAGGGTCCTGTCTATCGTGCGCAGTTCCACGGCACTGTCGTAGAACACTGCCATGTTTCCACGTTCTGTTAGTCAAGACCGTGCATACGCTAGACAGATTTGTGGACTTCTTTGTTACACCAAGTGCTGTACTGAACGTAATGTCGAATGTGAATACGAGTTGCAAGCCGCTCTCACTGCATGTTTACCAACCAATGCAACTGCCGTGTTCACGTTATGCTTGACTCAGGCTACCATCTGGATCTAATGCTGCACCTCGCCGAAGTTGGTGACAGTATCGAAAATCCAGATCTTGTTTAGGTGCGGGTGGCTTTCTGTGCCTAACTGGTGCTCGCTGGTACATCCGCCCTCCGGCTGAAAGCTACACATGTTACATCTGGTTGGTTATTGGTACAACACAGACGCTGGCGATCAGCTAAAGGATACGAGAAAACCACTAGTGAAGTTCTAGATTGGTAAAGCGTTCAGATCTGGACTGGTTCTCATCGCTCACGAGTCATTCCTGCCGCACAATATGGTAAGGTGTACATATGTAGTTTCGTGGTCAAGCACTAAGGCATCAACATGGACATCCGGCAATGTGCGGAAAAGCAAGATGAGACATACAAATTTGTCCCACCACCTTCGATCGTGAATTGCTCCACGACCATGCATTTTTATGTCAATCAATTATGATATTCGTGGTCGGATTACATGCCCGATCATTATACTACTAATTTCATAACGGAAAGACTTGCTATTGGTGAGTTCGGCGGCTATAACTAGAAACCAGGTACCACCACACCCAGATCGTGCTTTCTAGCAATCGATAGCAGGAAATTACTGGTGACAAGGTCGGTGATGCTGACTCCAATACTCTTATACACGACAAGTCCATCTTCAAGCCATGATTTCAGTCTTTGGTGTTGCTCGGACGATCCTTCTGTCTGGAGTTGGTTCTCGAGATTAAATATTTCTCCCCATTCCACCCAATCTTCTGTCTTCAACCGACTTTGAATGCCCTCACCTGTTTCCTCCATGGCTTTCTTCCGATCATCGACAATCACGGCGCCACCTTTCTCACTCAGGGGATTGTAGCCTTCTGGTGAATCAACAATATATCTTAGTAAGGAGGGGTCCACCTCAATCAAGTCAGACTGCCATGAGCCAACCGCTGAGATGTACGGGCCTCTATCTGCTTTAGCCTTCTTTGTTAGATAACTGGCTGGAAACAGAGGCTTCTCGGAAGTAATATTGCAGAAGATAACATCAGCTTCCTGGATGAGGCGCTCCAAAGCTTGTTCATACTTTCCCCCTTCTTGGTCGAGGTACTCAATCGTTGTGTCGGACTTCCAAAGCTTTTGATTCTCTTCCAATACCTGGTCAATCATTGACACAGCCCTATCTTTCGACCTATTGACAACAGTGATGCGCTTGATCTCGGAGCCTCTCAAAGCAAGAGCAAGACGGATATGCCAGATAGCACATTTTCCTGCGCCAAAGACGACAATATTCGTGGTGCGGCTTCTTCGTACATAACCTAACAAGGCAGAAAGGGACGTCCTGTAACCAGTAATCTCTTTGCCGTCTATGACACCAACGGGATTACCCTCATTGTCAAGAACAACCACCACCCCTTGGACAGGACGTTTTTTGAATGTCTGAGGCGCTCCATCCTTAGCTTGCGACGTATCATTGTTTTGACCCGTGTCTACAGCACTGACCATGATCTTGACACCGACACTGGTTGGAGAGGTAAATGGTCTGAAGAGCGTTCTGTCACCATTGGGCCGTGCTGATACGGACGACTCAACCTGGTACTTCCGTTCGTCGCCCACAGAGAATTCCCGTAGCGATTCAGCAAGTTGTTTCTGCAAGGTGAGAATCTCCTCCTTCGCAAGATTGATCAGAATATCGTGCACAACGGCATCGCCAAGGATGGTAAAGTCAGGCATAGTCGCTGTTGTCTGTCACTTTCTTGTATGAAGTACTGCCGTGTCCGAGTGGAAGAATTTGACACAAGTCCACAAAGGTAACACTTCTAGCACAAGTCGAATGATGTGTTCTTTGAGCTCTCGATTTTATGTTCCTTGCTCAAACTCAAATTGAAAAGGGCCGGTCATGTTCGCAAGGCCTGAACAATGCGTCTCTGGTCTGGGTGATGATCCGTACCTTATCTCCGACACCACGGTCAGACCGCGACAAGATCACCTCACCTTCTTGGTCATACTTTTTCCCCTTCTCTTTCTACCATTTCCATGCTTCATTGCAATTGTTCTGCTTTTCATATAATCTCAGCTGTTCCTAAATCAGGAGGGTCAAGAAACTTGTGTCTGTCATCCATGTTATCATCCTTCAGTCATCATCATCATCTCTCCAACCAATAAATATTCAAATAATCAACGAAGCCCGCCTGTGATTCTCATATGGGGATCTGGTCGATTGGATCCTATGGCACCACAGCACAGACCAAAAACGTTGCGATAATTCGCTTTCCAGGTTCCTGGTCTGCTGAAGTGCTTCGAAGCTTGAAATGGCTGTCATCAACTGCTATATCGCACCACACCGTGCTCTGACGAAGGATCATCCACCGCCTTCTTCGGTCAGCAAGGTGTGAATAGGCGGGGAGCTCACATCAATCAAAGTCAATTTGAAGCATGAGTCTCATGGCATTTTGGTTGACCACAGCTTCGTCCGTGGCAGAATGCCGGACCTTATGGACGAGCTCAACTGCTTGCTGATGGTATATTCCGATATCATATAAATCCTTCCCTCGCTGTTTCAGACTCAACCGCAGACAAAGCTGCATATGGCAGGTTGATGAACCTGCTGGAAGGTAGTGGGCTCATTTCATTGAGATGAGGTCTAGAGATGCTCGACTTCCGTCTTTCGAATGCGAATTGTAGCTTCAACCAGAGAGGCCAGTGGACAGCACCTGAGTCGCCGTACTGCAGCAGTGTGATCAGCCATAGTCAGTCCCCTCAGAGCGTGAGAACTGATACTGATATCGGTGACATGGCAAGACTGGCATAAGTTGGTGTTTCACCTACCTGTGTGGTATTGTCGCCAGAATGTGATAACAAAATCCAAAATCAAGGGCTAGCAGTTCAAAAATGTGGTCAACCATTGCGTTTGACCTGCTACACGGTCCTCAACCCTGGACACTACTTCACTCAAGTGAAGATGACGGACACGTCTTGCTTTCACGCACTGATCACTCGTAGCGTTGATCATCTGCAGCACTTTGACTACGCCACTCTGGTGAACAAACGAGCACGTGGCATCAACAATATAAACACCGCTGACATCAAGCTGCGCTCTGTCAACTCAGTGTCCAACAACATTCAGCTTCTGGAGTTTCAACACAAACCATTCCGATAGGTAAGTTCTGACAATATTCATGTCTGCCCAACACGGCCCACAAGATACTGACTGTTTACACAGAGCAGCATTGCTTGCTGTGCCATGTCAATCCAACCTCAATTCCCAGTGGTCACAAGACCATCTACCACAACTTTGAGAGTAGAGGTCATGGAGACAGCCCCTGCAGCTACTGCCAACGAGGATGTTACTCAATTACACCCATCACAACGAAACATTGCTCCGTCCACGCAAAGATTGACATTTACAAACATGCCCTTCGGTACTCAAGTCGGCACAACGAGCACAACAGCACCAGGGGTTGAGCATGAACGAATCGTCTTGGGTGGTCCTGCTCAACGCCAGGCCGACAATCATCTGCTGCAAACCACATACAACATGCAGATGGCCCCTCAGCAGCAAGTAAGACTGGGGCTTCGTGCAAGATTTGGTCTGGTTGGAAAGAGTCCTCAGAGTGCCGATATTACGAAAGTGCAGATCTGGTCAGAAACAGATTTTCCTGTTCTTGCTCGAGCTGTCGACTCAGTCGCAAGCTTAAGAACTCTCCAGCTCAAGTACTTTTGGTTTACGTATGGCTACCATGGAGTGAACATCAACGACGTGGCAGGGTATGAACTTTACATACCAGATCCCAGACAATCAAGTGGATTCGCGCCTCTTGGCTTTTGCATGTCCGACGCGCGATGGCAGAAACAATTAGCTTCTGTGACCGAGCTTTACCGTCATAATTGCCCGACACACGAGCCTTGCAGACTTTGCACAAACCTACCACTGTTGTTCATTTACTTTCGCGGAAACAGCTGGGGCCGTGTACCTGCAGCTAGAAACCAGATCAACAACCTCCCAACAATGACATTTCTAGATGGATACAGTGAAGAATATGCAAATCATTTGCGCAACGGCACTCAAACCGCACGTGAACAGTACCTTCGAATTTGTCAGAAAGTCTTCCGTGACTTACAACCGAGAGGTCTATCAGCGTTGCGCGTCTTCACTCCTTTGGCTGTTGGTCATTCCCAGAGTACTGTTTCGACCTTCAACACTCCCATCATTCAGCAAAGCACAACAAATCCAGTTCCACTGGGTTCAGCTCCCCTTGCACCGACGACTTTAGGACGGCGAGCACGTGTTCAATCATCCAGCCCTACCAATTTGACTGACCAGGCAACTCCTTCAGGTGCACCCCAAGCCAAGCGCTCACGACGACTGGAAATGCCTCAAGACGCCAAGCCACCAAGAACAAAAGACACGAATACAGATTACTCCCAGGTTGTAGCCCAACCTACTGGCGACACTAAGTCGGAGACTGACAAATGCTTCACTTGTGTCAACCTCGGTCGATCGTGTAATGGCACCAAAATGGTAGATGGACGATGTGAAATGTGTGCAAAGAAGTACAAAAGTGGCGGATCCAGAAAGTGTTACTGGAGAAAACCAGGAATCGACACATACGAGCAGGCAAAGGCAGCAGACAAAACCGCTGTCTACAACGACAAGAACACTCGAGCTGGACGAGCTCGGCGCGCTCTTGAACGTCAGACAGCAGGACGAGGCACCACTCAGTCTACCACCAGTTCTGCAGAAGCTACAGATCATCCTACCATCAACGACGACAAGGCAGAGCTCTCTGACAATGATGACAACAGTATTACCAACACCACAAACACCCACAGTGGTGAACCCGAAGACGAGAACTCATCTCCGATCAGACCTGAAGACAGTACGACTACCGAGCCACAAGATCATCACGGCAATGAAGAGGAAGATGATGATCATTCCACAGTAGACACAGCCGCCAGCTACCTTGTGCCAAAGTAAGCCTTCCTCCGCCGCCTATCAGTCTTGCGAATCCGCTACACAGTTGCTATCGATTGAGCATTTCACCGATTTGTATCAAATGCAACGCTCACGACATCTTCGACTTGCATGGTTACGTCTTTGGTAAACCTAACACGATCAGTTCAGCAGACGACTAGCTTTCAACATTCAAGACCATGGACACAAAAAGATTGACTCAGAGTGGCCATCACATTTACACTGATCGCACGAGAATGAGCTTCACAAATCATACGAGACACATTCAATTTCCCTTCAGTCAAACCACAACAAGATCAAGAATGCACTTCCAAAAAAAAAGAAAGAAAAAAAAGAATCAGGAGCGATACTGAGGAGCACCCCCAAACCAGATCAGAGCTACCCCCACATCACACCAGTGCTCTTCCCTGCCCAAAGTCAGCTTCAGCCCATTCCAACTCTCAGTACCAAGCGTTCTGCCATGTTTCATTCTCTTTCACCGAGCTATACGATACCAATGTCATCAGTCTCAGCGGTTATTGACACAAGCAGCACTCAAAGATTTACTCAGCGTTAGTTCACTTCAAGTCTGGTTCGATCAGTCCTCGAGCATCCCCCTTCAGAGGGGCTAAGTACTGTACGTTCATAGCAGATATGCAATCAAGACCTCTGCTATCATACATATAGTGAACTTTTCCCATGTGCCGTTGCGTAAATTCTTGTGCCTGCGCTGTGTGCCTCGAACCACCACCACCGCTACCCTGAGCCAGGCGTTCAATGCCACTCCTACGTCCTCCGGCTCTCCCTCTCGACAGATAGTGTCGATTCCACTTCCGTTATGTTTGCATCGCAGGCAAGAAGGCGATGGCTTCTCGGGGTCCGGATCAGCAGGTCCTACACTAATACTGATACTCACACTACCTACCTAGGATCTGGATATGCTGGCCTAGACAATTGAGTATACGTCTACTTGTACGTAGTATCTCCTCACCGGCTGTATGCATGTACGTAGTCCCTGCTCCCCTTCCGCTTCACTCTTAACTTCAGCTTCAGCTTTACCTTTACCTTTACCTTCGACTTCTGCTTTATCATTGACCTTGTCATATCTCATGCTTCACGTTATCCCCTTCGAGTCCCACTTGATTCTTGACTACGTTTCTACGTACGAGTATTAGAGAAAGGGGTGCGTGCAATGCGTTCTTGAGCGGAGAAACACGGAATGAAGAGAGGGAGGGAGGGATAGTATATGGAGGTATATGGGGGTACGTGTGTATGTACGTGAGTTGTTAGGGAGGGCACATTTATTAAAATGGACACGGCAGTGGGGTTTGAGAGTCTTACTTACGTACTAGCTTACTCAATTATTGCTCGTGGGGAGGGTATCGTATACATGGAAAGACAAAAAGACACACTTGACGAGAAACGGACGGTGGACTCGAAGGTCCTTGATTGTTATTGCTGATTTAGGATGGCTGTAACAATTCAATACCATGCGGTCGACTATTGATAATCGTCCATGTACAGAATTATCGTTGTGACGCCTTATGGTAGCGCTCGCCAGTCCAATGACACCACCTACATATGCAACTAAAACCCATGAAGTATCGAAATCCCTCCTTAAACAGATCGGTTTGCAGTGTCTGGTTGACCACGATCGTCTGTTGGGTCATCCAACACCGACCCTTCCTAGGACATACCGAACAAGTCTCCGTTCATAGTCAACGGATCCAGCCCAGCAGTCCCCATATCCCAACTATTCAAGTAATCCGCACCCAATCCGCCACCGCCAGATCCTCCATCACTGACACTGAAATCCTCCCAATTAAGAGTCGCAACATCAAAGGTTGGCAAACTCATGTCGCCGCCGACACCTATCAAGCCGCTTCCAGCCATATCGAGACCGTAGCTACGGAAGCCGAATCGGAGCTTGTCGAGTTGTGCAGGGCCGGGATAGAGAAGTCGTTTGAGTTCTGCTTCTTGAGCAGGCCCAAACGATGTGATTGAAGGTGGCTTGTTGCTGAATACTGATTCGAGTAACGGCCCGAGAAGTCGTTCGTAGATGCCGGCGTAGTTGCTCAATTCATCCCAACCTTGACTTGCTAGAGTGAGGAAATTGGCTGTGAATACTTTTGTCATTTCGAAGATTTGCTGAGCACCGAATTTGGCTGAGATAGCATCGAAGCCGTAACGCAGGCAGAATAGGACGACCATGCTGTTTTCGAGGACGTGATGTGCGATGAGCCATGATCGACGGTAAAAACCTGAAACGATATGTTCTCGAAGAGTTCTGGCGGATGAACACGCAGCTTCGAAAGCAAGCATGAGTGATCTAGGACCAGGCATTGGCACTCGAGGGGACGGTCGATGCAAGTTAGTCAGACCATGCATGAGTGTGAATTCGGTCAATTCAGCGCCATCGTTGTATTCGTCGTACCACAATCGCAGTTGACGTTCCATGTCATCAAGCCAGTCGTCCCAAGTTTGTGCTGCATCCAGTGGCTTGCCTTGGAAATGCACTTCTGTCATTCTGGATTGCAACCTTCTAAATTGTATCCATCGAATGACAACTTTCGTTTCCGGACCAGAAGTATCAATGCCTAGTGTATGTATGCAGCGATCGTCGAATGTGGATGGATATTGCACATCAATAGTATCATCTGGAATGGATAACGGTCGTTGGAGAGCAGAACAAATAGATCGATCAAAGCAGTAAGCCGACCAAAAGACTCGACGGCGAAGATCGAGAGTGAGTGCATCATAATTCGATTTGTCCGGTGGCTCACGATGAAGACCAAGTTCAAGACATGATCGCATGACAGTGCCTGTCAACATCCACACATTCGCTTGTCTCGGATTGATCGACGCGTATTGCAGAAGTAACAAGGTAATCTGTATTCCTGCCAAATCTGAGGGTATCTTTGCTTTGTCAGAAAAGTGCTGAATACCTTCTTCAAATAGTGATCCCGAAAATATCATATGCTTCTGCTCATGACCAGTTTTGGCACTTCCAAGTGTCGCCGAAACTGACAAAATCAAGTAAATGATGAGGAAGTCGAAGGATGGTGATATGGTTCTCTGGCCTGGAGTTAGTGCTTGCAGTGTTTTGAGAACGTTGTCGAGCTGCTGCCACAGAGAAGGCGCGTGAATGACTGGAAATATGGGGTACACTCTTGTCATGTACTTCTTCATCAGGCTTTTGATAATGTTCACAGGAATGCTTTTGAGCATTAAACAACTAATTTCGGCAGCTGCAGGTCGTGAGAGGGATGACTTTCTTCTGGATTCTTTTGGACTGTTTGCAGCTTTGGTAAGAGCAGTGGATGGAGTCAAGCTCATGCGCACTCGTGCTACCAGATCAGTCATTCCAGGACCAGGTGCTAGAATGGCGTATATCATTGCTTGTATTTCTTTGCAGTTCATGATTTCTTGGCGGATGGGATCGTACTTTTCCTCGCTTACAGCAGGAATTTCAACTGGTACTGGCGGCATCTGTACGGCCGTTGTTGTCTCATGCTGTGCGAGCTCCGGTATTGGGTTGACGTGATCGGTGAATGGCACACCAGTGTGAGTGGGCATGCCGGCCAGAATATCAGACGCGTTGAGTTCTTCAAGATGTCCATTTCGAGCCAACTCTCCTTCAATCTTGGCGATTTCCGCTTCCAAATGCTGAACTATGCTTCGAGGTATGTTTGCATCTTGATCTTTGCTGCTATAACCGGTACAGTCAGCCTTTGCCGACAAACACTGACCGCATGGAATGGCTCTGTCGCACTTGATTTTGCGACGGCGACATCTTGCGCAGGACAATACAGATCTTCTACATTCAGCCATGTCGTCTGAGCTCAATAGAGCGACCGATTGCTTGAAGCAGGTCTTCTGGTGTCAGTGATGGAGGATGGAGTATGCCATACTACTAAGTAGTGGGTGAGGGTTCTGTTGATCAAGGCGAGATATCGGCTGAACCTTCCGATTACGCACTTGGCGCAGTCGCCCCGCCTTCCTCTTTTCAGCCATCGTCACGATGATAACAACGAACTTCGCTATCGAACGTGTTTGTCGTCGCGACACCGCGACTGACAACGTGAAGGTTGATCAAAATATTTGGGAAAGTCGATCAAGGTTGGTGGACGTCGTTAAGGGGCAACTTGACGCTGAAGTCCATCATTCACGAGCCAGCGGACTTCTCATCTCGAGCCAGAATAATGGATGATCCAGCGACGACCATCTCCGAGGCTGACCTCACACGTCTATTACCTACCTGTCAACGATGTCGTCGACTGCGAAGGAAATGCGATACCCAACTTCCCGCATGTAGATTGTGCCAGAAAGGCAAGGCCGAGTGTACCTTTTTCGACCATGCTCTACAACAGACCCTGCCACGGAGCTATGTCCATTCTCTTCTCAATCGACTGGCCAGGTTGAGATCAGTACAAATTACCATCAACGGTGGAATTCTTGATCCAGATGCAGTACCTCCACCCTTAACAGGAACCTACACTGAGCATCAAAGACCGATATCAGCCCATGCGATCGACCCTCAAACACAATTGGACTGGCGGCCACAAGACAATCAGGTTTCCTTTGATAAGCACTTCTCCCTCGAGGACGCGAATCCAACATGCTGGCAATATTTTGGAAGCAGTTCAGCTTACGCTTTGGTCGTTGAAGTTGCTGTTCACGCTTCCACTCGCTTCGGACAATTGACTCATCCAGAAAATTACACCAGCTCAGAATTCAAACTCAATCAAGTCATCTTCGAGTCTCTTGAACTGCCCACCAACCGTCCGACTCCCTCCAGACAAGAGATTGAGTTCTTGGTCGACCTCTATATGCGTTCCACAAACGTCATCTACGGCTATAGCAATCCTGCCCAGATCACTGCCGAAGTAGATACCTACTTGCGTGTCCGCTCTCAAGCTACTCCGCTCAGACATCTCACCGGCCCAGAAGCTCACGCCTTCTTCCGAGTAGCCATGATCTGTGCCATCGCGTCAGCAAACCGCAGCAGACACCACCACGACGTTAGCACAGCGGATGCAAAATCTTTCTACGTTGAAGCAATCCAATGTACCGAGGAGGTCACCTCTGACATTAGTCTCGACGCCCTTCAAGCCCTCCTCTTGCTCATTCTTTTCGCTTTCTTCTATCCACATCGCGGTGACGCCTGGAAGCTCCTTGACTACGCCTGCCGACTTTCAGTGGAACTCAATATTCACTCCGAGCCTAACGACGACTTTGAGTCTCAAGAATCACGCCACAGACGCCGCAGTATATTTTGGGGCCTTTACAGTCTCGAACGTAACTTTGGACAACACACCGGTCGACCGTCTGACCTTCCAGAAGAGATAATTACCGCAGAGTATCCAGCAGATTTGTCTCATGACCCGGTTGATGCCTCCTACACTCAAGACATGCTAGTCTCCCACTACTACCGCCTCATCTATCTGCGAAGTGAGATCTTCCGTGTCCTCTACATGCCGGCCATAGCACCAGAGCTACCGAGATCATGGTACGAAGACCGGCTTGAGGACTTCGTGAATTGGAAGAACGAAGTGGTGCATATTGTGGATGCGCAGCACGGACAGATGGGTGTGGGCATAATGCAGGTCGAGATAGGTTTCAACACAACCATCAACTTCCTCTTTCAACCACTTCTTCTTCGAGCACTTGCAGCTACCAAAGATGTAGACGCCATCCACAACCCTTCCAATACCGACCTCGTCATTCCTCGCGAAAGCTATGAGGCAGCGGTATATTCAATCGACTTCTACGATCGTGTCTTCCGAGCTCCAGAAGGTACACCTGAAGGTGACTATCCTGTATCGATCGTGTCGGCACACTATATACACCAAGCGACTCTAACGATCATGGCGCATGTTCTCCTAGCAATTGACGGAAGACTACCACTGGTAACGTTTTCAAGGACAAGAAGTATAGATGGACGAATCACGAGTGATGGAACAGAGCAAGGACCGCCTATCGACTTTAGCAACATCCGCGAGATCTCTGAGGCATGCCTGGCGTTGTTGGAGCACTGTGCGACAACGTGGAGAGGAATGATAGGGTTGTATGACTTGTTTAGGGAGATGCATGAAAAGGTTATTCCAGCGTTGCTTGGGAGGTAATGGGAGAGTTATGTGCATCAGCGGCTGAACCGCGAGAGTATATGGTGGCGTTTGGTGATGGCTCATTCAGCACGTTCCGGAATATCAGAATAAATACCACGAGACGTGTTCTGTGGGTTGTTGTTCAGGAAGGATATCACCAATTTTGTATGTTTAACGACCCCAGCCTTGAACAGAAGCATGCACATTCAGATCAGCATAGGTTATCTCTTTATCACAGAGAGTCTGATAAGCAGCGACCTTTTCCTTCCAAATATCTTACTATAAGCCATAATCGTATCATGCTTGTCGACGATAGAGTGCCCACTCGAAGGAACCACTGCAGATAAGGTGCACTCCACTTGAGATAGCATCTGCATGATCGATGAAAAATCTCCTCTGTCCGGTTAGCTAAAGTGGAAGAAAACATGAGGAGTCGAGCTCTAAAAGTTTAGTACCCAGCGAGGTTTTGCATAGTATGACTCCATTCCTGCTCATGGAACTGCTTATATGAGTTTTGCGCAACTATTGTACAATACATGTTCATCTAATGTGAGAAGGAGAAAGAGAAAGACGATTTGCTACCAGCGCCCACGAGAGCGACATCTACTGAAGAGCGACACCGACGTCATACGACTGGGCTGCAGGTAATTCACCATCCAACAGCTGCCATCAACTCTCTCTCACCCTACCATTCGCAGCCTTCACCATGTTACACAACGCCCTGGCAGCCGGCGTCCTCCTCACCACCCGATCAAACAACACCACCGAGATACCTCTGACGACAAACGAAGCTCTCTCAGGCATCTTCGGCTCCGTCTCTCTAGCCTGCTGGGTCTTCCTACTCCTCCCTCAACTCCTCGAAAACTACCACAACCAGTCCGCCGAAGCCATATCTCTCGGATTTGTAATAATATGGTTTCTCGGTGACGTCGCAAACCTCGTCGGCGCTGTATGGGCTTCCCTGGTGCCCAGTATCATAATCATCGGTATATGGTTCTGCATCAGCGACGGCCTACTCATCACACAATGTCTATACTACGGCATTCGAAACAAACGTAGAGAAGGACGCGGGCTCCTAGCCAGTGTCAAACATGTCATAGTCGAGACAGAAACCGGAACAGAGAGGTTTCCAGAAGGCAGAAGAAGCATAGATCGAGAAGAAGCAGTAGTCGGTGACGAAGGAGAAACCAACGAAACAGAACCACTATTAAGCAGAACCCACAGCCGTACCCGCACAGACAGCTATACAATCCCCGGCTCCGCAGATCCAGCCGCCGTACGCGCCAGACTCGCCCAACGCATCAACAGAAGAAAATCCTCCTCCGCCGCACCCACAGCAACGCAAACCGAATCTCTACCGAAAATCTTCGAAGAGCCCAACGAAACAGTCCCCGTCCGCCCAAGCACACTCCAACACGTCCTAAAAATCGCCCTCCCAATAATGGGCGTCATCCTCGTTGGCGCACTAGGCTGGTTCATAGCCTACAAAGCAGGCGCATGGCATCCCACTCCACCCCCCGACACCGACCCTTCAGAGCCGAACGACCCTGATGATGCGCTCGCCAGCCCCGCAGCCGCTCAATTCCTAGGTTACGTCTCCGCAGTCCTATACCTAACAGCGCGCCTCCCGCAGATATACAAGAACTACAGAGAGAAATCCACCGAGGGCCTAAGTATACTGTTCTTCATCCTCAGTCTCATGGGTAATGCGTCGTACGGAGGCGCGGTGTTGGCACATTCACTCCAAAAAGCGTATGTTTTGAAGAATTTGCCTTGGCTTATTGGGAGTCTTGGGACGATTGCGGAGGATATGCTTGTGTTTTGGCAGTTTAGGCTTTATAACAGGTCTGTTGAGAATAGGGAGGGTGAGGACGCTGGGGATGGTGCATTGGCGGTGGATAGTGGTGCGATGGCGCAGCGAGAGAGGGGGGGTGGGGATGAGACTATTGTTGTGGGTGGGAACGCATGATCTGAATGCAATTCTGTGAGACACGTAAAGTATAGTACAGCACATACATAATATGCGAAAATGTAATTGAAACTTAGAACACAGGATTTACAGCACACGCGCAAGCATGCATGCAGAATTGGACATCCATCTATCAAATCACATACCTACAAGATATACCTACTGTAGTCCATCTTCCATGAATAGCAAACCAATAAGCGCGGTATGTGTTTCTTACTATACGTAAGATATGCACGAATGCACCAGTTCTCTACATATACCTACCTACCTACTGTCCATCCCAGTCGTCCATCCCTGCAGGCAAGTTGACGAGCGCAATCCAAGGATCATCAACAGCAGAATTACAGCAGAGTAGCAGGACAGACCTCCACACTACAGGCAATGAGTTGTCTTACCAACGCTGGTCACGACTACACAGAGAGCAAAGCGAGCCACCACCAGATACTGCCGTGCCTACGTATATGTCCTTAGAAAGAAGAGGCCATATAAATAGGTATGATTTTCTGTAGAAGATAAAACAGGAATAACAGGCTACCGTATCGAGGTAGCAAAGGGGTATCTATAAAAGACAATAATAAGAAAACTTGATAGGAGGGAACACAACGATGCAGGCAGTTGCGTCAGCAGACACTGTCAACCAGCGACTCAGCCGGCCGCGTCGACCTTTCAACTTGGACTCCTCAGCAGTTGAATATATCCAATGCTGTAAAGAAAGGTGACCTCATACTTAACCATATTAATACGTTCCCACAGGCGTGAGTTTCGGGACTAGCAGTCGCATGGTTAGCAATATACTCATCAATTTAGTTTAAAATATGCACACTTACTTGTCAATCCATATCCCTGTGTACGACCCTGACGATCTGAGTTGTCGATCTCAACGCGGATACTCACGTTCAGCCCTCCCTTCACGGGACCCTGATTATTAATACCATCTGCCGCTGGATGATTCGTGCCAGCACCCACTTCACCTTCGTGTAGAGGATGTCGACCTTTGCGCTTGTCACCATGATGGGGTCGGGATTTGCCTGTCAAGCCGGTGTTATCTACCGGAATGAGTTTCTCGCCGTTAGTGATACCATTGGTTCGTGCATCGAAAGCGGCCGCAGACTCGGGTATTTCAGTGATGCAGGCGTAATTTCTGGAGGGCATCGTACATTTGTTGTTTGCTGCGCTCTTCATCACGCCTCCTGGTTGCTCGTTAAACATTGGGAGAAGAGTCTCGTCGGTATTGCCGTCTTTGAGATGATGGATTTTGTTACGTCGCGCTAAGAGGTTGGCTACTGCCTTTGGTGGTGGCTTGTTGGTGATAGCACTAGAAATGATGTTGGCCATGTATCTCGGGTCATGCTCTGCAGAGTCGGTATGCATTTCATTCGAGTAGAATCGTCCAACCGCGGCGAGGTGGACGTCACCACCCAAAATGGTCACCCTCACCATGTATTTCAAAGATAGAGCTTGCAATCGGACAATCAGATCCCGTCTTTCGTCCTTGTGGAGCTTGCTTGTGTAGTGATCATCAAGGTCATCGAGCAGGTCAACGCCCCCATCGAAATTGTTGAAGAAGCCCCCAGCGACGCCAAATCTCTTATTGAGCAATCGGATCGGCGCAATAATCGGAGAACTGAGCATGTTTTCCAGCCATGCAAGACGAGGATACGCAATTGGTACACCTAGAAGGAGGATTAAGTGCTTGATGTCCCCGTTGGCAGCTGTGATTTCTCTCTCGAGCCTGTCGAAGATGAGGTTGTATGTATCAGGATAGTTGACTTGTCTTCGTGTACGCTCGGTTCGAGCATCTATTCCGCAGAACGCGATTCTCCTGCCCAATCTCATGTACAAACTTCGTGACCTTTCTTCAACATACGGCCCGGGTGTCCTCCCGACGATCCAGCTGGGATCATCAGCTGTTCGCTTGTACACATAACAACCCTCGGTCTGTCTCGGATCTGCCTGAGCTGTTCCGTTTGCACCTGCATGCATGGTCTGTGGAGCATCGGTCGTGAAGGTCGAAATTGGAGGTGCGGTATGATGTTGGAAAAGGCAGTAGTATTTGAAACTCACACCACCAATACCCCGAAAGACGGGACATCTCATGAAGTGATCCGTATAACTGCCGAATCCATCAATGATGTCGTGATCATCCCAGATATTGATCTGAGGTATGGCTGCGTTCGCGCTCGCAAAAGGTTCCGTGCTGTACCATCGAACATAGTTTTCATAATAGAACTGGTCACAAGCTGCTCGCATATTATTATCGAATGGAAATGATCGTCTCGTGTGAGGATTTTTGATATCCGTCCATGACTTCAACGGTCCATGAACGCGGACTCCATCGTTGTAGATCTGATCACCACCACCAACCATGACGTGGAAAGGCCGCTGTTCATGAGTTCGTAGGACATCGTTCCAAAGAGCAGGGCCTGACCAAAAATCTTCATCCGTTCCGACAGAAAAGCCATTACAAGAATGAAACATGATGCGCATTGACTCGCTCGACGCCGGCACAAAGAATGACCTTGTCCCGTCTTTCCCATGTACATCTGACAGAAATGTGACGCCTGGGATATTGTATGTCCATTGAGTTTCGGTGTTTGATAACGGTACCTCCAAAGAGAAGCGCCAGAACGCCTTATTGGGATCTTGGTAGAGCCTCAATCCCTCTACATTCCTATTCCTGCCTCTTGCGTCGGCTGGTCCATACTCGAGTTGAGGTTGCGCATCTGTCGGTTTTGTGACTATCAACACAGTACCATGCCATGTTGCCTGTGATTCGTGATATGTCATGTGCTGGTAGTTGATAAGGGGACCGCAAAGAACTTCGAACCGGCCGGGCGCACGAGCAGCTCCATACGTTGAGTTGTTATACTGTTGCGACTGCATATTCGGCTGCTGCGCTGTCGAATAGCCAGCACTGTCATACTGGTAGCCTGTGGACATCGTGAAATCACTTGGGAGATCAGAATTCAAAGCAAACGAATGTGGTAGTGATCAAGGCGAAGCGTAGGTAGGTAGACAAGATAGGAAGCCGACAGCCACTATGTCGCGTCGAGGCCAGGTCCTATTGAAAAGGTAGCCTCAAACGGAACGGTGGTTGTACAACATGAAAACAGGGACAAACGCGAAGAGCAGCTATCACCCTACCATGTCAAGACAGGAAGAGCCAAGTCTGCCAACGCCTGAGCGCAGTGGCAATACCAAGCACGTCCAAGCATCCTTACATAAAAGTCAGCAGGTGCTTGTACAGCACATGCACATCGCAACGAGCAACAGCGTCTTGGCTGAAGTTAAATATACGCAAGATGCTGGAATGGAGGGATGCCCAGAAGCCAAGGAATTCGCACTCCTTTTGATACGGTCTGTCATTGGTGGGAATTGTGGCTGTGAAATTGCTGATCTCCTCTGAGATCTTGGCTGGTGGATCTCGATCTCACGAGTTTATTCGTTTGAGCCACCACGGCCACATCTGATTCAGCATATGGAGTGTCCTAGCGTGCCATGTCCGGAAGGCACCAAAGTTGTGCAAACTGCAGTCATCATTGAAACGATACTTGGAATACCGAATCATGGCTGCAAATTAAAGTTCAGCTCGTCGTGTCATTAGGTAGGTAGGTATAGTTTGACCATTTCTCATCACAGATCATTATATGTATCAGGCATCATAACCTCATGTCATACAGTAACTCCGATCATTAACACCACGCTCGAGGAGAATCTACATACACTGAACACGATCCATGGTACGGACTAGTCCTTCTCCATATCCTTCGGCGCCGGGTCATCTATGCCATGTTCTTGGATGGCAAACAGAGTATCTCCTTCTGGCAGGCAAGGACTGTCGTAAATTTTGCATATTCGTGTCTCGCCTCGACCTTTCTTCAAACTCAGACGCGTTGTACTAGCATGAGCAATGATGTTTCCGCCGATCGGCTTCTTCGGGTCTGGATTGTACATGGCACTGGGGCCACCGTCAACTTGTGCGACCACTTGGTTAGTAATCACCACTGCGATTCCAAACTCGTCTGCCAGGGCGTTGTGTAACATGGTGAAGGCTGCGAATGGTAGGGTGAGAGAGAGTTGATGGCAGCTGTTGG
>Ga0115853_100033_pt1 | contig 27857 bp, 31 predicted proteins | sample InSIn5gowninarea_FD_83867 | JGI IMG/M metagenome (GOLD analysis project Ga0115853, IMG submission 83867)
AAAAGGAAGATGGATCATTGATTGGCAATATGAGCATGGGAGTATTTCAAAAGCATAAACATGCTGAACTTGCTTACTGGGTAGGCCAACCATTTTGGGGGCAAGGATTTGCAACAGAAGCTGCTCGTAGGATCGTTCAATTTGGATTTGAAGATTTAGACTTAAATCGCATTTTTGCCGCAGCAATGACAAAAAATCCTAGGTCATATAATGTAATGAGAAAAATCGGTATGAACGAAGAAGGCACATTCCCTCAGCATGTATTGAAGTGGGGAATTTACGAAGATTTAGTGTTTTACGGAATGGTCAAATCAGATTATTTAAAAGAAGGCTTGTTGAACTAACGGGTACGATAGTGAAATGGTAGTTGCTTCGGCAGCCGCCTTTTATTGCTACGCTAACTGGCATAATAGTTATATCAGAATCATGAAAAAAGCAAAATTAAAATAACCTAAATTATGGTATTATGGCTTAGATAATAACAATTGATCAAGTAAGATTGTCAGTGCGAGAAAAGGGGTTTTGCTGTTCACTAAACTATGGGGAGATATTCTATGGATTATACTAAGTGTTTTAAGGAAGTCTTACTGAAGTATTCTTTTATTGACCCATTCGTAGAATTTATTCGTCATAATGAAAACATTACATACAAGGTAACAGAAAAGGGATCTGAAGATACTTACTTGTTGCGAATGCATAAACCTATTACAAAAAACATGCAAGGTTTGCATAATACACGCGAGGCTGTTCAATCGGAATTAGAATATCTGTTAGCTTGGTCGTCTCATTCCGAATTATCTGTTCAAATCCCTGTTCCAAATCTAAACGGTGAACTGGTAACAACCGCTGTCATTGAACACGAAGAAGTGCACTGTTCAGTCTTAAAATGGATTTTTGGCGAAATCATGTCCAAGCAAGATTTGAACAGTGAGGGGACAGTTAGTTCTTTGGGAACAAATATTGCATATTTGCATCAGTTTTCGCTGCTATATCAACATGGTTCAAGTTTTATAAGACCCGAATATGGGATCGAGTGGACAAATACCATGTTGACCAAATTGCGGTCAGGTGAAGAAATGGGTATTATCACTACCAAGGATTTTCATATTCTTGAAAATACATTATCGTTGATAAACGATCGTCTTAAAGTATTGAGCAAAACGATTGAGACATGGGGATTAATCCATGCCGACATCAACTATAGTAACTTAATCCTCACATCAAGGGGGATTTCATTCATTGACTTTGGTTTATCGGGTTTTGGATATTACGCGATGGACGTCGCGATGGGTGCCCTTATGACCAAAAGTGAATTGCGAGATGCTCTACTACCCGGCTACACTAATATCATTTCCAGAAGAATAGACACTGAGCAGCTAGAGGGTTTCATGTTATTGGCGATATTTGCTTACTACGCTTTTCTGGTAAGTAAAAAAGATCAGCATATGTGGATACGTGAACATATAACAGGTTTGATTGAAATTTGCAAACCTTTCCTAAACGGTAAAACGATTTTTTACGATATTTGATTTATTCGAAGCAATCAGTTCTGTTCAACGGGTACTATAGCGGACGGGCAGAATACTGGAATAACTTAGACTTTTTTGATTGCCTAAAAAGAAAGAGAGTATTGGTTTCACGAATAAGTTTGTAATGAACCTTAATCTTGTGTTAGAAAGGAGTGTTGTTGTGTTAGCTTCTGAGGGTGAATTATCAATCAGAAAAATGCTTTATTCAAATGTTGATTTTTCTTTGTTATTTAAATGGCTAAATGATGAAAAAGTTCTGAGTTTCTTTGAAGGTCCAACTAAAAGATTTACCTATAAACAGATTATTGAAAAATATGGACAAAGGGTACGAGGGGAAGACTATGTTACCCCATGTATTATTGAATTAAAAAATGCCCCAATTGGCTACTTACAGTTTTATCAGCTACAAGAGGATGAAATTCTGGAATACGGGGCCAAAGACGATCAACCACAATACGGACTAGATATATTTATCGGTGAAACAGACTATTGGAGTAAAGGAGTTGGAACTGTAGCATTAAAAACTGTAATTCAATATTTATTTACCAAGCAGGGAGTAACGGATATTTATATATGCCCACAAACATGGAATGTTAGAGCAATTAAGAGTTATGAAAAATGTGGTTTTAAAAAGGTTAAAGTACTACATGAACATGAATTGTTCGATGGAGTCTATAAAGATAATCAGCTTATGCGAATTACTTTGGAAGAATTTTATGTTTACTAGTGCCAAAGGTTATTAAACGAACAGGTAACGATAGTGTATGGAAAAAGACTATATAGATTAAAACCTCCCAATTTAAGTAAAGCTAGACTTTATAAATGAATTGGGAGGTTTTGTTATGCGATTGAATAAGTTATGGATATTGTATGAGAAGGATAACAGCCAACACGCATTGAAAGCTTACTTTCTTCAGTTAAAAATGTTGATGCGCGAAATTGAGAATCTTGAATTTGAGGAAGTTTGTGGTGCAGCACTGGTCTTGCGCGGCATGGATGACTAACGGGCAGATTAACATGAAAACACGTCATCGTGAATGAAGGCAATAGAACGGCAACACCAACGATCCGGATAGAACTAAGAGGTAATGGTGCTTTTTTTCACGACTAGTCGCATATTCGATCGGAGAAACAGCTCGAGTATCTAAATTTTTCAAACATCGAGGACTCGAAAAGAACGAGTTTTGAATAATTATTACATTACTCATTGACAGGAAACAAATGGAACTGTAAGCTTAACTGTGAAATCATTTATGTACAAAATTAAATAGAAAGGGTGATGGACAATGACAAACTTCAAACACTTGCTACAAAACAAAATAACTTGTCCTCACCGTTTTATTTTTTCATAATTTTAGTTAGTGAAAAAGTAAGCCCTGGGGGTAAGTCTACTCACAGGGCTTTATACTTTGGGTCAATTTTTTTTTAGTTGCCCAAACCATCGAAAAGCCATGGGTTATTTTCCATGGCTTTTTCCTATTGCATTGGAGGAATTCAGTTGGAGTTAATACAGTTAGGTTGGAATGCAGTAATGCAAGAGAAATTTGCGGAGTTTGAAGACCAAGGCTTTATCATTGGGCGTGTCGCTACGGAACACAGTCAAATATACAGAGTGTATACAGAACAACGTGAGCTACTAGCAGAATTATCAGGGAAAATGCGTTTTAATGCATCAGAGCGTGCGGATCTCCCAGCTGTTGGCGACTGGGTAGCAATTAAAGAACATGGAGACAAAGCTTTGATTCATGCCATATTGCCAAGGAAGAGTAAGTTCTCCCGTAAAGTTGCGGGAACAGTGATAGAAGAGCAAATTGTAGCTGCAAACGTGGATTATGTGTTTATTGTTATTTCGTTGAATAATGATTTTAATCTCAGACGAATGCAACGGTATCTACTGTTGGCAGGGGAAAGTGGTGTCACTCCTGTCATTGTGTTAAGTAAGGCAGATCTTTGTAATAATGCCGCTGACAGAACTGCCGAGGTCCGGACGATTGCAGTGGGAGCTCCGATACATGTAATTAGTTCCATCAGTAACGAAGGTCTGGAGGAACTTGCACCTTACTTAAAACAAGGTATGACAGTAGCAGTCCTTGGATCATCCGGAGTAGGAAAATCAACTTTAATTAATTGCCTCATGGGAAAAGCTGTACAGAAAGTTAATGAAATACGACAAGGAGACGATCGCGGAAAACATACAACAACCCATCGAGAACTTCTTGTTTTACCAAATGGCGGACTACTTATCGATACTCCTGGAATGCGTGAATTGCAATTGTGGGGTACCGAAGAAGGTTTGAGTGCAGCATTTAAGGACATTGAACTAGTTGCGGCCCAATGCTTTTATAATGACTGCAAACATATAAAAGAACCAGGATGTGCTGTTAAAGCAGCTATGTATAATGGAACTCTGGACTCAGACCGAATACAAGATTACAAAAGTATGGGCAATGAACTTGCACATTTATCTTTGAAGGCACAGAAGACAGTTAAAATAATTGAAACAGAAAAAGGGAAAAAGGGCCTCCGACGAGCAATAGATAAAGCAAAAGGAAAAAGTGGCGCTAAGTTTCGAAAAAACTTAACAAAGAAGCGCTAAGATCGATGATAAATTTCAGGAGGTAACAATGATAGCAATTAAAGTTGTGGGACTAACTAAGGAATTCAAATATTATGAAAAAGAAACCGGAATAAGGGGTTCATTTAAGAATTTGTTCAACAGAAAAATGCTTATCAAGGAAGCAGTAAGAGACATTTCCTTTGAGATCGAAGAGGGTGAGATCGTTGGGTTTCTTGGACCTAACGGAGCGGGCAAAACGACAACTTTAAAAATGCTGTCCGGTATACTTCATCCAACAGGTGGGGAGGCAAGCGTTCTTGGGTATATCCCATGGGAACGAAAAAAAGCTTATAAGATGTTGTTTTCCATCGTTATGGGGCAAAAAAACCAATTGTCTTGGGATCTGCCAGCAGCGGAATCTTTACTCATAAATAAATATATTTATGAGGTATCAGATGAGGTATACAAGAGAACTCTTGACGAACTGACGGAACTGCTAGATATCAAACATTTATTGAAGATCCAAGTAAGGAGACTGTCATTGGGAGAGAGAATGAAGTTTGAGCTAATGGCAGCTCTTATTCATAGACCTAAAATCCTTTTTCTAGACGAACCCACTATTGGGCTTGACTTCATTTCTCAGAGCCGAGTAAGAGACTTTCTAAAATATTATAATCAACAAGAGAAAACAACGATCATCCTTACTAGTCATTACATGAATGATATTGAGCATCTATGTAAACGAACAATCGTTATCAACCAGGGGGAAAAGGTCTACGATGGGGATCTCGTACAAATCGACAATATTTTAAGCAACAAAAGAATCATTACGGCGGAATTTTCGGAGTGGGTGGATAGGAATGATTTTTCAAAATACGGAATTGTTACCGAATACGATGGCTTCAAGGTTACTTTGGAGATTGATGTTGAAGACGTAAAGGAATGTTCGAAGTCCTTACTAAATCGCTTTCCTATCTTAGATTTGAATATCGAGCGACTGCCGATTGAGACAGGGATTTCTAACTTATATCGAACAAAGGAGTGATTCCAATTTATTCAATTAGCAAATACACGAAGTGCTACTCGTTAGGTCTTAAAAATGAAATGGAATATAGAACTAATTTTATCATGAGTTTATTAATAGGCATTATACCGGTTTTTATTCAATATTACCTATGGACGGCTATCTTTGATAATTCGACTTCTTCAACAATTCATGGTTACTCGTATTCCCAGATTATTAGCTATACGATCATGTCGGGAGTCGTTTCGAAAATCATCGCAACTGGTTTTGAAAATGAAATCGCTCATGATATAAAAAGTGGTGGGTTAAGCACTTTTTTAGTCAAACCAGTTAGCTATATCAATTTGAAAGTGTTTACTTTTCTAGGAGGGAAGTCTGTACAACTTATTATTATGGCCTTTTTTATTGTGGTGATTTTATTTTTGATGAATACCTACTTTGGCATTGATAATGGACCACAGACCATTATTACATTTGTAATATCGATTATACTTGCCATAATCTTAAACTTCTTTTTATTTTTTTGTATAAGTACACTGGCTTTTTGGATGACGGATACTTGGGGCGTTTTTTCATTAGCTCAAATTGTGGTAAGTATCGTAAGTGGCGGAATCCTGCCGCTAGATATGTTTGGTAAAAATATGTTAACTTTCTTCAGTTATACACCGTTCAAATATACTGTGTATTTTCCCGTTAACATCTTGTCAGGTAAACTGGATATTAGTGAAGTAGTATGGGGAATTATTATTCAAGCTATTTGGGTCGTTGTTCTGTTACTAATATCCCAGGTATTATGGAACATCGGATCGAAAAAATATACAGCTACCGGGGGTTGACTATGAGACCATTATTTGCCGAATTTTTGAAGTATTGCAGAGTATATGCGCTTTTTGCAAGTAATTGTTTTATGGCACAGATCGAGTATAGAAGTAATTTTTTAATCGTTATTTGCATGGAATTGGCATGGCTGATAGGAAGAATACTTATTCTCGTCGTTATGTATGAAACGAATATAAGCATTAACGGGATATCTCCGGATGGGGTATTGTTATATTTAGGAACATTTTCAATTATGATTGGTATCTTTAATATCTTCTTTCTCCCTAACTTCTATAGTATTTCTGGACATATTCGTAATGGATCGCTTGATGTCCTAATGACCAAGCCGATTTCCTTGCAATTTTTGTTAACGTTACGAACATTAGAATTTATTATACCCCTCCCAACCATAGTTGTAGGAGCTATCATGGTGATTCTAAGTTGGTCGAGACTTCATGTTCCATTTAGTTTAGAAAATATATTCGGATATATGTTTTATATGGGTGTAGGATCAATGGCGTGTTACGTTGTTTTCCTACTTCCCCAACTCCTTGCATTTTGGTTAGTTAAAATAGATGTGATTTTGATATCCGAAACGATGTGGGAGTTTAACAGTATGCCTATGAATATTTACAATAAGTGGATTCAACGCTTCGGTTTTTATGTGATTCCAGTATTGGGCATAACGAATCTTCCGGTCTTATATATTCTCAAAAAACTAACATTCTACAGCGCGATCCTGCCAATAATCGTACTTGTCACACTTTTCATTTTTCAAAGATTTATATGGAAATTTGCAATCAAGAATTACTCTGGTGCAAGTAGTTGATCGGAAAGTTGGACGCCAATAATCAATACTGGGAAGAAGAATTGATGGTGGTTCTATTGAAGTAACGGGTACGATAGTTGAAATCAACCGTGAGTAATATTGCTTTGACAAAGCATAGGTAGTAGCTGCTTTTGTGATTGTTTTATTTAACTACTTTAGTATCAAGTAACAACTATTGTAATGAGCTCGTCCCTAGTTTCTTCACATCCCCCACAAAACGAGACAAACCCTCCACGCATTTGGCATCATAGGCGGAGGGCTTCTTTTTCTTTAATATTTATGTAGAATAAGACTAAGCAACAATGGGAGGTTCTGAAATTGAAGAAAACTGTTTTTATTTTATGCATGGGATTATCGCTATTAGTTGGGAGTTGCGTTTCATCGATTGCAGGCACACCAACAAGTGCAAAGGTCTCAACAAAAACTATAAATACGGAATCGCCTGTAAGTAATCTAAACTTGTCCTACGCCTTTACACAAGCCAATGATCATCCGGAGAAAGTATTGATCGGAGTTATTGGAGAGGCAAAAAACTCGCTCGACATTGCGATCTATAGCTTAACGCATCCGGGCATCATTCAGGCTATTGCAGATGCAAAGAAGCGTGGCGTAGCGGTAAGGATCATATCGGATAAAACAGAAGCTAAGAATAAAACGCAAGCTGTTGCTTTATCAAACCTAAAAGCTGCAGGGGTCCCAATTAAAATAAACACCCACACCGGATTAATGCACCTTAAGGTTTCTATTATCGATAAGAAGATATTAACCTCAGGCTCATTCAACTATTCAAAAGCTGCTAGCACAACAAATGATGAGGTTTTGATTGTGGACCGTGATACAATAGCAGCAACCAAATGGGACCAGGAGTTTAATGTAATGTGGAATGATAATACGAAATTTGCTAATTTCTAAACCAAAGCCTTACGCTTTTACAGGCGAGGGATTTTGTGTCTAAATTGTGAACAATCAAGTATTTATTTTGATTTAGAACGTATGTTCAGAAGGTATTGGAAAATGAGTGTGGAATATTTAACCATCTTTCCGAAGGATAAGATGGTTAAATACATACTATATCTAATAAATAATCATGTGGATGGTTATAGTTTGGGATTAAGTGGGTATATAACTATGTAATATTCTTTTAAATACACTCATACTTTATCTACTAGGGAACTAGGAGGTATTTTATGGGTAAAAAAAGGAGAGATAAAAAAATGAACTCCACAGCAGCGAAAGTTATAAACTTTTCAGGATATCATAAGAAAAATAAAAACAAAGCACAAACTATAAGTAAGGCTGAGAAAACTATGTCTCAGGAATCCATTAAATCTTCTTATGACTTTAAGAAAAAAAGTTGGGAAAGGGACTAAAAATAAACATGTCATTAAAAGAGATGAAAAATTTTTAGAGAAGGAAAATTGGTCTGAGATTAAACGTGGTTGGATATATGAAGCTGCAATACCTTACACAGGCGAAAGACCACTTGATTTTTTCATTCTTGATTCCGATTGTACTTATCGGGGTACAGTAGTTGGTAAAAATGGAGAATTTACCTCTGGAAAAGAACATTTTATTGTTATGGGACTAAAACAAAGAAAAGTAATTATCGTTTCACATGAGAAAAATTGTTCAGATAATACTATGTTTGATATAACAGTTGCTCCAATCTATTCTATTTATAAAGAAGATAAACTACAACCTTGGTATTCGGATGCAATTACCGGAAACCATTTATTCTATTCTTATCTTCCAAAAGAAGCTACTGGAAAAGAAAGTGTTGTTGATTTATCAAATCTTATAACTATTAACAAAAATATGTTATTAAACAATAAATCCGATGCATCTAGGTATATGATAGATATTAATACTAAAATGGAATTTTGTTTACAACTTGGTATTTATAAAAAGCAACAAGAAGTTAACGAAGAAGATGCAGGATAATCATAATAATTTCACCAAGTCACTCTCACGAGCGGCTTTTTTATTTTACTTCCCTTGCCGATTCCAACCTTTATTTTCCACGTTTTTCAACTCTCTCACTAACTTAGGCGGTTGTTTTTAAGTAATTATTTCTTGTAACTGGTTAGTCGGACTATTATTATCTAAACCTCTCCCACAACGAAAAGAGAGGTTCCAATTACCAAATTTATAAGGCTCGCACGCTAACTCAGGTGGAGCCCTTTTTTTATTTTACTATGACGATACTTTCTCTTTTCGCTTCGGTTTTGCGGATGTTTTAGCTTTATCCCCGCCCGTTTCTTTGGGTTCAGCTTTCACTGTATCGAGGCTGGCTTGCAATGCTGCCATAAGATCAATCACGTTTGTTCGTTTTGCTTGAGGTGCCGCCTGCACTTCTTCTCCAGCAATCTTATGTTCTATTGCTTCCATTAAAGCTTCGCGGTAATCGTCCTTATAATTGGCTGGTTCGAAGGGTGTTGAAAGTTGATCTATCAACCTTTTGGCCAAAGAAAGCTCTATGTCATTCACACTAATTTGCTCTTGTAAGTTAGGGACTTGCGCAATAGAACGTACTTCATCCGGATAGAAGATAGTTTCCATTACCAAGCACCGGTCAATCACGCGGATACAGCACAAGCTACTTTTGGAACGAATGGATACTTTAGCGATGCCGATTTTCCCTGTTTGCTTGAGCGACTCCATCAGCAAGGAATATGCATTTACGCCTGTATCACCTGGAGATAAATAATACGTTTTTTGAAAGTAGATTGGATCGATTTCTTTCAAATCAACAAAGTCCAATATCTTAATCTCCTTATTGACTTCCCCATTTAAGCTCTCAATTTCATCCTTTTCAAATACAACAAATCGACCAGGCTCATGTTCATATCCGCGAGCGATTTCTTCCCATTTTACCTCTTCATCACAGGCTGAACATTTTCTTATATTGTTAAGCGGGGATGAGCATTCCTTGTGTAGAAATCGCATGGAAATATCTTTATCTTCTGTTGCGGAAAACATCTTTACTGGCACATTTACCAAGCCGAAGCTAATGGCACCATTCCAAACTGTTTGCATCTTCATTCCTCCCTAGTTCATTAGAATTAGTATGAGCAAAAAAATGAAACGTATCCGAGAAGCGTTGGGGTAAACAACATAGGCGACTCCTCCTATACTCATTTTCGCATATGACCTACTTGAGTTCATTAGGAGGAATTTGGCAATAATAATTAACTTGAAATAGGAATGAATGTTCGGATATAATACATATACTAGATAGAACGTATGTGCGTATTATGTGGTTATGAAGAAAGGGTGTTTGACCATGAACAAATCACAGATAGTAACCTTAAAAGAAATTGTCATGGTCAAAGACAGTGTTATTTACCCTATAATTTTGGAAAAGCTCGAGGGTGAAATAGCAATAATTAAACAAAGTGATTTTTATATGCCCCATATACATATAGGGAACCACAAGCAAATTCAAAATCTATTATCGCTTGAGTTAAATGTGATTAATGATGCATTACGAAAAAGCAGGATAAAAATATATGAGTTTGAACAAGCGGATGGTGGAATCAAAGTGAGGTATAGGTGTCGCGGCCATTGGCATCATGTTTCATTTTCACCATCAATGATTCGCTCTAATGTATTGGTGATTGTTTGCGTGCTATCACGATTAGATTTATCCAGCGGAGGCATTTTATGAAACCAACCAGAAGTATTGCTTTAATCGATTGCCAGAGTTTTTATGCCTCTGTAGAGAAGGCAGCACATCCAGAATACAAAGATATGCCTGTTGCTATTGGTGATCCAGAGCGAAGGTCCGGCATCATTCTGGCCGCTTGCCCTCTTGCAAAGGCAAAGGGTGTCACTACTGCAGAACGGATTGGGGAGGCACTATCAAAGTGTCCGGATCTTATTATTGTTCGCCCCCGAATGGAAGAATACCTCAGGGTTTCCCTTCAAATAACCAATATCTATCGAACGTTCACGGACCTTGTAGAGTCGTTCAGCATAGATGAGCAATTCTTAGATGTGACCGGGTCAGCTGCGCTTTTTGGATCACCAATAGAAATAGCCAAGCAAATTCAGATGAAAGTTATGATGGAGACAGGTGTCTATGTCAGAGCAGGAATCAGTTCCACGAAAATTTTAGCCAAGACGGCTTGTGATAATTTCGCTAAGAAACACCCAGAGGGTATTTTTGTGCTACCGAAAGAAAAAATTGCAGAATTTCTTTGGCCGTTACCCATTCATCAAATGTATATGGTGGCTTCAAAAATGACACGACACTTGATGATGATGGGTATCCAATCAATTGGTGATTTAGCTAGTAGGGATCTCAGTAAACTCAAGCAGCAGATGCGTTCAAAGTTTGGCAAGAATAGCGACATTAAAGCAGAATACTATTGGCGCATAGCTAACGGCATAGACGACAGCCTTGTTAGCCCAGGTTTAATGGAGAACAAAAAACTATCGGTGCCGGTCGAGCGCTCCAGACACACAAATATACGCAAGCTTGGCAAGTGTGTGTCATGCTTTTTGAACTTTGCTGCATCGTTGGCAGGCGTGCTAGACAGAATGGTGTAATAGGCTATGTTGTAGCTCTCAGTTGTTCAACGAATGAGGGAGGATTCAGCCGTCAAATGACGATGCAAAGACCGACGAATATAGACGATGAGCTATTCGAATACGCGAAGCATCTATTTTATGAGCATTGGAACAAACAACCAGTCGGCAGATTGAGCGTTGATTTATCGGGCTTGGAGGAAGAGGGAGTGCTACAACTCGACCTGTTTGATGATCGTAACAAAAAAATTAATATACTCAAGGTGATGGACAACATAAAGGACCGTTTCGGGGATGATGCAATCATGCGTGCTAGCTCTCTAACAGAAGCTGGGCAAGCTCGGGAGCGCGCTAAAATGATCGGAGGACATTACAAATGACGAAACAACTAGACGATATGTGGAGCAGTAAGTGGGTTCTGCCAGAACACAGGGAGGCGCTCATTGAGGACGACCGAAGTATAAAGCGAAAAAAGAAGCCCGATCTTGACGAGCAAGAAGTAACAATAGTCAATCAGGCTATCTATGGATCGTTGGAACAAAGGCGAGTTGTGACTCTTACGATATTCAACGAATACCAAGACAAAACAATTGTAGGGACAGTAATAAAAGTAGTGCCCGGGATTGATCAAGTAAAAGTGGTTCTTTGGGATCCTTATGCGAAAGAAGAAGAGTGTGTCTGGGTGTTTCTAGGAAAAATCTTAAAGGCAGAGCTTGTTGAAGTGGAAGAGTGGGATGAAGGGGGATATTGATTGGTAGTAACAATGATAGTGAATTTGACAGTCAACTTATTAAAATGACAATGTTTAATAACTGCAAATCAGGAAACGGAAAAATTAAACCTTATTATATCGGCTTTTATGAATGGAAATTAGCTTATAAAGAGACCTCACGCTAAATTGAGGAGTGATGCCAATATTTTTTATATGTAAAGATTCAAAAGTTTTTAATTAGGGTAAGGAGACTTAATAAAAAAATGTGCCTAATTAATGAATAAAAATAAGAAGATACTAAAATATATTTTGAAAAAGAACATATGTTTGAAGGTATTGGAAATATGTCGTCGAAATTAATTATTTATCACCATATGTCGTATAATTAGATTTGAGAGGCCACTAATGAGATTTATATGCGAACGAATAGAGAAGATATCTGAGCAAGATGAACAGTTTTTAAACGCATTGAATATAATTATTATTCATAAAACAAAACTTGCTCCGATATATATTATAGAAGCAAGTGATATTTCTATTATTAATAAATCTAATTTTTTCGATTCTGTTGAGATTTCTCCAACATATACTTTAGCAGATGATGTTACAATGACTCCTGATATAAAAAGTAGTACCTTAATTAAAAAAGCTTGTGTTGGATGGGGAAGTATACGTGTAGCTGTTTTTGATAGCGGTGTTCGACCTGACAATGCAAATTTAGTATTTTCACATGATTATACTCCTTATGGATTTATTATGAGTAATCATGGTACAATAGTTGCTAAAATTATTAACAACTATTCACCGGCAGCTCAGATCTATAGTATGAAAATTGCTCACGAAGGTAATGATATTGATGGATCAAATATTTTAATCGCTTTTGATAAGGCTTTAGAACTTGAAGTTGATATTATTAATATGTCTCTTGGAAGAGAGCATGATTGCCGAAATACTCCTTGTAAGGTTTGTAATTATGTTAATTATATTGTTGAAGAAGGAATCACAGTAGTAGCTGCCTCAGGTAATTCTGGCAAAAAAGACGGATATTCAATTGATTGTCCAGCTAATGTTGAAAAAGCAATTACTGTTGGTTCGGTAGTAAGGAACATGGAATTGGCACGTTCAAGCGGAAAAGGGGTGCCAGGTTTTAATAAACCAAACATAGTAGCCCCAGGACATGTAAGTACTACCGTTAAAGTAGGGAAAAATACTGTTATAGAGAGAGAAGACGGTACATCTTTTGCAGCTCCTGTAATAAGCGGAGTTCTTGCCTCTTTGTTTTCCGTTTTTAAAGAGAGGGATATTATAATAACAAATATGTACAACAACTGTGAAGACCTAGGACTACAATCATACGAACAAGGTTTTGGGTATATTAATGTAGAAAAACTATTGGAGGTATGTGAAAATGACGCGACAATATCTCGTAAAAGTTCGGGACAAACGTCAAATTGAATTTTTGAAAATGTATGGCAACATTATACATGTAACTAGACTTATGCCACTGGTAATTTTAGAAACCACAGAAGAAAAGGTTAGGAAATTACAAGATCACCCAGAGGTTATTAGCGTTGAAATTTCAGGTAAATATTCACTTGCATTATCTAAATAAAATCGCAATTATGAGGTTTTTATGTTTTCTAAAAAACTCACAAAACCGCCGTTCAAACATGTATATATAAAGATGAAAGTTAGATTATACAGTCAATAAGACGATAAATAAAATTTAACGAGAACAAGCGTTTCTGCGTGAAAGATGTGAAAAGATGTGCGGCATGATGTAATTGTTACATCAAAAGCCTTATAATAGCCGTGTTTAAAGGCTCCCTTCGGGAGTCTTTTTGACTTATATCACGTAATATACTCTCGTTTTTAAAAATAAATCGCAATAACCCGATATGGTAAATAGGCAACGATTTGTTCACCTCCCTCCATCCCAAACAATTCAGCAAAAAGAAACAATTCCCTGCTCCTATAGCAATTAACGTAACACTTTTCAATCTCAACCTGTCCTAATTAATATAAACCATTAGGAGGGAATTTATGTTAAATGGACAAGTTTTAAAATCCGATTCCGATTTCGACAAAGCTATTCTATTTAAAACCGAGGTTGAAGTAACTCAGGATGGAACATTGTTAGGAAACGGAAGTGTCATATCACATAGTCAATATACCGTCAAAATGGCAGATGGTTACTTTTTCAAGGATGAATGTGAGTTCACTGTTTGCTCCGTAGTGCATTAAGGATGATTTACTCAGCACAGACTTAATAATTCCCTTTACAATAGCTCTGTGATTGCTTCGTGCCGGAAATGAGTGAAGATGTACGATGTGGTGAAGGTGGTAACATAGAAAAGAGCAAAACTTTTATTAATCCTGCTGTATGACAATTTGGAGAGATTACGTCAGACACGTATATTGTACGAGCGTTCGTGAATACGCTGAATAAGAGCGAATGCGGTTTACATTCGCGTGGGGAGCGATGGGGAAATTCTATGGAATAAAACGAACGTCATACATTACCAAAAAGTCTAATCGCTAACGTTGGGGTCGACCTGATGGGGCGTTTTTTTGTTTTTACCAGAAATCAGCCATAGTTACATCGTAACCCTTTCTTCGCAGAGCGCTTATGACCTTTCTCATACTATCCTCAGTGGGAGAAACATTTTTTTCCCCATCGCACAACCTCGAAATGCCATCACGGCTTAATCCACTGCTTTTAGCTAACCATTCTTGATTAATCTCATTTTTGTTTTTATCGATAAATTTCCCTAATTTTGTCCTCGTTTTTCCTAATCCAAACATGGTTCATCCATCCTTTCTATTAAACAGGATGGACAATCTATGAAAAAAGTATTCAAACGAGTCGAATAATGGACAACCGATCCACCATAACCTATATCATCAAACGTCAAACGGAGGTGTGACAAATGTCCAACGAAAAGGTACGCGACCGCATATCGTTCAGATTGCGCAATGTCGATGTTGATTTGCGACAAGCTACGAAAGATTTAACTGGCGACAAAGTATCTGACTTAGCGCGCGATGGATTGCGATTAATCCTCGGTATTCGAACGACAAAGCGAGTCGAGTTAACGGAACGCACGATTGTGGCGAAAATGCAAGATGAGCCACAAGTAGCGCGTACTATCCAAAGTAAGCCTGCTGTGTACATTCCGAATCAACGGAGGTGAGTACGATGGAACAAGCAAAATGTTATGTAATCGATCTAAGGCAGATGCGGAAGGATGCCGTACGGAAGTTTACGAGTAAAGGGACACTCATAAAAGTGGCAGGAATCACTTTTGTTTTGCTAGCTGGTTTTCCAGATGTATCCTTTGCTTCTGGAACGGGAATTGATGCTGGAGCGAACCGAATTTATAAAAAACTGGTTAACATTGGCAAGTGGGTGATCATTGTAAGAGGTGGCATTGATACAATTAAGAGCGTTTCGGAGGGGGACCTGCAAGCTGCTAGAAAGAGCTTCTTGAGTTATCTAATCACCTACGCTACGCTATGGGCGTTGCCTTGGGGTATGAATGAAGTGGAAAAACTATTCTCGGAAGGGAGTTGATCCGAAATGGTTATGCATAGGCTGAACATTTCGCTTGGCATACTCGGCCAGAAAATCGCAGACAAAATTGAGGAAGGTAAGGAAGCCGTTGGCGATAGTTTTAAAGAGCAGGCGCGTGAACTCACAAAAGATATAATCTTCGGGATATTGGAGGGCGTTCGTGATGTTATCGTGGATCTTTCATACTCCATCGCGCTGATCGGCGGCGGTTTATGTATCATTTTTTACGTAGCAGGGTGGGATAAGGGGAAGCGATGGGCAGGCATATTGACGGTTGCTTACGTGCTTATAAAATATATTTTGGGGTGAGCCTACATGAAGGTAATAAAGCTAAGTAAATTGGTTCATATTGTCCGACCGGATTATGTTTATCTACGACTTAAACCGAATAACGCTATCCGTAACAACAGTACGCATAAGTTGGCTCGGGCTATCGCATCATTATACAAAAATATCCTGGAGAACATCCGCAATGAACGAGTAAAGGTGATCCGCATACTCGGCAAGCAATTCTTCATTCCGACTAAAGTTTCAATTGAAGCACCTTCCAAAGTATCCTATTTCATCTACATTGAGAAAAAGAAAGTTGAGTTTTACTTTATCGTGCCTAGGAGCCAACTCAGTGTAATCAAGGAAAAGATCGGGGATGTATGGTCGAGCATAACAATAGAAGAAGTTGAGGATGTCCCTGAGTTCGACAAGATTGCGACTAAGTATCAACTAGCCTACACCAAAGAAAGCGGACTGAGCCTCGCTATAGACCGTCGTAATAGCGAATTGCTATATTCCACGCTTAATGTAATCGACGTGCTAAAGGAAGGCGATAAGGTAGGTGTTTTTTATAACTTCATGCCTACATCACAGTTCAATTGGCGTGCGACTTACAGAAACACAATTGCAAAGGTCCACAAAAACATGCCTGTAGATCGCAACAAGCTGGGATCGACATATGTGTTTAAAATGGCATTAGCAATGCTCTCAGGCTTAGTTGATACGGTCACAGGTGTTTTCTCGGACAACAAAAGGAAGGAGGGAAACCCAATAGAAGCGATGTTAGAACATTTAAATGGTGGGATCAAGATTAGCGAAAGCACACATCGTAAGGCAGGCGCATCCATACTCAATACGCAGATCATCGTCATGAGCAGTAGCAAAGACACACTCCGACAGCGTAATAACGCTCGTAGCCTTGCTCAGAGCTTCGACTCTATATCAGAGGACAATTCTCTCCGTTACCGCTCATATAGAGGTCAAATGCGTTACACGGACTTTATGCTTCGACGTGCTGATGTGAACAAAATGGGGGATGAAGAGTGTCAGAGCTTCATTGCTCTTGCTGGTCGCGATATCCTTGAACGTTATAACTTTATTGATAAGGTAGAAACACAGGAAACAGAAGTACCAGAGGATTTACAGATAGGTGTCATGTGTATTGGTGCAAACCGTTTCAGAGGCAGTAATCAGCTTGCTTACCTCAGTAATGACAAAGAATATAAGAATCTTACACTTGTGATTATTGGTCCAACACGAGCAGGTAAGTCAACGCTGTTAGGCAACCTAAGCCGAGATGCAATTCAAGCAGGTGAGTGTGTGGTCATATTCGACTTTATCGGAAGCTGCCAATTAAGCTCCGAGGTGTCTGCGCTGTTTACGAAAGAGAAAACGCTTGTGATCGACTGTAGCAATTCGCAAACAATACAAGGTCTAGGTTATAACGAGGTTGGCATAAGCGCAGATCCGTTCCAACAATACGATAATACGAAAAAGCAGACCACGCAGCTCATGGCACTCATAAACTCAATCAACTCCGATGATACGCGGCTCAGTGCTAAGATGGAGCGTTACCTGACGAGTGCTAGTCTAGTGGTGTTTGTAAATGGAGGTAGCGTGCGTGATGTGTTCGGCGTACTGCAGGATCATGTAGCACGTCACCGTTTTATCAAACAAGTCCCTAATGACCAGCAAGAGAATCTGAATGAATACATCAGCAGTCTTTATGAGTTGGATGAATATAAGGATACAAAGGTCAAGGAGGGCGGTACAACTCGGATTATATCTGAGGTATGTGGTACGAAAGACTATCTTATCACTGGTGTCATTGATCGATTGAACAAGCTGAAGGCTAATACGTATATGGAAGCCATGCTTAAAAAGTCTACGGAGGGAAACATTAATTTGGTCACGGAGATGCAGAAAAGCCAAATAATCTGCTTACGGATGCCGGAAACGATGTTTGGAACGGATGGAGAGAGGGACGTTTATACGACTTACTGGATGACAAAGTTATGGTTGGCTTTGCAGATCCGAGAACAGAAAGTCGGAAACCGCAGTAAGCTCGTTAAGGTGAATATTGTAGTGGATGAGTTGTACCAAGTAGAGAACACACAAAAGTTCCTTTCTGATAAGCTCAGTCGGTTGGCTAAGTTTGGAGCTAAGCCGATAATCAGTTGCCACTATATCAACCAGATCTCACACATACGGACAGAGCTAAGAAGTGCTAATGCCTCATACATGCTCATCAGCGGTTGCGATAAGAAGAATTATGAAGAACTGAAAGATGAGTTGTATCCGTTTCAGGTGGATGATCTGCTAAAGCTACCGAAGCATAATAGCCTGAACTTGATTAAAAATAACGAGGGCTACGCAAGGTTCATCACGAAATTGCCTTCGCCTATCTGACCCGAGAGGGTCCTTCTTTATGACCTACAAATGAAACATTATGATTGGACTGGGGGATCATTATTAGCTACTTTATCCATGACTGCAACAATTTCTTTTGTGATTCTATTTATGGATTTGATTTCATCAGCATTTCTTTTGGATATGAGCAGGATATGACTCTCAATTTGACTCGTTTTCAGATCAATTTGATGATCAAAATTAAACAATTCTCCTGGCTCAATTTCTAATGCATGGATTAACCTTCCCAAGGTAATTAGTGAGGTATTACGTTTTCCGTTTTCGATTCCTGTCATATAGTTAGTTTTCAATCCACTTTTCTCAGCCACTTCTTCTTGTGTCATTCCCTTAAGGATACGTTGTTCCCGAATTTTACCTATAGTAGATAAAAAACTTTTACCAAAATCTTCGTTCTTTTCCATCAAAAATCACCTCGTAATACAACCATATAAGTCGGAAACACATAGAAAAAGCCCCATAAATGAGATATAGTTTAACTACTTGATAACATGTATGGGGTTAATCTAGCGTAAACTCTATAGAAAGGCATTTAAAAAAGTCTAGTAGAGTGACTTAATAGTTGAAGGAGGTGATAAATAAGTGAATATGATCAAAGTCATGAAGTATCAAATCATCAAACCAATGGACATAGATTGGGATACCTTCGGTGATATATTACACGAATTACAGCGTGAGACACGAACCGCTCTTAACAAAACAATTCAACTGACTTGGGAATATTCGGGGTTTAGCGCTGAATATAATAAAATTCACGGAGTTTATCCAACATCCAAAAAGGTTTTGGATTATTCAAGTTTACATGGGTATGCTTATGACCGTTTAAAAAGTGAATGTCGAAAGTTAAATACAGCAAATCTTTCACAGTCTATAAAACGGGCATCGGATAAGTGGAAAGTGGATCTGAAAGAGTTACTTCGCGGCAATAAATCAATCCCATCCTTCCGAAAGGATATGCCGATAGACGTGGTTAGCATTGCACTGAAAATTAATAAGCAGTACAACGAAAACATTCTTGAAATACGCTTACTTTCAAAGGAATATCGACAACAACTGGAACGAAAAAAATGCTCATTTAACGTACTGATTCACTCTGGTGAAAAGAGCAAGCAAAATATATTGGATAGGTTGAGAATCGGTGAATATAAGTTAGGTGTATCACAGATTCTTTACCACAAGAAGAAATGGTTTATTAATATTACATATCAATTTGAAAGTGAAGTAAAACCGCTCGATCCAAATTCCATAATGGGAATCGATCTTGGTATTAGCAACGCAGTATATATGGCCTTTAACCAGGGGCTGTATCGTTATAAGATAGCCGGAGGTGAAATCGAACAGTTCCGTAAGCAGATTGAACGTAGGCGACGAGACTTATTGGTACAGTCTAAGTATGCAGGAGAAGGACGGTCGGGTCATGGCACAAAAACAAAGATTGCCCCAATTGAGGTATTATCGGAAAGAGCAAAGAATTTCAAAGATACGATTAATCACAAATACGCCCGTTATGTTGTTGATATGGCAGTCAAGCACCATTGTGGGACGATCCAGATGGAAGATTTAACAGGGATCCGAGAACAAAATACTTTTCTTGCCAATTGGCCTTATTTCGATCTTCAAGAAAAGATTACATACAAAGCCCTAGAAGTTGGCATCAATGTGATTAAAATTAATCCCGAATACACATCGCAACGCTGCAACCTTTGTGGTCACATTGAGAAAGAAAATCGTTTAAATCAAGCGGATTTTAAATGTTTAGCATGTGGATTGAAAACAAACGCAGATTTCAATGCTGCGCGAAATATTGCAACATTGGACATTGAAAACATCATTATAATGAGTAAGACAAAACATTGAGCCGATTCAGCGGCTTTATATCGAGAAGTATGGTGAAACACTTCTGCTTATTGCAGATAGGAGAGTATTCATGTCACTCGATAAGGTAAATCGGTATATTACCGATTGAAACTCTACGAACATAGACCTCGTGGACACCTAGCGCCATTGGCGCAAAATAGTCGTCGATTTTTAATTGTGTAAATATGTCTTTAAATCGACGACAAGCAAATACCTTACCAATAAAGCATTTTTTAATACTTGGGATGCGGTATAGTTGAAAAATTAAGCTTAATTAGCTTAATGACTGTCTATTCGTGAGATAGGGTATATGCTTGATGGGTGTGAATCCGATATGAAAGACTGAGCGAATCGCGTATCCTCTTGGTTAGGATAGTTGCTATGATAGGTGTGAATCCCATATGCAAGACTGAGCAAATAGCTAAAATACTAATTAGGATTGATGCTATAAATGTTTGAAGAATTTGTTTAACTTTAAAGTAAATCAGAGGTGTAAAAGTTAATCGTAAATATCAAAGGCATCAATTTTAATAAACCATTGATAAATGCTAATCGAACAATAGTCGTATCTTCTGGTAGAATAATTTTAGCGGTAACTTATAATTAAATCAGCGGAAGCACCGCCAATCGTAGTATTCCTACGGCTTGGTTGGTGCTTTTTTTATATTAAATTGGAGGGATTTTAATGAAAGGACACATTTCAACGGGAAATCGAAGTATTGTTAAGCAGAGAAATGAAATGCATTGGATTGATTTATGGTTTTTCTGATGATTCAATTAGACTGGAGGGCGGGTATTTTCTGAGGGGGAATTTTGATTTTGTGATGATTTAGTTTTTTTTCAAGGGGGCACATTCTGTAGATAATAATTTATCTTTTGTTGGTAATGAATTAATAAAAAACAACTTGTTTTTTCGTAAATAAAGCAAAGATCCCCCGCATCAATATCCGGAAGGGTTCTTTGCTAACCTGGTCTTTTAGTTTATAAAGATTATCAACATGCTAAGCTCCTACAATAGCTGATCATAACTCCCTTCAGTTTAATCGATCAATTGATCTAGTAAACTCACATCGGACTCAGGATAAAGATATCCATTCATTGTCATTTTGAAGCCATTAGACGCTTTTTGTCCAAACTGTATTCTCCGTCTGGTCATTATTGCTGTTTGTGTAGCTCCTGCTAACCACACCGTCATAAAGTGTCCGTTTCCATTTATCTGGCTTAGCATGGTCACATCCAAATTTAGGTATACTGGACGAATCCCGCTAACATTTTTTACAACCGATCGGACAATACTTTCGGAAGGAATATTCACTACTCGCTTTAAATGAGATTCGAAAACCATTTGTTTAGTAATTTCTAATATCAACTCTGACATAGACATAACTGTTAACAGCTTCTGTTGCCCCTCAATAGCCCCAAGATTACGCACTAGTTTACGAATTTTTGGATTCATATGATTAGACAATGATTTTTTTTGTTGATTGAAAGTATTTACTATACTAGGAAATTCATTTGTTTTTGGGTCAATATACCTTAAAATGCTCTTTAGGATACCCGAGCGTTGAAAAGCTAGATGTATATCTTGTATTGACCGAGAGAGTTTTGGTGATGCCTGCAACAGCCCAAAATTCTTGGGGATAGGGCGCGGTGCCAAGGCACTACTTATCATTTCTTCCAAGTTATTGCCTAATGTTACTGATAACTCAGATAAGCGTTTCAACGATGGCGAGGCTTTAAGTTCTTGGAGTTGACCTTGCAAAATTTCTGGTATGTCAGTGCGTGTACTATTATTCTCAATCACTTCCAATGCATGTGGAAATGAATAATAGTGTATAGAGGCCCTTGGTGTTTTAAGAAATGTATCCCATGCTTCCGGTGATATCGACTCAGACAACTGAGAATATAGTTCAATCCATTCACTACCAATGGAAATTGTCTTCATTAGTTGCCCTATTCGGTATGCCGAATCCAAAATGTTCATTAGCGATCCTCCTTATAGAACGACCTCAACTTATGTGATGCAAGTATGCCTATCGCATTCACCATCTTACGGTTTTGAGTCTTTGTAAAAGTTTGGTTGGTACCACGTCCATGCACCAGATCGTTTCTAATCTTCCTTCCCTTAAAAATTAATGACATATCTGCAACACTAATCGGAATATGGTTACTTTCAACAAGACCTTCAACCTTTATACGAAGTGGTGCATTATTCAACGCATCAGCAAGCTTGTCATTTAACTTCGTAATATACTTTTCCTTATCCTCACCGGTATATATCTCGATGAATTTGGCAACAGCTGCTTTATGAACTAATTTAGCAATTTCCTTCGGAATAACTGGTGGAGAAGGCTCGCGAGATGCAACAAACTCCAAAGCGATGTTCGCGAAAATGATCTTGTCTTCATTATCTTTAGTATCCCAACTTCTACGTAGCCATTTAAGAGCTTTAAATAGGCTCTTTAAGTCTTCTTCACCTGTCTCCTCCAATTTACGGAGTAGTGACTCGTACCATTGCATTTGTTCCAATACATTTTGAGTGTCAGTTCGAATCGTGAGAGTGTCTGGTTGCTCAATTCGGGATGTATCCATAATTATCTGTCCACCGCCGAATGGTTCTTCTACATGTACCCACGTGCAAACGACTGGGTGGGGGTTCAAGTCATCCAAACCCCACGATGCAAGAATTGAATCTGCCTCCACTCCCTTGAAAACTGTATCAGCACGTACAATGCTTAAGATAACATCAAGAACTTGTTCGATTTTTTTGATTCCAACTTTAAAAGCATCTAATAGTGTGTTCGCTTCAATGTGAACTACAGCTAGAATGTTCGTTTCAAAAACTTCGCTGCCTTCTTTTGAAACATTACGTATTCTAGAAACTTCCGTTGTTGAGTACCCCGCCGGATATAGCATTACATCACCAAATCCCTGTGGCTCGGTCAATTTCATGTTTAGGATGGGTATTGTGACTGTATATGCTTTGTAATCAGGCGAGAATCCTTCAATATGTAAACTTTTCTCTTCCAAACCTGCGTTTCGCCCGATAAGATATATCAAATCCAATGGGGACATCCCAATAGTGGAGAGATGACCAAGTCGCGATTTACTCAAGTCATACGCAAAAGACTCGATCGTCATCACAAATAAACCATCGTGCACCTCTAACTTGGTACATACTCCTGTATATTCTAGTTCCGTTTTGTTGTTTCCCTGGTTGATATATATCAACACATCATCTAATAAGCGAAGTGATTTCACATCTTCCTGTGGAATACCCCTTAATTGGAATGTCACTTTTATAATGTCATTGCTGCTGCCAAACCCTATAAATTCAAAACTCAAAGGAATCATGGAAATTCCTGAGAGTTTTATTTGCATTTCCCAGATGGTGGTTGGAGCTACATTCCAAGCAAGTACAATTGACAACATTTCGGTCAATTTAACAACAGGTTCAACTAATTTCTTAATTTCTCGTAATGAACTACGCGCATCTTCTAGAGCTTCTAAATCTAATATATCACGCATCTCATCGTTTTCTAATAAGACATCAATCAACATATCTATCGCCAATTCTGCTTGTTGTAAGCTTAACGATTTCAGTTTTTTTTCAGTCCGAGACATCCCTATGAGTAAAAGTGATGAAGTTGATAAAGGAATACCTTTATCAGAACATGGCGCCAAGATAAACATTTGATCTGTACATAATTCTGTTGTATGGTGTACAAGTTGACAAAATACAACGCACTGTTCAAATCCAACAAAAGGTGTGTTTACAAAAGTGTGTTTCGCAGCATTCATAAGAAGTTCGATACCAATTCCCCCATAAAATATAGAATTATTATAACCCATAAATCGGCCTAATTCGGCTGAAGCTTCCAGTATCGCTTTACGTTATTTGTGCACACGATGTTCCAAATTATCACATTTTATAAAAATCATATTAAACATACATCGCTTTGTAAAGCTGAATTTATATGAACTAACCGTTCGAATTAGTGGATTATATCTCCTCATGTCCATTGTATTCCTAATCCCGACATTTTTTCAAAATAAATGCATCCATGGTACACCTTACCGCACAGTGTACCATTAAAAAATAGGAATCTTATACACTCATACAATGGTCTTATCACAATTGGCTTATATAGAAATCGTATACCCTTAAAAAAGGGTATTGCTTCTCATACTTAGTGGTTTTAATGAAATAGTAGTGTATGAGTGTATGATCATAATGTTAAATTATGGAAGTCGCTTTTTTGAATCGAGTACCTGCGCGACTATATACAGGGGAACAGTGTTCCGATTGAACATGCCTTCCTAGGAATCGAGGTTTGTGGGCACATATGATCGATTGGGGTTCATATAAGTCACTAGGATTGCGGTATGGGGGACTGCCCCTTCTTAAGAGAATGTTGCCTTCATGGTGGCTGTGTAGCCTTCATCCTTAATTAGATGGTGTGGTCCTCAACTTTTACTAAAGCAAGGTGTAATTGCTCTCAAACTGCTGGACGGGTCTTTTGATTCCGTCCTTTTTACTACTTCCAGTAATTGCGCAGTTTAAGTCCTTTAAGTACTTAGAGCATACGTTCTATTCTTCGAGTCGTAGGCATTGACGTGGGCAAGTGTTTGGGCATAAAAAAGCACCTGTTAGGGTGCTCAAGATATCTCTGATTGTTCTATTTGATAAATCTCCCCATCCAATAATTTTCTCGATTTAATTAAAAAACTTGTAACCATCGAATCCTGATAAAATTTTAAAGTATTATCTATTTTATTTTGCACAGACCAATCATCTACATTTTTATTGTATTTGGAAAAGGATGACTTAATAAGTTCTTCAGGATGGACATCATCTGGAGCATACGCAAACTCATATGACCAATTAATTACCCAAAATTCTAATATTTTGCCGTGACTAAATGGGACTTTATAATATATCAATATTGAATCCAATTTTTCAACGGTGAAGTCATAAGTAACATTCAAATGATTGATTATTTCGGGATCGATCACAGCTCCTGACCATTGTTGCCCATTTTCAATCATATAAGCTTTGGTTAACCCTTTACCGAAAATGTTCATATTTTGTTTATTATTTTTTACTGTAAGTGGACCTCTTGCTATCCCGCCTCTTAATGGAATGCCTAAACTCAAGAAAATAGTCAATATTCCTCTGACAACAAAACATAATGTTAAAAAATCATGTGGATCATCACCGTCAGACCAAAATATGATGCTATCCGAAACAGATAAATATTGAATATTGTAATCACCATCTATTAAATTCTTCGAATCGGTTTGAATCTCAAGTAATACTTCATCAATATTATCATTAAATATTTCATTGAGAACTGCATGATCATTCCGTTCTACTAGGTCTTTAAACCCTAATATATCCAAGAAAGCAACATAAGTATTATCGTAAGTTACATCTGACAACTTAATCCCCTCCTGCCCACTTATTCGACAGAAGGTAACATTCTCCCTGCTTTTGTAACAAACTGTCTCTGTTACTGTCCTACCTAATACAAACCATTAGGAGGTAATATTCTGATTAACTTATATGATTACTACATCATTACCCGATAATTACGCAGAGTCAGAACTCAAGGGAATTAGTACTAAATGCCCGGCAGACTCTGTTGAACTCTATGCATAACGTGAAGCATCACGAGATCCATTTGACTACTGGGATTGGTATTCGATTAAGCAGTAATGATGCTTTATACTAATGAAAAAAAGCCTGGCGAATTGCCAAGCTTTAGAATCGTTAATTAATACTCACTACCAAATCCGAAATGTTTTTCGACTTCTCGAATCAAATCTAATGGGTTAGTGTTAAGAGTATCTCTAATGTTATATCTGAAACCACTTTCCCGAATAGCATTATCATGCTCTTCTTGCTTATACAGCATTGTACGAAAGGTATTTTCAATAGCTGCTTTTGGGTTTTTCAGTCCGTTTATGCATTCTAACATGTCTCGTTTTTCTTCACGATTAAAATAATCATGTCGTATGACCTCTTCGGATGCAAGTAAGAAAAATACCCGACTGTAGTCTGTTATTTCTTTTAATATTTCCGCGGTGAAAAAGCCATCTACTATTATTTTTTTGCCACCAACATTGCCTGCTTGCCTCAATAAGTCGGCAGTCGCCATGCTTGTTTGTTCCTTAAATGAACTTGCTAACCAATCAGCAAACTCCTCTACAGGTCTCATAAAGTATTCTTCCCAGGAAGAAATATTTGAACGTTGGCTCATTGCAGGCTGGTAAATGGGATGGGCTAATGCTTGATATTCTGCAAACCGATCATCCCAACTATAAAGAATTAAATCATATTTATTTGCAAGGAACTTAGATACTGTCGTTTTTCCGCCACAGGCACTACCTGTAATAAAATAAATATTTTCAAAATGGTGCTTAATAATGTTATTAGCGATTAGCATATATATTCATCCCCTATTAATTAAGTTGTCTAACTTGTTAATCGGGGTTATTTATCAAACATACGTCATCCTGATGATGAATCATATAATTCTTCAATTTTATATTTCTTAAAATTAGAACTCATACCCAATAGCCCCCAGACTTTTCTTAATCCTCTCATCTAGCACAGAAGATTCAGTCATCAAATCTGAAAGTTCCGAAACTAATTTCTCCATCTTTTCCTCAAACGGCTCATCATCTGTTATTTCCTTGACCCCCACATAGCGACCAGGTGTTAGAACATTATCGTGCTTTTGTATTTCCTCCAATGTTGCAGACTTACAGAAACCAACCTCATCCGCATATCCATCATTATTCAGCCACATGTGGTAGGTATCTGAAATTAATGCGATATCATTATCTGCCAACTCTCGCAATTTGCGGCTAATCATGACACCCATATCGCGGGCATCAATGAAGAGCACTTCACCTTTGCGCTTTTTACCGCGTCTAAGGAACCATAAGCAAACAGGAATCCCTGTAGTATAGAAAAGCTTATCTGGCATGGCTACAATACAATCGACTACATCTTCTTCAATAAATTTGGTTCTAATAGTACCTTCCCCAGCTGTTTGTGATGACAAAGAACCATTAGCTAGGACAATCCCAGCAACCCCATTGGATGGTTTAAGTTTGTTCAGCATATGAGAGAGCCAAGCATAATTCGCATTGTTCTTAGCAGGGACACCCCATTTCCAACGTTGATCGTCCAGCAAACTGTCTTGTCCCCAATCACTAATATTAAATGGCGGATTGGCAAGCACATAGTCGAATTTTTCATCTCTGAATTGATCTGAATGGAATGTATCTTCATGCGTTTTTCCTAAGTTTGATTCGATACCGCGAATGGCAAGATTCATCGTTGCCAGTCTTCTCGTTTCTGCATTTAATTCCTGTCCATACACAGAAAGCTTGAATGTGCTCCCACCATGTGCTTTAACGAATTTCTGAGCCTGGACGAACATCCCACCTGAACCGCAACATGGATCATAAATCGTGCCCTCATATGGTTCGATCATATCTACCAATAGCTTTACAATGCTACTAGGTGTATAGTACTCCCCACCGCCAGCTCCTAAGATAAAAGCAAATTTGCCAAGAAAATATTCGTACACTCGACCGAGTGCATCCTCTTCTATCAATAGCGTATTGGAGTTTTCGAAGACCATAAGGTAAGAAATCAAATCTATAGTTTTTCTACAATGACTACTAGATCTAGTCTGAATAATTCGATGCTAGA
>Ga0115853_100052_pt1 | contig 27856 bp, 37 predicted proteins | sample InSIn5gowninarea_FD_83867 | JGI IMG/M metagenome (GOLD analysis project Ga0115853, IMG submission 83867)
TGTCTCCTCCGCTTTCGGTGTGGACGTGTCGTTGTCTCCTGAGTTCAGTGCGTGGTGTCGAGGCGAGTTGAGTCGCTTGACGGGGTCGGACGACCTGACGCTGGTGCACTACCTCCTCACCCTCGAACGAGGGAATGAAGGACTTAGCCGTCGGGTTGAGGGTCAGTGGCCGCTTGGAAGCCGAAGAAGAAGAAGAAGAAGAAGAAGAGGTGGAGGAAGCAGAGGCAGAGGAGGAGGATGAAGTGGGGCTAGACGAGGGTGAGGTGGACAGAGGTGAAGAGGAGGTCGTGGACGGAGATGGAGTGAAGGATGAGGACGAGGAGGAGGTGGCAGAGGAGGTGGGCGCTCCGAACGACGGAACGAACGGCTTCGCGGCAACGTTGAGGGTGGTGGAGGGAGTCGACATCGCTGCGGTTGAGGCGCAACGGGCGGTGATAGGAGGGCACGGACAACACAAGGGGAAGAGAGTGTGCTCACACTCGAGGGAGAGCGCAACGTGTCGCTCCAGCACTGAATCCGTTCACCTCACTCGACGAGGTGGACACAGATCAAGCGGGGGATGAATTGAGGGTGGCGGTGTGGGACTGCGAGAAGATGGAGGGAAGGCATGGGAAGGGTGATGATGATGAAGGCATGAGGGCTGATGAGAGGGCGAGAAGCTGCCGCGTTCGTCGTCGTCCGCATTCTCGCCAACATCACCCAACAAGAAGCAGCAACGTTTCGGGTTGGAGTGGTCACTACATCATCCCATCATCAGCGTTGTATCGTACGCAGCGGAGGTCTGAACCACCACAGTGCCCCTGCTCTCTCCTCCCACCCTCCATCGTCTCACTTCACTCCTGTTCTCCTCCTCCTCTTCTTCGCACCGTCGGCGCCGGCTGACCCCGCACTAGCCCCTCCTCCTCCGTTGTTGGAGTGGGCAGTGGCGCTGCTCCCTCCCCCTCCTCCCGCTGCGGCTGTCGCTGCTCCTCCGATCTTCGCTCCCTGTCCCGTCTTCTCGAACTCGACGTTCTGAATGAACTGGTCAGCGAAGCGATGGACGTGGTCGTCACCGCCCAGATAAGCGACGATGGTGTCCTCGATGGCCGTCGACTGGTCGAGGGTGAGGAGGTAGTGCACCAGCGTCAGGTCGTCCGACCCCGTCAAGCGACTCAACTCGCCTCGACACCACGCACTGAACTCAGGAGACAACGACACGTCCACACCGAAAGCGGAGGAGACAGTCGCAGAAGCGGAGGAGGAGGAGGGAGGGGAGGCCGCCTTCGATCGCTTGCTGTTGACTTGAGCGGCGGTGTTGCCCTTGGTGGCCTGTTGGCGTTGAGTGGGAGGAGTGGACGAGGCAGGGTTAACGCCCCAGATATCGCCGTCGTCCTCGTCGTCAACCGCACCGTCGACGGGAGAGGAGGACGAGGAGGTGGAGGGGAGGAGTCGGATGGTGGTGGCTGCGTTGTTCTTGCTGCTCTGCTCCGTCGCGTGGTTCTTGCCCGTCGTTCCGTTGGCCGCCCACACTCCGCCACTGGACGCGGGGACGATGCCGCCTGCGCTCTTGACGGGTGCGATTGACGCGGCCGATGCGGCCTCGAGCGCCTGAATAGCGGAGAAGGACAGAGCGGAACCGACAGGAGAGGACGAGGACGAGGAGCGAGCAGAGGAGGAGTGGACGACAGAGGGGAGAGCAGGAGGCGCCATCTGGGTGAGGGGGTTCAGTCCTCCCCACACTGAGCCCAGTACGGTCGACTGCGCTGCTGCCTGCTGTTGTTCCCTCTGTCGCTGTGCCCTCCTCTCGTCCGCCAGTCGACTCTGCTCGGCTTCCTGTTCTTGGATAGCGCGCATTGAAGGGACGGTGGGCGCTGCTCCCCACACCTTCGCAGATGCAGCTCGACTCCGCTCCACCGCCTCCGCCTTCCGCCATTGCTCCGCCTCCGCACGAGAACGAGCAACCGACTCCTTGTCCTTCACGGCAGCGACGGGGACAGACGGGGATGGGGAGGCCGAGGTCGTCGAGGCGAGCGTGGCCCACCCTCCACTAGCGCTGCCCGTGCGGCCGGTGGTGGGCGACTGGGCTGCTTGACTCCTGGCTCTCTGCTGTGTCTGCTCTTCTTCCTTGGCCATGATGTCCGCTATGGACGGAGCAGCGACGATCAGCTGAGGCGCTGAGCCCTTCCACACGCCCGACTTGTTGGTCGACTGGGCCGCCTCTGCCTCCCTCCTCCGCTGCTCCTGCTCGTAGTCGCGTTGACGCTGCTGCTCCTCCTTGAGCCGCGCTGAGTGCTCCTCTTCCTCGAGTTGCTGGATTTCAGCCAACGACAATACCTGGGCGGCGGTGGAAGGGGAAGCGGAGGAGGAGGGGATGGACGCATTCGACCAGCGAGCAGCGGAGGAGGAAGAGGAGGAAGCGCTCGTGGTGGACAGTGGCGGAGACGGATGAGAAGGGTGAGTGGACGAAGGAGCTGAGGACGTGGATGGGACGAGTGGCGCGGGAGGTGCGCTCACCTGACGAGGAGGGGCGGCTGTGGAGGTGGGAGGGATGGACTGCGACGACTGCGGTTGAGTCGAAGGAGGGGCACGGCGGTTCGACTTCTCCACTTTCTTGCCCTCCACGCGAAGCGGTTGAGCACTGGCCTGCAGTTCTCTCACTTCCGGCTCCTTCTTTGCCGCTGAGGGCGGTGGCCGCTGCTGCCCTTCCTGTCTTTCCCTCGCCTGGCGCTCGCGCTGTTCCTCCTCCACCTGCGCCCTCTTCGCCTCCTCTTCGTCCCTGCGCGGCTGTTGACGCCGCTGCTCCTCCTCCGTACGGCGACGCTGCCCCGTCTCTGCATGCTCTGCGCCGTTGTCGTTGACGGATGCGCTGGGATGAGGGGCGTGAGTAGAGGGCGACACGTCCAGCGGCCTTCCCTGCTCATGAGAGGAGAACGGCTCCTGCGGTCGCGCGGAGGACGGAGGAGGAGACGGTGAAGAGTAGCTGTCATAGCCCGTCGAGGGGAACGCGCTGGACGAAGAAGAGAAGGGGCCGAGGGGCGCGGAGGGCTGGATCAGAGAGCGCGGAGCTGTCGAGTGCAGGAGAGAGGTGGAAGACACGCCACCGGATGAGCTCCACGCACCACCCGCCGCACTCAGCGCAGGTTGAGACGGAGGAAGTGACGACTGAGAGAGAAGCCGCTCTCTTGCCAGCGCCGCCGCTTGTTGCTGCCTGAGCTGCTGCTCAGCCATAACGCGCTGGTGCTGAGGGGAGAGGGAGGGATGGAACGGGTAGGGAGAGGTGGAGGAGGAAGAGGATGAGGAGGGAGCGAAGGACGGGTCGACGGGATGAGAGAGGGAGGGCGGATGAACCGGAGAAGGAGGGAAGTGCAGCGCCTTGGGGGGTGGCGTGCCGTACCCCAGCGGCTCCGTGCGCCCCACTCCTTGCAGAGCGGGATAAGGGGGAAGGCTGGAAGAGGAGTGGAGGGCAGAGAGGGGAGCGAGAGGAGCAGCCCCTTCCACTCCACCGCCGGTACGAGGGGAGTGCAAGGCCACGAAGGGCGAAGGTTGAGGCCAACCGGCTATGGGGGAGGACATGAGGCCACCAGCCACCCCTCCAGTGTACGGGGAGGGCTGAGGAAGGGAGGGCCAGGCGCTGGCGGAGGGGACGGAATGAGCAGGTGAGGCGCGGGAGTGGAGGGAGGAGGGGAAGCCCATTGGCCTCATACCCTCGTCCTCTTCGTCCACCAGTCGCAAGCTGGACACGGCAGTTCGAGCGAGCGCCTCCTCGTCGCCATCCACTCCCACCAAACCGCTCCCCATCCTCTCGTGCTCCCCCCTCCCCGCGCTGCTGCGAGTGGACGACGGGAGGTGGTCAAGGAACGCCCGCTTTCCCTGCATCCACCAGACGCCCAGTGGGACGAACAGGCCGTTCTGTCCCTCCCCATCCCCCTCCCTCATTCGCTGCGGTGGAGTGGAGGAGCACAGGACGGGCAGGTTGTGGTCAAAGAAGCCCTTGGCGTACCAGTCGCGCATCTCGGCAGCGGAGAATGGGCCCTGAGTCTCGCGCTGAGGATCCAGGTAGTACCACGAAGAAGGAGGGACGGAGAGAGAGGGAGAAGTGGAGGAGGGGGAGGAGGTGGGAGCGGCCGTCACGGCAGCCGAGGAGGGAGTCAGCCCACCAGTGGATGGAGGAGAGTCGAACGGGAACTGACGAGAGTCGCTGTCGTGCCTCATCGACAGCGCAGAATGAGAGGGGCCGTTGACGAAGCCACGAGCAGCGACACTGACCTCCTCGTCCCTCCACCTCGACTGAAAGGCTGACGCTGTGGCCTGTGCGTGCGCGTGTGCCTGTGCATGCTGGTGGTGCTGTTGTTGCTGTTGTTCCCTCTCCCTCTCCAACCTCCACTCGTTGCGCTCCCTCTCGACTCGTTCTCCGTTGAGCTGCAGAGCGCCACTCGACTGCTCCTCGAGGATGGAGGACACGGGCGCATCGAACCACGAGGGAGTCGAACCACGATCAGCGGAGGAGGGGCCAGTGCGACGAGCCTGTCCTCCTCCCCCCATCCCCGTGTCTCCCCTCTGTCCTCCTCCTCCTCCTCCTCCTGTCCCCGTCGTTCGTTTGTTGAACGCGCGGTGGACGAGGAACCACTGCCCAGGAGAAGCGCGTGCCGCCTCCTCCGCCTCCGTCACGGGAGAGAGGAGGACGGGAGTCAACGGTGCCTCCGACACCAGCGGCAGATCACGGGGCCACGACGGGGGCACAGGGGATGGGGAGTATAGCGACAGGAGGGTAGAGCGATCGATGGAGGGCAGACGCCGGTCACTGCCCTCGTACATCCGATCGAGGCGAGCAGCGTCGTTGGGGTCGAGTTGACTGTCGGCAGTGGAGGAGGAGAGGGGAGCGGCGGTGGATGGCACTGACGTCTGGCGGACGTGGGCATAGGGCTGAGGGTCATCGTCGTCCCACCCTCCCCCATTCGTCGAGTCGGAGGGCGGGCCACGAGCGAAGCGCGAAGAGGAGGAGGAGGTGGAGGACGACGATGGACCGCGAGACTCCCACTCCGTTGCTCCCCTGTCGTGCTCCCTCCTGTCCCTCTCGTCCCGTCCATCGCGCTCCTCCCTCCTCCGTCCTCGTCCTTCACCATCGAAGCCGCTTCTCTGTCCATCACTCCTCTCTCTGTCTATCCGCCTCTCCCTGTCCCCTCCTCCTCCTCCTCCTTCCCCCTCTCCTCCCTTGCGACCGAACGCAGCAGCGAACCGTTCTCCATTGGAGCGCTCTCCACGACTCGGAAAGTCCCTGTCCCCTCCCCTCCCTCCTCCACCTCTGTCACCCTCTCTTCGCGCCTCTCGCTCCCCTCGATCGAACCCTCTCGCCTCACGAGGGAAGTCGCGCGACTCCCTGTCGTATCCACCTGACCCTCCTCCCCCTGCCCCTGGCCGCTTCCAACCCCCACTCCTTTCCCCCCTGTCTCCTCTCTCTCCCCTCTCTCTGTCCCCTCCTCCTCCTCCTGTTCCCGTTCCTTCTCTTCCGCTGTCGTTCCACCTCCGCTCGCCTCTCGTCTCCTTCTCCGGCCGTTCCCTCAACTCCGCTCCCCGCTCCACTCGATCCGTCGTCGTCGTCGAAGAAGGAAGGGAGGAAGCGGGAGGAGAGACGGCAGCCGCAGCGGAGTGAGGATGCTGGCTGCCTCCACCACCCCCTCGCTCCTGCAGAGACGACCAGGCGGAGGAAGAGGAGCCAGCTGGACGTTCAGAGCGCTACACAACCACCATCACCACCACCGCAACAACGAGGACACAGCACAACAGAGAACAAGGGAACAGAGAAGAAGGGGTGAGAGGGCATGGCGGTGCGCTGCTGTGTAGGCACGAGGTGACCCGACGGCTAAGGGAGTGTGAGGTGGTCACTGACCTGTCCACGCAACAAAGCAGTGGAGGAGGAGACTGAGGAAGGGGAGGAGGAGGAGACCACAGTTGAGGGAGAGGACGAGGAGGCGGCAGCAGACTTGCGAGGTGACGTCAGCCCTCCACTGCGTGGTTGGGCTCGTGTGGCAGAGGCGTAGGAGACAGCCCCACCACCTGCGCTGCTCACTCCTCCGCGACTCAGCGAGGGAGAGGAAGGAGTGACACCGCCGTCAGTGGCAGAGGAGGAGGGGACATCGCCGCCTGACCCTCCTCCACCACCTCCTCCTGTCGAGCCCAGGCTGTGTTGACGTCGACCAAGGGAGAGGAGGCCAGTGGGGGCGAGGGACGGGAGAGGGAGAGGGGGAGAGGTGACAGACGGCGGGGAGGACGAGGAGGACATGACACGAGCAATGGCGGTTCAATGTGCTATACGGCTGGTGGAAAGGCAGGAGTGACGAGTGTCGACAACCAGTGCAGCCGCCGAGGTGGCAGGCGCAAGGAAGTGGGAGAAAGGGCGGGAGTGGGTGAGGAGACAAAGCTGCACACCGAAGGCGTTCAACGGATCGGGCGAGGACTGTGACGGCGTCAGATGAGATGGGCGGGTTCAAGAACGAAGGATCACTCGATGGCAGTGGCTGTGAACGTGCCGGTGTAACGAGAGCAGCGTTGAGGCGTGTGCAGGTCGTGAGTCGAAGTAGAGCGCGTGAGAGGAGGAGGGAGAGACGAACGAGAGAGGCAGCAGCAAAGCAGCGAACAGAGCCACTCACACCGTCCAACATCAACCCCTCCGCAATCGCCAGTCCCCATCATCCTCTCTTCTCTCGCCTCCTTCACTCCACTCTCCTCCACTCTGTCACCTCACACCTCCTCATACCTCAGCTCTCGTCGACTTCTCTCCCTTGCCATCCTTTCGCCGCCCTCCAGTCGCTGCGATGCTTCCCAGCGTTGAGCGCGTCATCCGTGGGGAGTGAGGTCAGTGCCTCTCGTCCACCCCACCACCTCACACGACACCGTACACCCCTTACTGCCCCACTGCACTACCCTGCCCGCCTGGTGCCTCCGCGCTGCCCTCCGTTCACTACTGAGTGTGAGGTGGGTCGACGCTGATGAAGAGAGCTTGATGTGATGCATGACTCACCATGAGTGCTATCCATACTCTAGAATTACACTGAGGCACACACACACACCACCCCTCACTGGCACACACTGTCACCACCTCCACACCGCCCCTCTCTTCACAACCTTCCCTCCTCTGCACTCCTCTTTCCTCCCACCTCCCCTCCCCTCCCCTGAGCAGGATCATCTGACTTTACCAGCTCTGATCATTCGCCATCTCCTATCAACGGGCACCTCTCTCGTGGTGTACATCCGTTGTGGCTGCTGCTCTACAGTGAAGGGGCACTCTCCCGTGCTCCTCTGCTTTATATTTCAGCTCTCTGGATGAGTCGCTAGTCGACGATGACATCGGAGAGCAAACCTAAAGCAGACAACACACCCACCCCCACACCCACACCACAGACCCCACCCACCCCACTAACATCACCCTACCACTCCCACTGCACTGATCGAGCAACAGAGAGAGAAAGCAGCGCTGACCGCATCGACGTGCTGTGCTGGCTTTTGTCTGCAGTTTCCCACCATCTCCAGCCACTCGCTCACTCCAACACCGGCCTCGTCGTGATGGCTCTACGTCAACAGAGTCAGCGCTCACGTCCTCACTCCACAGTGCACAGTAGAGAGAGGGGAGTCAGTCGCTGATGTGGTGCTCCTCATGCTGTGTCGGTGCAGAGCGGTTGGAGTGGTTCCGTGTTGGCCTCTACCTGGCGGTGCCGTTCGCCTGCGTGTGGCTGTACAACCAGCCCACCATCAACCGCTACATCGAAGGGAAGGTCAGTCGAGGGGAGGCGATGTCCACACTCAGCGACCTGACTCATTGAACTTCAACTCCCTCATCACCTCATCCCTGTCCTCTTCCTCCTTCCTGTCGTTCTGTTGACCATCGTTCCAGTTCCGTCCATCAGTCGAGGCTCCAGAGGCAGACGACACGCGCTACGATGCCATGCAGCAGCAGCTCATCGACCAACTCATCGCCACCAAACAACAACACAGCAACACCAGCTCGCAACAGCAGAAGGGGTCGACACCACAGCGGTGAGTAGGAGAGGATGCTAAGGCAGGGAGGGAGTGCCATCAACAGGTTCACTGCGTCTCTGCTCGTCATACAGCCAACCATGTCGTTGTGATGGTCTCACCTTGCGTTCAGTTGTGAGGATGCAGAGGAGTTGGTGCTGGACTGACGGCGTTTGTCCAGCAGCGCTCGCCTGACCCTCTGGCATTGTGCGCCCTTTGTTCTGCGCATCGTCGACTCGCCTCTGTCCGTTGTCCTGTGCCCTCTCCTCCACCTCCACTCCCGACCACACCGCCGTCACCAGCACAGCCGCGACGTTGGTATCACACCGTCGACATCTCACGCTATGCCTTCGACCTTAGCACCATCTCAACTCCATCGCTCTGCTTCTCCCCTGCTTCCCTCGATCCCGGCTCCCGACCTTTGTTCGCTCGTTGGTCACACTTCAACCTGCCTTCCATCATCAGATCCGTCCGCCCCGACTGTTGACATCTTGTCATCGAACCCCGTACTGCCCTCTCCATCCTTTCGTGCCTCATCATGGTACGCTTTCTACGTCACACTCTGCGCTGCTGCTGACGGCGGTGTTGACTTCCTCCATCCATCTCTCCTCCTGCGCATTCCTGCCTCCCTCTCTGACTCTGTTTTGTCTCCCTCTCTGTCGGTGTGGCGTGTTGTCTGCTGTGAGTGTAGTCCGGTGCTGCTTCGTCCGTTGTTCCTCCTACCAATCCTCCTTCCCTGATCGCCAATGCCTCGTTGCGCGAGTCGGACCCCGAGTTGTTTGCGCTGGTGGAGCGCGAGCAGGATCGTCAGTCCGGTGGGTTGGAGTTGATCGCCAGTGAGAACTTCACGTCGCGCGCTGTGATGGAGGCGTTGAGCACCTGCCTCACCAACAAGTACAGCGAGGGACTGCCTGGCAAGCGCTACTACGGAGGGAACGAGTTCATCGACCAGGTGGAGCTGCTGTGCCAACACCGCGCCCTGACCGCCTTCCGCCTGTCCAGTGAGGAGTGGGGGGTGAACGTGCAGCCCTACAGCGGCAGTACGGCCAACTTCGCCGTGTACGTCGGTCTGCTGCAGCCTCACGACCGCGTGATGGGGTTGGATCTGCCGTCGGGTGGTCACTTGACTCACGGCTACTACACGGCCAAGAAGAAGATCAGCGCCACCTCCATCTTCTTCGAGTCCTTCCCCTACAAGGTCAACGGCGCCACGGGCTACATCGACTACGACAAGTTGGCGGAGAACGCGGCGGTGTTCCGTCCCAAGATGATCATCGCAGGAGGCAGCGCGTACCCCAGGGAGTGGGACTACGCCAGGATGAGGAAGATCGCAGACGACGTAGGAGCCTTCCTCATGGTCGACATGGCGCATTACGCCGGCCTCGTCGCGGGTGAGGCGCTGGACTCTCCCTTCCCTCACGCTCACGTGGTGACGACGACGACGCACAAGTCGCTGCGTGGTCCTCGTGCCGGTGTGATCTTCTTCCGTCGCGAGTTCGAGGAGCGCATCAACTTCGCCGTGTTCCCGTCCATCCAGGGAGGGCCACACAACAACACCATCGCAGCCATCGCCGCGCAGTTCAAGGAGGTGGCCACGCCGCACTTCAAGGCCTACGCTCACCAGATCAAGCACAACGCCGCTGCCCTCGGTCGTGCGCTCATCGCCAAGGGGTACAAGCTGGCCACCGACGGCACCGACAACCACCTCCTCCTGTGGGACCTCCGCCCCCTCTCCATCACCGGCTCCAAGATGGAGGCGCTGTGCGACGCCTGCCACATCACACTCAACAAGAACGCGGTGCACGGGGATGTCAGTGCCCTGGTGCCGGGAGGAGTGAGGCTGGGCACGCCCGCCCTGACCAGTCGAGGAATGGTGGAGGCGGACTTCGAGGTCGTCGCCGACTTCCTCCACCAGGCCGTCCAGTTGACCGCCAAGATCCAGAAGAGCTCGGGGAAGGAGCTGGCGGTGTTCAAGGCGCAGTTGGAGAAGGACGAGGGAGTGAAGGAGCTGGCCAACCGCGTCCACCAGTACAGTCAACAGTTCTTCATGCCGGGCCTGTCCACCAACAACCTGCAGTGAGCGAGCGAGAGAGAAAGAGAGGAGGAGGAAGAAGGAGGCAGGTGGGCGGCGCTGACTGCGTCGCAGGTTGACTCGTTTCCGAGTTCTACTCAGTTGCCAAGGGGACGAAAGCTGTACTCTACACCTCATAGATCATCGCACGTTCGATATCGTCGAGTGTTTATCAGAATCGCTACGGCCCCATTGCAGGACGACAGCGCACGCAATGAGGCACACCAGCACCAACCACAGGTCGCTGCACATCACCAGCGCATCATCCACAGTGACCACGACAACGACGCGGGACATGAGAGAGCTCAGTGACCCCTCTCCCACTTCCAGCCCGCACTCGACAGCCCTCCATTCCAGCGCCGTTCATCGGCCGACCAGCCAACCCGCACAGACACAGCCACAACACGACAGGAAGACAAGGCAGCACAGAAGGAAGGGGGAAAGGAAAGAGGAGAGAACGGGAGGACGGAGGAGACGACAACGGAGAGGAGACGACGAAAGGGAGCAAGTGACACAGGAAAGGCGGAGGCGAGCATCAGAAGGTGACCCAATCGTCCGGACTGTCGGACGCGACGAAGCAAACGCGAGAGAGGGAAAGACAGAGAAGGTGAGCTCAGAGGAAGAAGAGGCAGCCGGGCAGCCAGGCCAGAGCACGTGCGACTGGGTGGGTGTGGTTGTTCGTCTGACGTGGCCGCTTTGCCTGCTCCTGCGGGTGCTCCGAACACGTCGTCCTTCTTGTCCTTCTTCTTGTCCTTCTTCTCGCCCGACGAGCCCGCGGTGGGAGGAGGAGCGAGCTTCAACCCACCCAGCCCCGCGCTGATCCCACCATCCGACTTCTCCTTCTTCTTGTCCTTGTTCTTGTTGCCGAGGTTGACGTTGATGTGGATCTTACCGTCCTTGGGCAGCGACAGGTCGACGGCGGGAGTGGACGCCAGAGCCTTCTCCGCCTTCTCGGTGCTGGGGACAGAGGGAGGACGAGGGAGGAGCACATCAGCCATCGTGCGGGTGTTGGTGAGGGGTTGAGTGGTGTGTTGCTGACTTGGCTTGGTCCTGTACGGCGACTTTGAAGTCGAACGCCTGAGTGCGGTCGTTGAACCCGATGCCCAACACCGCGCTCTTCTTCCCGTCCGAGATACGCAGCACGAAGTAACGCGAAGAATCAACGGCTGCAGACACACAGAGACACACAGACACACATCCCAGCAAGACGAGGCACAAGAGGAGAGGGAGGGCGGTGAGACGAGCGAGCCTGTGCCCCCTCAACCTTCACCCTCTTTTCCCCCTCTGCTCCGCCCTTCCACCTCTCCGTAATCGTGGTGGTGTTGACTGACTCTGCTCGACTGTCTTCTCGTTCTGGATGGGGCATGCGGCGAACAGGCCCTCCTTGTCGATGTGCTCCAGCAGCACAGACACCTTATCCCCCTTACTCACCACACGCAGCCGACCAGTCCACAAGGGAGTCTTAGACCACGAGGCCGCTCTATCATCACGCAACAAGGGTAGCGACGAGGTCAGCAGGAGGTGGAGGGTGTAGGTGGTGGGTGTGCTGTGTAGTGGTGTGGTGGTGTGGTGTGGTGTGGTGTGGTGTGTGTGGTGCTGTTGACTTGAATCCTTCACTCGACTCGAGTTTGGGCACCTGGAACACGAACACCTTACCGGCGACGAAGTGCGTCTGCTCGAGCTCGTTAGACATCGCGACACGACAGGGATGGGAGGGAGAGGAGCACGACAGAGGACACGATAGGCAACACGCGCCACACACTCAACCACGAAAAGGAGGAGGAGGAGGAGGAGAAGGAAGAGGGGAGGAAGGACGAGGGAGGGTGGCGAAGGGAGTCAACAAGGACAGTAGGATAGCACTGAGCTGTAGTCACTGATGCGATGCAGTATCACCGATGCACAGTGTCGGCTTCGAGTCGAGTGGCCTGTGGGGTGTGGAGCAGTGGTGGTGGAGCAGTGGCCACCGGAACGAGCTGAGCGAGACTACCGGCACTGAACGATGGAGGACGACGACGAGGCACAGAGAATGATGAGCACGGAGGGAGGAGCAACAACAAGAGACACTTGTACCAGTGCAACGATGGGAGAGGTGCAACGACAGCGTTGGGCATGAGGGATGGGCAGCAGCAGAAGGTGCAGGGGGAGGGGAGGGTGTTGGTGGAGTGGATGGATGGGCTGTCCTGTCTGTCTCCTCCATTGTTCTTCTCCTTCGCCTGTCGCCTTCCATTTCGTCGTCGGGCTCCAGATGTAGCACGCGTCTGTGTGAAGCGACTCACTGTCACCCTTGGTCTCTCTGGTGGAGCTTTGCTCTCCTCTATCACCACTTCTCCCCCTGATCACAACACTCTCTTGTGACCAATGCTCAACAATGCTCAATCCATCAGCGCACGGTGGCAATCCCCTCCCCTCAACCAAACCACCTCCCCTATGACGAGTTGACCTGACACGTGCCATGGCCACTGTGGTGTCGGTTGACACGTCGGAGACGGTTGGATCCTCCTCCCCTACCGCGACTTCCTCGTTCACCTCGATCCCTTCACCATCCTCCAGTAACCCGTCCTCCTCTTCCCCTGCTGTGAAGGCTGCGTTGCTGCAGTGGGACAGTCAGTTGAAGTTGTCTGCGGCTCAGTTGTCCGCTCTGTCCGCCTTTCAGCAGCGCACCACCGCGTCACTGCCCCGCGCTGCCCCCCTTCCCTTCCCTACAGCGGAGCAGAGCAATGAGGATGGAGCAGGAGAGAGCGCTCGCGAGGAGACTGAGAGAAAGCGAAAGCATGACGCGGATGACCAGCGTCTCTCTCCCTCCTCCTCCTTCTCCTCCTCGTCCTCTGTGTTGTCCGCCCTCGCACCTCGATCTCCTCTCTCCCCTCCTTCGACCCTGTCTCCCTCCTTCTCTCATTCCGCCTACCACCAACACCTGCTGTCCACCTACCTGACCTCGTCTTCCTCATCCACTCCCTTCACCGCTTCGTACGAGGTGCTGTGTTCGTCGTCTGATCACCTCCGTCACCTGCTGTCTCTGTCGTCCTCGTTGCTGAGTCATGTGGCCCTGCTCCACCAGCACCAGTCGCTGGTGGAGGGGCAGACCAACAAGGTCCGTGAGGAGTGCACCGCCCTCCTCCACGAGCAGCGCGCGCTGGTGGCCAAGGCTCAACGCTACCAGGACAACCTCGACTTCTTCACCGCCGCTGATCGCATCGCACAGCAACTGACCCACACCCTCACCATCCAGTCCAACTCCACCTCGTCCACGGCACTGGAGGCGTCCACCTTCCCCTCCATCCTGTCCACCATCGACCGCTGCACCGCCTACCTCCAGCACAACCCGTCGTTCTTCGCGTCGTCCCTCTACCTCACCCGATACGAGCGACTCAAGGAGCGCCTGCTGAGGCTGTTGAGGACGGTGGTCACCGAGCGACTGAACGAGGCGGAGAGGACAGTTAAGGCGGAGAGGGAGAAGGAGAAGAACGACAGAAAAACGAAAGGGAGCAACACCCCATCCGCCTCTTCCCTCACTTCCCCTTCCTCCTTCTCCTCTTCCTCCCCTCAGTCCGCCTGGCTCCGTTCCTTCGTCCTCCACCGCTTGCTGGCGCCTGAGTTGGCTCCTCTCCTGCGCGACTTGGAGCGTCGAGCGGCGCGGGACACCGAGCGTGGTCTCTACTCCACGACGCTGTACGAGCTGCACTCCGTGTACTACCAACAGCGCCACCGCGTCACCCTCAACGACCTCAGCGCACACGTGGTGGAGCTCAGCCGCACACTCGAACTCACCGGCCTCACCCGCTCAGCCGTCACCGCCCTGACCACGCTGTGCTCACTGGAGAAGCAGCTGTTCGATCAGCTGTTCACGTCCACGTCGTCCACTCTGCTGTCGTCCCTCCTGTCGTCTCTCTCCTCTGTGCTCTACACCGCCCTCCGTCCCGTCATCATCCGCCAGACGTCGCTCGATACGCTGTGCGAGGTCATCATCATACTCAAAGAGGAGACCGTCAACGACCACGTGGCAGCCGCCGCTGCTCAACCCAGCCAGTCCGACCCCTCTACCCCTGCTCCTCTCACTCCCGATGACGCCTACCACTCCACCCTCCGCCGACTGATCAACGACAGCCAGGAGCGCCTGAGCTACCGAGCGAGCGTGTTCATCAGGGAAGAGATCGGTGGCTACGTCAACACACCGGACGACAGCGACTGGAGGAAGAGGATGAACCGAGTGGAGGAGGCGAACAAACGCAGCCAAGTGAACAGGAGCAGTGGCAAAGAAGAGGAAACCAAGAGAGACGGCAAGGAGGAGAAGGCAGCCAACGACGATGATGGCGATGACGAGGCGACGCTGAACACTTCCCTCCATCCCGTGTTGGAGAGTACGCTGTTGACGCTGAGTAAGCTGTACCGCTGTCTCGAGCCCAGCGTGTTCAAGATCCTCGCGCAGGAAGCCGTCAACCACTGCCTAGCTCAACTCATCCACTGCGCCAAACTCATCGCGGCCACACCCAACCACACCAACACCTCTACGCCCTCGTCTTCATCAACACCAGTCTCTCCTCCCTCCTCCACCTCGTCTCTGCCATCGTCCTCTGCTGTCCTCCATTCGCAGCTGTTCCTTATCCATCACCTGCTGACTCTGCGCTCTCAGTTGTCCCCCTTCCCCCTCGACCTGTCCTCCTCTCACAAGCAGCTCGACTTCAGCCACATGCAGTCCATCCTCCCTTCCCTCTTCTCCTCCTCGGCCAAGTTCTCGTCCTTCTCCGACCTGCTCTCCCTGTCCACTCCTCGAGTCAACGAAGTGCGCACCGACAGTAAGCGGTCGATCGAGCGAGAGGTCAAGGCCGCGTGTGAACGATGCATCGCACTCATGTCCCAACTGCTCATCGGCCCCCTGCTGACGTTCTTCGCTCAGATGGCGGAGCGGCAGAAGCAGGGGAAGGGAAACGACGCGGGGCAGTTCAGGGCTGACCTGTACGCCATCCTCGCTGGGCTGGTGAGGCAGGGGGATGGGGAGGGTGGGATGAGGGAGAGGGTGAGGGACTTGAGGCGCGTGCTGCACCTCTACCTGAACAACGCGGTGACGGAGCGCAGTCTGTTTGCTCCCGTCCATCGTTCGTTGACGGAGATGTTGGAGCAGCTCAAGTTCTTTGTCAGCACGCACTTCAACACCAGCGGCGACAACACGACAGCGGAGGAGGTGGAGAGCGCTAACGCCATGCAGCAGCACATCGCACAGCTGGAGGAGGCCATCCAACACTTTGAGCAGTAGATGCGTTTGTATCGACGATGAAGCTGTTGAACATTTCTCTGTCTCTCGCTCATCCCGGCTTGCGGTGCCCTTCCAGAGCATCGAACGCCTGGGAGAAGGCCCAATCGTCATCGTCGCCGTCTCCCACGGTGAAGTAGGAGGAGGAAGAAGGGATGGAGGCGGCACTGACTCGCTCCACTTTGACGACGGTCGCAGCTGAAGATGGAGCCGGTGCAGGCTGAGGTGCGAAGGCTGGGCGGCTGACGGGAGGAGGGGCAGCAGGAGCCGCAGCTCGAGACAGCGGAGCGGGAGACGGAGGAACGACAGGTAGGCGGCTCACGGAATGAGCAGAGGAGTAGTGGGATGGCGGTGGTGGGACAGTGGGATGGGTTGGAGAAGGATGGGGTGGAAGAGAGGATCGACCAGCGGGAAACGGCGAGAGCAGTGCGGATGATTCGGTGCTCGTGTGAGGCAGACGAGGCTGGGCAAGAGGAAAAAATGGACAAGCAGCTGGCGAAGGTGACTGCAGAGTCGAAGCAGCGGGGATGGATGGAGTGGATGGGTGAGAGGAGGTAGTGGGAAGAACGGGGCGTGAGGTGGGGAAGCCGCTGCTCGTGGTGGACGGGCGAGGGAGAGGATAGGAAGGCGAAGCGGTCGACGGTGGGACGGGCAACGCAGCGCTGGATGACGAATGAAGAGTCGACGGAGCAGAGGTGGAGGAGGAGCACCCGAAGGAAGCGGAGGCGACAGGAGGCGGAGGGTAGGAGGTGAGGGAGGAATGTGATGAGGTGGCATTAAAGGGCGAGAACAGCGCAGGGGCGGGTGCTGAGATAGAAGGTGTGGACGAGGATGTGGATGAGAGTACGGAGGAGAGTAGCTCCGATCGAGTGAGGGAGCGGACTGGCAGTCGAAACACGGGGAGGACAGCGGAGGCAGAGGCGGCAGTGGGAGGAGGGGCAGAGACCAGGGATAGGCTGGAGGGGAAAGGGAAGGTGGAAGTGGAGGCGGAAGAGGAGAGAGCAGAGGAGGAGGGAGATGGAGCATGATGAGATGGGATGAAGGGCGGATTGTGCGGGAGAGGTTCAGTGTGTGTGTACGATGTGCAGCCAGCCACCGATGGAGCCGCTGAGCTGCTCACGGTATGCGCAGCGGGTAACAAGGATGAGGCGGGTGGAACAGAACTGGAAGCGTGAGAAGCTGAGGATGAGGCAGGCGGAGGTATGGCTGCAGCGCGACGAGCATCATGGGCCGGAGAGAAGAACGACGAGATGGAGCAGGGGACGGTCGAAGCAGAGGAGCCGGAAGAGAAGGGAGACGAGCCGTTGTTGGGCTGGAGAGGACGAGGAGAAGGAGCAACGGTGTCGCTCTTGACCTGAGGTGAGAGTGGTTTGGTAGCGTTGATTGATTCGACGGGCCTGGTGTTCTCTTTGTCCATCTCCTCGTCCTTGGCCTGTGGCGTGTCGGGCTGAGAGAGGGCGCGGGTGTCGGCGATGATGGCCAGCAGCGACTGCCTCACCTTCCTCCTCTCTGCGCTGCGCAGCTTCCTCTCCCTCTCGACCTGCAGCTTCAGCGCCTCCTTCTGGTGGAGTGGAGCATGAGAAGAGACGGATGTCCTGCGCCTCTTGCGCTCGACCTCGTCGGAGGGAGGAGAGGGAGGAAGGTGGACGGGTCGACTCAACTGACCTAGGGCGTGCACGCGGTCGAGGGCTGTCTCTCTCCTCCACGTTACGTCGATCTCATCGTCATCGTCGTCCTCCTCCATCGCGGCTCCTTCCCTGTCGTCTCCTCCATCGTCGCTCCGACTGCTCGACCAACGACGCCCCTCAGGCGACTGAACGCCAACGGCGGTGCCACGCACGAGCCAGGACGCGCTGTAGCTCCTGATCATACCAACGCAGCGAGCACAGTGAAGTGATGGGGTGAGAGATTGATACAGAGGATGAATTAGAGGTTGAGAGGCGATATGGCGGTGCAGCTGACCGTCGAGCGTAGCTCATCCCGTGATTAACAACAATCAACGCTACCGCGATGAGGGGACCACATCTGAGTGGGACACCCGGCCACACGGGAGCGTGGCGGTTGAAGAAGAATAAACAGAGAATGAATGATAAGCAGGATGGTGCGCGAGGATGATGGATGTGTGACGAGGTGGTGGTGATGTAGCTGGGTGATGAGGACGGTTGAATTGGAGAGGAGAGGTCAAGTGAGGAGGAGCTCAAATGTCAATCGTGTCTCGCCTGGTCGCTCTCTTCTCTCTCTCACGCATCGTCCACTGCCACCTCCACTCTCTGTATCCACTCCACACTCCACCCCGCTGCATCAGAACAGTGACGACTGTTGTAGTGTCAGTGGTGGAGGAGGCAGTGCTGGTGCCCTGCAGAGTGGGACAGTCACATCCGGCCCAGCTGAGCTTGTGGGTCATTCCTAACGTCATGACCGCCCCGGCTACACGCCGCCTGTGTTCCTTCCTGCTCGTCTTGTCGTGCCTTGTTCTGCTGATCTCTCCTGTCCACTCCGCTTTCGACTTGTACTGCGGCGACCAGACATGCTATGACGTGCTCGAGCTCAACAAGAACGGTGGCGTAGGCCGCGCCTCCTCTCCTTCTCAAGTCAAGAAGGCGTTCTACCGCCTCTCCCTCCTCCACCACCCCGACAAGGCCTCTCCCTCCGCCTCCCCCCAGGACCAACAGCAGCGAGCTGACCGCTATCAAGAGATCGTCACCGCTTATGAAGTCCTCTCCAACCCCACATCCCGCGAGTCGTACAACTCGTTCCTCGACAACCCGCACCTCTTCTCCCACCACCTGCGCTACTACCAACACCGCGTGAGGTCAGCGCAGATCAGCCCGTGGAAGGTACTGGGCTCACTCCTCCTCCTCCTCACCCTCTTCCATCATCTCTACATCCACCACCGCTATGGCGCCGTCCGTCGCCAGTTGGCCGCTCACCCCACCGTCCAGTCGAAGTTGCTCATCAAAGTCAAGCGCGACATGATGGACGAAATGGGGAGGGTGGACCAGAGCCAGATCAGCGCGCGCATCAGGAGAGAGGAGGAGCGGATCGAGCAGCACGTCAGCATCATGGGCAGTGAGGGAGAGAAGCCCACGTGGAGGAGAGTGCTGCCGCTGGAGCTGATCAGGTGGGGAGTGAAGGTGGGTAAGGGGGTGGGGTGGGGTGTGAAGTGGGTGGTGTGGCACGGGTGGATGGCGAAAGAATACGGGGAGGAGGAGAGGGAGTGGGCGACGGCTCGAGCGTTGAAGATGAGCTGGGACAAGTGGCGGGATGTGGTGCCGGAGGACGAGCGGCATCAACTGGTGAAGCGCGAGTTGTGGCACAAGCGCAACTGGGACGAGTTCGTCCTCGAAAAGAAGAAAGAGGCGGCCGGACAAAAGCGCAAGTATCGGTAGACGCTCACCCAATGCGGTTATACTTCATCAGCGTGTTAACTGCAGATGTCAGCGCTGAGGGCTCAGTGTGGTGGGTTCACCCTCCCTCCCATGCTTCCCTCCCACCTTCCTGTTCCGCTGCGCTGTCCCAGTCGAGTTTGCCCACCACCAGCTCAGCGCTCGTGTCCAGCGGCTGGTAGCTGCTCCTCAGGCGGTACAGCAGCCACCCGACAGCTGACAGAACCGACAAGATCAGAACGACGCCAACGACCATCCCAGCCAGGGTCGACGAGGAGAGAGCGGAAGAGGCGTTGGGGTGGGGGCTGGCAGGAGCGGAGGCGGACGAGGAGGACAGGAGGGTGGCGCTAGTGCTGGTCAACGAGGAAGAGGAGGATGAAGGAGACGAGACAGCCGATGAGGACGAGTTGACAAGGGAGGAAGAAGAGGAGGAGGAGGACGACAAGGACGAGGATGAGGATAGCCACAGGCCGGTGGTGTTGCGCTGACACGATGCTGCGGTGAGGACGACGAACTCGTAGCCGCACCCATTGATGACATACCCCTCGATCCTCCCCTCCACCTCAGCCATGCTCGGCCTACACTGTCAGTAGATGTCCGCGCACCGGACGCCCTGCCCAGGGCCCGGCCCATGGTCCTCCTGGTGGAGCCGCACTCCGAAGCCGACAGGGACGGGGCCAGTCCTCCTGGTGACGTTGTAGGCCGTCCAGGTGGCGTTGGCGGGTGAGTAGTCGATGAAGCCACGGGCTCCACGCTGGTTGATTTGACACAGGGAAGGGGTTGCGGAGTTCGGCTCAGTGGGGAGGGACTGACACTCCGGTTGCGAGACGGGGCCACACGGCCGGAGTACCACGATGAGCCGAGGAAGCTGCTGGTGATGTTCAGGTCAGCGCCAGTGAGGGACGACAGATCGAAGCCATCACCGCCGCACTCGGTCAGGGCGGAGGTGGAGGAGAAGGCGATGACGAGGAGGAGAAGGAGGAGGAGAATATGGTGGGGAGGGGGGAGGAGGAGAGCCATGGCGGGAAGAGACGAACACAAAGATGACCGAGCATTGGTTTGGAGTAAGCTCGAACCAGCGTAGAGAGAGTGGCAATGACTGTGGCAGTGGCGATGCATGGTCGAGGTGATGGTGATGATGAGTGGGAAAGGCGTGGGCAACACATTGACGGATTGGGCCAGTGGATGTGGGCATTTATGCCACTCTGCTCCAACTCCCCAAGTCCGTTGCGGGCGGTAGAGCCCAATCGACATTCAGATCTGACCTCTCACGAGCAAGCAAGCAAGGGTGAGAAGCGATGCACCCTCACCCGTTCAAAGAAAGGCTGCATCTATGCAGCACAAGCTTCACCTCTAGCCCTGCTCTCGTCTGATCTGATCCCCGTCCTGCACGAAGCGGATGATGGCCTGTTGAGCTAGGGGAAACTTGATGCTCTGAACACAACACCACACAGCAGACACAACGCGTCAGCACCAACAGGTGGATCACTGCGATGGAGGAGGCAGCGATGCACAACTGACGTCGTAGTGGTGCGCCTTGTTGACGGTGACCAGCGCGTCCTCCCCGCAGCGGTCGACCCTCCCGTCCTCGTTGGTGGTCGACTGCACGTGACACCCGCTCCGCTCGACGACCTGCCCCCACAGCTTCCCCGCGTTCCAGTAGGGGATCTCGGTGTCGTGCGTGCCGTGCAGAAACAGCGAGCGGACGTGCTCCGACTCCAGCGGCACATGCGACGACGACCACCACGGATGAGCCAACGACGCGTTCACCACGGACGTCAACCACGGCCATCGGTCGAGAGGAGGCGGCAGGTACGTCATGGCATTCTCGATGACGGAAGTAAACGCACCCTCCACAATCAGTGAATGGGGATGAGGGCGACCGTGCGCGATGAGGTGGTGGAGGAGGTGGATGGCCACAGCCGACCCCAGCGAGTGGCCATACACCGTGACGGACTGCGGAGTGATGGCCTCATCCCACCCCACGACGGTGTTGAGCATGGCACGGGCGTCCTCTTCCAGGCCAGCCTGAGTGGGCGAGCCTGGGTTGTCCGCGAAGCCTGTGTAGTCGAACACGAAGACGTCGGAGCAGAGCGGGAAGGCGGTGAGGAACGTGAAACGCGCGTGGGAGGGGCGATAGGCGCGGTTCTCGGCGTTGCCGTGCAGGTAGAGGACGGGGTGAGTGAAGGGAGGGACGGAGGAGCAGCGCTGGTCGGGAGGGGAGGAGGGAGGGATGGAGGGGGAGGATGGGCAGCGGGAGGGAGGAGAGATGAGCCAGCCGGAGAGGGGGGTGGAGGAGTTGGTGGTGATGTAGGAGGCGCAGGCGAGGGCGTTGGTGAAGAACTGAGCTTTGGTGGGCTGGTGAAAGTCGATCAAGAAGGGGAAGGGGAAGTTGACCCAATGCATGTGGATGAGCCAGGACTGGACGGTGGGCGACGAGCAGAAGACGATGAGGAACAGAGGCAGGAGAGAGGCGAAGAGTAGGGTGAGGTAGAACGCTCGGAGGAGGAGGGAGGTGAAGGACTGCATGGTGGGGGAGGATAGGGTCAGTGGGATAGGGTCAGTGGGTACAGGATGAGTGGCAGGAGTGCCTCACATGATAGTTGAGACTGTGCTTTGAGGCGGATGCTGTAAGGGGAGGGGTCAATGTGACAGGCAGGGGAGGTGGACAGGGTGGGATGATGGATGATGGCGGTTGGACCGATCGAGTTCAAGTGTGTGGGAGCGGAGATCAGCCTCGACTCTTCTACCTCGTTCCCCCTTCTCATCCTACACCGCTCTCCACACTCACCCTCTGCCGTGCGCCACTCACCACACTTGATGCTGTCTCCATCCAACACCTGACAGGTCACTACTCATCATCCATCTCCTGGTCTTGGCACCCTTCCTGCCCCTCCCCTCCGTGATGCACGGAGAAGGCGACGTGACGTCGTCGAACGCTGCTCAGTCTCCACCCTCTCCATCCGACCGCCCTCTGCTGCCCATTACAGCGGACGATGGCGCTCTCCACAATACAACCTCGCTCCCATCCTCCTCATCCACCGCCTCCTCCTCTGCCTTCACCTCCCCAGCTGCCCTGTCCGCTGAGGCCGCCACCGCCGCCACTCGAGTGATGGACGTGTACGAGACGCGGCCCGTCACTCGCTACGAGAAGATCAGCAAGATAGGGGAGGGCACGTACGGCACCGTGTGTCAGTAGCGCAGTGCACAGTGTTACCGTGAGATGCGAGTCTCGTCGTTGTGCTCACCCACCGTCCTCTCACCCCTTCTCTGTCTCCGATCAGATCGAGCGAAGGACAAAGTGACCGGAGAGGTCGTCGCCCTGAAGAAGATCCGCATGATGAAGGAGAAGGCAGGAGTCAGAGCCATCACACATGCACGCCTGACCCCTCACACCTCCCACTTGTCCTATCCTGACCCTCGTCGCTTCCTCGCCTCCTCTTCTCCTCAGTTCCCTCTGACCTCGATCCGTGAGATTAAGCTGCTCAAGGCCCTGCACCACCCCAACATCGTCAGCCTGCACTGCGTCGCCGTGGGGCGTCGACCCGACTCCGTCTTCCTCGTGTTCGAGTACTGTCCACACGACATCGCCTCCCTCATCGACCGTCACCTCACCCTCTCCTCCTCCTCCTCCTCGTCCTCGTCGCCTCCTTTCTTCACTGAGGGGCAAGTGAAGCGCCTCGTCCTCCAACTGCTCGACGCCACCTCCTACCTCCACTCCCACTTCGTCATGCACCGCGACCTCAAACTCTCCAACCTCCTCCTCTCCTCCTCTGGCATCGTGAAGGTGGCCGACTTTGGTCAACCCTTCGACCTCACGCCCTGCCCCTCCTCACCCCACACATCAGGCGCTGAACGACTGACTGACTCGCTCTCTTTTCCTGTCTATGTCGCTGTGCCCAGGTCTGGCGCGCGTCTTCTCCAACCCGCTCGACCTCTACACCCCCAAAGTCGTGACGCTGTGGTACCGTGCTCCCGAGCTCCTCCTGGGCTCATCCGCCCCCTCCTCCTACCACTCGGCCATCGACGTCTGGTCGATCGGCTGCATCCTCGCCGAGCTGCTCCTCGGCCGCCCCTTGTTCCCCGGTCAGACGGAGGCCGAGCAGCTGCAGTTGATCTGCCGCCTCCTCGGCTCCCCCAACGAGAAGATCTGGCCCGGCTTCGCTGCCCTCGCCCCCTCCGTCTCCCTCCCTCACTATCCCTACAATCAGCTGAGCGTGACGTTCCAGGGGTTGGGGCGAGAGGGTGTGGGGTTGATCGCTCGGTTGTTGACGTACGACCCATCGAAGAGGATTACGACGGAGAAGGCGATGAAGCACCCGTGGTTCAGTGAACAGCCACTGCCGGTCGATGAAGAAAAGATGCCGAGGTGGGGGGAGGAGAAGGGAGGAGGGAAGAAGAGAAAGGGGAGAGCAGGGGAGGAGGAGAAGAACGGGAAGAGGGGACCGGGGGCGGGTGAGGAGGAGGCGGGGGAGGAGTGATGCCGTGGAGTGGAGTCTGTCAGGCCTTTGTCTGATTGTTGGATAGAAAGCTGTCAATCATCACTGCGTCGGGGATGACGAGCGCTGCTCGAGCAATTAGAGTCGGCGGTGTCTGCTCGGTTGGCCGTGTTGCGCCCGTTCCTGTGAAGGATTCGGGTTGTGCAGAGTTGGCCGCGCAGGAGGGATGTCTGTTCATTGCGCAGTGTGTGCGGTCTGCTCCGTCGAGAAGACGAAGAGCGGAAATGTTGTCCTCTGCGCTTACGAATTGCCCTGTAACGCTGCTGTGATGTGGACCTCGGGCCACGTCGATTGTCTCACCTTATACCGGCCAAACGATGGGAGACCAAGGGCAACGCAGGCAACCTTTCGTTACAGCTCGATCGTCGGCTCTGCACTTGAACGAGCGGGTGTGATCAGGCGCTCAGAGGACGTGGGCGAGTGTGAGGTCAACGCCGTCATTCGTAGACAGAGAACGGACGAAGAAAGGAGGGAAGGTGAGCCGACTGGTCACCTTAAAGTTGATGCAGTGTTTAAGGTGTAGCAGTCGATGAACGAGTGCGAGACGTGGTGGTGGAATGACCGGCGGAGGGTTGAGGCGTGATGTTCAAACGAAGGGAGGCACGACTGACAGGAGGTGAATGAAATATCTCTGCAATGAATCACGCACCACAGCCTCTGCCTCCATCAGCCGTGCTCACCTCCGTCGAAGCAGGGATGGGGGGGGGGCAGCCATGACGATAACAAACGACAGAGGAGTGGAGCAGGCACGACGACACGAGGGAGGATAGAGTTCAAGGGAGAGAAGGAGGAAGTGGGGAAGGGTGGACACAAGGCGATCGTCGCCAAAGGGAGGCAGGGACAGGCCTCGGCGAGGACCGAGGTGGAGTGAGCGATGCAGAGCAGCAGGGGCCAAGACGATGAGGAGGAGCTCAGAGTGTTCGTCCTCAGCGTCGCGACGAGATGTCACCGAACGCAGACTGCGCCATGATGGACGACAGCGTGCGGAGAGATATCGAGCACGGGAGGAGGAGAGAGGAGAGGAGAGGAGAGGAGAGGACCGTGCGATGAGCGAGACACGAAGCAACGACGCAGCTGCAACGCGTCAAGCCGTCCTCCCCTCGCCACCTTCGAGAAGCTGCAGCAGCACAGGAGTGCAGAGCGGATACCGTCTCACCTTCGACTCTCGTAGTGGCCTCACTCACCTCCACCTCATTCTTCATCGGCCTCCTCTCTCGCTACCACCTTCCTCCACCTCGTCCTCCTTCTCTCTCGCTGTACGATGAGCAGCCTCACTCAAGAGCCCACCATTACCGCCTGCTACGATCTCCCCTCCTCCCTCTTCACTCCCCCCAACTCCCCCACCTCCACCACCACCACCTCCCCCCCCTCCAAGCCCTCCTTCTCGCAGGAGCACGGCTACCGCCTCAACGTCCCCCACCTGACCGACCTCTCCGTCCACATCAACGCCGACGGTGTCGACGACCAACTCCTCCGCCGCATGTCCGCCGCCGGCTACCGCGTCGTGGAGAAGGAAGGACAGGCCCGTCAGCTGCAGTTGACCTGCCATCGCGTGGTGCTGAGCACGGCGTCGAGGGTGTTGCGTGGCATCATCCATGACGGGACGGTGTGTGGGGCGCCGTCGACCTACGCGGCGACGTCGCTGACGTTCTCGGGCTGTCCACTGATTCCGCTGCTGTGGCTGCTGCACTTCCTCTACTCCACCACCATCGTGCCGTCCATCTCCGTCGTCGACATCGTGCCCACCATGCGCCTGGCCCGCCACCTCGAGGTCTACCCCCTCCTCACCCACTGCGAAGCCCACGCCGCCCGCCTCCTCTCCACCTCCACTCTCCTCCCCCTCTGGTCCGCCGCCTCTCGTCTGTACGAGGGGCTGGTGCTGAATCAGGTAACGGACTTTGTGGTGTTCCACATGCGCGACGTGCTGTTCTGCGAGGAGTGGAGCTCGTACCCGCCCTTCCTCCGCGAGTGCATCGGCGGCCTCCTCCACGACAGTGCCAACGTCACCAAGGACGAGGCCGAGCGCGCCGAGCTCATCCGCATCTTCGACTCCCGCCAGCAGCAGCCCGTCGACGTCGCAGCTAACGAGTCTGCCGTCATGACCGCCATCGGTGCGTCACCGATGGCGCAGGTGGAGGACGTGACGCTGACGGCGATGATCCGGAAGCAGAAGGCGCAGCCGCTGTTCGATGCGCTGACCTCGCTCTGTTCGCTGTTCTTCCTCGAGGACGGCGAGACGGGGAAGGAGGAGGAGAAGGAGACGGTGGACGACCTCGCTCTCTCGTTCGGAAAGCCGCCGTCCATGGTCATCGACGAGGAGACCGACAGCGACTTCACCTCGAGCGACGAGGACACGGAGGAGGAGGTCCCGCCCACCACCCCCTGGTCGTCCGCCTTCTCTCACCCCGTCAAGCCCACCACTCCGCGGCGTCGCTTGCAGGACAAGATGAGCTCCTTCTCGTTTCAGTCGCCCGTGCAGGGCAAGGCGGGGGAGCTGCCCGACTGTCCCCTCATGATCCAGACGGCGGGCAAGCCTCCGAAGCACCCCAAGCTCAACCGCGACCGCTCGTGTCCGCTGAGGAAGGAGAGGGAGATCCAACTCACGTCCACGCCACCGGTCAGGCAGAGGAGACCGTCCGCTCCGCACATCTACTGAGGGGGGATGTGGAGGGGGAAGGGGAGGGAGTGGAGGTGGATGTCGTGGGGTGATGGGGGCTGGTTGTGTGGGATGTTGAGTCTCTGGTGCGCCATCGGCGTGACGGGAGATGATCGTTCAACGAGCCAGCTGGGGGAGATGGAGGAGCGTCACTGCACCTTCGCCTGTCCCACCCCGTCGTCCTTCCATCGTCCAAGTCATTGTTTCATATCCGAGTGAGAGAGTGGGTACGCGAGTGCGTGAGTGTGGGTGAGCCTCGCGCGTCGTCTGTGTTGTTCTCGTTGAGCGTGTTGGCTATTGAGTCATGACGCGAGAGAGCGACGGGAACGGAGTGGCGAGGGGAGGGGGCGGAATCAATCAGCGAGTGTCCGAGTGTGGGTTAGTCCTCATTGTACGTCATCTACCGATAGGCCAGGAAGGGGATAAGGAGGGAGGCCAATCCAGCCTTAGTTACATTAGCCGGCGAAGAGGGGGACTGCAGGGCCAGGCCGAGGACGATCTGCTGGATGCGGATCTGACTCGTGGCAGGCCGTACAGCGCTGCTCTTCCTCAATAGACATTACTCGATCAATGACAGCTGGATCTATCGATCAGCGATCAGCCGATCATCTGCCGCTTCCTCCCTCTCTGCCGGACGTTGTGCAGCTTCTGCAGCACCTTGCTGCCGTCCTTCAACCCGGTCAAGTAGGCGTTCAGTATCAGCTCAAACTGCAGGCAAGAGGCACAAGTGCAGCGGTGAGAAGAGGGTGAAGAGCAGAGAGGAGGGGAACGATTGTTGTGGCGTAAGGTGGCGGTGTTGAGAGTGCGTGTCGTGTGTGCTGACCTTGTCCTGCGTGTTGGGGTGTGTGGAGATGAAGGCGCGCTCGAGCACGTAGAGGTCGACTGCGCGGTCCTCGATCATAGTGCTGTTGGAGCTCAACCCAAAGTCGATCATCGTCTGAGTTCACACCACAGCACAACAACACCGCGATCAGTACAACAGCGACGGCACCGATGATCAAGACGGAATGAGTGCAGAGGAGGGCTGACCAGCTGTGGCACGCCGTCCTTGTCTGTGTTGGGTCGTTTCCGGATGAGGATGTTACTGGTGGTCAGGTCGCCGTGGATGACGCCGGCGGTGTGAACGGCGGCGATGGTGCGCCCGATGGCCTTCATCATCCTCCCCGTCTCCTCCCCGTCCTTCCCTCCTTCCCTCATCATCCACTCCCTCACCGTCTCTCCCTCCACCACCTCCATCACAATCACCCGCTCCTCCTCCCCCGTCCAGTACACGGCAGGCGCATCGACTCCCGCCTTCCTCACCTTCACCAGCGAACGGCACTCGGCGGTCAGGCGCTGGCGGGTGAGGGAGAGGTCGAGGGAGGGGTGGCGGTAGGATTTGATGAAGCGTTGTTTGACGATGCAGGGCTGGGAGAGGAAGGTGGAGAGGAAGACGCGGCCCTCGGCGCCCTGCTTGATCAGGGTGGAGGTGGAAGGGAAGGAGGAGGGGAGAGAGAAGAGAGACTGGGAGGGCGAGGAAGTCGAGGAAGTCGAGGAGGTTGATGCTGATGCAGGAGATGAGGCTGATGAGGATTCAGCGCCATCACCGTTGGTGTGAGTGGCTGCAGTGGTGGATGACAGGCTGGCGGCTCCGTTGTGGTCAGCGAAGACGGGTAGAGGGTCGACCGACGTCATGGCTGGATGGAAGAGAGGAGGACAGCGGCAGGGGACGGCACAGACGCCTTCTTTGTGGGACTGGATGGTGAATGTAACATCAACGCGCAACGTGTGTGCGGATAGAATGAACGCAACAACCTGAACGGCTCAGTCGCGCCACCCTCTCCCTGGCATTCTTGGCTGTCAACATCATCCCTCCACATCCGCTGCTACTACTCTCCCCTCTCAGCACAACTTCACCGTTCACACTGCTACTACACCCACTCAACTGAGCTTTGGTGGGCTGGTGAAAGTCGATCAAGAAGGGGAAGGGGAAGTTGACCCAATGCATGTGGATGAGCCAGGACTGGA
>Ga0115853_100046_pt1 | contig 27720 bp, 31 predicted proteins | sample InSIn5gowninarea_FD_83867 | JGI IMG/M metagenome (GOLD analysis project Ga0115853, IMG submission 83867)
CTCGTCGATGTAACAGGGCTTGAGGACGATAAGCTCAAGGAAATCGCAGGCCACCATTACGAAAGTTTAAGCGAAGAGCTGGAGCTTCTTGACGTTGCCGGTGATCCATTTGACTATGAGCTCGTGATCGGAATTAACGATGGATACGCTCCATTCGGCTTTACTGAGGGAGGTCAGAAAAAAGGCTTTGAAGTTGAATTAATGCAGAAAATTGCTGAAGAAGCTGGATTTAAAGTAAGGCTAAAATCACTTGCGGGCGGAGATATTTTACGCCAAGTGAAAGATCGTAAGTTAGATGCAGGCATTGCCGGAATTACGATTAAAGAAAGTCGTAAAAAAACCGTCGATTTTTCAACCGCATATTTACAAACAGGACAACAGATCGCTGTCCTAAAAAATAGGAACGACATTCATTCGGTTAAAGATTTAGCAAAGCAAACGGTCGGTGCTAAAATCGGTACGTCTGGATACGAATATGTGAGTAAAATAGCGGGTGTTGAGGAAATTCGCGCGTTTCATACGATAGACGAAGTTTTTCAAGCACTCGAACGCGGGGATATCGACGCTTTAGTATATGATGAACCCGGAATCGAGCATTATGTTAAAAAGCATGATACCGTCAAAAAAATAGGTAAACGACTGACGAGTGAGCATTATGCAATTGCCTTACCGAAAGGCAGCATCTATACCGGAAGAATGAACAATGCACTGAAAACACTTGGAGAAAACGGCACATTTAAGCAGCTTTACGAAAAATGGTTTGGTGGCGAGCCTCAAAGCTTACCGAGGGAATAGGAATCATTTTCATGTTATAATTAAGGGAATACATCAGCCCTGAGCTGCATTGAAGGAAGAAGGGTTTTCACTTGCGTAGTTGGAAGGTTAACTTGACTGTACTTTGGTTCGGCCAATTTATGATTATGGCAGGCATGACGATGATCATGCCTTTTTTAGCATTTTACATTCAAGATCTCGGGGTCACCGATGAAAAAAGCGTTAACTTTTGGGCAGGGATCATTTTTGCCGCCAACTTTATTACCGTTTTTATTTTTCAACCTGTGTGGGGTCGGCTAGCCGATCGATACGGCCGAAAAATGATGGTACTCCGCTCCGGCTTCGGGATGTCGATCGTCATGGTGCTCATGGGTTTCGCCACGAACGTATGGCATCTCCTTATTTTAAGAATACTAAACGGTACGATCTCTGGATTTATCGCAGCTGCCACTTCACTCGTGTCTGCGAGCACCCCAAAACAACACGCTGGATTTGCCATGGGTGTGTTACAATCTGGCTCTGTCGCAGGAACGATACTCGGTCCACTGATCGGTGGACTTTTGGCTGAAGTCGTCGGCTTCGCCCCGATCTTTTACATTACCGGTACCCTCATCTTTTTAGCAACGATGCTATGCCTATTCCTCGTACGTGAAGATTTTGATCGCAGCAAAGCTTCAAAACAGCCGAACATCGGTACGTTGCAAGGACTGCGTCAATTATGGAAAATTCCTCAGCTTCCCGCTCTGTTTGCCGTGACGTTCATGATTCAATTTGCGATATTAAGCTCCATGCCGCAATTACCTATATTTATTCAGCAAATGCATGGCAATGTAGAATATCTTGCATTTTTAGCTGGCCTTGTCGGTGCAGTGACTGGCGTTTCTAACATGGTCTTTTCGCCGATTCTCGGACGCGTCGGAGATAAGATCGGCTCATTGAAAATTTTAGCCATTTGTATTATCGGTGCAGCCGTTTGTTTTATTCCTCAAGCCTTTGTGCAAAATGTATGGCAGCTATTAATCGCACGATTTTTCTTCGGCTGTTTTGTTGGGGGATTACTCCCTTCCGTCAATGCACTCATTCGTCAATACACACCTGAAAACATGGTCAGTCGTTCGTACGGCTTTAATTCGAGTTCATTAGCACTCGGCAACATGATCGGCCCAACCTTTGGCGGTATATTCGCGGCGTTTGTCGGGATTCGGGAAATATTTCTCGTTGCCAGCATCATGCTAGCGATCAATGCCGTCTGGGTGTGGATGCGATTAATTCGCCCGGCAGCCAAAACGAGAGGAAAGTCATCGGGAGAAGCTTCTTGATCAGACCGAGCCAGGGCTAGAGTACCCGTGCTCGCATAGCTTTTAGGTCCTCTCGTCCGCTCTGATTATTCACTCACTCACGAACTCTTGCGATTGCGAGTCCGTCGTAAGCTGGCAAAATCGTGCTTTCTAAACGAGTATCCTGGGCAATCATGCGATTGAACTCCCGCATGCCACGAACGGCACTCGACTTCACTTCCGGATCCAAAACTCGGCCACGTGACAGTGTGTTGTCGCCAACAATCATAGCGCCCGGGTTCGATAGTGAAATGAGCATTTCCAAATAAGCGGGATAAGCGGACTTGTTTGCATCGATGAAGCTCAAATCAAAGCGTTTGCCTTCATGTTTTAACTGCTCGAGGCTATGTATGGCATCTCCAATACGGAACTCCACCTTATGCGCTAAACCAGCCGCCGTTAGGTTTTGCTTTGCTAGTGATGCGTAATCTTCCTGCAACTCAAGTGAATAAAGTCGGCCCGTCTCTGGCAATCCACGTGCGAGGCAGATCCCGCTGTAGCCTGCTAATGCCCCTATTTCAAGTATCGTGTTTGCCTTACTAAGCTTGACGAGTAACGTTAACAAACGGCCGTAGCCAGGAGGCACTGATATTTGCCGCATGCCTTTTTGCTCGATGCTGTCTGTCACACTTTGGAGGACTGGATCTTCTTCATATAACGATTCAATATACGTTTCTGGTGTATGCTGCATATGCTTATTCGCACATCCTTTCAATTCAGGAATCAATTCCTTTGGGCACAACATATTGACGGCTTGAGGCGTGCCGATCAATATGTTGTATGATTAAACTCGCGATAATGGATGATGAAATTGATTCACAGGATTCAATTTCATATCTTACGATACGCGCTCCTTTGGGCACAACATATTGACGGCTTGAGGCGTGCCGATCAATATGTTGTATGATTAAAGTCGCGATAATGGACGATGAAATTGATTCACAGGATTCAATTTCATATCTTACGATACACGCTCCTTTGGGCACAACATATTGACGGCTTAAGGCGTGCCGATCAATATGTTGTATGATTAAAGTCGCGATAATGGATGATGAAATTGATTCACAGGTGTTGATTATGGTATCATTTTAGCCATTACGATTTCATTTGTAAACTCAAGCTTATTGGAGTGAATTAGGATGGAGAAACTCACGTTACTAGCCGCTACGCAAATGGGCATGGAAGCGATCACTGCTCAAGAACTGAAAGACCTTGGATACAACGATGTTGAAGTTCAAAATGGTAAAGTACGCTTTTACGGCAATGAATCGGATATTGCCCGGACAAATTTATGGCTTCGTACAGCGGATCGGATCTTGATCGAAATGGCTGCATTTGAAGCCGTTACGTTCGACCAACTGTTTGAAGGTACGAAAGCGATCGATTGGGCAAGCTGGATTCCAGCGGATGCGGAATTCCCAGTACAAGGCCGCTCTCATAAATCACAGCTATCCAGTGTTCCTGCATGTCAAAGCATCGTGAAAAAAGCAGTCGTTGAAAAGCTCAAGGAAGCCTATAAAACCGAATGGTTCCAAGAAACAGGCGCCTATTATGCAATCGAAGTTTCACTGTTAAAAGATCGAGCCGTGATCACACTAGACACGACCGGCCCTTCGCTACATAAACGTGGGTATCGCAAAACAGTTCCGATCGCACCGCTGAAAGAAACGATGGCTGCCGCACTGGTGCTACTTAGCAGATGGAAGCCAGAACGGCCGCTCTATGACCCATTTTGTGGTTCAGGTACGATTCTCATCGAAGCTGCAATGATCGGTTGGAATATCGCTCCCGGACTCCGTCGGAACTTTCCAAGTGAGCACTGGTCCCGTATGAAGGATGAACATTGGGACGTCGCGCGAGAAGAAGCTTATGATGCTTTTTCCGATGAAATCCCCCTTGATATTTTCGGCACGGATATCGACCCTACCGCAATCGAAATTGCGGAGCTGTCTGCGAGAAAAAGTGGACTTGGTGATGAGTTGAAATTCCGAGCACTATCGTTTGACCAAGCGCACCCGAACGGAGATTACGGTTGTCTCATCACCAATCCTCCATACGGTGAACGACTCGGCGAGGAAAGCGATATGAAGCGGTTTGCTACCGGATTAGGCCGAATGCATAAACAGTTAGACACGTGGTCCACGTTCGTCCTCAGTCCGTCGAAAACGTTCGAAAAAGACTTCGGCGGCAAAGCAACAAAACGCCGCAAGCTCTACAACGGCCGAATCGAATGTCAATTGTACCAATATTTCGGTCCATTACCGCCACGGAATCACGGGGCTGATTAAGCGATTGAATAAAAAAGCGACTGGAAACCTTTACCTTCCCAGCCGCTTTTTTCATTTATACACTTGCTGGCCAGCCAATTTGACCCGGATGGCGCAATGTAGTGCGTTCGCGCACCACTTTCGACTGCTTCCAGACAACCCACTTTTAACGCTTCACCCGTTCGTATAAAAAGTCAACTAAATGGTGAGCGGACATATTTAACGCAGGCTCGCCATGTTTTTGAATGCCGGATTTCATTTGTAACAAGCAACCGGGGTTACTCGTTAACAAATACTCGGCTTCCGTTTCATTCACGTGACCCATCTTCCGTTCAAGCAATTGATTTGCCATATCGGGCTGCAGCAAATTGTAGGTACCAGCTGAGCCACAGCAGCGATCGGCTTCACATAGCTCGATATATTCCGTATTAGCTACTTGCTTAATTAGCTCGCGGGCCGCTGATCCCCCGCCCATGACGTTGCGCAAATGACAAGAATCTTGGTACGTCACCTTCGTGCCATTATCAGGCTGCTCGTATGCGAGTGGATTACCCGCTACTAGTATGTCAGCAACATCCTTCACTTTTGAGGCAAATTTCTCTCCTGCCTCCGCCCACTCAGGCTCATCTGCTAGTACTCGATCATACTCTATAAGCAAGGCGCCGCATCCACCAGCATTGGACACGATTACGTCGATCTCTTGCTCGGCAAATGCTTGCACGTTATGAATGGCTAACTGCTTCGCTTGATCCATTTCCCCACTGTGCGCATATAAAGCACCACAGCAGTTTTGTGCTTCAGGAATGAGTACATCGTAGCCTGCTAACGTTAACAGCTTCGCTGTTTTTTCATTCGTTTCCGTAAACAACGTGTCCATGATGCAGCCCCGGAACAAGGCAGCCGTACCGACCTTCTCACCCACTGCCGGGAGAAAGGTGCCTATTTTTTCAACGACACCGACGTCTTGAATGTCCGGCAGCACTCGCTCCATATCGCGTAACGGCTCAGGGAATAATTTCATGATGCCTGTACCTCGAGCGACTTTTTGCAAGCCCGACTTTTGATACAATTTAATTAATTTCCCGAGTTGACGCATCCGTTTTTTCTTCGGAATGAGGTTGTCGAGCAGCACTTTACGCGTTACTTTTGCTGGTATGGAATGCTTCTTATGGTCTTCGATACTATCGAGCGTTTGCTCGATTAACTCCCCATACTGTACGCCAGCAGGACAAGCCGGTTCACATGCACGACAGCCAAGACAGTGACTCATCTGCTCTTCGAACAAAATATTCGGCTCCATCACCCCGTCGACTGCGGCTTTCATTAACGCAATACGCCCACGTGGCGACTCGGCCTCAAGTCCTGTTTCTTCATACGTTGGACAAGCAGGCAAGCAAAATCCACAGCGCATGCAATTCGTCAGTTCATCATAATTCAATTTATTTTTTAGCGTCTCCGCCAATGGGCCTAGCGGCTTCACGGGAGCACTCATTTTTGAATCACCACTCTTTTTTTCGTTTCACTCGCAAACATTTTTCCCGGATTTAAAATGTTATCGGGGTCAAATGCTTGCTTGATGCCTTTCATCACTTGGATGCCTGAAGCGCCAACCTTCCATTCAAGAAATGGTGCCTTCACAATTCCGACACCATGCTCGCCGGTCAACGTGCCGCCAAGCTCAATTGCTGCTTCAAAGATTTCTTCAAATGCCGCTTCGACTCGCTCGACTTCTTCCAAGTCCCGGGCATCCGTCATCGCCGTCGGGTGTAAATTGCCGTCACCAGCATGTCCAAACGTGCAAATTTGAACGTTGTATTTTTTAGCGATATCGTTCGTCTTCAGTACCATATCGGCGATTTTCGAACGAGGAACAGTCGCATCTTCTAAGATTGTCGTCGGTCGCAAACGAGCAAGCGCCGTAAATGCACTTCGCCGCGCCGTGAGCAGCCGCTCCGCTTCCTCGCGTGTATCAGCAACCTGCACCTCAGTCGCACCTTCTTCTGAGCAGATGCGCTCGATTTCCCGAATATCTTGCTCTACGACGCTGAGCTCTCCATCTTGCTCGATAATTAAAATAGCCTCCGCATCGACAGGCAAGCCAATTTTCGCAAAATCTTCAACGACACGGATCGTCGGATTGTCCAGAAACTCTAAAGTTGCTGGGATAATTTTATTTTCTATAATTTTGGATACGGTCCGAGCCGCATCATATAAGTCCGAAAAGATAGCCAGCATCGTTTTTTTGTGCTGCGGTAATGGAATTAATTTTAACGTCGCTTCGGTAATGACCGCGAGCGTCCCCTCGGAACCGACGAGCAGCTTCGTCAAATCATAGCCAGCGACGTCTTTCATCAGCTTTCCGCCCGTGCGCAGGATTTCACCTGACGCAAGCACGGCCTCAAGCCCGATGACGTAATCTTTCGTTGTACCGTACTTTAATCCACGCAAGCCTCCAGAGCATTCCGCGATATTGCCGCCCAACGTTGAGATCGCCATACTGCTTGGATCTGGTGGATAAAAAAGACCGAATGATTCTACCGTATCGATAAATTTTTTCGTGTTGAGGCCCGGCTGAACCGTCGCCGTTAAATTTTCTTGATCGATTTCGATCAGCTTTTTCATCCGATGCATCACCATGACGACACCGCCTTCAGTCGGCACGGTGCCGCCGCAAAGATTCGTGCCTGAACCTCTGCTTACGACGGGAACTTTATGCTTCGACAGCACGCGCATAATTGCGGATACTTCTTCCGTGCTATGCGGATAAATGACACCGTCTGGCAATGCCTGCTGCATCGGCGTTCCATCATATGAATGAGTGACTAGTGCTTCTTGATCGTCCCGATAGTTTCCCTCTCCCACGATCGCAAGAAGTTCTTTTTTGATCTGTTCTGGCAGCAAGCCATTTCACCCTTTCGTTTCCCCATATATGAAATTCAGTTGAATCCATTTCATAAATGACTATATCCGCTCCTCGGATACTACATATTGACAACTTGAATCATGTTGATCAATATGTAGCGTGATTACAGTCGCTTTTATGAATTATGAAATTGATTTCTTAAGGTGCATTTTCTAAAAACTCGTACTCCGGATTTCGTTCCTCTAACGTGCGAAGTGCGTACTCATTTTCAAATAGAGCCGCATAATTCCCTTTTTTATCTTTTACGAGAATCGAATTAATGCGAAAATGAGCAGGATCTGGCTCTTTCGCTGATTTAATCCAGCGCGCAAATTCATATTTTTGACGATGCAACTCTAGATCGACACCGTATTCATGCTTCATCCGATACTCAAAAACTTCATATTGCAGCTGCCCAACAACACCAAGAATCGTTTCTTCAAAATGCAGCGTACGGAAAATTTGAATCGTTCCTTCATCCGTGAGCTGTTCAATCCCTTTTTCATATTGCTTATGCTTCATCGAGTTTTTCAGCATCACCTTTGAAAACATTTCTGGTGAAAATACTGGAATTTCATCAAACTCCGTTCCTTCTCGAGTGGCCAGCGTATCGCCCATTTTAAAAATACCGGGGTCAAATAAACCGATGATATCCCCGGGATACGCTTCCTCTACCATGTCGCGGTCCTGCGCCATAAACTGCTGCGGCTGGGCCAGCTTCACTGGTTTGCCTGTGCGTACATTTTTCACCTGCATCCCGCGCTCAAAGCGACCGGAGCAAATGCGCATAAACGCGACCCGATCTCGGTGCGCAGGATTCATGTTGGCTTGAATTTTAAAAATAAAGCCTGAAAAATCAGGGTCTTCCGGCGCGACTTCTCCGTTAAATGTTTTCCTCGACACCGGCTTCGGCGCTAATGTCAAAAACTTTTCCAGGAACGTCTGGACGCCAAAATTATTAATCGCACTGCCGAAAAATACCGGAGACAGCTTCCCTTCCTTCACGAGCTCATAGTCAAATGGATCACCGGCAACGTCAAGAAGCTCCAGCTCTTCGCTTAAACTTTCGTAATGGTGGCCTGCGATTTCCTTGAGCTTATCGTCCTCAAGCCCTGTTACATCGACGAGTTCAACCTCATCATGACTATCGCCACGGAAAATTTCTACGCGGTTATTTTCACGATCAAAAACACCTTTAAACCGTTTTCCTGAGCCAATCGGCCAATTCATCGGACATGAGCGTATGCCAAGTACTTCCTCAAGCTCTTCCATCAAGTCGAACGGATCGCGACCTTCACGATCCAGTTTATTAATGAAGGTAAAAATCGGAATGCCACGCAAACGGCATACTTGAAACAGCTTTTTCGTCTGCTCCTCGACCCCTTTTGCGGAGTCAATGAGCATAACGGCACAGTCCGCAGCTGTCAGCGTACGATACGTATCCTCACTAAAATCTTGGTGACCTGGCGTGTCCAAAATATTGATCTTATGCCCTTTATATTCAAACTGCATCACACTGGAAGTGACCGAAATCCCTCTTTGCTTTTCGATCTCCATCCAGTCAGACGTCGCAAATTTGGCTGCCTTACGACCTTTGACCGTACCGGCCAACCGAATCGCACCACCGAATAAAAGCAGTTTTTCTGTTAATGTCGTTTTTCCCGCATCCGGGTGAGAGATAATCGCAAACGTTCTCCGCTTAGCGATTTCCTGCTCCAATGTATTCGCTTTTTGTGCGCTCATATTTAACCTCTCGTTCTACTTGTTTAATGTTTTGCAACTGTTCCTTCTTACAAACTACACTCCATTATATCATTACAGGTGCGCTATGTGCTATGAGGAAACAAAAAAGCTGCCACCTGTAATATACAGACGACAGCTTCAACAAGTAGCCTAGACTTTTTTTAAAATTGTCCTTTACAAAGGGTACACTTTATTTATTGAACGTGTTGTGGCTTTTGAGTACGAATATTTCAGGCGAAACCATTGTAACGAAGATTTATAACGCTAAATCGGGATTTTCGAGCAACAAATTTTTCTAACGAAGATTTATCACCTTATGGCTTCATTTTGAGGCGCAAATGGCTTCATTTCGATGAAATAGCGATGTGAATCTTCGTTAGATTTTATAAGCAACGTTTATTTGACGAATAGAACTGTAAATCTTCGTTAGATTTTAATCGTCGTATTCAACGTCAAGGATTTCACCTGTGTATGCATCAATTTCGATTTCAACTTCGTATTTTCCATTTTCAATCTCGATCTCGTAAATGTGGCGCCCATCGTCGTGATCGAGCTCAACTTCTTCTACTTTACCGTCAGCAATCGTCTTCGCAATTCGGATCGCTTCTTCTGTGCCGATGATCGTTTGATTTGATTTATTACTTTGTGCAGCCTTTGGTTCTGCTTTATTTTGCTGAGTAGCTTGATTGTTTTGCGCTACTGGTTCTTGCTTAGTTGTCGCCTCACCTTTTTCAACTGATTGATGTGGCACTGGTTGGTCAGCGGTTTGATTTTGCTCAGCTGCTGGCTTGCTTTGCACATTTTTATATTTACGATCATCATCTCGTTCTTGTTCAATCTTAATGATTTCACCCGTTGTAGCGTCGATTTTTAATTCAACTTCTTTTGTACCGGTATGCATTTCAATTTCATAAGTGCTGCGTCTTTTATCTCGTTCAAATTCAACTTCCTTCACGACGCCATCCACTTCACTTTTCGCAATTTGGATCGCTTCTTCTGTCGTTAACAATGCTGACGGAACCTGAGTTTTTGACGCTCCCCGACCTGAATCATCTGCTACGACAATCCCTACTGCTGCTGCTAACAACAACATGATTGCAATTCCACCTGATACTAACTTTTTCATTTTTGTTTCCTCCTCTTATTTTGAACTTACTTATAGCATAAACGGTCAAAATGAGAGGTTAGCCAAGGTTCGATTAGAATTTGATGAGAATTTCTAAGAAACGATTAATCGTCCCAAACGATTGAAATAATCTCACCGGTAAGCACATCAATTTGCACTTCCGCCTCAGTGTCATCGGAAAATTCAACTTCGACCATGTAATAAATCGTGCCGCCGACTTCCTCTAGATCGATATCATCAACATATCCGCCAATTTCATTCACAGCAATGATCCCCGCTTCATTTGCGGTTATGCGTCTCGGTTGCTGAGGTGTCTGATCTTCAGGGCTGGGGTTGTTCGGTTCAGCCGGTTGAATATCTTCGCCGGGGTTTGTCGGCTGGTCCGGTCGTTGCTGTCCATTCGGATCACTCGAGTCGTTTGGATCGATAGGGTTACCAGGTCCATGTGGATCATTTGGATCGGCCGGTTCTGGATGGTTCGGCTCATTCACTGCATCTTCCGGTTTCTGATCGATTGGCATGTTCGGCGTCTGAGATGCAAAGTTATCCGAATGCTTCATCGAAAGGATTTCTCCACTTTTCGCATCCATTGTCAATTTATAAACACCGGTTTCTTGCACCAGTTCTACATCATACTGATCTCCCTGATGCACCAGCTCAGTTATTTCTCCCCCATATTTCTGGCTCACTCGTTCTCTTACGTCAGCTTCAGATAGTGTTTCCGCCCAAATGCTTAGTGGCATCATTTTTATAATTAAGAAACCGAGTAGTGCAAGCGCTGCTAAGCCACCGATTAACGTCACCACGGTTTTTTTCTTCATCATTAAAGCACCTCTTTAGGTTAATAGTTACTTGAATCCATTCCATAAATCAATAAAGCAGCGACTCGTGATTGACACGATCAAGTGGTCAATTTATAGTATCCAAAGTCGGAATTAGTGATTTATGATATGGATTCACTTTAACTATACAAGAGAAACATTAGAATTTGCTAAGAAAATCGGCGTCATGCCTGAATGGGGCCATATTGGGCTCGAATCGGGCCATATTGGGTTCAAATGGGGCCATATGAGGCGATTATGTATGATTTTTCATAACCATTTGAAAACTTCCGGCCGTCGCGATTACCGAAATGGTTATACCGACCAATTCCTCACCTAAATCTCCCCATGATCTGCCGATTAACAAACTTGTCCGGACTCTAAAACATATGTGCGGTAAAAATACCGCCCATTCCGCCCTTATTCTCACGTGCAACTATTTTCACCGTCCGATCAATTTCACTAATCCGCTATATTGGCTTCAAGAGATTCGCTGATCGGCATTTGAGCATGGTTGTCCGCCGGTAGAATCGGCAAAGTGGACCGTGTCGTTATTTCGGTGAAAAGAGCGGCTTCGAGTAGCGCAGTGTATGCTTTTAATACACGAGCAACATAGAAGCAAGCTAACGCCGAAATACGATGTGTCATGTTCGCCGGACTTTCGTTATACGGTTTGAACTTTCTCTTCAATTGATGTTCAAACTTCCTCTAAAGCAATGAATAAGCTCACTATCGTCCCTTCGCCTACCTTACTCGTCAGCTTCACCTCAACGCCAGCCGCATCGGCTAGCTCACGTGCGAGCGTCAGTCCTAGTCCGAAGCCCCCGCTTTTACGTGTTCTTGCCTGATCAACCCGGTAAAAGCGATCAAACACCTTAGGCAAATCTTCTTCCGGAATCCCGATTCCTTGATCCTCGATTTCGATAAATGCTTGATCAGAAACTTTACCCGCTCGAACCGTGATAACCCCGCCATCGCTGTATTTACGAGCATTATCTAAAAAGATGTACAACATCTGCTTCAGCTTTTGCTCGTCCGTGTACCCGATCACATCATAGTCCAAAAACGTCTCCACCGGAATATCGTACGCTAGAAAAAATGCTTTCACGACATTTGCAGTCACCGCATTCACTTGTACCAGCTCAAGCTGCACATCCCAATCCTCATCATGCTTTGCTAGCATTAATAGCTGCTCGGTTAACGCCTTCATTCGTAAAGCCTCCGAATGGATCGCTTCGATCGACTCCCGGGCCAGCTCCAGATCATCCACACCGCGACGCTTTAACAAGCTAGCATAGCTTTCAATAACCGTTAGCGGAGTTTTCAGCTCATGTGAAGCGTTGCTAACGAACTGTTCCTGCTTTTCAAAGTTCGTTTCAATTAACGCGATCATATGATTGAACGTCTCGCCCATTTCCACGAGCTCATTGTTTGAGCTTTGTTCCAGCTTTAATCGCTTCAGTTGCCCGCTTTGGCGAATCTCTTTCATCGTTTCTATCAGCTTTGTAATGGGTCGCGTGATCAAATTACTAAGTAGCCGCCCAGAAATAATGACCGGAATCGTCGCGATCACCGTCACAAGCACCATAACGGTACGTAAGATTCGCATATTTTGCTCGATCGGATCCATCGCTTTCGTCACTTGCAAATTTACGACGCTACCATCCGGCCAAATCATCGGAACAGAAATAAACGTAAGCTTCCGATCGGCATATTCAATCATTTTCCGCTGCTGATTCGGATAGTAGAATGAAGTTACGTTCCGCAAGTCGTGCTCATTTGCACTCGTTACAGCAGCAACCATCGAACCGTCCTCTTTAACGACGCGAATCATGCCGCCTACAGGTACGTAAGCACGCAAAAGATCGACCGCCGGGAGTTCACTTTCCGATGGCCGTAAGCCTTGGAGAATATTCTCCGCTTCTGCATTTGCACTTTTCAATTCACTGTTCCAAGTCATACTGCTGAAAAGAACATAAATGAGCACATTGAGTACAATTAAGAGGAAAATAAATAACACAGAGGTATAAAGGTGGATTTGATTGTTCAGTCTCATCGTTTAAGCCCTCAATACGTATCCGACACCGCGGACCGTGTGAATATATGGCGTAGCAAACCCTTGGTCAACTTTTTTACGTAAATACTGCACATACACGTCCACGACATTCGTATCTCCATAATAGTCAAGGCCCCAAACCGCATTCATGATCTGATCACGGTCTAACACTTGACGCGGGTGGCGCAAAAAGAACGTAAGAAGCTCAAACTCACGCGGTGTAAGCTGAATTTCCGTTTCTCCGCGAAATACTTCCCGTGTCCCTTCATTTAAACGCAACTCACCCACCTGGAGCCAATCTGCATCTTCAGCAGTTGTCGACGTTATTTGTTGCCGCAGAGCCGCGCGAATGCGAGCAAGCAGCTCTTCGATCTGGAATGGCTTCGTAATGTAGTCATTCGCACCATCGTCTAGACCTGCGACCTTTTCTTTGATCGAATGTCTCGCCGTAAGTAAAATGACAGGAGTATGCGGGTCACCCGAACGAATCCGCCTGAGCAACTCATTGCCAGTGATGCCCGGCAGCATCACGTCAAGCAAGATCAAATCCCACTCTCCAGAGCGATACGCTTCGAGCCCGGCATACCCATCTAAAGCTTTACTCACTTCATACCCTTCATGAGTCAGTTCGAGCTCTAGTACTCTCGCGATTTTTTCTTCATCCTCGATGATTAGAATGCGCTTTTTGCCCATTCGCCCGCCCACTCCTGTCTTTATCCGTTTCCGACCAACCGGTCGATTGAACCCATCACATTCATATGCTTATAAACGATTACTGGCCAATAAGAAATGCCCGAGCCGGCGCTCCGTCGATTCCTTCGAGCTTAAGCGGTGCAAGGACAAACTGATAGTTTCCAGCAGGTACGTCCTTCAAGCGCAAGCCTTCGACAATGTAAATATCACTTTCGAATAAGGTGATATGTGTTTCGTGATCCGGCTGTGCACGCTCAATTCCGAGTGCATCCGTACCCACACCTTTAATCCCGATATCTCTTAAATATTCCGCGCCATCTTGTTTCAAATAAACAAACTCAAAGTCGAATTCTTCAATCATCGAGTTTCTCGTCTTAAACAAAATCCACTCACCTGGCTGAATTGCAAACCCTTCAAGATCTTCTTTGCCGATGCCATCCTCAATATGAGTCAAATCAAGCACACGAGCGGAAGCAATGAGGTCTTCCAAAGGAATCGTTTCAATCGTTTTCCCGTTTTCGATCATATGCAGCGGCGCATCTAAATGCGTTCCCGTATGCACGTTGATCTCGACAATCGTTTCATGGGCAGACGACGTTGAAAAGTTTGAAAAATTACGAATAACCGGTCTTTTGGCATCACGGTTTTTGTATACTTGCATATCCTCACGAATCATCATCGAAATGTCATAAATTTTCATCAATAATCTCCTCCAAATTTTAATTCACAGCTAAGCAGAAGACGCACCTGACTCAAACTTGCGGCATAACCCACGTGATTTCCCCTTCATCTTGCCCTTGGACTGGCCACCAGCGGAATCCATCTTGTTCAAGCATTTCGCTTGCTTCCTTAGGTCCCCACGTTCCAGACTCATAAAACAACAGATCATTGTCGTTTTGCGCCCAAGCTTTTTGAATATTATCGACGAATTTCCAAGCATAGGAAACCTCATCCCAGCGTGTGAAATAAGTCGAGTCACCTAAGATCGCATCGTGTAACAACCGCTCATAGGCTTCCGGTGTATTCAAACCGACCTGGCACGACTGACAAAAGTCCATCGCGATCGGAATAATTTGCGAGCCGCCACCTGGCTGCTTACCATTAAATTTAATATAAATGCCTTCCATCGGTTGAACGCGGAATACGAGCAAGTTCGGTTCAAGCTTTGCACTGTTCGTAAAATGCACACGCTCTGGAAGGTTTTTAAATTCAACGACGACTTCTGTCGACTTTGCCGGCAGACGCTTGCCTGTACGAACGTAAAACGGAACCCCAGCCCAACGGAAGTTATCTACAAACACCTTTGCCGCAAAAAACGTTTCCGTTTCGGATACCGGGTCGACTTTATCTTCTGCACGATAGGACGGCATCAGCTTGCCATCGCTTGTCCCTTCGGAATATTGCGCACGGATGACGTTTTCACGCACCTCTTCTACTGTCTCATAAGCACGCAAAGAACGCAAAACCTTCACTTTTTCATCGCGAATGTCTTCGGGGTTCAAGCGGCTCGGCGGTTCCATTGCCATCATTGCAATCATTTGCAGCATATGGTTTTGCCCCATATCACGAAGCGCTCCAGCATGGTCATAATACCCGCCTCGATCTTCGACTCCGACCGTTTCACTTAACGTAATTTGAATGTTGGCGATATGATCCCGATTCCAAAGCGGCTCGAAAAATGCGTTCGCAAACCGGATCACTTCAATATTTTGCACCATTTCTTTCCCTAAGTAATGGTCAATCCGGTAAATCTCATGCTCTTCAAAAGCCGAACGAATCTCATCGTTCAGTTTTGCTGCTGATTCATGATCATAGCCGAACGGTTTTTCAATGACAAGGCGATTCCATCCACTCGAGTTTAAAAAACCTGCGTCTTTTAGCTGCGAGGTAACGGTGCCGAACAGTTCAGGAGCAAGCGCTAAATAGTACAAGCGATTTCCTGTCAATGCATGCTTGTCCTCCAGCTCCTCCGCCTTTGTACGAAGCATTTCAAAGCCTGCTGCATCTGCAGAGTCTAACGCATTGTAATAAAAACGATCAGCAAAATCAGCCCAATCGTCTTGATTCGCTTTTTTATAGCGTGAAAATTCCTCGATCGAATCTTTCACATTTTCACGAAACTGTGCGTCTGTACGTGGACTACGAGCCATCCCGACAACAGCAAAGTTTGTTAGTTTTTTCTCTTTGTATAAGCTGTAAAGCGCAGGATAAAGCTTCCGTTTAGCCAAGTCCCCTGTTGCGCCAAATAAAAATATGGTACATCCTTCGAGCTGCTCTACTTTGTTAAAATCCATCATGTTAACATCCCTTCATCTTCTTTGAATCATGTAACGAGTCCATGTTTGTATGCATAAATCGCTGCTTGCGTGCGATCTTCAACCTCTAACTTCGCTAAAATATTCGTCACGTGAAATTTAATCGTCTTCACGCCAATGTGTAGTTCATCAGCCGCTTCTTGGTTCGACCGCCCCTGCGCGATCAGTTTCAAAACTTCCATTTCACGGTCCGTTAACTGATCGTGCAGCTTCGTTACGGGCTCGCGGAATCGCTGCATCATTTTCGACGCAACCTGGGATTCCAGAATCGGTTGACCTTGCATAGCCGAGCGTATCGCACCGGCTATTTCGGACGCTCGAGAAGTTTTAAGCAAATAACTGAAAGCACCCGCTTCGATGACAGGGTAGACTTTTTCATCGTCTAAATAGCTGGTCAGCACGATCACTTTGCAACTTGGAAGCTCAGCAAGCAGCTTTCTCGTCGTCTCGATCCCATCCATCCCATCCATGACCAAGTCCATCAGTACGACATCCGGCTTATATTCCTTGGCTAACTTTATGCCATCCAGCCCATTACTCGCTTCACCAACGACCTCCAAGCCATCCTCCGTGCTTAACACTGCAGCTAGCCCGATCCTCACCATTTCATGGTCATCGACTAACAGCACTTTAATTGGTACGTCTGATGCCATTATCCATTTCCTCCTTATTCGCGAACGATCGGCACACGGATATCAATCTTCGTTCCTTTACCAGGGGCCGTAATAATTTGCAAATTGCCCCCAATTTCATTAACCCGTTCCTCCATCGAAAGGAGGCCGTAGGAAACTCTCTTTTTCACGTTCAAATCAAAGCCAATCCCGTTATCACGGATGATGAGCTGAACGACACCATTTCTTTCAACTAAGCGAATATCCATTTTCGATGCTTTCGCATGTCGAAGTGTATTCGATAAACTCTCTTGCACGATCCGGAACAAATGATCTTCAATTCCACGCCCTAGAGAGATATATTCATCCATTTCACAATGAATCTCGATCGGTACCTTCGCCTCAAGCTCTGCAAGTAGCTCATTAACTCCTTGCGCGAGTCTTTTACCTTCCAAATGCACCGGCCGCAAATGTAATAATAACGCCCTCATTTCAGACTGAGCAACAGAAGACATCTCTTCTATGAGCGAAACCTTTCGCGCGGATTGTTGGATGTCTTTTTCGAGCGTGCGCCCAAGTGCCGTTGCCGTCATCGAAATGGCAAACAGCTGCTGACTGACTGCATCGTGCAGCTCTCTGGCGAGTCTTTGTCTTTCTTCTGTGACAGCTGAAAACCGTGCTTTCTCAGCAAGCTGCGCATTGTCGGCAGATAAACGCTGCAAAGAACTCACTTGTTCTTCCCACCGTTTGCTTATTCGGCTTAATTGCTCACCAAGTCGGCCGACCTCGTCTTCACCAATATGAGGAATTGCTCGCGTTCGGTTCCCTTTTTCCATGAGCAGCATCGATTCCTGAAGCAGATCAAGTCGCTTTTTCATACGCCACGCTTGCCAGTAGCCGAACATCGCACCGATGATTGTAGACACAACTAGCAGGCCGAGTAAATGAATAATGATCCAGGTCCAAGAGAGTGGAATAATCAAATAGTCATAATGATATAAATAATACAACAAAGCAGAGACGATGAGAAGGCATAATCCAATCGCCTCACCCATATGCCTCCATACCATACTCGTTAATTTCTTTTCATTGTTCATGGCCATCACAACACCCTGACGTGAATGTCGCCAATAATATACGACATGACAAAGGTTACTTTGTATTCACTATGATCATAATTTACACTTTTCCACTGGACTTTATTGAGTAGTCCCGCCTCATTTTCCGACTCTACCTTCGTTTGACCGATCAACACAGAAGCTTCTACCGCTACGCCAATATCTTCAGGAACGATAATGTCGATATCGCCGATCACGCCTTGCATCACGACTTTCGTTTCTTTGCTTTCGATCATCGCTAGTGATAAATCCATATAAACTTCACCGATTAGCGCCATAATACTAAGATCACGAAGCTCCCATTGCTCCTTGTTGTATTTCAAGCTTTCCAGTATATTATGCCTTTTCGCCGTTGTCTCACCAACTGATTTCGGTTGAACCTTGTAATAATAATATCCTAGACCAATCAACAGTGCAGCGACAATAAGGGCAAATTCATCGACTAGCATAACGATTCCTACCGCGAGGACGATGTACCCTGTCCTTTTTTCCTCTTGGCGGATCTGGTAGATTGAAAGCACAATGAGCAGCAGTCCGGTGACGGTGAAGAAACTTGAAGATAGTCCTGTTAGCAAAAACACACCTGCACCGATTAGCAAAATAGCATTGTTGCGATTGCGCTGTTCCAAACACCGTCACCCCTTTTACGACAAAAATATTTATAACGAGAGCCATAGAGGGGTTTTTCCCAGCTATGGCTCAATTTTATCACATTTTGATTCATTTTCATATTTGCTTTGATTACATCATGAATGATGCGGATTATGCTTCAGTCGATCCACCTACACGGTCTTTTAACGCTTGTAGCTGTTCTTCCAGTTTTCTCTCTAGCAAAGGATCTTTTACACTAGCGCCGCGCGCACGGGACGTGTACGGAACGCTCGCAATATCAGCTTCGATTTCCATTTGCATAATGCGCTCTTCCATCCGGTGGAACCCTTTGCTTGCATGGCCACCTTCAATCGTGCCTGCTGATGAAACCTCTGCCATTTGCTTTCTTGCATTCGCCATTTGTGCACGAGAGACAAGCTCATTTCGCTTATTTCGAAGGTTGTAAAACTCATCCTTCATGTCGTGCAATTGAGCTTGCAGCTCAGTCGCTTGCTGCTTGGCAGTTTCATACATACTCGTTAATTCCGTCTGCTTTTCTTCAAAGTAAAGTTTGCGCTCTAGTGCTTCAAGTGCCGCCTGCTCCGAGCCTTCACGAAGTGCATTTTCCGCTGCTGTTTCGTATGCATCCCTCGAACGCTTTGCTTCTTCTAAGCGATGAGCAAGACGCCGCTCGTTTGCTAGCTGTTTTGCCACGGTAACTTCAGCTTGCGCAATTTCCTCCTCCATATCGCGCAAATATTGATTTAACATTACGACCGGATTCTCCAATTTGTCCAACATCTCATGTACAGAAGCCTTTGTCATATCAGAAATTCTTTTGAATACACTCATCGTGTTATTCCCCTTTCTTCTCATCTTCATATTTTTGTAATTTTCGTTTTAGTTCTTCGATTTCTTTCCACAATGCCTTCTTTTCAAGATCTTCCATCATATGATCGATATTGTCCTCTTTAGGAGGCTGAGGTGCTTTTTGCTGCTCATGCCAATACCGGCTCGTGTGTGTTCCGTTTGTGTGAGATGCGTGTGATGCATGTGATGTGTGCGATGTGTGCGAACGGTTAGCATCGTATGTTGACTTGTAAGTCGTGTCAAAGCCCTCGTAGCCAGGTTCTTTTGGAACGACTAAGCTCGCTACTATATAGACAAAACCGACAGTTCCACCTGAGAATACAGTCGTTATTACGACGATCAAGCGAAGTAATGTGACATCAACATTGAAGCTTTCCGCGATTCCTCCGCATAGCCCAAACACTTTTTTATCTCGTTGGGATCGGTACAGTCGGTTCATTTACCATCTCCTCCTTCCATCTTTTTCTTTAACTTTTCGAACTCTGCATCAAGCGCTGAACGAACCGATTCTGATTTATAGCTTCGGTCTGCACGGAAACCTTTCATTTCGCTAAATACATTCGTTTCGATCTCCAGCTCTTGCACTAAATTTTCTAGCCTGTTAAACCAGGAAAATGTGTGATTACCGCCTTCTCCTTGACGTTCATTCATTTTTTGCTGCAATCGGATGGACTCCATCCGATCCGCATAAAACTGCTTTTGCTCACTCACTTCTTCAATATCTGCCTTTAAGCTAGCAATTCGTTCTTCAAGCTCTAATGTCGTTTCTTTGCTTTGCCTCGCGAGTGATTCATACCTTGAAGCTTTGTCGAGCTGCTTCAGCTTATCCTCTAGCGCAATTTTAGCGAGTTCTTCTTCTCCCGCTCGAACAGCAAGTTCTGCTTGCTTCTCGCGTTTTTCTGCCAATTCTACAGCATCCTTCAGCTGTCCCTTCACGTGGTACGCATGCTGCAGTTGCTCCCGGTATAGCTGCTCTAGCTCATTCAACTTTCTTTTTTGGTCGTATAAATATTGGTCAATGGAACGAACAGGGTCTTCTGACTTCTCAAGCATTTCGCCTAGGGTCGCTTTCGTCAAATCTTTCACTCGCCTGCCGATACTCATTGGCGCCACCTCCTTATTTCATTGAGATTGAATTTATTCATGCACTCGTTTTTTAAAAACGATCGAGCAGCCGTAAATGATAAGAACAACCGCTAGTACAGGGGCGAGCCAGCTCGCTAGTTTAACGATGAGTGAAATTCCACCGATGAGTAGCAGCATAAACCCGATAAAGTTTCTTCCGTTTTTAAGGCCAATGATGCCTAAGCCAATCAATAGGAGTGGTAATAAGAGTGAGAACAATCCGCCAATTCCCCAGCCGATGAATTTTAGTAAAAAGTATGCACCGACGATGATCAAGAGGATCGCGATTCCGTTATTACGATCTAATTTCATCTGCTTGTAAACTCCCTTCGTTTTGTTATCTTGACTTTAGTTTACGGCAATCGAAGCTTTCGTAAAATGGACCCGCGGCGGTTTTTGACCTAGACCTTGGTCGAGTCTCGCTTGTCCACCGGAAACACGAATCCAGTTAATTGAATTTTTCCCAAAACGGGTTATATACTATGAAAATGGGTCTTCCATCCTACTTTCGAGCGTATTTTCATAGATAAATCCTTTTTAACGATTGATTCGATGCTTTTTCATGGATCTAGGACTGACTTTCAGCATATAAAAATCCAAACATTTCATTAATGTGATTTCCATGGAAAGAGTTACAACTAAAAGCATGCTATTCTGCATGCTAAAATATGAATAGTCAAACTATTTAAAATATAAACGAATAGGGAGGAACTACATTTATGGTTAGGAAAAAATTGATTCCGTCCGTAATTGCTGCATCGATTATGTTTACATCAGCTGTAATCCCATTACCAGCAAAAGTTGAGGCTGCTCAAGTCGCTGAAATTACATATGGGGTTAACTTCCGTTCCGCACCGTCTGTAAGTAAAAACGTTATACGCATGCTCCCAAGAGGAGAAAACATTACGATTTTAAACAAAGTAAACGATCATTGGTATCAAGTACGCGACAAAAATGGCCGCACTGGTTATATTTCAACAAATAACAAGTATACGCAAATAACCGGACAAGCTAGTACAGAACTTACCGGTGAAATTACTTGGGGCGTTTCATTTCGGACAGGCCCTTCTACTTCAAACAAACGTACACGCTATTTACAAAAAGGTGAAACCGTTACCGTTCTTGAAGAAACAAATGCTTATTGGTACAAAGTCCGTGACCGCAATGGAGTCGTTGGCTACATAAGCTCAAACAGTAAATATATGTCGCTAAATGGTAGCCTTCCAAGCACTCCGGTAGATAGCGGTAGTAAAGATGTTTCAGCTACTGCGAAAAAGGTGATTGACGCAGGCATGAAATATTTGGGCACACCGTATGAGTTTGGCTCCAACCGTCATAGTACCGCAACGTTTGATTGCTCTGATTTTGTACGTCGTGCGTTCATTGATGGAGCCGGTATTAATTTGCCGATGGATTCAAGAAAGCAAGCGGATTACGTAAAACAAAAAGGAAAAACATCAACAAACTGGAAAAACCTAAAACCAGGCGATTTGATGTTTTTCATGGATTACAAAGGGACAAGCAAAAGTAATTACACTGGGATTAATAAAGCAAAACAGCGTATTTCTCACGTTTCGATCTATCTTGGGGACGGAAAAGTTCTTCACACTTACTCCAAGCAATCGGGTGGCGTAAAAGTGGATACGTTTGAAGGAAGACATTGGGAATACCGTTTTGTCTTTGGTGGAAGTGCCCTATAATCGGGACATTCGTCCAATCTCCTCATGACATTCGTGCATACGATGAAGTAATTCGGATGTGAAAGGGGGAGGGATGCCCTATGGGTGCTGCTCATGGCGGATTTACCTCAACAAGCATGATTCTCGTGCTTTTCATTCTGTTAGTGATCGTTAGCTGTGTCGGACTTTTATGTTTATAATTTCGATACAGACGAGAAAATCCGAGGGACATTGATCCCTCGGATTTTTTATGTGACAAATTGTAACGAAACTTTTAAACCTTATTTAGCTGAATTCGTTAGATTATTTATTCTAACGAATATTTATAATCTTATTACTCCTCAAAATGCTTCAAATTAGCGGTTTCGGGAAAAATAGCGTTTAATATATTCGTTAAAATTTCAAATTGACCTAAGAAGGCCAAATAGCGCTCAATATATTCGTTAGAATACATGAGCTGAAATTCACCGGACGCTTTGAACCTCCCTCTAATGAAAGTTCAAACGGAGGACGAAAAGGACCGAGTAGTTCGGTGGAGGCGCCGTCTTCGAGTAGCGCAGTGTATGCCTTTAATACACGAGCAACGCAGAAGCAAGCCGACGCCGAAATACGACGTGTCATTTTCGCCGGACGCTTTGAACCTCCCTCTAATGAAAGTTCAAAAAACGCTGGATAGACACAAGTAGATCAAGGCGCAAAGAGAAATTCCGGCGGAGCGTACGTTTTTATGTACGTGAGCAAGGAATTTAGCTTTGCAACGCCGAGATACGCCGTGAATATTCAGTGTTTTTTTGAACCTCCTCTACGATGAAGTGGCGTATGTGCTTTGTCCTTGATACCGTCCCCACCTCACGTGTACTGCCTATATGTAAAATGCCCGATCCTGATAAGCTAGATACGAATACGTTGCCAACACGAATGATCGGTTGGTCATTCTCACGAGTGATCGTCATTTTCTCATCCAAATGAGGGACTGGAATGTCGCGCGAAAAGCTTGGATACTGTGTTAAATCGCCTTCATTACCCCAATATACAGGCACTTGTCGTTGGACGGCGAATACGTTTGCCATCGGTCGAAGTGAGTCTGAATCTCCTAACTTCAGTACGGAAGATAGGCCCACATTATGTACTTTTACATTATCAACGACGGAAGTCCTTACGGTTCTACCCTCTTTATCTACCACTCGTATGACCCTGATCCGAAGAGAGTGGGGCAAGCGGCACGAGAGGACCGATCGTGACAGATTCAGGCGGTGTATCAAAGATTGAGCTATTGACGATCGAATCGGTATCGCCTATCAACACAACCGAAGAACCTGATGCTCCGGTCATTCTTAGCTCCCCAACTTGAACATGCTTATTTACAACGTGAAAATACATCAGACCTCACTCCTTTATGCGATAGTTTCAATATGCTGCTTGATCGCATGCTCAATGTCTCGCATCGTTCGCTCTACGACCTCATCCTCGGCCGCTTGAGTGTTTTGCGAAAGATTCATTTGATTTAAATAATATAAAATTCTTCCTTCGCACTGCATATGAATGTCGTGCACCATCTGGCTTACGTATTGCTCACCAAGCAGGCGGGAATGCTCATGCTGCAACAATTGAATATATTCTGGCAAGTCATGCTTGACGTATTGATCGACACGTTGCTTCGCTTTCGTAAATAGTTCAGTTTGCGCACGTGCAGAAAATTGCAGATCATAGGGCCCTCCGGTAAAGCCACTCTCTTGCATCATACCTTCAGCCTGAGCTTCACCCTGTCCCATACCATTTGTGACTGACTGTGCATGCTGACCGCCTGGTAAAACACCAATATGCAGCGTACCTTCAACGGTTTCAACCTTTAACTGGTCAAATTTGTACTCAATTTTCTCTACATAGGTTGTTTCCTTTCTACTTAGCTGTTGTACTTCTTGAATTAGTTGTTCCATCGTCTGCTCCATTTGCCTAAGTCTTTGCTCGATTGATTGGTGCCACCCCTGGACTGGATTCATCACATATTCCCCCATCCGTTATTGCATCCCAAGTACGTTATAAAGCCCCGTCAACCCGATGGTGGTGCAAGCGGGACGAGAAACTCACTCGGTGGAGTCATCTCTGGGGCTGGTCCTGTAAAGCCGCCGGTGTTCCATTGATTCGATAAATTTTTAATGATCCCAGCACTTCCGATCTGCAGCACAGAAGAATTGGAGAGTCCCCCTACATTTAACTGCTCAATTGAGATATTTTGATGGACGGTTAAGTGCATTGGACCACCCTTTCGTCACCGATTACCTACATTTTCGGGTGAAGCTATACTATCTTGTGTGGAATCTTTAACATCCGCATCATTCGTGGTCGTGTTGCTGATCGCATTGTACGTTTGCGGTATATCTCCCGTATTAAATGAGCCTGATCCCGCGAATGTTTTCGATGTACTTTGTGGTGATACTTGCAAGCAATCCCCAAATTGAACAACTCCAGAGCCACCGACACTGACGACTTTAACATTTCCTACGATACATGGCATATTCCGCAACATTCCTTTGTATTAAAATGTTACCTGCCGGGAGACTGTAGACTTACCCGTACAGGAAGCATCTTTTGATCATGAAAATGTACGCTGTGATCATACACTACTTTTATAGTGTAAATTCATCTCTATACTTCATATATTTCGGAGGATATGCAAATATGAATAATCCTTTTGATTGGGAATCATTTAGTCAAAAGCTACGCGAGCAGCTTCCTGATATGGACGTGAATACTTCCAAGCCTGAAAAGATGGATTTTAGTTGGATTCAGGAAACAGTAGAGAAAGCACTAGATCACTCATTAGGACTTTCTCCAAAACCGACGACGAAGCAAGCGAACCGCGAGTCCTCATCCGCCTACAAAACGGCATCGGATGATGCTGGCGACAAGCGATATCACTTAAAACCAAAGATGATGCAAACGATGTCTGAGGTGATTGTTAGGATCGATGTACCAGAGGGGCTCAATGCTAAACGAATCCGCATAGAAAGCAGTGCACATCGGATGCACATTCGTGTACTCCCTCAGCAACAGCCACAAACGATTGCCTTTCCAGTCAAAGTACAAGTTAATCACGCCAAAGCTGTTTGCCGACAAGACGTTATTGAAATTCGTTTACCAAAACATTCACAAAATGAGCCGTTTCGACCGATTCCGATTCGCTACGAACGTTAATCTGGTTCTCCTTCAGCATAGTAGCCTAATAACAGTCTGCCGCCATAAGGCTCTAACACACTGTCTACCCAATCGATGATTGGCTGCGTCTGCTGCATCGCTTCAAACACTTCAATTGCTTGAGTCAATTGGATATATCGGATCTCATCTGCTGCTTTAAACTCACGAAGCAGCCATCTACCTTCTCCGCACCATCGTTCCTCCGCACGTAAGGCAAATTCAATCGTTTGCCAAATGAGTCGTGAACTCAGCACCCAACTTTCCATCCATACGGTTGTCGCTTCCAAATCGAGCAATACGTCCGTAAGTTGGTAACGGGCATCATTTAATTCATCGAGGGTCCAAGCCGTCGGCCCTCTCGTATAAGACTTTACCGCTTCAGCCTTTAATGTATCAGCTGCTCCGTCCACGTTACAAAGGACAACGCCCGTTGCACATATTTTTTGCAGTGTCGGTATTCCCCTGTCAGCATTTAGAGCAAAAAAATCACTAATCACTTCTTCATAAAATACAAACGTATCAATCGTCCATCCTTTAAAATGAACGACTTCATGAAAAGAGACATCTGTCTCGGGGTCTATAATGACAAGATCAAGGTCGGATCTCTCATGAAATTGTCCATGCACCGCGCTTCCACCTAGTAGAGCTGCCGTTGCATGTGGATAGTGCTGTTGCAAATATTGCTTTGCCACCTCGATTCCCATTCGCGTGAATCCCTCCTCCTGATAACTGATAAATATGACGCGAAACTCGTCTCAATGCGAGGAGGGTAAAAAAAACGAAGCAATCTATGTTTTTAACATTTTTTCGATTTGTTCGCGAACGGATTCGGCGGTCAGTAGCTGCTGCCAATCGTCTTTAAGTAAATGCTCTTTTCCGAATTCTACGGCAACGAGGCAGGCGTCAGAGAGAGGATTTCCTGCTACACCAAAAGAGACAGCAAGCAAAATATTAAGATGACCGAGCATAAAGTCACGTGCTGCTGCCTGCGGTACGCCTTTGTTCACCGCTTCGCCCATCGCTTCACTGAGCAGTAAGGCGACGGTCGCTCCAATCGTCTCTGCCATTGCCGGTTCTAAAGTCGCCATTTGTTCCAAGGTGAGTCGGTGCGAGCGCATCACGGGAGCATATATGATGCGCCCCAAATATTCACCAACTGCATAATGCTCCTCCGTACCTTGTACGAGTGCGCAAACGATCGCTTGTTTCGCCGCCACGCCGCCGAAATAGTCCCGCTTTGCTTCCGGCGTCGTTTCATCGTTAAAAATGGGTGGATGGCACGGATGAGCGACAAATAATGCAACATCCCCCCTTTTTGGTATCTTCTCTAAATAAGCGGCGGCTGGGTCAAGCAGCATCAGGAGTGCATTCGTTTGCATATCCGCTACAATCTCACGAGCAACCGCTTCGATCGCCGCATCCGGAACGGCCAATATAACCGCATCTGCTTGCTGAACGGCTTCTTGCTGTGAGGTGACCGCTAAACCTTTACTGTGCAAGAGTTGTTGACCATTGTCACTTACCTCGACATATAAAACTTCGTGATCTGTCACGAGCAAATTGTCCGTAATCCGAGAGCCCATCTTTCCTCCCGCTCCGATCAGTGCAATTTTCACTTTTGCCTTCCCCCTTTATCGTTTTAAACAAACTTGCGTCGATATTCACCAATCGTCATCCCTGTCTTTTTCTTAAACACTTGACTAAAGTAACGATAATCGTCATACCCTACATGATCCGCAATCTCATAATTTTTTAAGTCGGAAGTGACAATCAACGCTTTCGCTCGCTCTATACGGTGATCTGTTAAATAATCAACAAAATTTTTGCCGGTTTCTTTTTTGAATAAGCGGCTTAAATAATCTGGGTGCATATGACGCTGCCTCGCAATCCCATGAAGCGTCCAAGACTTATCATACTCGTTCTTAATCATTTGCACGATTGAACTGACGATTTGTATACCTTCGCTTGCACTCGCATCAGCAAGAGGCTGTAAGCGATGACGGCTGCTTTCAGCCTCCTTTTGATTTAAAATGAAGCGTGCTTTTTCAAGCAAACTTCGTAGCTCCGTTTCCTTCACTGGCTTCAGCAAATAGTCAAACACCTGAAAGCGAATCGCTTCTCTCGTATATTCAAAATCGGAGTATCCACTAATGATGATGACGATCATATTTGGAAACTTGCTTGAAAAATAACGAATCAATTCCTTACCATCTAAGCCCGGCATCCGCATATCAAGCAGCGCAACATCAGGATTGACTGAATCGACTAAAGCACAAGCTGACTCTCCATCCGCCGCTTCTCCTGCAAGTGTAAAGCCGAGCTCCTCCCAAGGAATGAGCTGAATAATCCCTTTTCGTATCCAATGTTCATCATCAATTACAACAAGCTTATGCGTCATTTGATCGCCACACCACCTTCATGTGTTTTGACTTAACCTTTCAACGACCCTGCGGTCAGTCCGTCGATAATGTATCGCTGTAACAATAAATAAACGAGC
>Ga0115853_100056_pt1 | contig 26850 bp, 29 predicted proteins | sample InSIn5gowninarea_FD_83867 | JGI IMG/M metagenome (GOLD analysis project Ga0115853, IMG submission 83867)
AGGATAATAAAAAATAATTTTCAATTATATTCTAATAGTTTTAATATATTATTTTGATTAGGAATAGAAAAGTTATTTTTATTTTTAATTTCACAGAAATTTAATAGCTGTATTAATTATGTCTGGTTTATAATAAAGATGGCTGCTTTAAAAATATTAATCCACATCTGCCATGTCAAAAGTACCAGTATTTGTATTTCTTCTGCTTGGATGATACGAAACTATCAAAGTTTTGTCATTAGATAGAGGATAAACTTTATTATGACCAAATTTTAGACCTTTAAAATGACACGCATTGCAATATGCATTAAAAGCAATTTATCCAAGAGTGACAATAACCTTAGTGGTCTTTTCTAATATTTTTAATTCTGATAATAGCTATTGTGTAAACAGTTTGATATTTCAGATGAATTTGGTTTATTTTGTGGAGGAGCACAACTTGCTGCCGCAGTCAAATAGGCGTCTTTTAAAATCAATCCATCGTCCTTTGATATGCTTGTAGGTTTATTTGCAAATCCTGTTTCGAATAACGCTTTTACAAGCCAATCACCAGAGATATCTCCTGTAAATATTCTTCCTGTTCTATTTCCTCCATTTGCAGCAGGGGCTAACCCAATAACCAATAATCTAGATTTAGGATCACCAAAGGTTGGAACAGGCTTTGCCCAATAAACTTGATCCACATACCTTTTTGTTTTATTTGTCTTAAATTCCAGAGTATATTTTGTTAAACGTGGGCACAATTTACATCTAATAATTTTTTCATATAGTCTGTGCAACAACAAATCCTCTTGTTTATCTAATACATCAGTTGACAACCTTTTCTAAAATATGTTTATGAATTCTATATATTAATTTAGTCGTACATATAAATTTCTATTTAATGAAGCAAACAAGACAGTTTCCATACAAATACGTAATTTATGTAATTTCAAAAATAATAGATACACTACAATAAGGCGACGCACTAAAGGTCAATCGACGCATTATCCGTTATGCCATGTATAAAATACAGTGTATGTACATAACATCAGATCATCATACAATTCTGTGCTCAGAAGCCGATATAGCCATTAACTTATTAATGAAACATCTTGTAAGTGGACTTAGATGATAGTGTCCAACCTCTATATTTTTTGATAAATCATCAGTATTTTCATGACGGTCTAACAATCCATACATTGACATATGAGTCAAATGAATGTTTACTGTGTCTAAAGTATATCCTGTTTTTTTAATTATTTCTTCAAATGTTAATTCTCCTTTTCCTGAATTGATTATAACCTCTAAAATCCGTCGTCTACCAGGATGGTCTAAACCTTGTATTATGTTTATTACTTCAATTGGGAAATTGAATACTTTTTTCTCAAGATTCATTTTTCTTTCTTTATTTTTCAATCTTCTATAAGATAAAATTAATATTGCAGGATCATATAATTAAGAGACTTTTATATGGACTTTATCATCTTTTCCTGCTACCAACTTGTATGTAATATCGGCAATTCTTTTTCCAAATCCTCTTGCAACTTTGATATCCTTGTCATCAAAAGGTCTATCTGCATTTGGTCCTACTATTCTACTAGGACTATATGGACTTCCTGTCTCTGTTAGTTCAGGTATAGAATAGGGAACTCCAACTATTATCATACCATGATGCAACATAGGAAACATCATAGATATTGCAGTTGATTCTTGTCCTCCATGTACTGAAGAAGCACTAGTAAATACGCCACCTACTTTTCCAACTAAAGAACCTTTCAACCATAGACGACTAGTTCTATCCCATAATGTTTTCATTTGACTTGCCATATTTCCAAATCTAGTAGGTGAACCAAAAATAATTGCATCGTATTGTGGAAGCTCATTAACTAGGTCATCTATAGATACTGGAGGATATTTTTTATTTAAGTTTTCGGCTATTTCGGCCCATGATGAATTCTTTGATATTACATCCATTGGAACATCATCTGCAATACGTTTAATTGCTACATTTGTTCTTGGAATTTCTTTAAGACCTTCGGATATTTCTTCGGCCATACGTGCAGTGTTTCCATAACGTGTATAAAATACTATCAGGATGTTAACTGTTGTATTTGTTGTTGTTTCTATTGTCTTATTTGTATTCTCATAACTCATTGAATAAAAGAAAAAAACATGTAATATAATAATATCATAGCTTTAATGATGGAATATAGGGCTGAGTAAAAAAACAAATTATTAAAATAACAATAGATTATTTTTACCATTATTTGTATACTAGAGATTAAAATCTAAAAGACTTCTATTTTTGATTTTAGATATATAAAATATTTTTGATGGATAATTGTAAATAGTCCTTTATACTATTATTTAAACTACATCTAATGAGTATTAAGGATGTCACAGCCTGGTCGGTTGAGGAATTTATAGATCATTTACGTAGAGTTGGGAAATTTGCGTATCCTGATAAACACCTTTTTCATATTCTTATGGATGATGGAAAGCTCAGTAGAAAGCAACTGCAGGGATGGGTTGCCAATCGTTTCTATTATCAAATTTGTATTCCAATCAAAGACGCTGCTATTCTCTCCAATTGCCCAGAACGTGAAGTGCGACGCGTTTGGATTAAACGCATTATTGATCATGATGGTACAAGTGATGATGATGACGATGGAGGAATCAAGAAATGGTTAAGGCTTGGTGAGGCAGTTGGGTTAACAAATGAGGAGATGCTTCAATTTCCACATCTTCTCCCAGGAGTTCGATTTGCTGTAGATGCTTATGTGAGTTTTGCTCGAAACAAGCCATGGATAGAAGCGGTTGCTTCATCTCTTACTGAATTATTTGCACCATCTCTTATGGAAAAGCGAATCCTGTCTTTCGAGAGACATTACAGTTGGGTTAAAAAAGAAGGATTACATTATTTCCTTGACAGAACAACACAAGCCAGAATTGATAGCAACTTTGCGCTACAATTAGTCACAGAAAGGTGTCAGACTCTAGAGCAACAGAAACAGGCAGTTGATGCACTCAAATTCAAATGTGATTTGTTGTGGGCAATGCTTGATACAATTTATTTTGAATATTGTGGTATCAAAAATTAAAAAAAGGATGATTTTTATTTCTGACACAGAAGACCTATTCTTGTTCCAAAAGCAAGAGTAAAATTGGATCCTGTTCGCCAGAAACATCTACTGTTATTTTCTGAAAGTTTACTTATTCTTAATCAAACTGCGTATGAGGTAATTATAATGTGTGATGGTGAGCATAAAGTCATTACAATCTTGAATTCTCTAGGCTACAAATATAAAACTCATGTTGATGAAGATATAAGAGAGTTGTTAAGTAAACTAATCGAAAAACGAGTACTGTTATTATTGGAGTAGGATATGAATAATACTACTACTCCTCTTCTTTATCCCTATTCATTAGTCTGTGAGTTAACTTATCGTTGTCCTTTGCAATGCCCTAATTGTAGTAATCCTGTAGATTATGGACTATATATCAATGATGAATTGGTTGCCCACGAATGGGAGCGCATTCTAGAGGAAGCTACTGCATCAGGTGCACTACCCTTTCTATAAGACTCTTTTCTAAATGAAAATGCAATCTATGTTTCAAATGCAAAAAGTTGCATGCCTGTGATACCATGTACCGCCATCAATATATACAGTATGTTTTCCATATTTCTCGATGAGATCGAATAAAATTCTCTGCTACAAACATGTTTCTTTCCTCAGAAATGTAGATTTCCAGTATAGTTCTGTTAACAGGTTCAATACAAAACCATAACCAGAAATGTTGACTACCAATCTGAATAATAGTTTCATCTATTATAAATGCAGATATCCTTTTACGTTTGAAAATTGGATATGAACCAAATCTCTGAATTCAACTCCAGACAGACACATAACTTCTCTTCTCATCTCTAAAGATTACTAATGCCTTTGATGTATTGCATAAACTCAATTCAAGAAAGTACAAATACAAAGAATATATACAACTACAATAGTGGATGCCATTTATCTCAAATATTATAACCATAAAATGAGAATAGAGACATTCACAGCTACAGTTTTATCGTTAACTTAACAGAGCCTTTAATTAAAGGTAATTTTTAAAATATGAATGAAAGTTTATTTGTTCTTATTTGATGTACTATAAAAAATCAATAATATTAATTATAGTTTCTAAATAAAATTAATTAGAATCAGTAGAAGTATCATTACTTGTGGATTGAAACTCTTTAAACTTTGTTTTTAGTTCTTCTGAATATTGTCCTACCATTGCATGTTCTACTATCTTACCATTTTGTACGTCGAAAAGCTCAGCAGTTTCTCCATCTCCTGAACTGCTATTCCATTTGCTGAAAACAACAACAAATTTGCCATCTTTATCTGCAACTGGAGGTTCACTAGTTCTTACAAGATCTGGTATCCCTTGTTGAATTTCAATTAACATGTCTTCTAACTCTACCTCATCTATTGTAAAACTAGAAATAAAATCTTCAGATATGTATTCTTTTACTGCATTTTTAGGATCTTTTTCATCGTATGCTTTTGCTAGAAAACTTTCTACAATTTCTATGTTTTTTTCTTTATCTTCTTGAGCATTTGTATTAACTGCAAAATTTGTTAATGATATCAAAATTGTTAAAGTTACAAAAAATGCAGGCAATAGTATTTTATGTTTTAATTTTTGCTGTGTTTCGCTAGGATTTCTTTTTAACATCTTCTTATTTTGTAATTTATATTTTATAACTCTTTTTATCCGTTATATTTGTTAATATATTACTTAACCCATTTAAAATTATATCTAATTTTTTGTTACTAATATAATTTAAATAACAATTATACTTTGAACCAGTTATACAATGATGTTTTTGGTATTATTTGTTTACCATCTTCTCAAGTCTTATGGCAGTAACATATTCTCCAAACACTCTTTTCATAAAGAAAGGACAATTTCTACAATCCATCTTTGTCCATAGTCTACACTATCTTTCGTCTACATTATCTTTCCATTGTTGTAGATTGATTTTATGATTGTATGTTCTTGTTTCTCAAATAATGGTTAGTCTTTCTACATCGAGAATTCTTTCTTACCTTAATTGCTAGTTGAATTCCTTTAAATAATAGAAATTGAAAATTCTTGTTATTATCATAAGCACCATCTATTGATGGCAGTATCTATTATCTTATTTTGATGAATGTTACATCATCTATCAATTTAGATAATACTTTAGAATGATATACTTGTTTACTCGTTACATCTAATGATATTATTCTCTTCTTTTTGATATCAACTGCTACATGTATTTTTAAATAATCTCTTTTCACATTTTTTTAATTAATTTCTAATTTTATCTTAATTGGTATTTTATTCCTTTATAATTGACTCTTATTTTTACATCGCTATCTGTATTACTCTCTAGAGATAAGTCTGTAATTTAGTATTAATGATTCTAAATGTATTATAATATTATAATGGAAAATTATGTAGCATAGGTTTACCAGTACCATCCAGAAAAGATGACATTTATACAAATCAGCTTTATAATAAATATAATATGAAGTTAAGTATTATGAAAAATATGACTAGTAACTTGTCCTAGTTGTTGATAATAATAATAAGAGCAAATACAAAAAGTTATCTTCATAGCCTGAACTGATTGAAACTTCTTTATCAAAATTATGGCAAATGTCTGTGAACGTTTAGATTAGGTAAAGTTAGATATAGTATATCATTAATATTAAAATTCTCAATATATGCTATGAATATGTTACTTAAGATTAATAATTGTCATAGTCTAAACGATAGAAATGAACATAATCGAAGAAGTCCTGCAATTGTACCAAATAATATATTTTTGCCTAAAGTAAGATCAAACTGTGATGTATTCATATATTTTATTTACTCTCAATGAATAAAAAATAATATTTTGTATTAGATAAGCATACATTAATATTTTTCATTTTTATAGACACCTAATTTATTATATACTATAATAAAGAAATAGATAAATTTCATATTTTTAAGTATTATTCTAATTTCTTTGCTGAAAGCGAATTGTTAGCAGGAGCATTAATGACTTTACCGTTATAATAAAATCTAGATCCATGACAAGGACAGTCAAAGGATTTCTCTAGTGGATTCCATTTCACAGTGCAACCCATATGAGTGCATTTAGCAGAAAATGTATGAAGATTGCCATTTATATCTTTATAAACTGCAATAGGATCGTTTGGATTTTCTTGTATTATCATACCTTGTTCAACTGATAGTTCATCTTTTATTGAGGAAAGAATTGGAGTTTTATTTGTTTGGACAGGAGAAGAAGAATTGCCATTTTCTTCTTTTCTATTTTTATCATCTTTATTATTGTGACTATCATCTTCATCTTTTTTTTCTTTATTTTCTATTGTTCTAGCTGGATCATACACTTTTGACCATTCATTTTTTCTTCCCATTATTAGATCTGATAATAATATTCCAGCTATTGTGCCATGAGTTATTCCATTTCCAGAATCGCCGGTGGCAATGTATATATTATTATTGCTATTTTTATTCTCTTTGTCAGAAGAAGATGGATTCGGTCCAATAAATGCCAAAGAATCTAATGGTTCCATAACTTGCCCAGACCATCTATAAATAACTTTTTCTATTGGAAAGCGTGTTTTAGTCCATTCTATAAGTCGGTCGTGTCTTTCTTCCATATCGTTTTGTGTATTTCCTGTTTTATGATCTTCTCCTCCTACAATTAGAATATCATATTGATTATTATTTTTGTCATTATCACTTTCTTTTGTTTTGTCATCATACTCTAACTTTTGAATTCTAACATAATGATATGAATTTGCCTTATCTTTTGATTTCTTGTTTCCAGTATCCCAATACAAAGCAGTTGGAATAGACCCTTTCTTTATGAGTGCACCAATAACGTATGTACGATACGGTATTTGTTTTTCATAGATTTTACTTGTTTTATCAATTACTGGAGCATTAGTAGCAATGATAATTTTTTTTGCTGTTATTTTATAGCCGTCAGATGTTTCTATTACATTATCGGCGATCTCTTGGGCATGTGTTTCAGTAAAAATTTTACCATTTCTATCTACTATTTCTTTAGATAATCCTTTGAGATATTTTAGTGGATGAAATTGACCCTGGTTCGAAAATTTAAGGCAAAGACCGGTAGTAAAGGAATCTATAGGTGCACTATCAACAAATTGTGTATGAAGACCTGCTCTATGTGTTGCTTCAAGCTCATTCTTTAGAGAATCCATATTATCAGAGGGATCTAAAAATAAATAACCATCAACTCTTTCAAAATTACAATTAATCTTCTCCTCAATAACAACAGATTCAATAAAGTCCAATGCTTTGGTATGGCTTTCAGCTGCAATACGTGCTTTTTCTATTCCAAAAGTCTCTTCTAAATTATAATATCTATCATCAAGAGCAGCAGTAATGTGTGCAGTAGTATGACTAGTCTCACCACTACCAATATATCCATCTTCGACTATTGCAATGTTTTTACCTTCTTTGGAAAGAATGTATCCTGCAGTTAATCCAGATATACCTCCACCTACTATAACTATATCAACAGAAATATCTTCATTTAACTTGTCAAATTTTATTGGTTCAGTAATATTAGAGAACCAAGACGATAGATTTGTAGCAGATGATTCCTTAAAGGTTAAATCATAATCTTTCTTTTTTTGTTCTGTTAATTTATCATTATATAATTTATTATTTTTATTCAATATAGAAATATATATGTTATTATTGTCTATTAAAGACTTTTCTATCATTTAATATAAATTGTTGAATATTACTTATCATCAATATAGGATGATAATGATAAATTCGTATCTCTGTTGATAAAGGAGCTATTTTCAGCCAGCCCCGTGTTTGGCCTTTCTCCTTTATCGCGATAGTGATGGTCGGTGAACGGAGCAAAAAACCGGCTCACCATTCTACAGAGATCTAATAATATATGCAACTACAGTCTTAAAAAGGGTTTTCAATTAAATAAAATAAGTATTATATTTTAAGACAAATATTTATAACTCTTTAATTGCTAGTTCAATATCATGAATTTTTAAGGATAAATTCTCAATATTTACATTGAGATAATCAGTTTGAGATGATGATATGTGGAATAGAGAACAATTGATGGATTCAAACAAATCGAATAATTACTATTATTGTAATCCATAATCGATTTTTGTTTATTTGATCAGCTTTTATATACATAATTATCGTGAACTAAGTAGTGATGGAAATAAAATTGTAATAATTAAAGAAAATGAACCAGAGATTGAATAAATAAAATAACTTATTTGTAATTATACTGACTAACATAATTTCGTTATTCTATTGTTCTGGTAAGATAATGAACAATATTTAGATTAAACTTTCTGGTTCTATAGTAACTAGAAATTGCTTCTTTTAGAGAATCAAATGTATTGTAATAACAAGAAAGTATATTATATTTTCCTTGTCTCCAGCATTCTTCTACTGCATTGAATTCAGGAGAACCAACAGGAAAATATTCTATTCTGATAGTATCTTCATTCTCCACAAGAAACTTTCTTGTAATTTTAGAACAATGAGGTCTTGCTCTATCAACTAATACTATACACTTGCCAAATTTTTTCTGTATCTGTTTTAGATAATCAACAAATGTATTGCTGTTAAATTTATCATATTGTTTGAATAACTGTTTACCATCTTTAGATAGACAACCAAATACAATTGTTCTTTTACGAGAACCTGTTACTTTTACTATTGGTCTTTTATCTACAGAAATCCATTTCTTTCTTCTTATTACATAATCATAAACAAATATTGATTCATCTTGTACTAGTATATTCCAATCATTTCTATTTTTAAGAATATGTTTTACTCTTTTTTGAATTTCTTCTTTTCTTTAGCAGAAGCAGAGTTTACAAACTTTTTCTGTGGTACCTTAGATTTGAATCCCCACTTATGTAATAGACGATAGATATGTACCTCATGATATCTTACTCCAGTTTTCTTGTAAATAAGATCCATTACCTGTCTGAAATCCCACCCCGTACTGCTATTTGCTAATTCCTGTCTTATTTTTACCATTACTTCTTTAGATATATCTGGGGGTCTACCTGTTTTTTTCTTGTCTTTTAATCCTTCTAATCCATCTCTATCAAATCTATGTAACCATTTGTAAGCCCATGTTCGTGTTTTACCTAGTTCTGTTTCTGCTGTATTTGCTGCTTTTTGTTTATCATATCTAACACGTTTAACAAGTATTATTCTTTCTTTTATGTTAGCATTGGTTTCTTTTCTGTAAACAGAATCTAGTTGTCTACGTGAAATCAATTGGCATTGATTATCTATGACTTAGCTAAATACGTTATGAAAAATAAGCAATTACAACGTAACGAAATTTAGTTAGTCAGTATAGTAATATAATAAATTGTAATTATTAAAAGAATTACTTATTTTATATTTTTATTTCTCAAGGTCTTCATATTTTTGGGTTTTTCATTTATTTTTGCTTAATTAGAATAACAATGGACTATTATTCTAATTATTAATTGTTTAGATTTAAATCATTTTGTATCTATTATTTTATACCTAAAATTAAAATTATTGAGTCATTTTGTCTATCATTTACTTAATCAGATGCTAATGTTTTATTAATAGATATAATGATACATTTAATCTCACATCGTATCATTAATTGCACTAAAATCTGTACTACTTCTAGTAGTACCTTTATCTTCATCTATTTGTGTATCATTAACTGAATCTTCTGCTGGATTAATTGCACCTTCTTGTGCAACTATATTTTCAAATATTGAGAATGTTGCTCCTGTTGTTGTTGCAATTAAAGCAAATGTAAGAATAGAAAATATCGTAATTACTATTGCTAAATACATTTTTGATTTCATATTAATTTTATATTTATTATAATATATAAAAATTAAAACAATTCGTTAATATTATTTCTTGAAACGACTATAGAGTTCGAACATTTTAACTTTTAATTATACTTTTAATTTATCTTAAATATATAGATCAAAATGATTATTTAACATGATATTATACATTGTCATTTGTTTAAACCAATTAAAACCAGATTATGAAACCCTAAATCGTCTTTATCTTATATGAAATGTATGAGTGTAATGGTAAAGAATATAATAGAAATAAGGATATTCAAACATGTGATGGATATACATCTTCATCAATCTATCTTCCTTTTGCCGAGAGATTTTAGGAAAATAATAATACATTAATTTATATGGTTACTGAGGACACTGTTGCACCAATTAGTGCACCAAAAATTGCACCTTCTACGCCACATTCATTGGAGCCTATTACTGCCCCAACTAAGGCACCCGAAACATTGATACCAAAAGCATACTCTATTGAATTATTCTCTTTCATTTGAGAGGTCATTGGTCTTTGGTATTTATTTTTAGCAGAATCGGCAGATATACAACTCAATATCCGAACCATTTTACCCGATTGGGTGTCATCCATTATTTGTTTATAGAGATTGATAACCTCTTCTGCCTTTTCATTAAATTCTCTAGTACTTGTTATTATATCGATGATTTTGCTGATTTGATTCTCTTCTTCTAAGGATATGATATTTCTATCTTTAAGTTTTTGTAAATTAGTTTTCAGGTACTTATTAAAATCACTATGCTCATGAGAACTAAGCATCTGTTTTGTAAGTTCTCCATAAATTCCTCCAGGACTTTCTATTATCTTATTTGTAAAATCTTTTATATCATTATTTTTGGACACTACTTTAATAATGCTAAATATATTATATAAAAGATCAAGTTTTGAAAACAATTAGACATATATTTAATTTGCTTATAACCTTAATAATTATTAGATTTTATATATTAATATCATTTTCTATCATTTTCTCATAGTTAGATAGACTTCTCAACTCTTCAATTATAAAAAATTTAATCTATTTAAAAATTTTTGTTGAGTTTTTCTTGTAATCTTTTAATGTCTTCTTCAGTCATTAGATTAGGATATTTACCTTCTGATTCCTGCATAATAACACATCAAAATATAAATATCGGTAGGAACTAAGGGATTCATTTTTTTCATCCAACTGCTACACTGAAGTAATCCATAAGATGTTTGTTGTTGGTCTTGCTCCTGTGGTCCTTGTGCATAGATTCCGTTAATAAAAAATAAAACCAACTTTTTATAGTAAATATGGATAGAAAATGTTTCATAGTAGTATATCTCTCTTAAGATAAGAAGTAGTATAATAAAGGACTTATTTTGCAGATATATTTTGCAAACGCGGTAAAGTAATTGATGAAAAGATAATTATTATTGAATCCGTAACTTTTTTGATTGCTTCAACTAAATGAGAATATAACTAATCCTTATCTTCCTTTGTTATTTGTTGATCTATTAATAAAAGTCTCCAGTTATAATTACCATTTTAGATTTAAATTTTACAATATCTTTTTTGAAGCTCCATTATTTTGTAGTTCTGTATGTATTCTTTTACTCCAACGTTCCAATTTGACCTTTCGATTATAGATCATTTCGTATTTAGAATCAATTGCTTGATGTTGTATGCCAAGAATAAGGTTTTCAGTTATTATTGTACGACAACTAACCTAGAATTCAATGGAGGAGGTGGGATTTGCATCCTCGGTTCGAATCCTCTTTTTTGTAGGATTCATACTTAATGCATAACATATACTAAGAAATAATCTTTACTTTTGATATTGATCTAAATCTTTCTTGTATTTATGAAGCGTAAACACTAAATGTAATTCCCCTTCCTCTTCTGTCAAGATATTATTAAAAATCTGTTCATAGATCAAAAACTATAGAGAATCAAAGGCGAATTTTTAATTACTAGCTACAAAAATTTATTATGATACTTTAAAATTTAATGATTTATCATTTCATTTTAATATATTAGATAATTAATTTCTTGCTTGAAAAATAGTTTTTTCAGTTAATAATCAGCATTGTTCTTTTTTTCGTTGAAGCATTGAGAAAGAGTTATAGAGAATCAAATATTATAAAGAGCAGCACATGCAGCAATGCAGCGGTGTTTATAACATATGATAAATTTTTTTGAGTTCTATTTTAATTTTGTATAAGAATAATGATGAGAATTTGATAAAAAACTAGTTTATCAGATCAACCACACTTCTTAATCAAAAGAATTCTAGAAATAGAAAGGAAACAATCAAAATAATACTGAAAATATATCTATGAAAAGGGTTCTGTGGGATTTGAAACCTTCTATAAAATGGGACCAGCTATTGTATAATTTCGATACTGTAATAATAATTCATAATTGGACAAAATTTTTATAGAAAGTATTTGAAAGCTCATTATTGAAAATTGCAACTGCTGCTGCGATTTTTTTCTTTTTTTCTTTTGTATTATTAGGTCTTACTTTTTTATATTCTGATGTATATGGAGTTTCTCCACAATTAAAAACTGAATTCCTAAGTAAGGAAATACAAAGTTACAAATATTATGGTCCAGATGACGGTTTCAATAAAACTCTAAACTATTTAATACAAAGTAGTGATTTAGACAGAGTATATGTAACAAGTAATGGTACTCATCTTGAAATAAAATTTTTATTTAATGATTTTGCAAATAAACTTAAAGACGCAATATTAAATAGTACCACTATTCCACAAAACCTTTTTATTAATATATTTGTAGATTCTGATCATGACGAAATAACTGGATTCTTAGGTTATAATTATAGGTATTTGTTAACCCATAACAATGCAAATTTTTACAATAATAACAACAAGTTAAATTCTTCCCCCTCTACAAACCTTTCTCGAAATATACAAAATGATTCAAATCTTACTAAGATTTTGGAAGGTGAGGAACTAGAAGAAATAATAACAAGAACAATAAATTCTAAAGATTTAATTGAAAAACTTGACTGGAATATACGAGGATATGAGCTGTTAGACTATGACTTTCAACCGTTATTCTTTTCCTCTAATCTTACTAAAAAATATTTATCTATTATCCCAGATGGTTTTAAGCTTACTTTGGACCTTGCCCAAATAGGTTATCCTACAAATTATGCAGTATTAGTTGAAGTTGGAAGAAAATCAGCAGATTACAAGTTTTCCCATGTTTTTGGAAAAATTCATGTTCCACATCCAGATCTGAATCTAGAAGTTAAATCAATAAATATTAACAATGGCAAAAACTCACTCGCTCTCGAATTCAATAATACTGGTTTATATAAGTTAAATGTGAAAGCTGAACTACTAAAAAAAGATCTTTCTGATGATGGTTTATCAATTAATTTTAGTCAGGGAAATCAATTTACTCTATTAGGTGGACAAGGTGTTCTTCCTATGGATATTAATGCTAGGTCTAATCAGGACCAAAAAAATCTTGTTGTTCCCCTCAACCTATCTTATACTGTTATAGGTGAAAATGATTTTATCGAATCTGGTTTTAATAATTCACTAACAAACGAAAACATATACAATAAAATAGTTTATTTAAATCTTAACCTTGTTAATGAAAGAAATCGTTTAATTAATTTTGATGAAATTCCTCCCCAATATGTGGCAGTATTTCTTGGGGCCGTATTCAGCTTTTTCATTCCCTCTATTACTAGGTCAACTAAGGAATATTTTCAAAAAAGGACTGCCAATAAATACCTAAATAATATTCTTAAAGAACAAAGTTTATCAAATAATCCTGATATTTCTATTAAAAAAGTAGTGAGTACTTTAAGGATCTTAAAACATGAGTTTATTAGAGGAAAAATATCCAAGGATCAATATGAGATATTAAAAGAAAACATAGCTGATACTCTGAAAGATCTAGTATCTAAAAAAACTGATAAGACTACTACTACCACCACTGATGATAAAAAGTAACAAAAAAGATAGGTACTAATACAAATATATAATGAATTTTAATATTTCCAGTTTTATATAATATTTTTAATCATTCTAGATATTTAAATGGTAAAATCTTTATTGTTGCATTAATAAAATACAATTATAAATAAATTCACTTTATGTTCAGAAAATTTTGAAATAAAAAATGAAAGATTTTGATGTTTTAGAATTATCTACTATTGAGTAGGAGCTACTTGTTCTTCAACTAGGTTCTTAGCGTGATATTTGAATAATTTTTGTAATACTTCTGCGCCAAGATATCCTTTAACAGTCTCTTTCAAGTCTAAATTGGATATGCCTTCAACTACAGCAGCAAATTTAGGATGTTTTGTCTTGAATTCTGTTACTTTTGTTTGAATTTGTTCGTCTGTCATCATTTCATCTATTGGTGAACTACCACTACCACCGCTGCCAGTTGCGTTGGCTACTCTTTCTTCAACTAGGTTTTTAGCATGGAATTTTAACATTTTTTGTACTGCACCAGCAGCAAGATATCCTTTAACAGTCTCTTTTAAATCAAGGTTTGGTATTTCTTCAACTATAGCAGCATACTTTGGATGTTTTGCCTTGAATTCTGTTATTTTTGCTTGGATTTCTTCTTTTGTCATTGTGTAATCTACCTCTGCCTCTTCTTGTTGTGCAATTACATTTCTAGGAATGGACACAAGTAGTGCAGAACTTAATAAAAGAATCCCTAAAGTTAGGGCAATTGTTATGTTTTTCATGTTAAAAACAGTATATAATCATACTATAAAAAGTTAGTGTCTATTTTTCCTGTAGAAAATAGAGATAAATGTTAATATAACTAAAAAAATTATTTAAAATTAGTTAAATTACCAAAAAATTTCAATATATATATAAAAAATAATATTTACTATATTTTTTATTACTAAATGTTGGTTTATTTACTTATTAAACTATTAATTTAATTCTATAGATATATTTTTAAATATGCTTTGACAATGAAACTTATTCTGAATGAAAACAACATCTGAAACAGGAGTTTCAAAAGGCATTAGAATTTTGCAGATAATAGTTGGAATCATTGCCATAGCTCTATCCATTGCAGTAATAATAAATCCTGGATTTGGCATTGAAATTCTTGTATTTCTTCTTTCAATTTCATTATTTGTGATAGGAATAGAAAGAGTATCTATTGCTTTTTTACCCTATATTAGAAAATCATCCACTAGAATTAGTAATATTGTATTAGGTGGTTTGGCAATTGCATTAGCAATAATAGTTATAGCTTTTCCTATATTTGCAATAGGATTTTTGGTTACTTTACTAGCCATTGGACTTTTATTTATAGGAGCTGCAAGAATAATTCATGGAGTTTTGGATAAGCAAACATCGAAATGGTCAAGAATATTTCTTGTTGCAGTGGGAATACTGTCTATAGGCATATCAATTATGGTCTTTGCAAATCCATTATTTGGAATATTTCTTCTAACATTTCTGTTAGCAGTTAATCTTTTGATAATAGGAATAGAAAGTATTGTACATGGATCATCAGGTAGGAGAAATCTAGCAGCTTCTGCATCATCTACATCTACTACTGCTTCCAATTCACATAATCAATAAGCAATAGAATTTTTCTATTGTTATTGTTATTTTCTAAAATTTTTTTTACGATTTAACTTCTATAACTTATTTCCTTCTAAAAAAGATAAGATAAAAAAATTTTAATTACTAGTATATATTAGAATAAATATTTTAAAAGATAGTGATTTATTGAATTTATCAATAGATAGCTAACAAAAATAATTGAGAATAATGAAAAACCATAAAGAATTATTTTTGACATTACAGTTTTGTTGATAATACGAGAAAATTTTTCTATTATGCTCATATTTTATTATAATAGTAATAAGACAAATATTTATGTATTGGGAAGAGCAACATTTAAAGTCATTGATAGAATAAACAAACAAAAAGTGGTAATGGATAATATTATATTATAGAACAAAAATCTGTCGAAATTTTTCGATTCCTTTTCAATTGTTGCTTTGTTTCATAACTCATAATCATTCATCTATCTCCAATACTAATCTAATTCCTATTTCCTTAAATTAATAGAACCTAAATTTTGCTTAACTTAACATAGCCAACTACATTATTAACAAAACAAAATAGTAACAAAAACAATTTAAATCTCTATAAACTTATCAAGATATTATAAAGAATTATAGTAACAATATTAAATTTAGTATAATGATTTTATTGTTATTATTATTATATACAACAGTTCCTATACTTCAAAAAGTAATTTTTGCTCAAGAGGTTATAGGTAATGAAATAATATCTAATAATGAGAATAATGAAAATCCTAATAATGTAAATGGATCTTTACCAAAACCTCAAATTCATGTATCTATAGAAGGAACAGAAAAACCTGACAAATTTAGAGGAGGTGATGGCAATGATGTTATTTCAGGAGAAGATGGAGACGATACTCTTCAAGGAAATGAAGGAGATGATCAAATTGATGGTGGCGATGGAGATGATGTAATGGATGGAGGTATTGGAGATGATGAGCTTCGGGGAGAAGATGATAATGACGATATTGTTGGAGGAGCCGACAGTGACGATATTGATGGTGGTGATGGAGATGATGTAATAGATGGAGGTATTGGAGGTGATGATCTTAAGGGAGGTAAAGGAGCTGATCGATTTATCTGTGATAGAGAAGATAAAATTATTGATTTCAACTCACTAGAAAATGACAAAATTATTGGAAATTGTGATTATGAAGACGAAGGATTTGATTATCCCAGTCTGTTTCCATAATATTTTACTATTTTCATAAATTAATGTAGCTTTTTTAGGTTCTGTTCTATTAATGGAGATAACCTAAAAATTCATTAAAATAACTCTGTAATCATATTATCAAAAATTTTTATTTATTAAATTATTATCATTCTTTGCTACTACTATGGGTATTTTATCACACTTATTTTGGTGTTATTGTAGCCTCTAGCACCAAAAATGTTCAACAAATCTTTTATCCTACCTGATTTTACTATTATTTGCCAAGTAATTTGGCATAGTCAAATTGATGAGTGTTGGAACATGTCGCCATTTCTTTAACACCTATTGAAGAACTAAAATTTACATATTTTTCTATTATAACAATGATTCAAATAACTTTACTAAAAGATAAGATGAATAATCCTCTAGTATATCATTTTATTAAATTGCTATGAATGCAATTCAACACTATCCACAATAGAAATAAGCTCTTATTGTTTTATATAATTTATCTGGTTTTGTAATTTTTTTATTTATTTTAGAGTAATATTTAAGAAGATGATATTCTATAAACAGCCTCAGGTTTTTCGGTTTTTTTGACTTCTTTTCTCCTGAAACAATATTAACACAGTCATCAACACTTGTTTTAAGTCTGTAATAATACTAAAAACTTCTGCAAATAATATATCTCCATATTCTATACTATCTGTTGTTATTTTATCTTCTCAAACATCTTTTAAAACTAGCCCATTTCTGTTTTTACTTTAAATTTTAAATTCTATTAATTATATCAAAAAAATGATTAATTAATTAATTTATGTCGAAATTAATAGATCTACCATGGTACTCTAACAGATAAATCAAGATCCTCATAGTAATAGTGTTCATCATATTCAGAATAGTCAAAATAGCCATGGTAACCATCAGTATATGGATTATGGTGATCATAACGAGAATAGTCATCCCTATAATAACTTCTAGGACTGTCATAACGTTGAGCTGTTGAACTTTGTATAATAGTTAATATGATTAGTAAAGATATTGATAGAATACCTAGAACTAGTATGCTATTGTTCTTTTTCATTTCTCTTAATATAATATTTATGAAGTCTTTTAAAAGATTAGCGTTTATTTTAATATTATAATCATAATAAACAAATACAATACTTGTGAACAATCCATAGATCTAACAATAAACGGAGAAAATGGACACTTTACTATTATCTCATTACTCTTTGTACAAACTGTTTTAATATGAAATTCTATTATAGAAAGAAAAGTCCAACAAGTATAATTATCTTCTTTATTTTATAAAAAAAATATTATATTAGGCACTATTTGGTAAAAGATGTAGACAATTTTTTAAGTATGCATTGACAAACCTATTCATTCATTAAATGAAAACAACATCTGAAACAGGAGTTTCAAAAGACATCAGAACTTTGCAGAGAATAATTGGAATCATTGCTATAGATCTATCAATTACAATAATTCAATATTATAAACTATTATTATCAACTAAAAGAATTCATTATTCGAAATTTTTGTATATTAGTACAATTATTGTAGCTTTATCAATTTTTTTTATATTTGCTTCTACTACTACTATTATTTTTATTTCAGCACATGCTCAAAATGATACTGATTCAAAAGAAAAAGAAATAGATACATTATCTGATACAGCCAATACTTTATTTAACCAAAAAAAATATGATGAAGCAATCAAGTACTATGACAAAATTTTAGAAATAAATGTATCAGATATTGATGCACTCAATCGCAAAGGCCTTGTTTTATGGGAGTTGCAAAACTATAATGAATCGATAAAGTATTTTGATCAAATTCTTTCCATAAATTCATCTAATGTAAAGGCTTTAAATAATAAAGGACTTGTTTTATTGGGATTACAAAAAAATGAGGAAGCAATTCAGTATTTTGATCAATTACTTAATATGAATTCATCGGATGTTTATGCTCTAATTAACAAAGGAGGTGCTTTATTGGCATTGGAGAAAAATGAGGAAGCACTACAATATTTTGATCAAGTTCTAGCTATGAATGCATCAGATGTTTATGCAATAAATAATAAAGCAGAAGCTTTAACTGAAATGGGAAAAAATGAAGAAGCTCTTTCAGTTATAGAAAAAGCAGCTAAAGATAATCCTAAGGATGAATATTTACAAAGTACTCTTGCTTTAATACTTGCTAACATGGGAAAAGACGATGAAGCTAGAGTATACTATGAGAAAGCCTTGAAAATAAATTCTAATTTAACTGAAATATTATATGAAAAAGAATTAGATGTTTTTAAAAGGGTTATGGGTAATAAAACAACAATACAATAATAACAACGGCAACAATAACAGTAAATTTTATTATTTTTTCTGTTTTTTATATATTATTAATAATCAATTATAAAATCGTTTTTATTGTCTACATACTTAGGATAAATATAAACTATTATTTTTATTTTTATTTTTATTCTCCACCATCTTCACCATTTTCACCATCTCTTGGTTTTACTTTGTGTGCAGCTTCAGCATCTTCTATCCCTATCATTCCAGTATCAGCCATGGAAAATAGACCAATTATTGCAACTGTAATTGCCGTGTTGATACCAAATGCTACTAATGATGGATGTGGGACCTTTAAATTACTTTGAATATGATCCTTAATAGTTTCGAGTATCTTTTGTATCAATTTAGTTAAAAGTAAAAATGTATTTCAACTATATAGATATAGCTATTTATTTGCTATCTGTTATAAAACAGTTTACACTGTTTTTTATTTTATAATAATAAAGTTATTCTCTCAAATAAACCAATTTAATAAGACTAATCAAGAACACATATTATTTTTTTAATTGAAATAAAGTGGATTAGGATATCCTTTAATATACTTAAAGAAAAAAAGGATTATTTTGATTTTTATGATTCTTTTTGTGAATCAAATTCTACAGTATCAATTATTTTTTTGAAATGTGATAAATAGTTTGAAAATGATCCTGGATCTGCATAATAAATAACCTGATAGAATGAATCATCATTCTCTGTAAATATTGTAAAAGTATGAATTGTTGTATTTGCCGGTGAGAATTCATATTCTAATTGGATTGCTGGTATATCTTTTGGAGAAAAAATAGCATTGTATTCATTTATAAAAGAAAAATTGTCAAAATGAGAAATCATATTTTTATAAAAATGACTTTCATAATCTTCTAAAGTATTACATTTACAATATTCTTTAATTGTTTGGCTTTCAAAGCTATCTTGTATAATCCATAGTTGTGGCATATCTGTTTGATTTATTCCTAAATAAAGAAAACACAAGTCTATGTTGTAACATGTTGATTTGTCAGATTTGGTCTGTATTGTCCAAGGATAAGAATATTCAAGTTTGATTCCAAGACCTTCATATTTAGATAAATTTTCATTTAATGTATTTTTTTCTTGATTTACTATTATTGCAGTTGATTGATTTAAAATATAATTATCTTTTGTAGCTTTAGAAAAAAATGATTCTTCTATTTCCTTTGATGAAGAAATTCCTTTCGTTTCAGCTTCAGATGTTTCAATAAATAAAAAAAATGTTAAAGTAGTGACTACTGTTATTAAAGCACTTGCTAAAAAAATAGGTAATGTTGTACCTATTAATTTATTCAATATTCTATATACTAGTAAGTATAATATAACTAATAGATAATGATTTTTAGGAATATTCTAAGAGAAATTTGTAATAGTTAATAATTCTTACTATAAACTGACAATTCAAGATTTTACACATTATGAAAATAATTTTTTAACTTTAAGACGATAATGAAAAAATGTGTTATTGCTATTATTGTTGTTCATAATGTTAAATTAACTTAGTTTTATTATTTTACTATTTTAAATTCATCCATAACCTTTTTTTTCTTTCCATTTTCAATAAAAGTACCTGTTAATGTCTTTTGATCACTTTCTAATGCAATATCTAGTATTCCAAACTTGCCATCTATTCCCTCAGCTGCAAAATCATCTAAAGAAGTTAGTATCATATCATGAGCTCCCCCTGTTCCAACAGTTACAAAAATTGGCCCTTTAGGATTTTTATATGTATTAGGATTATAATCTTGTACTATTGGTTCATCATCATCTTCCTCGTTAAAAGTAATTGGATATGTTCTTTCATATACATGGAGATGACCTTGTAAAGCCAAATTTACTTTGTATTTGTCAAAAAGAGGATGATAAATTTCTCTAAAATCAGAATCCACTTCAAGAGAACCAGATCCATATATATGTCTATGATAAAATACAATTATCCAATCAATAAATGGTTCTTTAGAGTATTTTTCAAGATCTCTGATAGCAAATTGATATTGTTCTGAATCTTCATCGTAATCAGTTTCTGTAGATAATGCCAAAAAGTGCATATTTTTATAGTTAAAAGAATAGTATTGTTCGTTTAAACCAAAAAAATCCATATAATCATCTTCATCTTCATGATTTCCCATTACTATTTTTGTTTTATCTGCTATCGGTTCTATTAATTCAAACCAGCAATCCGCATCTCCGCTATATGAGAAATCACCAAGAGCCAAAACTAGTTCTGGATCTTGCTCTAAAATATTTTCTACGGTATCTTCTGTTTCTCCAGTACAATCCCAATCTCCTACAGCTACAATATTAAAAATTGATTTATCTTTCTTATCAGAGCCATTAGTAACTTTCTCATTATCATTACCATCATTACCATCATCCTCTTCCTCTTGTTCCTCTTGTGAATAAGAATTTTGTAAATATATAGCACTAATGCCAATTCTATTGTGATTAATACCATTTTTATCAAAAAAAGTATTGAAGGTTATGGTAGAAAAAAATAGAACTATAACGAATAAACTTGCTAGAAGATAACTAGTAAAATTCAAACATATTGATGATGAGAAATTCTATATTTAATACTAATGATATTTTCAGTTAGAAAATACTTTGAAAGAATAATCCTAAACTTACGAATTTATTAATAATTCAGATAATATATAATACATGATATCTATCTTGTTACAAAATAATAACACATTCTTATCAACAAAAACGATATTATTCGTCGTAACAGTCTCAGTAGTTTTATTATTTTTTGGGTCTGCAATATCTAATCAAATATTTGCTAAGGAAGAAGTTGAAAATGGATCTTTCACTCAAAAATCTAATATTTATGAAGGTCTTGGTATCAAGATTAAATATTTTGATCCATGGACTATTCTAAAATCCTCGGATGATTTAACTTGTTATACTAAAGATTTTTGTATGCTCACTCTAGGAAAACTAAATGGTGAAGGGATAGGACAAATTTGGATTAAACAAGATAGAGAAGATAGTCCAAAAATTGTACGTGAGTGTCAATGTAATACTTTAGAAGATTATGTAAGATATATTTATACAAACACCATTTCTAAATTTGATAATTTTAACTTTATAAGTGATAATCAAACCGTTTTATCAATAGGAAATAGATCTACAATACAAGTAGAATATGAATTTTCATTTGATGATATAGAAATTCATGCTTTTACTGTATTTACAATAGATAATGATGACAATTCATTCTATCATTTTACTTATTTTGCCATTCCACAAACCTTTTCAAAATATCTGGATAATTTTAAACAAATAATCAATTCCTTAGAGTTTGTTTCTGCTGATAATGAAACTAATAAGAATCAACCATCATTTATGAGCAAAGTTGAAGGCACTAGTAATAATACTTCTACTTTGTTATTTATTGATGAAAATGAAAATCCTCAGGATTTGTTAAAGAATGATGATAAGAAACAACAGCAACAACAAAAACAACAGCTACAACAACAGCAACAAAAACAACAACAAGAACAGCAACAAAAGATACTAAAACAACAAGAAGTAATTAAACAACAACAACAACAGCAGCAGCAAAAACAACCGCAAAAGCAATAATAATAATAATATCAAAAGTAATAGATTTGAAAAGAATTAGTTTTGCATACAATTATGGTCTTTATACTTAGGGTTTCTGTAACTCTTTCTTTTTGAGCTTTAAATCAAACTCTGTATATTTTATGTATTCTATTTTATTAACTCTAAAAATATAATTCTTAATGTAAAGGATTCATATCTGCTTGGTTCCATTGATGAAATGGGTTCAATAATAACAAAATATTATTAATTAATAACAATTTGTTACTTGATAGTATGTCAGTTAAAGAGAAAAAAGATGCTACAGATGAGGAAATATTATATGAATTTTACTCTCTAGATTCTCGTATCCATTTTTTAAAATCTTTGAATTATACTTTTTAAAATCAATTTCTGAAGAAGGTACAAAAACAGCAATATTTGTAACATAATCACTTGGAACTCTATCTTCAAAGATTTGCTATTCAGAAGGACATTCAAGTTGTATTCAATATTCTTCATTTGTAAATGTAGAAAATTTTGTTGGTACTTCTAATTGACCAGAGGCACCAGCTAGAGAGAATAATACAATTGTCAGAATTCCAATTAATATTATTTTAAACATGCAACAGATAATAAAATAATTTCTATCAAAAAGTATTTCGTTAGTTTGACTGATACTAATAATTTATAAAATTAGGTAAAGTAATTGAGTAAAATATAATGATTATAGAATCTGTAATCTTTTTTATCGACTTAATCATTTGTGGATATAACCAATCTTTATCTTCTTTTTCAATTTGTGAATCTCTTATAAAAAAAAATCTCCAGTTATGATTACCATTTTCGATTTAAATTTCTTAATATCCTTTTGTAAGATCCTACGACGTTAGTATATTTCCCTACACGCGTCCCAAGGTTAAAGGACTTGCCAAAAATTAGGATCTTGATAATATTTGTAGGCAGTTTCCGCCCTTTCTTTAGTAATTTTCGCATTGATTATGTCTTTATTATCAGCCTGTGTATTAGCTTCATCAAGCAGTCTGCTAATCTCGTCCAAGAATTTTTGTCTAACTTCAGCTTCATTGTTTCTTTTAATTTCAGTAATTTTTCGATCCAAATCACTTAACTTTTGTTTAATTCCATCATCGGTGGACATGAGCGTTGTAGTAGTATTGACTTATTTAAAGGTATTATAAATTAAGATTATTAGTAATTATGTATCAGGCTTCGAGAATTTGGATACTAACCTTCAACACGTCATTTTGATAACTTTTAGCAGAAAATTTAGGAGGTTTAATAATAGGTTATAGTAATCTCAATATCAGCTCTAATAAACACCATTAGATAATCAATCACTCAATCTAATAACACAATCTGCAAGATATGGTTTAAATTTATTATCTAATGATTATTGTCCATTTCCAATATGGGACGATATAGCCAATAAAATAAGTATGAGTAAAGACAAAGAAATAGACGCTGTAGAAAAAAATAAGATATGATGAATGAATGATCTCTTCTACTAACAATATGCAGTCTGTCATTTAAAATAATATTCAATCAGAATTACCAAATATATACCCAAAATTAGAATTACATGAAGAAATGAATTTACTAAAAATTAAAATGCAAATATCAAAATCTATTGATAGATTCTTAGATTTTGCAGAAGATAAGAAAAAAGATAAGAATGATAATTATGGGAAATGAGTTCTTCTGATAATAATAAAATACCATATCAATTGTGGACTGATGGAAATGGTAGTTTTGCAGTAAAAAATGGAAAACGAGAAGATTTACTATTTGAATATTCTAATAACAACCTTCAACAACAAAGTTATTCAAAACTAATAGATTCAAAAATGTATTTTGACGGTTCAATAACTGAGGAATTAGTCCAAGATTGGATTGAGGAACTAAAGGAAGAAGGTATTTTGGACCATGAAGGGAATCTAATCTATGTCTAACACTACTAAAATCCTAAACCATTTAATTATAATAGTGGAACTAGGATATATTAAAATAATCAAGAAGATGCATACTTTGAAGTATTAAAGTCTTGGCTAAACATTGACTTCTAATAACAATTATAATTAAGAGGATAAAAAATTATATAATAATAAAGAAAAAGTTATAGTTTTTCACCTTTTCTCATTTCTACTTATTATAATCTATTATTTCAGAACACAGTAAACAAATTTTTCTTCTACTATTTATAGGACTTCTTATTATAAGATGTAAACCACCATTTAGTCCCTTACTTTCAGGACATAATATTTCATTTTTATATTCTTTCATTTCTTATTATCATCCCCTCTTTGTCTTCTCCTTCAGAATAGACAACTGAATTTAATACACTTGTCTAACATTATTACATGAGAAAGAATTAATACTTTTTACCTTGATAAATTATTTAGAATTATAATTCAATAGGCGAGATAAAGAAAATGGGGAAAACATAATAATTATAGCATCGTTAACTTTTTTGATAGTCTATGCGCTATTGTAAATTTTGGAATATTAATTTGACTTAAGCCATTCTCGTTCAATTAGAATACCAGAGAATAGTAATATAAATTCAATAAAGACGCTGGTAAGGAGGGAGAGGATATTAATGATTCTTCCTTAACAATAGTAAATTTACAATAATCATACAAATATTAAGTACAATAGAAGCAAAAAGAAACTAAATCCCAAGATATAAACAAATAAACGGTTCAAAACTTCTGAAATGTTTATTGTAGGACCAGATAAATATTTAGAAAAAAGTTTATTCTATATTTTTATATTTGTCATCTTTAGAATATGCCATTTGAAATTGTCATATTCTATATTATTTTTAATGTTTCTATTAATCTCTGTATCTTTGATAGTTTCACTAAATGAAATAATACATGTATACGGTGTATTTGTAATAGATGATAATGAAAAAGAAGATTCTTCTAAGGCTAAAATAGTTTTGATAGAGCAGAAATACGAGAGTGATAGATTCACTGATAATATTATTGGTAAAGTGAAAAATATTGGAAATGGAACTGCTGAGTTTGTACAACTTACTTTCAATTTTATATATGATAAAAATCCTTAAATATGTAAATACTTTGTCGTAACACCATGACAAACTATATTTTAGCAATAGGAATGCTTGCAATTGTAGCAAGCATAGGTTTGATAGCAATTTCTAACAATGCAGTATTTGCTCAACAAGGTCACGGTGGTGGTGCTGGCACAGGTGGCGGAAGTCTTGGAACGAGCGGTATGACAGGAGGTCATGGCACAGGAGGTAGTGGTGGTTCTGATACTCCTTCAGGGATAGGTGGAAGTGGTGGAGGAATGGGAGGGATAGATCCTAAAAGCGGTATTCCTTGTGGTGGAGGTAGCGGCGGAGCCTTTGATTCTAGTGGCTTGCCCATCCCTGGCCGCGGAGGTGGAGGATCCAGTTGCTAAATTCTTTAACTTTTTTAAACATGTTAGCAATTCTTATAACTGATTCAGGCTCGATTAGAAATTAAATTTCCCATTTTTAGATCCTTTTCATTTCATTAGAAATTGTCCTTAAAGTTATAAGAATTAGTTAATCTAGTTACATATTTAATAAAGAAATGTTATAGTGTAATATAAGATTGTATTCTACTCTACAAAATATAATATATATTTTATAATTTTATATTTTGATTATTTTTGTTATATTTATTTATTGCATATTCTTGCCAATGATTTGTACATAGCCAAACTTCTTTGTTATACTTATTATAATTTGCACAAATAATATTTGTCAAGGTATTACAAATATGACAATTCCCTTTCTCTCTATAACATTTGTATATAGGTTCGTAAATCTTCAAATCTTCAATTTTAATTGATTCTTTGTTGTACAATAGAAAGTCAATAATATATTGTTTGTATTCTTTTAATACGGTTACTTGCTCTCTATGGCTTTTTTCTAATTCTTCTTTTATCTTTGATTTTAATTCAGGTTTTAGATGTTCTATATCTAATCCTTCATCTTTTTCTTCTGTATTTTTGCTGTGAGAAATTTCCCCCCTGTGTGAACACTCTATTTGTTTCTGTTCTTGCTGTTGTTGTATTTGTTGTTTTTTTCCAATTACTTCTAATGAATCTCTTGTGGTTATAGACGATACTACTTTTTTATTATTTTAAATGACAGACTGCATATTGTTAGTAGAAGAGATCATTCATTCATCATATCTTATTTTTTTCTACAGCGTCTATTTCTTTGTCTTTACTCATACTTATTT
>Ga0115853_100058_pt1 | contig 26648 bp, 21 predicted proteins | sample InSIn5gowninarea_FD_83867 | JGI IMG/M metagenome (GOLD analysis project Ga0115853, IMG submission 83867)
CATGGTTGGCTCATGATATTAGTCCGACAGTTTTTGATCCTATGGTTTTGGTCCGTGGTATTGCATCCAAAAGTGTTGACCTCTCGCACTTTCATGGTTGGTTCATGGTATTAGTCTGACAGTTTTTGATCCTATGGTTTTGGCGCGTGGTATTGCATCCAAAAGTGTTGATCTCACGCACTTTCATGGTTGGTTCATGGTATTAGTCCAACAGTTTTTTGATCCCATGGTTTTGGACCGTGGTATTGTGGAAGGCCTAAGACTATAAAAGAGGAAGGAGATCATTTGGCAAAGTATTATCGAATGAATTGAATATCTAATAAGTGCTAGATCTGGATCTGAATGAAGGAGGAACCTTAGCGCATAAAGGAGGATAAGTTCTTTTGATGGGTCATAATCTTTATGCTTGAATAATAGTATCTTTGCATGATTTTGATCTGTTATATGAGGCGCATGCTTGATCTATAAATCTGACAATCTGGGTTAATTAGTGTCTGAATATTTGAAAGAAGGAATTATCCTTTATAGATCTGCACGCAGGTTTCAGGTTGTTGAAGTAGCGTATATCTTTAAATTATGATCTAGCTGCCTCTGTCTACTGCTGCAGTATTCTGGGTTCAGAGTTTGGTGTGTGGTTACTATTACTGTGTTCTGGGTACAGCTGTCAGAGAAGTGTTTACTTGATTCAGTGCTAATTGGGAAAGGAGATTGTTTGATGCAGATATACTTGATGATTGATTGATGTTCATGGATCCAGTCTGAAAATTTATGAAACGTGGTCCCTGGAAGAAAGAGAAGGTTGTAGCCTTCAGTAGGCCAGCACCTACGTACTAGTATCTTGGCTAGTACAAGAGCTAAGGGGGTTGTAGCTCCCTTCCAGGAGAAACTGAAGAACGAGAGAGGGTTGTAGCTCTCTGCAGGTTGTAGCCTGCGTACTGGTAAAGGACTGCACCAGTACAAAATCATTGTAAAATGAATTTTCTAATTGAAAGAAGATAGAGACATATTGCAGCAGGTGGTTTTCACCCACATTGGGTTTCCACCTTATATCTGGTGTTCTTTTGTGTGACTATTTGCTTTTCTTGTTCTTGCTCATTATTTTATGATACTGACATACAAAGTAATGATCAATATTTGAAGAATTATTCAAAGTATAAATAAGGAAGATATATTGAAAAGAATTTAATAATACTGATTCACCCCCCCCTCTCAGTATTATTTCCAACAGAACTCCATCCCAGGTTTCCTCCAATCTGTCGTGACTTGCCCAAGGGAATACAACCACTGGACACCCATCACCACGTTGGTGTCTGGCACATCAACCCCAAAGAAGTGTTCTGTCATCGAGTAGTTTCCCATAACTATTGTCAAGGAGGGAACATATCTGGTACACTGGATGGTATGGTCACCTGGTACTAGGACTAAGAACCCCTCGAACTCTGTTGTGGTGAGGCCCCTCCTCTGGACTAGCTGTGCATCTATGAAATTGTGGGTAGCCCCACTACTCACCAGCACTGACACCTTCTGTCCCTGTACTGTACCTCTGATCCTAAGTGTCAAAAACTTAGGATCCCACATAAAGAAGCAATGAATCCTCTAGATGAGGCAGGAGATGCCCCTCCCTGTGGAGGTGGTGGTGATGGACCTCTGTCCGCCGGACTCTCTCCATCTGTCCCACCACAATCCTGCTCCACCTTGTCCTCCTGGTCACTGTCAGAAAAAATCTCAATGTAATGTGCTCTACCTACAGTGCACCTATGGCCAGGTGCCCATCACTCTCTGCATGTGCAGCACAGCGTCCTCCTCCGGAGGTCATTCCATGTCTCCTCATCTAACTGCTCCCTCCCTTGTGTGGTCCTTGGTGGTAGGGGTCTAGTCTCATGCCCCTTCTATGGAAAAGGGGTCCGTGTAGGAAATGGCGCTCTGGTCTTGAGGATGACCCCCTATAAATCTCTGGCACACACCACCGCTTCCTGCAGCGTGGAGGGTCTGCGTGACTTCACCATTCCACGCAGGGGCTCAAGCAAGCCCTCAATGAAGTTGTATACCCTCCTTGCCTCGGACAGGTTTGGGACCATCATTGACACACACAGAGAGTCAGAGAAGTACTGCTCTGGGTTGCCTGTTTGGCGTAGTTGTGTTAGCTCCCTGGAAGATGCCTGCGGATCCCTCTAATTAAATCGCTCCACCACCTTCTGTGTGAAGTCCTCATAAGAAACTATCTAGGCATGACCCAAAGTGGTCAGGTTGTGAAACCACCAGCCATGGGCTTCCTACTCCAAGTGCAGCACTGCCATCTTAATGGCTTCCTACTCCGTCATCCGGTTGAGTTGAAAGTATGTGTCCATCTTTTCAACCCAAGCCCTGGCTGTGCACTTGGCAGTGCCATCAAAGGTAGGGAAATACATCCTCCCTATGGTTCTCTGTAGCTCATAGTTTTGGGTCCCTTGTCCTTTGTACCCCTTGTTCCTCTCACTTTGCTTGAGCTTGCAATAATCTTTGAAGAGAAGGCTTCTTTGAAGTTTTCGTCCATCACCTGCCACTCTCTGAAGTAATCCCCCATCTGGGGAGTGTCTTCCTCCCTTGTTGGTTCGATTTGTGCCACTGGCACGAAAGAGGGTAGTGTAGCCCTAGTTGGCACACTAACTGAAGGGCGTTGCGCCACTAGTGAGGGATGATTCAAAGGCTGAGAAGCCCCGAAAGTTTCTCGACATAAAAATCCTCTAGGTGTGGCCTTGTCTCTGTTTTGTGACTTGATCTCCTCGAGCATGTCTTTCTGCCCCTTGGCCAAGACACTCAATGCCCTCAGGAGGCTATCAAAACGCATCTCCTCCCCGCTCTTAGGCTCTGTGATTTCCTCTTCTCCGTCCACTGCTTTTCCTCTTTCCTCCGTACTTGGAGTAATTTCTAACTCCCTTTCTCTGCTCTTGTAGCTCTGCCTCCGGTAAGTGATGTTCTGTTGGTCTCCTCCTCTCATAGGAAACAAACCCCACAACTGAGCCAAGAACTAGGCTCTGATACCTCTGTAATGTTCCTATGTAGGAATATGAGTTATATTTAAACAAATAAATAGTGCAACAACATAAAATTAAAAACATGCATTACACATGTATAAAAACACTGTAAATCTGGAACAACTGAGCCATATATTATAAAATCTATAAGCATAGGAACAATATAAAGGAGATGGTGCAATGGGGCTTGTCTAACGGACAAGCTTGACAAAACCCAGGTGATGGAATAGCTGGATTGAAGGTTGCGCAGTTGCTGCACCACCCTGCACTGCGCTGTCCCAGTAAAACTACTGCCTTGCTTGAATGTGCCCAAAAACCACCCATAAAATTATATCCTTTTAGTGTCGAACTCCTTGGGAAAAACCCAAAAAAACCAGAAGGGAATTTCTCTGGTTCTGACTTTGGATTTTCGGCCTCTTTGGGGCCTCTCCCTCGCTGCTGCTGCCAATTTCGACTTGCAAGAAACAACTTGCAAATCCCTTTGAAAACACCCCTAGAATGCTGGGTTCACCTGTGCTAACTGACTGCTTGCTCCCCGGATGATTCTTGGCTCGGGTGGCTGCTCTCCCAAGCACCACAAGTTTGCTGCCATAGGCCTTTGCGCAGTCCCTCTACCCAGAAAATTGTACTGCTGTCACACCTGTTGAGCTGGCTGCAAAACTTAGTGAAAATGTCCTCCACCAACAACCTTTCTAGCTCTCAGAACTCCCAACAAGCTATGGACCTCCTGGCTGGCTCAATCTCGTCCTGCGTGTTTTTGACTGCCCAGAAAATACACAGTCTCCTCCTTTGTGTGGCTGGATGAAGTGAATGACTATGTTGGAACCTCTGAAATCTCTATGGAACAGCCTCCTATGGTGGGCACGAATGGTCCCCCGAAGTGGAGGTTGAATCCCCTGCTTGGAAGATTCGTGGCTAGACAGCTGGTAGACTCACTAAGTAGCAGAGCGTACAAAGATGAGTTTGTTAGTAAAATGATCAAGACACTGCAAAATGAGAGCTCCTTCCTCTTTTATCACCTTGAGCCCCCTTAGCCTCATGTGGGCCCCTCCTTCAACTAATTCGATTCCCTCCAAACTCATGCAAAGGCCAAGTTCGAATTATTCATGTGGGTGGCCCCCACATTCCACTAGCTGCAAGAAATAAAGTCAAATTCCCTATAGTTCCTAAGTTCTGCGTGTGGGGTCCTCCTCCTAAGCCAAAAATGATGCCAAAATTGTGTAGTGGCACCCCATGACTAATACATTTGAGAAGGGACATGACAAAAATAAATTCTTCTTGAGCATGAAACCCATGCCTCAAGGAAACAATAATAAATTTAATTTTCTCATTACATTAAATACCTAAAATCATGATTACATATGTCATTATGAAGACCGAACCTAGTTACGTATTTCAACAAAAGCAAGGGGGACACAAATTTTTGAATGTACAAGATGAAAATTTTGGGGTATGTTTTAGCCGCTACAACATGACTAAGTGAGGACTTGTGAACTATACCTCCGAAATTGGTATAAGTAGTCTTACACTTATTGTGATATTATTGAAATTATCACGATAATATTTCCGAACCCAACCTTGGTGATAATATCACTACCATATACTAAGTTATATTCAGGTTGTTAAATTATTGTGATAATTTGGTTATTTTGGTATAGAATGGTCGAACATGTATGGCTTCTCTATCACACATTTGCTAAATCAGTGGTGAGTGTTCTTTCATACTATGAATAGAGACAACTTGAATATATAATCGATAGAAAGCTTGATTTATGTGCACTACAAATTAAGGTTGTTGTCCCATTATTGTGATGCAATGGAAAATGATAAAATAGATGTGACTTGGGACAACAATCCAACGAAAGTTAATTTGGAGAATGGAGCCATAGTTTTAGAGCGCTTGGAAGCTAAACTTTTGGGAGATCATATTCATGGAGCAGACATGCCACCCTGATCCATTAGCAAGTTTCCAGATGGCAGACTTTTCCTTTATCATCACAACATCTAACATTATGTTGCGGCCATGCATCCTATTGGTGTGTTCCATGAACACTTCTACCTATGCCTGCTTGGCTCACTCATTGAATCCCAAATGGCACAACAACAATTGGCTCAATGGTAGGCTTTCGCGCAAATTCCCTTCTCACATGGATGGTGAGATTTCACAAGGGAGGAAGGATGCATTTAGACAGATATATTAGGATAGAGCATCCATTGATGAGGTGGAGGCCTTCATAGAGTTTCCATTGGCACTAGGAGATTTGGAGGTTATGATGTGGTTAGAGACAGGGGGGCTAAGAAGCCCTACTCTTGGTGGGTAGCTCATGGGGGCAACATGACCTCTTTTACAATAGTTAGCCATGAGGCTTTCTTTCAGGTTACTTCATTTTCTTGTTGTGAGAAGAATTAGAGCACATATAGGAATTTATATGGTTTGAAGAAGAATAGGCTTGAGTAGTCCATGGAAAAGACAATTGTGTACACACACATCAACCTCTGTCTTATTACAGGTAGAGAAAGGAGTGGCTGACGGGAAAGACAAAGATGTGGGATGTGTTTCCTCATGATATGGGTTTGGACAACAGTGTTGAGTTGGCATTGGCCAACTTGGATCTTAGTGAACTAATGCTAGAGCCAGTCACTTTTGATAATTGCAATCCTCTTGAGGGATCATACTCCACACTAGTAGATGCAGAGATTGGATTGGATATAGAGGAGGATGGAGGAGAGAGCAATGGTAGTGATGCTGATTTTGATGATGAAGCCATGGAGGACCACTGAGAGTCATGAGCTATGAGATTCTTCCATCTTGATCTACGATTCTAGTATCTACCTTGTTTTGTATTTTCCATTGGCATTCCCACCTATAGTAGTAGTGACTCAGTGAGTTAGTATCCATGTAATACATTTTGATTTTGACTACTTAATGAGAAAATTGTAGTTTATGGTTTTAATTTCTTGTGTGTTATTCAATTTATCATCATTGATGTAGTACTGGTTGTATGATTGAATTTGTATCATCATCATCATCATCATCAATATCCTCTGTATCCTATTATCGGCATGATCGTGTCTCATGTCGGATATTCGTATTTCTGTGTCCTTTGTGTCCCATGTCGGATACTCGTATTTCTGTGTCCTTTGTGTCCCATGTTGTCATGTCAGGTGACTTAGGTGGCTAATGAATTGTTATATTGTCAAGTTATTGGAGGATTGATATATCTTGTAACAAGCAGACCACATAAATTTTGCGGTTGGTATGTTATCAAGGTTTTTAAATTTTCTCAAGGAGACACAATGGAATGTAACAAAAAAAGTGTTTAGGTGTATCAAAAGTACCTTACAGTTAAGTATTGTATTTGAGAAGAATAACAATTTCACATTATATTGTTTTTCAGATGCACATTGAGTAGGTGATATGGGTGAGAGAAAATCAACAACAGGTATACTTTTAGTGTTGGTATTGAAGTCACTTCATGGGCAAGAAAAAAAGCAACCTATAGTGCTTGTTTCATCAACAAAAGTAGAATACAAAGCAACAGCTAGAGAAACATGTGAGGCAGTACAGGTAGTTAGGATTTGATGTGATTTAAAGCTTCAACAAATGTGGCCAGCAGCTTTACACTGATAATCAAAGTGCAGTCAAGATGATGAAGAGTCCAATCTACCATTCAAAAAGAAAACAAATGGAAATTCATGATCATTACATGAGAGAACAAGTGCATAACGAAGAGATAGAATTGATATATTGAAGGTCTGAAAATTAAGTAGCTGACATCATTATGAAGGCAGTCAGCAAGGATGTGTTGGGAAAATTCTGAGAGCTGTTAGGAGCAATGGAAAGTAAAATAAGTATTAAGAGGGGATGTTAGACATTGTAAAGTTTATTTTATCCGAGGACAATAATAAATTTGATGTATCTAGGAGTAATGATATAATGTAATGTAATGAAGTGAGAAATGAGTTATACATAATAATAAGATTTGACATTTAGGTTAATGTTATTATTATGATAGTTGAAGGGTTTCTAACAATAATAACAGAACTTGTCTATCTCTCTCGCTATCTATATATTAACACCCTTCTATGTCATTTTTAGGTACGATGATATACTATAATATCTCGTTTTCCATCTCTTTGGTCTCTGCATATATTTAGTTGAACAGCAATAACCCATTTTTTGATTCTCAAGTTGGAGTTGGGAATTATGCAGGGGTATAACTGTATAACACATTTTGAGCTGGGATTGTGTCTTTTTTATGGTCTGTGTTTTAGTCTGACATTGTCACTAAATATTCTTGTTTCAAAATAGACACGGGATCAGGCAAAGATGGCACTACAATCTGGAGGACCGTCTACAAAAAGGAAAGATGATGAAGATGCTCCAAATGAGTTTAAAGAAACACAGGCTTTTGAAGCATTTGAACTTGAAGATGTGCATCATAATAGTAGCCTTGAAATGGAAGAGGTGAATGAAGAGGACTGCCAGCAACTGGCTAATAAAGTAACTGTCAAGCTTTCTATTGATGATCAGTTTGACATCACAGAGTACAGTTCTAATGAAAAGCGGGATAGCCAGAGTATGAATGCTGAAGCGATGGCATTAGTTACAACTGAGGTAATACCAAAGTGAACATTTTCTTTTGAGTTGTTTGTCATGTTTAAAGCATATTCAAGTTCACAATACACTTTCAATTTTGCAGGTGGTAAAGCCATGTGGACGAATCAATGCTTGCATGGTTGTTGGGAAGGATACACTCTATATATATGGTGGGACGATGGAAATTGGTGATCAGGAATTAACTTTGGATGATCTTTACATTCTCGATCTCAACAAACTTGATGAATGGAAGTGCATCATACAGGTGTGTTGAATGATGATAACACATTCTATGTTTTATTTCGCTATTAATTCTACTAGATTGTCAACATTTTGATGATTATTTTGATCTTATTAATATGTAATATCTCCTTATGTCCCTGTTTTGATAAACTTAAAACTGCGGGGTCCTTGTTAAAATAATAATTGTGTGCAAAAGCATCAGATGCAAACCATTTAATATTTTAATGTTTATATTGTCTTTCTATCTTCTGAGACAGTAATACTGTTTTTTCTTGTTTTGTATTAGGCTTCAAAAACTGAATGGGTAGACGCTAGTGATGATGAAGATGATGAAAGTAATGAAGATGGAGATATCAATGAAGGTGATAATGAGGAGGAAGGGGAGGATGGAAGTGAGGTATAGATGTTTTCTTTGGTTTGTGGATTGGTCATTTACAATATATTGTTTTGCATGCCTACTAATTCCCGAAATTGTCCCCTTGTATTTGTTTACTCTTCCCTTTAAAAATGAGTGCTGACAAGTCGGAATCAATTCCCCACCTATAGAATGATGTTCTCGTTTGCTCTCTGGTTGCATTCTCAGTTCCTGTCCTGAATAGAATGCATGATATCAACAAACAGCTTACCATGTGGCTGATCAGTTTGCAGATATGAAAATCTTCTGCAGAATGCAAGTATCATAAATCCACACACTAGAATTCTGCAAATATGATGTTTAAAAGTTGCTAGATATTGCAATCATCAGCTCAGTTTTGAAAGTTTTTCCTCTGTGGTTGGGAATCATAGCTCATAATTACTAAGTTGGAGAATGCTTGGGAGAAGTAATATAGATTCGAAGAAAACCTCAATTAGAAGCTTGAATGGAAGGTTAAACTTCACTGTTGGTGGAAAATGAATGATGGATACAGCTGCCAACCTGATAAGCAGAACTCAAAAGATATATCCATTCCCTGTATGCATCATATTCTCACATTCTTGAGAAGCCTCTTTAATCTATGGCAACTCTTAACTTCACTGACAAGGATCCTTCATCAGCAGGATTTTGGCCTCTTTTGTAACAAATGATGTAATCCATATTAAAAAGTTATCTAATATAATGTGCATTTTCTCAAAAGGAAAAATTGTTTACATTTATGGTTACAAGCAGTCTGTTCATATATTGTACTTGGTGAGTATAGACAATTGATTGTTCTCATTCTCAGTATGTAGTGGATAATATATATATGCCTGCTTGATGAGAAAAACCATTGTATATACCCTTCTGCTTTTTGTTTTTTCATGATGTAAATATTTTTCTGTAAATATGTAAGTAAATTTTCAAAAAAATAAAAATAAATATACGATTTTAAGCTGATGGTATCTAGGACATGATACATATGGTCACTATTGCAATGATAATCGAAGGAATTGTGGTTTTTTGCAGGAAGAGAATGAATCCGACAAGGGCCCTTTGGGAGTAGAAGATGCTGCTGCTATACTAAGAGGAGAAGGTAGAAAGCTTCGCAGAAAGGAAAGACGGGCAAAAATAGATCAGATACGAGCTGAGCTGGGCCTTGCTGATTCACAACGTACACCACTGGTAATGCAAAAAATTATGCTTGGGACTAAAACAAACTAAAGTTAATAAATAACTAAAATTGAAACAACATCTGATATTTGTATGGTGTAATATGAAAAATGACAATTATTTTTTCTGTAGACACACCAGGGTAAAACATGGCGTGGTTTGGAATCCTTTCTGCTTGACCATTTTTTTTTCATTTGTTTGTCTTGATGAAGAAAAATGAAATAGTTGTTTTATAGCAACTGTGCAAAGCATGGTTCACAAATGGAACTAATTTTGCGGTTTCAGAGTGTAGCTATTAGTGAGAGATTGCTTAGTGGGTATTTAACACAATGCAAAGTGTTGTAACACCTTTGACAGGTGTTGTTCCACATGGGTCTGGTCTTTATGTTGTAAATAATTTACAAAGATGGTGGATACTCAGTATTTTACTCCAGATGAGCAGATCGTTGCCAAAAGTTTACCCACCAAGTTTATTCTGGGAATAATTGAGAGAAATGTCAAGAGTCAAGATGTCATTCAAACAAATTTGGGACTTTCTTGGGTGCTAGCATGTGGGAAATTTCAGGCTGGAAGACCCACACAAACACCTTTAGGCTTTAACCATTTTGAGAGTGCCTTTGGGGGTCAGGCTTCCCTAGTGAGCACATATACTGATATTTTTACCCTAGCCACCTATGGCAACATTGGTCAAGTAAGTTCACGCAATGAAAGATGGCCACCAAAGAAACTTGACACGATGACATGGGACATGGACGACACAGAAATATGAGTATTTGACAGATTACATGGTCACCCCAGAAACAAGACACGTAGAACACTATATGTGTGTGTGTGTATAACACACACACACACTATATATATATATATAATTATATATATTAAAAAATTAACAAATTACACATAAAAAATGAAATGTAGACTTAAAGATTCAAATTTTGTTAGAATTTAGAAACTAGAAAATTTATGTAATACAAATTCAGTCATACAACTAGTTACTACTTAGTACTTACTGGTACTACATCAATGATGATGAAACGACAAACACACAGGAAATTAGAACCATAAATTACAATTTTCTCATGGAGTCATCAAAATCAAAATGTATTAAATAGAGACTGAGTCACTACGACTATAGGTGGGAATGCCGATGGAAAATACAAAATCGGGTAGATACTAGAATCATAGATGGAAGAATCTCATAGCTTGTGACTTTCAGTTCTCCTCCATGTTAGAATCATCAAAGTTAGCATCATTGCCACTGGTCTCTTCTCCATCCTTCCCATCCTCTTGTGTTCTTGTTTTTATGTTTTGGTAGCAGTTTGATGAAGCACACACACATGCACTAATAATAATAAGAAGAAAGATTAAGCTAACAAGAAAAGGTAAAAAGGCTCCACAATTTGTTATCAAGTAACGAAGAATCACACTACACCTAATTTGCCCTAGATTCTTCAACATGGTATCAGAGCTAAGGTGACACATCAAGGAAAGGGCAACTCAAGAACACTCATCAAGGAGAAGCATCTACAAGGTTGAAGCATCAAGCATAGAAGTCTCAATCACTTCAAGGACAAGAAGGTGTACAATCCATCAGTCATCAAAGAGGTCTACATAGCAAGAAGAAGAGCCTTACATAAAGGCACCTACAAAGAAGAGCAGATTGACGCAGGACCTACATCAAGCTACAAGTCATCAAGCAAGTCCACTTGATGCAGGCAACTTGAAGATCGTTAAGATCCGAGGAAGGCAAGCCATCAAGTCTTCAAGAAGAAGGCAAATCCACTACATCTCAAAATCTATCAAGTAAGTACATGTCCCCTTCTGAATATACGTCAACGTCTTTTTGCAAGGAAAGCAATAAATTGGTAGGTACCATAAATTTCTTGCATGGAAGAAGAGGACTGATCTACTTCTCAAGGAGAATGAACTCCTAGAACATGTCAAAGGGAATGTCACTATCGCTGCGAAGGAACAAACTCAAGCCTTAGCTAAGTACAATAAGGATGAGACAAGAGTTCAAAGGGTTTTGATAGAATCAATCAAAGACTCTCATTCTTTATCTCCAAATTTGATAAGCTATCGAAAGAAATTTATGATAAGCTAGTAGAGCTATTCTCAGTATCGACAACCGAAGAAGTAATATCTCTAAGGAATGAATTATACAAGATGAAGATAACAGAAGAAGGAATAACTCCCTACTTCATGAAAATCTCTGAAATAAGAGATCAACCTCAAGAGCTTGGGGAAGTCATGTTTGACAGAGAGATGACAACTGTAGTACTCAATGCTCTACTTGAGGATTGGGGCAACTTCACATCAAGCATATATGCTAGGAAGGAAGCAACCACTCTAAGTGAAATGTGGTCTCTTTGCGGGACAAAGGAAGCTAGACTCAAAGCAAAAGAATATGTGGGATCAAAGGAGCAAGCATTTTCTACCATGGCCAAGAGAAAAGGGAAATTTGGCAAATTTGGTCCACGAAGAACAAACAACAAAAGACATGTCCAAAATCCAATGTTGTGGATGCCAAGAATATGGACACTACAAAAGGAATTTTCCTAACATTAAGAAGGACAACAACAACAAAAGAAAGTGGGAAGAAGCTCACATAACTCAAGAAGTGAAAGAAGAAGGAAATAAGCAAAAGAAGGAAGATCCTTCAGATCTCTACTATGGCTAGGTCAAACTCTTTACTTCAAGTCTTCTTTCAGTGTTTTGAGTAGTATAGGAGCATGTAGGAATAGAATAAAATTGCATGGCTAGAAACATCCTCTAGAATCTAGAAGCATGATGTACATAGAGTTCTAGATACTCATGAAGATGTAGCATTTATAATGAGAATAAAAATGCATGGGTAGAAAATTAGAAATAGCTCAAGATATTCATGTAGAAGAAGCATGCCTAGTATAGGACCCCATCCATGATAAAAGAACATTGATCATAATTAAGAAGCTTGGAAGACCTCCATCATCAAAAGAAAGGAAACATTTGCAAGGCAAGGGTCTTTTAGATCCTATCTTGGAATCTTCAAAAGAAGGTTTATGAACCAAAGCAGATGTCTCATTGGGAATCTCATCCATGGGATTCAAGAAAGGGATGATATGAAGGCAAGCTAAGATGAAGCAAGAAGGGCCACACAAATGAAGCTAAGATCATCAAAGGAGACCCAAGATGAGGTATGTATGCATCAAAGTTTAGTCATGTTATCATTTGTATATTATTGAGTCATGGGAATAGTTCTATAAACATGATCAAGTATGAAAGAATCTCTTTCACCAAGGATATGCTCCAAGGCATGTACTGCAATGCAATGAAGGTCAACAAAAGAATATGCTCACATAAGGAGTATAAGATTGCTAACTACGAAGCAAGAAGAAACATTGACTAGTCTAGGAAACAAGCAGGGAAGAAATACTCTAACAAGAAGCATAAGATGGTGGACCTATCTATCTAAGAAGAAGCAAATGAAGAAAGAGATAAAGCATGTGAAGAACACCATGATCACTGAGAATCACTATCTGACAAGATACTTTGAAGATATCTCCCAAAAGAAGGTAGGACTACTCTGACAAAGGAAGAAATGACCCTTGACACCTATGAAGGCCTTGGAGATATGAAAGATGAAGATAACTGATTCTACTCTACGAAGATGTCGTGATGAAGAAGCCATCCAGCAAAAGAAAAAGCGAGGCTGAAGCAATATTAGGATGAAGTCATGATGGGCTACTTGGTCGAAGCATGTAAACAAGCAACTACGATGACACATCCATGAGAAGAGTAGTTCGAAGCATGGAAAAGATGACAAAGGAGTAGCCAAGATGACAAGAAAAACCTGATAAATGACAAGAAAACCTGATGTATGACATGAAAGCCACTTTCCACGAAGGAAGCAATAACATGACAAACCAGGAAGGAAAGTGATCAATGGATGGTGCCCTACCTAGAAGAAGTTCAAACGAAAACTTCATGACATCAAGCAAGGAAGAAGACCAAGCAGCTGAAGGACCCACAAAGAAGAAGTTGCTGATGAATGAAAGAGTCTCTAGTTAAGAGGGAGCTCTGACAAGTCCTTGATCAAGAGGGAATTTTGGATCACCCCTGACTACAAAGGATTGACATTTGTGTTTTTCCATTTCATGGGTCATGCACTAGACCAAGACTAACAACCATAAGTCTAGATGAAGGCCATGAGTGGAAATGTAGACAAAAGATAGACACAACATTCTTGTCTTCACTTGGGAAGAAAGAATGGGGGAATTGGGTAATCATCTGGCGTCCGATACTCTTTGAGGATGTGTAGGGCATCCAAGACAAGAGTAGGAAAGAGGACCAATATTCTTTGAGGGCTGGGAACGCAAGACAAGAATAGTCCTAGAAGGTCATACTAGTGCGACATGACACACTACGTGATCATTTACTCCATCAAGGATCATTCTCTTGGCCTTCGCCATTGCTGATCTGTACTTCTTCAGTGGATCTGGATCTGCAGCCACAACCACCACGCTGTCAACATATGTCTTGAGGGCATGCTTATCTAGAAGGAATGACATTCTAGCCTTCCAAATGACGTAGTTGGATGCCCCATCCAACCTCTCCTGATCCCTCAAGCCACTGGTTGCCATTTCTGCCACAAATGTCAAATGACCTCCTCTCTACTCTATGCTATTGTTGGGCTAGCCTACGCACTCCCTGCTGGAGCTAGAAAAACTGTTGCCCCTTGCTGTTGCTTAGCTCTAGAGAATTCGAATTCCTTGGCTAGGAATTCGTTGAGGAAGAAATTTTCTCAGCCGTGCTTCTCCTCTTTCTTTTGACGATTTTCTGCCCAGTAAACTGCTTGCAGAAAAATTTGCGTCCCACCAGCTCTCCTCATGCTGAGGCTTCAGCGCTGCTCGCTCTGCGCCAACAAAAAAATCGATTTGGAAGCCCTTCTCTTTGTCAACTCTCTCGGGGAGAGACTGCCTCGAAATTTTAGCCCTCTGGCTAAGAACTGCGCAAACCCTCTGGGGTTTCGAACTACTGCCTCCTATAACTGTTTTGAAATCCCTCTTCTGCTCAGCATTGGATGTATCGAATCTGCTCTTCTTGCTACGCCTGCAACTCTGATACCATGTGAAAATTCCTCAGCAGGAATTCCTACTGCAGCAACTGATGATATTACTCCTATTTGTTAAATTCCTTTAAACAAGTTACTTGCAGTTTCCTATGACAATTATCGTAATACATACACTACAACCTTCACTTAATTAATTTATATGTGAAAACATGAGATTGAGCAAGAAAGAAAGTACATCACAATTGACACCGTTATTTTTGGACAAATGTCCGTTGAAAAACCCAATGCAGGAAAACCGGTGCAGCAGATCTGAGAGTTTATTATTATTAAGCAGTAGCAAATTATCTCTCGGGTTATTCAGTTACAGAGAGAAATACTGGCAGAAAGATTTGTGAGATTACCTCACACAATCACTGAGAAAATCTTGGCTGATTCGGACACTGGATGAAGTGCCTCTCGTAGACCCGCAGTCTTCACGCAGTCCCTCCGTAACCTCTCTAGGCATTGCGTTACCCAATTTGTTGATCGATTTATTACCTCGAGTCTTTGCTCTCAGCCTCCCTATCTCACACCTCGGCTCCTAGCTTTTGAAACTGACTCTGCCCTGACAAAATCTTGGACTCTCCCTCACCCTTTGCATTGCCTCTGCATGGCCCTTCGTGGCCCTGCGTCAGCGTCTGCATCTGGGCTGCTGGATCACTCTCTACCTCTCTCTGCTGATGATTCTCCGGCTGAGAAGATCTCTCTCTCTCCGTGTGCTATCCCTCCCCCTCAACTGCAAGAAATCTCCTTGATCAGAACTTCCTCCTGAGAACTTCTCACTTCAGAAATTTGATCTCATGATCTCTCAGTGTGTTTTCCAAATGACCCTCAAGCTCCCTTAAATAATCTTCTCATTGACATTCAATAGTCCAGATTAAAAGCTGATCAATGGATAAGATCATTTTAGCTTGATCCTTGTGTTTTTGTAGAAGATACACACACATTTAGATTAATACCCATTACTATTTTTAATTTCCTAAGTTTAGGCTTAGGGTCCCATTAAAAAATATTAATTATTTTAATAAAATTGCCTCTGTGTGGAATTTCCCAAAACGCTTTCTGGGTTCCTTGTAATACATGTGCCCAAGCCTCCCTATAAAATTTGAGGCCTAGAGCACATCCGATGTTGCCCCAAATCAACACTCTTATAGTTTCCTTCAAAAGTTTTAGCTCTTCCAATTGCTCATCATCATTATCTGGATCCTCATCTTGATGGATATCATTTTCATATTCATCATCATCTATTACATCTTCATTTCCATTATCATCATTCGATCAATATTTTCTTTTTTCTACTTCACCTTGTTTCGTTTCTTCATTGTCGCAATCATCTTCCTTATTATTGATTTCCTTTAGACATGATTTAACTTCTACATATGATTTTTATCATTGTTGAAGTTTTTCTTGAATTTTACTAAACTGCTCAACGAATTCAGGACAAACATAATGGCATATTGTGCGGCGAATAATGTTCAAGGTCTCGCATGGTTATATTGTGCAGTATGGCTCTGATTCCACTGAAGCAACAAAACTTATAGCTTTTCGACTTTAATGTAAAATACACAAAAAGGTATTTTGTAAAAATAATTTATTATATATAAAATGTACAAGTGATGTTTGAATGTTACAATGAGGACCTGCATATATACTAGGCAAGTGTCCTTTCACAATTGGGCATGTCTTTTAGACATGCCTTTTCAATTAACTAATGACTATTTAACATAATCATTACTTGATTATTTATTTTTACATTTATTTATATTTATTTGTTATTTTATATAATTTATATTCGTAACACGCTACCCTCTCTACTTCAAGATGTAGACATCAACACATAGGTCGGCCAGATGTCCTCCCAAGCATCTTGCAGTAAGATGCTTCATCTCTCCTAATCAACTAAATCAGATATATCCACCAATCCAAGCATGCTTCAAACGTTCAATCTTTTATGGAGAGATCCTGCACAATCACAACCCCAATCAGTGATAAACTTTCAAATATATATACAAGTAAACACAAATTTTCAGGGTCCTTCAATCATTAAGATGCTACTTATATCATCAAGTTATCCATATACAACTTATTGGAAGCTTTCTTCCTCTTTCACTTCTTCAATAGGACCAAATACAACCTCAATACTTCTCAAGTCTTTTGTTTGCAACTTCATGAATTATGAACATTTGTCTAAAGTATTTTCATTCATGTTTTTTTTAAAGGTATTTACCATGACTATCATAATATGTCCTCCCTATTAACTGGGGAGATAAACCCTTTCTTCTAACCAAGCTCCCTCTCAACTTAGGGAGATTAATATCTTGCCTCTTTTATAACATCAGAGAAACTTCAATATTTCTCATGTCATCAAGGTCATCTTGATCATCATCATTCTTATAGCTTCCTTCATCATGCTCACCATTATTATCATCTTCAATTACGAACATATTCAATGTCTTGAAGATTATGTACGTGCTAAAATTTAATAACAAGTACAACCAAATACAAATATACAGAAGCATGGAGTTATCTATATCAAAATCATGGAAGCATCAAAACATTCAAGCTTTAGACATGAAATACCTAAACCTAGTTAGGTTCATAATCAACTAGAGACACATCCTTTTATATAAAAGACTTCAACTTCTTGCTAGGGTTTTGTCATAAACCCTAGACTCCACCTTTGAGACATAAAGCCTTAGATATCAACAATTCAATAACAATCCAATCATAGTACTATACATCTAAGGTTTCAACAATATGCTTTTAGAATTGCATGTCAGACTCTAGTAGGGTTTGTTGCAAACCCCTAGATTTTATCATCAAAGCTATATCACTAATCGAAAACAATATCGTCATGCCCTAGAATATTAATCTCTACTAGAGTTTTGTTACAAATCCTAGATTTCACAAACTAACACGAGTATCAATAATTAAGATAACATACTGGCATATACATATCTAGGATTTCATAATCATTTCTTAGCATTTCACAACAATATATACTAGGTAAATCTAAGACAAACATTAATACATCAAAGTTAGATATACAACAATTTTATTCAGACTAGGGTTTTGATTGTACAGACGAATATGCACCTAGGGTTTCATTTCTAGGGTCTTACTTTAGTTATTACAAGAGTTTTTGCTGATAAACCCTAATTCACTAAACCCTACAGATCTAAGGTTTCAATATATAACCTAGATATTAACAATGAACCCTAACAGACTAAGATTTTTGCTAAAACAATATCAAAACCCTAAACATCGAAAGAATAGAGTTTTCATCAAAGGTTGTGGATTTTATCAATAACCCTAAGAGGACTAGGGTTTCAACATGATTGTTAACACACCCTATGCACCAAAAGGCTACGGATTTATAGTGAAACCTAAAGGTTAGGGTTTCATAAGAATGATCAAAAGATAGTATAACGAGGGTAGATTCAATCTAATGATTAATCACCCTAACAAGAATCTTTAAGATTCAAAACCCTAGACATAACGATGTCAGTAATGTAAAGCAAATTTCAAAAGAGAATGAACATACCTTTTCTATGAAGAGAACCTTGTAACAAAAATTGTAGTTTAAGACATACCTTGAATTGTTCTTTAACAAACTGTGTAGGACATCAATTGTTGAAAGACTTCCTTTGCAACAAAACTTCCTTATTGATTTAAGTCTTTCTTTGAAGTTTCCTTCATAACCTTTCTGTATTTAGCAATCTTTCCTACCAAGGAAAATATACTATGTTGCACAGGGACTCGTCCCCACCAAAATTCATGGCGTTTTCTATGTCTCGACGATCCAGGTACTTTGGAACTCGTTAGAAACTTCCCCAATTGGGCGGGGACTCCATCGAGGACCTAGGGACTTCCAGGCCGTCCTTGCGTTGTCCCTCGAAAAATTGCGGAATTTTCAGGGTACTTTAGGACGTCCCCCAATGTCAATCATATTAAACTTCAAAAAAAATTAAATTAAGAAAAAAATAATTAAAGCCTAAGTTCTAAACTTTAAAATCAAGAAATTAAAAAACAAATTTTGAAACCTAAACCCTATCGCAACCTAAACCTATAGACTAAACTAAACCTATCACATACTACACGCTACACTACATGATGACGAAAGAGGTAAGCATTGTTATAGAGACACAACAACGAAGATAAACACATGTTGTGAAGGTTGCAAGTAAACACTGAGCTCGAGTGAAGGTTGCAGGTAAACATGGGTTGCGAGGGTTGGAGGTAAGAGTCGAGTGAAGTCTGAGACGGTGGGCAAAGGTAAACGCTGAATAGAGAACTACATTCATGGCGGCAAAGATAAACAGAGCTAAGACAACTCGAGCGAAGGTTTGTTGGTGAGGTAAGAGTCGAGCGACGAGGCGAAGTCTGAGACTCTTAATTTGGGATTTATAATTAAATTTTAATGACTTATTCATGTCTACAATTTACAGGGGCTATACTCCATGAATTAAGTTATGCCTTCAATTTGAACTTGTCTCTTCTTCCATGTCTGTGACAAACCTTTTCTTAGCATGAATCTTTGAAATTTCCCTATGCAATAGTCACCATGGCTTTAATACCATGTTAAATATATGCAAGAGATGCGCAAGAGAGGCTAGATGATATATCAATGAGATACTAAATTGCTAATCGTGTTGTCTATATACATAGTAGTTCCATTATTCATTTAGGAACCAATCAACTAATTCCCTGGATACATTAACATAAACATCATTTATTATATATAATTTATTTCACTTTATGACATTGTTACTTTTGTACATAACATTTGTTACTCGTGAAATAAACATTACAATGGCTAACTCATCTTTAACGCTTAATGTTATAAGGTAAATAGACAGGATGGTAATACTCTTTGCGCACTGTAATAAATAGTGATTCTGAATAATTATGATATACATTACACTGATGATAGGTCCTGTAAGGTTCTTGATTTCTAGACTCTTAATTTGGGATTTATAATTAAATTTTAATGACTTGTTCATATTTACTTTAGTAGTTTAAAGTTTAGCTACTAAAATTTTGAAATGATTCATCATTGTTAAGTTATGGTATGTTCTATGCTTATAGTAGTTTATTTATCTTTCTTATTATTATCCATAGATTAGCAATCACATGTACATAAAGTAAAGTGCAGATAGAACATTAAACGATCGATAGAAAACAAGCCAAGACAAGAGACACAAGATGTGGCGGCTAGCCAGGGACAAACCCCAAATGTGGGGAAACCCTTTGATCAAATCTTCCTTTATCTTCAATAATCCAGCAGAGAGAAATAGTACATAAATCTGATTTACATCAGCAGTAGAAAACCCTAGATTAGCCAAACTAGGGCAGACAATATCTTGCAAATCGACTGTCGGATCGGCTTGATTCCACCACCAAAAAATGCGGCCTTCAGAGGAGATCCAGATGAACCTACAATGCAGTTCTGAGGAGGGAGTCTTCTGGTCAAACTTTGGTTTTGCAGTTGCAGCCCTAAATTCCGTGTCCTTCCTTCCACATGTGTGAGAGAGAGTCTTTTTCTACGCAGTATGAGAAGAGCCTCTTTTCTGCGCAGGAGAGAGAGAGAGAGATGTGATGAGTTGAGTGAGTTCAAATGAGGAAAAGACCTCCTGTATTTATACACAACTGTTGATGTTTGAATAGATGTGACTGTTGGGCTTCTGAGCCTACATGAGTCGCTGGTCGGCTTGATAATTATTCCATAATCAAAATAAATTCATATCTCCATAAATACTTATCGGAATCGGATGATCTAATAAAAATGTTATCAGCCATGAATAAGATGACGCACATGGAGTTTGGCCCTAGTTGCCAATTTTAACAATCATGCATGATAGAATGATTATGTAGACAATAGTAGATTGTAGGCTGTAGCAAGCTAATAGTACTTCTTAAGTTCTTGACGATTGACAATGATGACGAGATTTGTTTTTGTGATGCACAATGATGATTGGGTAGTATTAGACTTTAGTATTTTATTTTTTAATTTGAATTTCAAAATTAGTAATAGTTCTAATTTTTATATTTTAATTTATCATTCATGTTTATGCTAAATTACTAAATTTTATTTTTTAATAAATATAAAAATTAGTTGTCGCACTTGTTGTCCCCAATCTGGTGTCCCCTGAAAGTTTGGGGATGTGCTCTAGCCGTCCCGGAAACTCGTCCCTCCCCGTACTCCGCACCCCCCTGCCCCCATAGCCATTGCAACATAGAAAATATAAAATGTTATTAGCATATAATACAAATAAATTTGATATGAGAGGGAAACCAAACATAAAAGAGGAAACAAAGAATAAGATACTTATCTTTTGGTAAAATGATGAAGGCTCCCTCTTAATCCAATCCTTTCGAGGGATACCTACAACTTATCAAAATAATCCAAAAATGTTCTAACAAGATATGTTAGACCTACAAACTGTAGAAATCAAAACATAACGGGAAATAATGCAAAACTTAAGATAGAAGGATATGCGAGGGATAATATTCCCTAAGAGTCTTTGGCAAATAGATCTTTGATTTTGGATTCTTCAGTCTTGTTTCACTTAGGTGGAGCTTCATCAACAACATTCGCATGTTCTCTTTCTCTTTTCTTATTCCTTGGATCTTCAGGACAATGACTGTTGTAGTGACCCATCTTATGACATTTGTAACATTCATTCTTGGATAGGTGAACTTTTTTCTTTGGTCCTTTGAACTTCCTGAAGGTTCCCTTCTTCTTGTGATGAGCAGAATAAGCATTAGAGGTGCTTTCTTCTTCATCCTCCTTGTTGTTTACTAATGATATTCAGGTTTCTTCTTGACTACATGCATTCCACATTTGTTCGAATGTTGGAGTGTCCTTCCAACTACTAATTCCTGATGCAAAAGAACTTTAAGATTTTGGTAGTCCTAGAAGAGAAACAATTATGAGCTCCTTTTCTGGCACAACTTCATCTATTGTTTGGAGTTCATCTCTTATTCTAGATATCCTTACAAAGTATGATGATATAGTATCGTCTCTTGTCATCCTTATTGTCCTTAGTTCATTCTTGAGGCTTGCTATTTGACCAATGTTCTTGATGGTGAATAATTTGGAGAGAGCTTCGGACATTGCTTTAGCAGATTCTATATTAGATATGTAAGGGATGAGATTGTCCTTCAGTCCATCCATAATTAAGTTCATGCCTAAGAGATTGGTTTCCTTGTATTTTTCTTTTCCTGCTTCATTCACTGTTTCCTTGACTTTTCCTTGAACTAAATCCAATACTTTAAGATCTATTCTCTTCTTCCATGCCCTGTAGTTGGAGACTCCTTCTGGCTTGTTTTCTGACTTCATTGAGTTTGTCATATTGCTAACTTCTACCCCTTGTGACCTTTCTTGAAACCTTTTTCTTATATCTCTACTTTCAATAGATCTTCATTCTGCCTTTTTCTTTCTTCTTCACCTTGGCTCTAAAACCATGTTAGAAAATAAAAAAGGCAGAAATATTTTCTTATGTTGATAATTACTTGTTTTATTCTTTTATTCTTATTATCTTCTTTAAGTTCTTTCTTTATCTTATTTTCATCAAGCAATCATCAAATCAAAACATGAAGATCAACGACACCAGATGTAGGCACTCAACTATGGCTAAAACTCCTCTATAGGGGAAAACCTAGTCAAACTCTTCCACTAGTAATCGAATTGACATAGACCAATACCCTAGACCTGACTAAAAGCCCTGACCAAAGACCTTCCTCCTCCACCAAGTCAACCTTCCAATATGATTCAACAACCTTCAATAGTCTCTTCTTATCTAACAACTACAACCCAGAATTTCGGCCCCTAGCAACTCCAAAATTTTGGCCCAGCTACAATCAAGAACTTCGACCCCAACAACTTCATAATTTCAACCTAACCACAATCTAGAAACTTCGCACATGTGAGAGATATACTGCCCAAGAACTTGATTTTAGTCTTCCATCTTCTTCAATCCTTCTCGAACAACTTCGCTATCTTTTTCTACCTCCAACAATTGCAAATTGAACTTGTTGAGCGAGAGTGCTCCAAATTAGTCGAATTGCTGCCTTTATATAGTGTTTGTGTGAGGTCGAATTCCCTTGATGAGGCCGACTTGGTGGAGGAGACCTAAAATACCTATTTTACATTAAAATAAATTTCTTTCTTGATAGATGAAGCCTAAGAAGGGTCTTTTACATTATGACATGGACAAGGACACTTGACATAAACCATAGAAGCCTACAATGGAGGCTTTGACCTAAGAACCATTGACCCAAGCATGAAACCCATGCTTTAATAAGTCGATTTCTTTTATAATAAAACCTCTTTTTCTTTCTTTTGACAAATACATTACATCATGACTGAAATACAATTATGAAGACCGACACTAGTTATATTCTTCAACACAACTTACCATTGGTTCTTTGGGATTTGGCACCCATACATTCACATCCTTGGGTAGGGTCTAGAAAATTTTCCCTAGGAGGTTGATGCAAGTAAAAGAAATGTAAAGAGCATATCATGGCCACAACAAAACTAAAAGAAAGAATATCAAAATGCAAAATATGGCCAGGGACATACACATTAGGACGAGGGCAATAGCCTGACATGAGCTCTACATCACTCATTATAGCCATCACTTGATTCTTGAGCACATGTTGCTCCATTACATCATAGAAAGGAACCCTTGCATGTCCCAACCTCGATGAGCGATAAACTGACTCATCATTAGGGGGCTAATACAACTACTATATCGTTTAAATCAAGCTCTAACCCTTGAGCTATGAGTAGTAATACAAAGAAGAATCAAGAAAAAGTAAAAGGTAAATAAGAGGGGTGGAAAAACAAAGGCCGAATTGGTAACTCATGCATCCACGATTACTCCCTCACATCTATACACTCGAGTTGTGGATCGTCTATCATCTAGTCCCTTTGACCATGGAACTTGGCCATGAAGCCTTAAACCTCATGATCATCATTTTTTCACTTACACCTTTCAGTTGAAGGGTGGACTAAGGAAATGTTGCTTCCTCTCAGGGGCAGGAAACACCTAATAGGGTTGTCCATTAACCACTCCTACCTAGGGAAAAAACACCTTTGCAAGTTCAAGGCCTTACTTTTGGAAGGGGATCTTTATTTGAAGTATTAAATAGACCATGACGCTTAATCTTGGTTCACTTAGATGCAATAATGATTTTTGTCCCTAATGACTGGTTGCTTTCACTAGAATATATGTTGTGATTGTCAGGTGGTTCAACAACGTTTGTCTTGGGTACCTTACCCATAGGTACTCAAGAGATTAGAGAGACGTATTGGCACTATCAAGTGAAACGTTGTAACTCATGGGCCTCCTAGCGGCACAAGCATATCACACATGTACCAAATCATTCCTTGCACCCAAGGCGATGTGCCACTTTACATTGGATTTGATGATTCTTTAGGATGACACACCTAGACCCAGCATGCCCCTAGGCCGACCTTAGCACCAATTGGTGGATGGCAGTGAATTCAGTGCCTAGATGAGGATGGTCTCACCTTCAGAGGCTTGGGAGGGCTAGTAGCACCTGGAAAGCTCTCAACACTGGAATAGAGATGGACACTTCTTACAATTGGAGACCCATCGAGACGACTTTGTGGTGCCCTAGCTGGATTTTGGGACCACATGGAGCCATTAACATAGATTTGAGGGACAACCCTCAAATCATGATTTTTACATGCTTCTACATCACATTTGGCACCTCCTAGCACTTTGAAATGGCATTTGGAGGCCATTCTATGCATGCCATCAGTCCTAGAAGCCTAGCGGCTCACGCATGTGAGCTTGTTTGAGCATTTATGATGAGGGCTAGTGGGTTTTCTTGTAACTCAAGCTTTTGTGGTGATTAAACTTGTTTTTAGGAGCTTTTAGGCTAATGTTAGACTTTGTCGTTCTCATATAAATAAAGGAGAGGATCATTTCATTTGGATAATCATCACTTGGATAATTTCGGCCCTCGTTAGGAGAATTTCAACCTCTTGTAGAGATGTGATCTATGGAGAACATTGTTTATTGGAGCTCTTGTCTTGGCTTTGGAGAATTCATCTTGGATCAATGAATGGATTGTTCATGCTTTTTATCTTGTGAGTGAGCCTTTGCCCCTTTTATTGATGAAATTTTGATCTTATGTCTAATGTATGGATTGTACTAGTAATCTAGGGTTTTTATATTGTACCAATTATTGTTGAAGATCAGTTACATAGAATCTAGATATCATCATTGTATGCATTACTCATGAATGAAATGTTAATGGCAATCCCCTTGGTGAACTTTTGAATTAGCTATCCCAAGTAAATATTGATCCTCACAAAGGTAATAGTTAGGGTTTTGTGTTAAGGCATCGAAATATCCTCACTCCTTTACAAGGCTTGGTTATTCTATCAATCCCATGGACTCCATTGTTGAAGAAAGTGTAACTAGGTTTGGTCTTCATGACATTGTAATTATGATTTTTGTAAAATGAATTTATTATTCCTTGCTGCATGGGTTTCATGAGCAAGAGGTCTATTTATTTAGTGGCTCCCATTGAGAGCCTTAGGATGTCAAAGAGTCAATGCCATGTGTAATGTGTACAAAGTCTAAACAACCCTCCAAGACAAGCACAAGAAGAAGTCTGCAAGCGAAACGATCAAGAAGAGCAGTTATGTTGGCCTCAAAATATATATTAATGACAAGTCGACTCAAATAATAGACACATCCTTTCATTGTGACATGTCGGCTTATTTTTGGGAGACTAACCACTATATATACCTCGTCAAGGTCTGCCCAGAATAGTGACACAAAACTCGGACATCATTGTAATATCATATAAGTACAAACTTCGAATAGGGTACAGGAGGTTTCTCGGATGCTTTTGCAATTTCGTAGGCAATTACAATGATGAATATTGTAGTCTAATACTCCTCGATGGTGGAAATCTCAGCATGTCTGCTATCATGATCTCGGTGTAAGGAAAGCAGTCATCATCTCGATGTTACAAGTAGTAATGAAGGTCTCAATAATGGTTACAGTCTCAAACTACTAACACAGTGAAGCAGCTTCACTATTTTGGCATATGTGTGAAGAGAAAGATCCTGAAGTGATACTTTGTCTTGGTGAATCTAAGAGCAACTCTACTATATATATATATATATATATATCAGATTTCTTTGTTGTGGAGAAGATCTCGGTGAGGACACAATAGTGGTGAAGATCTCCGCGGTAGTGCAGCAAGGTGCAATAATGATGTAACAGTAATGGTGATAGAGATGATCTCAGTGTGCAGAATGATCTAACTAAAGATGGATCAATGATGCAGCAACAGTGATGATGATGTCAGTAGTGACAGAGAAGAGGATTGTTGTCTTGGTTATGGAGTGGCATGATAGGTCAAGGGTCATGGTCTTTGTATTCGTCAATTGGAATCTCTATAAGAAGAATTTTGTGCGGGTTTTCCTCTCCAAGAGGGAGAGGTTTTGGCCCTGGTAGAAAGCCAACATCTTGTGTTCTTGTCTCTTGTATTTTGGTAACTTCTAGATAAAGTAAGAAATACACACACTGATGATATCAAGAGAAGATTGTGCTAATAAGAAAAAGTTAAAATACCTCACAAATAGTTATCATGGCTGAAAGAATCTCATTAATTCTATCTTCCCTAGATTCTTCAACGTGGTATTAGAGCTAAGGTGCTGAAGTCAAAGTAAGGGCAACAAAAGAGACATACAAGGATCATTCTTCAAGAAGGGCATCAAAACAAGTTTAAGGGTTTTGTCAAGATTAAAGAATCAAGTCTACAACAACAAGACAACTCCATATCAAGAACTTGTGTCTCCACATCACCATCAACAAAAGACTACCAAGACTCTCATCAAGATATCTACAAAGCTATGAAACTCAAAGGACCTCAAAATGAAGATCTTATCATCATGGAAAAGATTGAAGCAGTCCAGACCTACCCTACAAAAGAAGGCATTGTCATTCAAGGTTACAATCAAGCAAGGATCATCTCCTTATCCGAGAAGAAGATCATCCAGGGAACCAACAAATCATCCCTATCAAAAGGAGCAACCTTTTTCTATTAAGAAAAGGCCTTCTCATTTGAAAGAAGATC
>Ga0115853_100062_pt1 | contig 25212 bp, 24 predicted proteins | sample InSIn5gowninarea_FD_83867 | JGI IMG/M metagenome (GOLD analysis project Ga0115853, IMG submission 83867)
CGTGTATTTGAATTGCAGCCATTCGGAAATGCAAGCAGAAGTCTGCTCTGGGGATATGACTCGCATCTCAGCTCGAGATCAAGGGCATAGGCTTCGATGCTGTGATACAATACCGTGAGGATTTCCAACGGAAATTCATCACTCCTCTGGATAAGCAGCATTGAGGAGATTGATTCTTCGTAGGTGAGTTCTGGAAGAATAGTCTGGAAGATATGACGAGGTATCTACAGGAGATGACCAAAAGTTCTGGTTGTTCGACACGCCGTTGGAGTATAAATTCGGCCAGTTGTCCAAGACGAGAAGATGCGGACTTGAGAACTGTCTATGATGATACGCTGGTCAAGATCGAACCTGTCAATACGGTCACGTTGGCCATGAATCATGATACACAGCCGTAACAGGCCCTAGAGGCTCCGGTTGAGAAACTCCTCAGGCCGTAGGGGTATGCTCTGATCTTGTGACCCTGTGATGGCTATTCTTGTCTCTTCTATGCGACTTTTACGGTAATCGTCGGCACGTGCACCCGGCCTCTACTCGTTTCGCATTCGCTTCTCGTCGGGGAAAGCATGTGCACCCGGAAAGCATGTGCACCCGAACTTTGAAATTTTTTGCCCTGAACCACACCAGAATTATTCACAACCTCGATCCAAAACCTACTACACAACACTGATTTTAATAATTTGATTGATTTTTACAGCCATTTAATTGATATTCAATTAAAATCGTAAAAAGCTTCGATAAAATCGATATAAAATCGATAGTTATTCGTCGTTAGGGTCATGAAAATCACCTTCGCTCTCACTACCTTCTGACGAGCTTAATGAACCAGTACCACCTTCTCTTAGGCGTTTGCGCTTAGGACCTTGTTCCTCTACATCGCTACTGTCTCGTACAGGTGATGTATTAAGTTTAAACCTAATATCGTCGTCATCACCGTCATCCTAGGCCTCCTCCCCCTCCCTTAGCCCTATAAAATCCCTCTGCCAGAGCGGTTACGTATTAACAAAATAGAGCGAAGGTTCAGGTGTCGTATTCGTAAGAGGTACGCCTTACGTCTGAGGTGTGTAGGGTGTAAAAGAAGGTGTAGGAGGTGTAGCTTGCGTGGCTATAGCCTAAGTACTGGCCAGCTAAAAGTCGTCCTTCTTTCGCCCACGTCGTCGTTGTACGTCTTAAATTCGATCTGAGTTACGCTCCTACTATTCGCGTTCGAGGTCTAGAATAGGATCTAAGAGCTCTAGTGGAATAGGTTGTTAACTGGCCCTGAGTTCTCTGACTCTTTTCACCTTTTCTTTCTCTTATTAACGAGCTTAGAGTCCGCGTTAATAAACGTCCTTCTTCTCTGCGTAAAAGACCTTGTCGAATATAGCAGTCTCTTTACGAGCGTACTCACTTACCTCCTTTTTAATTCGCTCTTCTTGAAGCTTTTAGCCTATCTCTACAGTTAAACCAGTCTTGTAAAGTCCTTACTTTTTGACGGACTTTCGACTACCTTTACCCTTCTTCTTTAAATCCTCCGTCCGTAACGACTGTAGATAGTAAAGTTGTGCCTTATTAAAGCTTGCCTCTGTTCCTACTTCCTAGGCACCCTTAACTAAGCAGATAGCTTTACGTTTTGTACTAGAACTAAGAAGGGAAGCTTAGATTTTGTTATTAACCTCGTCCGCGATTAAGGCTACTTCGTAGCCTGTCTTCGGCGTATAAGGGAGTCGTAGGAGCTCTGGTTCTGGAGTCGTACGCTCGTCTGAGAAGGTTAAAAGAGGTGATTTTGTAGGTTTCGTCTTCGTACTCTGCGTAGCTTGCCTGGAGTTATACGTCTTTACTAGTTTAAAGTAAGCTTTTCGACTTAGAGGCCACATACTACACTTTTTAAAGGCCGACTTAATAGTATGCTTTTTCATAGTATTCCAGCGTACTTAACGAAGGTCTCGGAGGAAAGAAGCTATATTATATTCCACGTCGAGTCGTAGAGTTGCCTCCTTTAAAGCTTAATCGTGCCAGTACTTATAAAGGTAAAAGACTCTAACGTTAAGAGGCTGTATACAGTGCGTAAGGTGTGGAATTAATAGAAAAGGACGAATATGATTTGCGTTCGCCAGTTTAATAAACTCGTCCGACGAGTAAGAACCGTAGTTATTAAGAAGAAGTAGTTGCTAAGGTTAATCCGAGCCAGCTTTTAATTGTTTAATGAAAAACTCCAGCTAAACTACGCCTACACTATTCGTCGTAAAACCATTCTCTGTAGGCACAACCTAAGACTCCTTCTCTAGCTTAGGAGGGAACTAATTAAGCATAATATCTTTGCCTTGTGGAATAATAAAGGAGAGAGTCTTACCTCCGTCTACGTTGATAGTCTTAATCAGAGTAATAGAACGTTTATTCTCTAGTGAAAGGGAATAGAACTAAGTGAAAATCACTTAATATTCTAGTGAAGCGTAAATAAAGATCCTTACCTCTAATATCTCTTCTAGGACTATAATATCCTGCCCTCTACAACAACCTACTTAGAACCCTATTTCATCTATATTCTACACCTTTTTTAAGTCTTTTATTCTAAGCTCTATTAGCAGGTTCCTGTAATTTTAGAACTACTTCCCTATCTCAGATTCGTTGAAGGCAGAGACTCGTACAACCGCGATAGGCTTCGTCTTGATTTTATAGAAGTCGTAGCGGTAGTACTACTCAGAGAACTATCGTTCAGAAGGAGGTTTAAGGCCTTTGCCTTTACGGACAAGAGTAATCACGCTAAGGAGGTGCCGGAAGGTAGGCTAAATATAGAATTAAAGGCAGTCTTTAATATATTTGTGCAGGTTCTTCTCTTCCACCTCATCTAATATACGATTAAACCTACCTACTCCACGTCGTCGAAATGAATCCTCTCGGTCCCTACGAAGCTCACTCTTCTACGTATTCTCGTTTATTAAGAACATCCGCGCGGGCGTACACTGTTTGCCTAGATTATTAAAATACTAATGCTTCACAAGCTCTATTCGACAAGAGACAGGCAGCTCTAAGAGCTCTTTATTCGTCAAATCTAAGGCATATTATTCGGGCGTGAGCATGATAGAGAGGGGACGTGTAGCAGAGCGAAGGTGTTACTCTCTAGGCCGAATATTAGAGGACATATTAAAGGCAAATTAAAGGGGAGTTGGAATAGCTGATATATCAATTTTTTTAATGTGGGAGGTGGTTAAAATGTCGATTTCTACACAGAGTTGTGAATAATTCTGGTGAGGTTTAAGGCAAAAAAATTCATTTTCGGGTGCACATGCTTTCCGGGTGCACATGCTTTCCCCGACGAGAAGCGAATGCGAAACGAGTAGAGGCCGGGTGCACGTGCCGACGATTATCGGCCCGAATGGAGTAAGGCAGTCATTTCCTCCTCATGTGGCGGTGCTTTGCCCGGATCTTGCTCTAGCACGCAAGCTCTATGCTTAAGGTGTGCAGAAGGACTACATCGATTATTCAACTTGTATGAGCTGGGTGCGATATGGACCTGGGATCGACGATTCGGCTGTGCTGTCGATGAGCAGTGCTCGGCCTGAAAAGAATCATGTTGGTGAGATGCATGCTGGTGAGGTATGGACTGATATTCTGTTAGTGTGGGAGCAGGGCGTGGTGGTCATTGAGCAAGACGGTTGGGCGAAGCTTATTTGTTCAGGGACAAGTGTGTGTGTCTATATTTGGGGATGAAAGGTGGCGAGGGTGGCGCCTAGCACTAACTGCTCCAGGCACGACCCATACCTACGGAGTAGTCTCTGCTACCTTCCGGACACTTTTAAAAAGAAACAACTTGCCTACCACTGTGGCACAACCACACTGACACATCTCAACGTGTCCACGAAAGCGGCACAGTTGGATTGTGTACCTGAAATCGCAAATAGGTAACAATTGTCACAGATAGATGCCGTCGTTCGGAATTAGACATCATAGATTTATAAATGCGTTGCAGCACCACCAGAAAGTCAATCTACTTGAATAGTGCTATGTATAGAGGATTGCAACCGTAAGAGTCTAATCAGATATTTCGAAGTGCTGTGTTTAGTTTCAAAATGCTCATTCTTCTGTGGACACGAAGGGCGTAAGCCGTCGATGTGTCTTCAAGGTTTCAGACCCTACCATGAACAAGGCGTAAGGAGCAAGAGGCGCATTGCTTTCCTCAAGTTCTTATGTCAGATGTATTATAAGCGCTCTTAAGTCGCTTGTAAGAGTGGCCTCACTTTTGGCGTTGTATATCTCACTTCGCTCGGAATGATGGAAGAACGATTCAACCCCCATAGGACCATCCTTGAATAATCATCCTTGTTCGAGTCTCCCGCTGCAGTCATTATGCTCCCACAAGCATACGCAAGTTCGCGAACACGACTACAAACCTTGATCGCCCTGATCATACTCTTCCTCCTGTTCGCAGCCTTTCACTTCGACAAGTCTCAAACTCCATTTCTACCCTCGTATAAGCTCGGCCAGCATCCCAGAATCTGCCTTAATCCGCAAAACAATGTCTCCTCCATCCCGCCCATCATACACCAAAACTTCTTCACGTCTTCCGCTTGCAATTCCTCTTCTCCAAACTGCCTGGCGCGTAAAGAGTCATATGCTTGGCAGACCAGTCCTTTTCAATACAAATTCTACTCTGAAGCTGCGGCCAGGCAATTACTTCCTTTGCTAGCAGAAAAGTTGCCTAGGGACTCGAAATATACAGCGGAAGAGTATATAGAAATATGGGATAGCTTACCGGAAAGTATTCTGCGGGCGGATTTCTGGAGATATATTGCCCTATTTATGTTCGGGGGCATATATGCAGACTTGGATGTCAAGTTAGAGACTCCATTGCCGTGGCAGGTGTTGTGTGATCACGATGCTTGGCCTGGGAAGACGATGGAAGATGGAAAGGATGGGAGAATGCCGGAGTCGGTGGCGGAAGGAAATGGATCTGGGAATGAGAGAAGGCTGAAGGGAAAGTCTGACGTTGAAACGAGGCTCATTATTGGGATCGAAGACGAGAGAGATTCAGATCATGACTCTTCCGTTCCAAGGGAAATACAAATCAATACATGGTGAGATACCTCTCGAGTCGTTTGCAATTCCGTTCTTTAACAAGTCTAGGACCATCGTCGCCGCTCCTCTTCACCCAGTCATGCTCAGCATCATGGACCACATCGTAACGGAAGCACCCGCATATATCAAACGCCTCGAAGAAGGCACCAAAGTGCAAGAGATTATCATGGATTTTACAGGACCCAGCATCTTCACGGACATCATCCTGGAATGGGTTGATTCAAATCTTGAGCAAGGAGTCTTGGCCAAAGATGGACTGCATCAGCTTCAGAAACCAAGAAAGATGTATGATACGCTATTCTTGCCGAGACTGGCTTTTGGTATCGTGCCTGAGATGCCCGGGTCTAAGGAGACGGGTGTGCTTGTTAGACATGGGTATGCGGGGTCGTGGATCATCAATGAGGATGGGGGTACGGGGCATAAATGAAAAACGTATGATGAGAATGATACGGACGACTTTCTCAGCTTGATATAGAAAGAATCCGTTGCGCAACGATGGTGCAAGACACATCGGAAGATGATGAAGGGCAAAGTACCCGGTTCTGAAGTATATATCCGACATCATGCTCCTCTCGCTCTGCAGTTTCATTCAACCAAATTCACCTCGGACAATAGACGAATGAAATCCTAATCCACTTGTCCTCATTCCCAGACGCAGGATCAGCAGCAACAGAAACAGTTAGGAATAATGGAAGTGAGGTTATGGAGCTGGCATCACCAGGACGCCTGCTGGCGAGATGGTCCATAATCTACTCTGGTGTAACTTTCTGGGCCACGGAGACGAGAGACACTTCGGATCTCAGTACGGGAGTTTCTTCGGATTAAGCGTCTTGGAAACAGCATTCCGATAAGCTACATCGAGGTACAACATCGGCGTGAAGGCACGATGTAAAGCACCAACAGATCTTTGACCGAGCATATCGAGTTTTAAGTCGACTAGAAGATGCTTTTAAAAAACAGAAGAAACACGAACAAAAGCAGAGAAATCTTAATCATCAAAGCAATGTCGAATCGGCCAGGATTCATCTCTCTTAAGTCTCATTGCTTAGAGGCGTTAGAGCAAAGCTTATAAAGGACGAGAAACTTTCGGAATGACCGGACCGAAGAAGAACAGAAGAAATATGGTTCTGTGTCTTACAGGGAAGGGGCGATTGATAGTCGCTGAGGAGAATTGCCTTGATAATGAGTTATGTGCAAAGCAGGCGGACGGTACGAAGGAAGATTTGCAAGGCCCTAGTAGGCACTCGAAGCGGAAATATGAAGAAAGAGGAAAGTAATGCAGTATTAGAAGTCGGCGATCATCTTAGAATATAGTGAAGCTACGACATGTACTGCTCCTTGGACTATACAGCTAAGAACAAGTGGAACTATGCGTCCTGCACATATTGACACTCCACTTTCTCAATACACAGGGTCTGCAGTAATATGGAGGATGAACTGTCGACGCCGAAGTAAAAGAGATGTGACGGCTGTCTCCTGGACGGTGATGCGTATGCGAGGAAGGTAGGGTTGGTGCATGCTGGATTCCGAGTTAAGGGCAGGGACGAGGGAGGTGGGAGAGAAGTAGCGTTGATGTTGATCGGTGGGTAAGAAAATTACATAACCTGAGGGAACCAAAAGCATTGTCAAAGCAACGGAGACCAAAAAACAAAGAACTATCTAACTAAACGACTACAACTCCCGGCGAGCGGCGTGATCCATTTCGGGGCTTGAGGCCTCTACCTCTACTCCCACGAGCCAGCCCAACTACGAATCTACGGGGCTGCGAATCATTTTTGGATGACTGGAAAGAGTGAACAGAACCAGCGCAGTCAATCAATTGACTACTCGGCCATAGGGACCTTGAGGTATTTCAACTCAATTAAGTATATATCGCTAAGGAAGGTGGTGAAGGGAAAGTAAGGACAGAAAGGGGGCGGTGGTGTAGGCGTTTACGCATACGCGAGGTTTAAGCGAAAGGAAAAGGGGAAGCGCTATCCAGAGGTTCAGTGGTGTAAAAGCACAGACACGAAAATCCTTGGGCCGAGTGATAGCTAGTGTATGAAAACACTGGCTATCCTACCTTTTTGTGCCTTTTTATTGTCCTCCGTTTTCCTTCTTTGGTTTTGCTCTCTTTCAAGATTACGTACTGTCATTGTTATTGTTGTGGATGCTTGTAGGTACGCTCATGATTATCGCATATCACCGCGTCAACCACTTCCATCGTAGAAAGCCACTACATAAGCTAGGAATCACATCACAGGTGTAATCATTTTGAACGACTTGCTTTGATTATAATGACTCCTATCGGCTTAGAGGTGATATTAACCCAGCCGTGCTAGACTTCCTTCTTTGCGTGTAACGCTTTACAAGTTTCCTAGAACCTGGATCACAGGCTTGCGTGGCTCTATATCCCTGTTCCCTACTTTTCCTGTACATATCGTAAATCGCCCAACTCATACGATCGATAGGCTCCCAGTCTCTAACGTTAATTACAATGCCTAAATAACATCTATAAGAACATCCGACCAGGCCCGGCATAAGCAGTTACAATAGCGCAGATCATAAACATTAATCAGGGCTCTTTAAAGCCACTCGATACAACCCCCAAATTTCCGGAACCTTCGTATCATTCTAACAATCATGATTACTTTTTTGGTCCGTAACGAGCCGGAAAGACTTACGTACCGCCTTCGTATTCTTCAATGTTGCTCGAAAACAATCTAGATCTTGTCGGATCGTCCCAATTTCAACTCTACGGAGATATTTGGGTGATACTCTAACATCCACAAAGCATCTCCCCCGAACAGCCCATAATGGCCTTCCATTGATATCCTTATAGCCATAGTGTATTCTGATATGACGGTAATCCTCAATGTCTTTCTTCATAGTCAACAGTGGATACCAAAGCGAGGCTCCAAGTACAACAGAAGCACGGCTCTATTCTGCCTGGAAATCATGAAATAAAATCACCTCAGCCGCTACGAAAATATGGAAAGCTCTGGAAGATAAGGGATCTATATCCATTTGCTAATATCCGTAGATACCCCCGTCCACGAAGTCAGCCAAGCCTGGTGGAAGGAAAATTCCTCAAAGAAGCAGGCAAGCTTCACCGCTCGGGGACCAAAGATGGGGATGGGTGACCATTGACCTAGCTCACATTAGTAGAAAGCCAGGCGTGGAGACTTGATCCTCGAGTCCTCAACGCAAAGAAGCCTGGCCCAGCCCAGCCAGACTCGATCCCAAAAGCACCGTGGAACAGCGCCTTGAGCAGGCTAATAAATCAGTCTGGCGAGATTACTCATGCTGATAATCACCTGGACACTGACTATCGAGGAGCAAACGAAGTCAGCTGCGAGTTCCAAACCATCTCGATGAGCTTAGGGACATACAAAATAATCAGACAAGTCCTTGGGACTCTTTGTCGTCACCGGACTAATTATTGTTATCGGAGTAGTTGCTATCGTCGAGCCAGTATCTATTGTCAAGTTAATATTCGTTGTTAATCCGTTTAAAATCATGAATCAAGATATTCACAGTTTGTAATTCTACTCGTCGAAAGTGAGCGATCTCGTGCCTGATAAACCTGTGTTGGGCCTTATAGTTATTTGTGTAGCGTTTGCTGTTGATACCGTAGGTCCAGGACCTGCTTCGACTGCAAAGGAGCCATCATCTACCATGGGCATCGAAAATCCGGGGGGGCGCTCCACAGAAGATTGGACTCCGTACTATCTATCTATGTGTACCTGAGGTGGTTGAGACCATGGCCACGTCCGCGTCATAAATGATCGGCATTGGGCTCTTAGATCCCAGAGTGTTACCTCGCCTTTGGCGTCAATCAGCATCCTCTGATATGCTCTCCCGCTCTTGGGGTTGGCGTAGAGTCTGATGTTTGCAGACGTCAAACGGTTAGCTTCAGTGGCATCATTGTTCGCCGCCTCCAATGATTAATATCCTGATCAGAAACTTTCGAAATGCTCTCTTATCAGTGCACGAGAAGCGTTTTTGAGTATCAAGTCTTTATCTCAGAGAAGAGGCAGACCTGGCCAAAGAACAACAGGGGTATCTTAAATACTATTCGAAGTACTGAATAAAGAGATTCGACCAAACAAGCTCAACGACCCCAAGCATAAATGCATGGAAACACCTTGTTCACCCTCTCCACTTCAACGCCCTACTCAACCATTATATGTTCCACCCAACCTCCCACACCACACCTATCAAGGCAACAACTTCTCCCCCTCAGCCCTCACCTCCTCCACATTCCGATACGCCTGCAACTTAACCGGCAAATCACCCTTATACCCCAAATCCCCCTGCGCAGTCTCCATCCTACGCATGATCTTCCCAACAATCTTCGCGATCCAACGATCACTAACCACGACATCCAATGCCTTCTTCTTCATCCCATCCTTCATGCCACCCTTCAAGGCCCGCGTGAAATCCTTGATACCGTGGATCTCGTCGTCGAAAGCACCGGGTTCATTCTCCAGCTCGATGACCTTGAGCGCTTTGACGAGGGCCGCGACGAAGTCGAGGAGTTCCTGGTCAAAGACGGCGGGGAGACGGGCGTGGGCGGAGAGTTTGACATTGGCTTCGTCCTTGCGGGCTTGGAGGAGCTCTTTTTCTGCTTGGACGGTTTTGGGGATTCCATCGGCTTGCTCGATTTCTTTCTCCAGCTCTGCTTTGTCGGAGGAGGTGGGGACCGCGGGGAGGAGATGCTCGTGGTGAGGGAGGAGGAATGAGGGAACTTGAAAGGTGGCATCTGCACCGCCGAGACGAATGACTTGGTTTAGATGTTCTTCCTTGAGAAGGGCGCGGTAAGCCATGACGTCGTCGATTTGTAGAGAGCAGTTGATGTCGTATGTGGGAATGAAGGGAACCTGGGCGAGACCTGTGATTTCGCCGAGTTCTATGGCAAATTTGGCGTCACGAAGCCATCGGGAGATCTTCTCTTTGAGCTTCCGGACTTCGGCGTCGGTGGAGGCTAAGTCTTCGAATAAATGCTCCACGAGCATGGTTTCAATCCAGCTTCCTGAACCCGTTGCTGTGATAGAAGCGATTTTGACAGGATGAAAGTAGCTCAATGGATTGAGCAGTAAGCGAAGCAACATTGGCATCCGATGCATGAATCTCCTAATTCTCAGAGGCATCAAGTTTTGTAGTGTAGTGACTTTGATGGACTTCGATGGTGGATGTGGAACCGAGCTTTCACCATGCATCTTCGCACAGATGGTGGCTCGGATGGCATTGCGGTCGTGTTTGTCAATGTCATTCTGTTCACGGTCCGCCAGCTTCTGAGCTGATATGCGGCTTCTATATATTGTGTTGGACTTCTCGAGCGCTTCAAGAGTTTTCCTGTACTTTCCAACAGCTTCTTCATTGTCAGGAGATAGTGGTGTTACTGAAGCTAGGCCTTCTTTGAACGACGAGTCTTCAGGTGGGGCGCCATCCGTAAAGACTTCGGTCATCTTCTTGGCCTCATGCTGGCTCTCTGTGCCCATACTCGCATGCGTTGCTGCTCGTAACAATGGAGTGTCTGTCAGTAAGATGGGATCTCCATCCGAGTCCGAAGAGCTTTCCCCAAGTTTGTGGAAGGTCATTTCGAATTCTCCTCCCTTGATATTGGCGAAGCAGTCAGATATATGAACGGACCGGAAGAGTTTGACGGTAACCTCTTCGACCTGAATTGCCAGCTCCATGTCATCAGAGAGCTTGATGCCCACTTCCACTCCATGCACTACAAAACTCAGGGTTGACAGCGAGAAGGTAATGCCACATAAGACCATGAGTCCATCCACTTCAGTGTCGATCTCAAGGGCTGGTATATCAAAGAATGCGATTTTATCGTTCAGAAATTGCAGCTGTTTCAACGCTTTTCTCAACGTTTTCCTCAGTGCATCACTGATATATGAGAACTGGAAGATGCAAGCCAAGATGATTGCCGGGTAACATAGTGCTGCAAAGACCCAATACAGCAGCCATGACGTTGATGCCACAGCATACACGAGGTTGAGCGTAGAGAACAGGGTCCATAGACCGAAGATGGGGAGGATGCGGTAGCCCTCTGATGCTCCCAGTAGTATCACAAATTGGAGGATTGGCGCGCCAGATATGAGCCATCTTTGCCCCCAGGATGCGAGTGCGACGCTGAGGACAACTGATGATGCGAAGGTGAAGGGGAAAAAATGATTGTATAACGTCGATGGGCTACCCATGATGGCTCGGCAATATTGGCAAGGTCTTGGATTGGGTGAGCGTGTATTTTCGAGATGGATGGATTTAATTAACTTCTTGTTTACTTGTAAATATGGCTACGTCATTGTGTGGATGCCGCTTGCAAAACTCAGATCAACTTGAGCAGAGGTTTGTGCTCATAAACATATCGAGCAAGTCACCCTATGTACGACCTGCACATCGGTCCTTAGTAGGTCAAAGCATACTGCATGCCAACGGTTGATGACGGCAAGTCTATGTCACCCAATTTCCTCTCAGAATGGATTTGACAGCATGGAAGAAGCGGCATCAATCGCTTCAATCAATTGCTGATTGGGGCGTATAGATTCGTAAAGCACCTCTGGTACAGTAGAGACATCTCGCCACGGATAATACGGTAAGTCGATAAGGAACACTAATTCTCTCCTGTATGATGGTTTCCCTGAAGAAAGCCGTTCGCCTTCGGGTCACCGGGGATCATTCGGTCGCTTACATGCACTGGCAACTCTTGAACGCTCTATGGGTTGATTATATTCCAGTATGTATGAATGTTATCTTCCCATGCCTCTAAGGGAATTACCGTCGGTCTGTCTCAAGTCAAAATGAGAGCATCAAATTAAAGCATATGTCATCGAGTGTTGAAGTCGACTTCCGGGGTCGACCAAAGCTAGCAGCTGCGCCACTCTCACAATCCGGGTTGACGCTAATGCTTCACCAGCCACCAATTGTGATCTGCATCTGGGATCAGGAGGGGTAGTTTACATTGCATTGCACTGGTGGGGTGAAATGAAGTCAGTCGAATGAACTTGTCATCAGCATATACTTTGTAGAATTCATTACAACTTCTGTGCCCGAATGGGATTTTGCTATGAACCACAAAGCCTTGAAAAGTTAGTGAAACTCTGCTCGACAGCTCCGACGACATTGGTGCCAGCACTCTGGCGGTGTGCTCACTGTAAAGTGTAAACAGAGTTACCGATACTTCGGTGGGCCACATGAGAGCAGGTTTTAGAGTATGACCAGCGCATCATTAGCTTGCCCAGAGCCTGTTTGTCATTGCTCGAGGGCTCAAACTCGGCCCAAAGTAGCTCTAGATCTCGCAGGAGTCGCCGAAAACGCTGCAGCATTAACCGCATCAAGGAAGTTGAAGCAGCAGATATAAAATCCAAGTCAGCTGGTCATCTGTTTAACCTCGCGGAGCACTAGTCTGTGGCTGAGAGCAAGGAAGAGCAAGGACAGCCAATCGAGCTTGCGCCACAGATAGCATCATCGAACTTTGTCACATATTGACCCCGCCAAGGATCGGCTTTAGTTCAAGACATATAATTCAATCTCCCTTCCCCCTCCCTCTTGGACTTTTTTTCGTGACCACCTATCTTACTTTGGAAAATATCTTTCCATTGATCTTTACCTTTGATACCCGAATTCGGCTTCAGTTGTTGTATACGCTTACGTACGTCATTTGAGTAAGAGCCCGACTGCTGTACAGCTTGCTTCATATCGCAGTCATGGAGAAGCTCAAGAATCTACTGTAAGGCCGAGTTATATCTGATAGGGGAGACGATGCTGACAACGTCTTTTCGATGAAGCTCTTCGCACAAAGATAAAAATGAGCATAAAGATGAGCACCGTGGTGAAGGCTCTCACTTTGACAATGCACGAGAGACGGAAACAACCCATCCTACTTCACAAGGCTCTGGCGTGCATGATTCATCTCTGAATCCTGCTTCCCAGCAAGCAGCTCATGTAGCTACGGGTACATCCAACCGCACTTTCAAGGACATCGCATAAGGTTTCTAGCTAACAACTGGCTACAGGAACCAACATCTCGGGTCAACCATCAGCAATTGGATCTGATACCCAAGCAGGTCTGGGACATCCCACGACTGGATCAAACATGGGCATATCAGCCGACCCAGCTGCATCAACTCTACCAGAACATGCAGCTTCGACGTCATCTACAGGTCACCCTTCCAATTTGGCTAGTGAATTGGCTGCTGGAAATACTGGAGCTGGTTTGACTGCACCCCAAGGCTCTCGGCAACCAGGGAATCCCTTCTTCGGCGCTGGGAATCACACAAGTCATACTCAGGGTCCTCATCAAAGCGAGCTGCCCCATAGACCAGCAGACCAGTCTGGTGTTGGTTCGTCTCAACCACTTTCGGGCATGAGCTCTCACCAAGGATCAGGTGTTCCTACCCAATCTGGTCAAATAAGTTCAGCTCTTCCCAGTGAACGAGGAGATGACCGTTTGACTGGCCAAGGCTCACATCTTGGACGTGACGCCGCCATTGGGACCGGCGTCGCTGCTGGAATTGCAAGACACGAACATCAGTCAGGTCCTCAAAACGAACGAGGAGATGACCGTCTGACTGGCCAAGGCTCACATCTTGGACGTGACGCCGCCATTGAGACCGGCGTCGGTGCTGGAATTGCAAGACACGAACATCAGTCAGGTCTTCGAAACGAACGAGGAGATGACCGTTTGACTGGCCAAGGCTCACATCTTGGACGTGACACCGCCGTTGGGACTGGTGCTGAAATTGCAAGCCGCAAACATCAGCAGCATGGCATTTCTGGTCTTGGGTCTGGTGCGGTCAATCCTGCAGGCACTCAAGGACACCATACTACGGCAGTTGCAAATCTGCTAGATCCCAACCTCAACTCTACTGCTAGGACTGGAACCGAGGATGCTCATCATCATGATCCCGAACACGGAGGCGGAGCAGAAGAAGCAGACCTGAATCACAGTGGCAAAAGCGGCTGCATTCACCCCCAGCGCTCCAACGATGATTATACCTCCGCCGGACATCATCACCGTGGTCGCGACGAAGCATTGGGGGCTGCTGGCGCGGGGTTGGCTGCACATGAGATTGGTCAACAACATGCGTCTCATGGTACACACCAGCCCCATATGACTTCGACTGGAAATCAGGGGATCGCACCTGGCTCGAGTGGAATGAGTCTCAGTGGCCAGCCGGGCAGCACTGGTCTTGGAAGTTATCCTGAAGCATCTCGTCTTGCCAATGAAAATCTTGGCACAACAACTTCCACTCGTGAGCCTATGGGTGGAAGAAGTAATGATCCTTCATTGCATACAGGAAGGGAGTTTTCATTAGGTGCGGGGGCTATGGGCGCTGGAACAGCTTTGCACGAGCATTCCAGGCCCCACAATACAAATCAGTCTACACTCGGGTCTTCTACTCAACCGTCAGGTGGAATATATGATAACACATCGTCCTCTCATCACCATGCAGGTAGGGATGCTGGCGTTGTTGCGGGCGGAGCGGCCTTAGCGGGGTCTGAGTACGAGCAGCGTTATGATCCAAGCCACTCAACGAGGGAGTCTGCAACCCATTCATCAAGGGGATTGCATGACAACACATCGTCTTCCCAGCACCATCTGGGTAGGGATGCTGGTCTCGCTGCAGGCGTGGGTGGCCTTGCGGAGCATGAATCTAGAAAGCATCATGAATCCAACTTGCATGATGATCCCAACTATCTTGTAAAAGATTCTACAACCAATCCAGCGAAGGGAGTTTATGTCGACCCAGAGTCTTCCAAGCATCACCATGGGAAAGAAGCCGGACTTGCTGCAGGAAGTGGTGCGCTTGCTGAGCATGAGGCGAGGAAGCATCACGATTCGAACTCAGGTGAAACTCATGATAGCTCAGGATCTATAGGCCCACACAAGCATGCTTGTCAGTACCCGGTGTCAACATTCGAACTTCAGCTAATATTTTCCAGGGATGAACAAATTAGACCCTCGAGTCAACAACGCAGCCGACCATTCCAGCGATTCCAGCTCTAAGACTCATGATGATAAACACCATCTGGGGCGTGATGCCGCGATCGCCGGAGGGGCCACTGGTGCAGCTTACAAGTTCGATGAAAGCCGTCATCCACATCGAGTCACAGATTCCAATGACCCGGCTTTGACAGAGGCAGACTTCGACGCTCAGGGCAACAGGATCACTCATCCTCGCAGCAATGCGGAGCCTGCTCTTGAGAAATTGGAGGACACAGTTTCAGGTCATCACAGTGGGTCGCGCAATCCGTCCTCCCACGAGGGTCTCGGCTCCACCTCGCACACTTCAGGAATGACGCATCCAGGACGCGACGTCACCGCAATGGGTGGTGCCGGGGCGCTTGCAGAGCATGAAGGACTTGGCTATTCCGGCAGCGGGAACACGACCGGGCTTGGCAGATCGGGATATGAGGACACCACTGGTGTGGGATCAACTAGTCTTGGACATCATGGAAGCACGTCGACGGATCAACATGGTCACACGAAATTACACAAAGAACCTCCAGCTGCAGTCAGGCAGGAGCTGGCTGGTGGTAGAGGTGGGTTGATGGAGGATGAGCGAAATATTCCAGGGGGTTGGAATGAGTAAGGGGCAGTATTGAGCGTAGTTTAATGGTGGGGTTTCCGGAAAGTTCGGGGAGCGCGAGTCATGATGCAGTGTCTTTTGCTATACTATTGGAATTCTATATCGAGTTGACGTTGAGTTGGGTTTGCTATCATAATTGCTGATTTGCTTGCCCGCTTGCTTGCCCGCTTGCCTGCTATTTTGTATTTGCAACGTTGCTTTGGCAGTATCTAGTAATCGTTATACTTATGCAATGGATATTTCGCAAATGTACTTACTTCTATTCAGAATCGTAAAATGATCTTGAAGCATGCATCACTCCTGCTATTTGACTTGTTGACAAAACTTTGCTTAACTTAGGGGGTGCTTACTAAGCTGTCGCTGTGCCCCCATATACATCGGACATTAAGGTAGTAAACTATTTTCTTAAACATATATACTCTCGATTTCAGCTCCATCGTGAGACCATTGGTTTTTAATCCACGATTGTTTAAACCGCACTGTAGTATTCTAGACTTCAGATTTAGCCTTAATAATCATTTGCTGCTTCCTTGTTTTTGTTGTCATGAAGATGGAGTAAGGGGGTTTAGTACAGAAGTTCAAGGCCACGACCAGGATTACGATCACACAACATCATGACTTTTTATTCTTACGCAGATTAGCGCCTGATGGTGATTTTCACTATTCTCTCTGTTAATGGTATTATGTGGTACTTGACAAATGATTTGACTGATTAGCGTCGGCTGTAATTCAGATTCAACAAGTTGGTATAGCGTAGCATAAGAAGATCCATTTGCAACTTGAATTTATATGCGCACTAATCTGATGCTTTGAGTTTTGCATAGACAATTCACCTAATGTAAACCCTTGTCGTGTTATCACTCCGGCCAGCAGAGCGTAATCGTTGCTTCATTCGATTCCAGGGTACTCGAAGACTTTGTGGTCATCGTTGATGGTGGAAGATTCTCCACAACCTGAAAGCAGCCTCTAGCTTCCATCCTCACCCGAATATCGTCGTCGAAGTACCCCGACGTAAGCCATACTTGCCCCATGTTGATGTACGACTCTTTCCGCTTGTATTTTTGCTTCCGCCAGTTGAGAATGTACCTCTATTTTGCCCTGGCTGCAACTTTGCTGCATTCGCTTCATCCTCAATCCTTTGTCTCTCTAACCTTGCCTGCGCAGGCGATTTCGGCTTATCTCCTTGACGAGCTTTAGGTGTTAGCACATGCATAGGCCAGAATCTCGTATAAACTCACCTTTACCGACTAGACCTTTGCAATACCATACACTTCTAGCCCAGCAGTAATCAAAATAAAGGCCTATCGTATCTCGAACAGTATATTCAAACGCGACCACTGCTAACGCCATGAACCATAACCACGTCAAAACTATGAACACAATTTCAAGGTAAAATAGTGAACCGTGTGGGAGACGACGGGGTCTGCGTATGATCAGCTCATCAATTAGAAAGATACCCACCGCGGCAAGTCCCCCCAGAAAATAAAGCAGAACACTCAGGCGTAGCCACCATAATCTATGCATGCACCATATCTTCTCTTTAGGGGCATCCCTTTTTCCAAGTTGCCAATATATTTTCCCATAGAACACCAGCAGCAATATCAGCCCGGCAATGTTGCAAAAAAGCTCGATCAACGGTACAAGCCACCACGAAGAAATCCCACTGCCCAGCTCTATATGACAGGAGGGCTCGCAAATTGCTAGAACGGATTAGAGCCTTCACAAGATATTTGTGCAGGAGAACTAACCGATCCATCCTCGCCTTGTGGACCCATCAATGAAAAGGTGTAACCCGCGTAGACCAGGTGAGGCAGCAAAGAACTGTAGGACTAGAAAATCTGAGTAAACATTTGGCTCTGGGTATTATGAAGAAACGACAACAATGCCAAGAAAGGGAGTACCATACAGCATAGTATGACCTCGATCAATCCAAATGTAAGGCGTGCAATGAAAACCCGTGTGTGCCTGTGGACTAAACTTTGTTGGTGAATGAACACTATACAGAAACCCGAGAGTATGACCTACACCTGCGCGAGCTTGGACTTGCTTGTATTTCAGAATTATCTCTGCCAGCTCTCCTAAAAAACTGATGCGGCTCAGGCCCCTCGGTCAGAATGTCATCGTGATGATTGGGTGCCCTGACTAGTTCGATTTCATTTACCATCCCAAAGAGCAAAAACGAGTCTAGAAGATCATGGACTTCTAGAGGGTCTCAAGAAACTTGATACTGATAGAAGAAAATGTGAACGAAGCTGTAAGACCTACGTGGTATTGTAACGGAAAAGCAGAAGAGAAATCGGGTTCTTCGAAAATCAACAATTCAGTTAAGCACGAAGAACAAGAGGAAACAGGGCAACTCAAGTGCACCTTCGAAGCCCTTAAGGCCAGTGGCCATGGAACCAAGCTTCCAACATACAATCTGAATGTTACTATTTATAGATGGAATGATCTAACTGTTATAGTCATAGGAGTGTGGTCCCCTTACAGTATTTCTTATTGCTGGTTGGTCTTCGCTCTCTTCACCTCAGAGGCCTGGACTTGGGCTCAGAATTGGTCTGTCGAGACCCACAGATCCTGGCGCTTACTGTAAGAAGCGAACTAGGTACAGTGCGATTTTGCGACCAGTGTCTCAATTCGAGTGATTTACATCGTAGCAACTACCAAATGTGAAAGGCAAGCTGTTGCATGACGAGTCACTCGATGCATGACTCTTGCCAAAATGACGACGCAAACAATGAGGTTCAGTGCGCAAATGAGTTACTTCCATCCAGTCATAGTATGTTTATGTAGACACTCAATACATAGAAACAAATCTTCCATGGTAACTCCAATACAATCGATCAGGCATCGACAAAGTGATAAACGCTGACTGCGTTCATTCATTATACGGCGACTTGAAATCAGCCCACCAATCCCCCTCTCCCTCAACCATCTCCTCTTTGAAGTTCACCAGCCACTTCTCGAACCGCTTTTTGCAAATGTATCGCTGTACCATCGTCTCCCTTGCTGCTTTAGTCGTCCCCGTACTCGATTCAAAATAATCAGTGAGGTAAAAGCGACAGAAATCCATGATGGCCCAGACCTGCTCCCTCGAGATGTCTTTACCATCTTCTCTCAACACAATAACAGAGCCGACCTCGCGCTGCCACTCTGGGCCGGCTACACCCCACCATTGTGGATTATTGACATCTGCACAGCAATGAAGGTAGGTCGCAGCTGGGTTGTCGTATCTGTCGAAGAACTTTGTATCATTCTTCCATAGAGGGTTTGGGGGTAGCTTTCGTACTATGAGTGGAACACCCAGGAGCTTGGTAATGAGAGGTGCGACTTCGCCGGACTTCGGCCATTCAACCACTGCTCTTCGTACTTCTTGTAACCTCGCCCGGTATAGTTCTTACAGATGCGCAAGTCGCCCTCGCATCTAACAAGCACACCCATTTGCTTGCCAGATACAAACAAATTACTGCGTGGTATCGCCGGTAGCGTTATACATGGTATCGCCGGTAGCGTTATACATGGTATCGAAGCAGGCGTTCTACCTGTTATAGGATCGACAAGTCTCCCAGCCTTGAAGAAGTCTCTTGCAACCCTCAGATCCTCCAAGGTAACATCCTGTTAAGGAAGAAACGTTGGATCTCCCTTACCAACCTGACTCAGAGCAATGAATGAGCCACGCCAAGTATGATTTGCATGTCCCAGCAGCGCCGTCACACAAGCATTCAAAGGCAATTTGCTGTCGTCATTAAAACACCCATAGATAGCAAGCGAATGATCAACATCCTCCGGGTCGTTGCATAAGAACCCCGGTAGCTCCCTCTTTCACATAGAACGGTCGCAACTCTGGCACGCCACAGTCCTTGTGCGGCCAGGATTTACCAGCATCGCTGATAGGAACACACATCAGTAAGGGCGTGCCGACTTTATCGTCGAACCACAGAGATCTTCGAGACACAGAGGGAAGCTCTCCATAGGTGGCGAATCGCTTGCAAAGGAGTTTGTGGAGAGGCCAATCAAGCTTTTGACATTTGGTGGAACAATATTTTGCGGACTTGCAAGTAATGCAGCATTTGCCATTTGGGGTCTTACACACGATGCACTTGGAAGGTGCCATTGTGATATCCGGGAGGGCGATGACGATCGGTATATGTAGGGTAAATGTTCTGCGGACAATTAATGAAGAGCTATAGAGGAGACGCGACTGAACACGAAAGGACGCGCTCAAACTAAGTAGAGCACGTGATGACTCATTTACCCCTTTCCTAAGCGAGGCAGAAAGTCAACAGTGATGGATTTCGTGGAGAGCAGCATCCATGAAGATGTGTCAATTCATTACATAGATAAGCTTCTGTTCTTGCCATATATAGACGTGGAACCTTGATACTAACCAGTGCCGGACGAGCCTCATGCAACTTTATAACAATTACGCCGAAAATGATTCACCTCGTTCTGGCAAAGACGACTAAGGCATGCATCAAGATACACCACAAGCGATTCGAATCCAAATCATTATGTTCTCTCACGCTTAATTTGAGATGGAGGAGAAACCAAGGACATGACAACACGAATTTGCAACAAGTATCGCTCTCACCATCCATAATCTGTATCTTGCATCAAACCACTTCAAACACAAACCCAGAAGGTGCGAGCATTGCCAAGCGCAGCCTACGACTGAATCGCAACTTCGAGGGGCACGCTACATATCGTAGACAACATGTTACAAGTGGTCTCCAGATGGCACTGCAATCGACAAATCAAGGATCCCGGGACCAAGAAGAGCTTTTTCAAATGGAGGACAGAAAAGATACCCGTACGTGTCCCTCTCTCAACCACATCGAATGCCGATTAACTTCCAATTTAGTGTGAGACGTGGAATACTGTCAAGGATAGTCGATGCACTCGGTGTGGTAAAAAGAGACGCAAGAATTGTCTGCAGTGGGAGCAGCTTGAGCCCGACTATGGTGATCAAGATGATCGTGGAGACGCCAGTGGATAGAGTCATTGCTCAATGAACGCAAAGATGCTGTGGCCAATGTTGAGCTATAAGTACTGCCCGGAAGCAGTTGTACGGCTAAGAAAGAGGGTAATGATTCACGGAATAATCACCCTTGGTACACATGAAATTAGCACTCACTGGTTGTGCACTCACCAAGTAAAATTAGGGGACAAAAGTCTGTGTGCATATCGTAAACCCCGCATTCACCCTACCATTTCAACTAACACCACCTGCCATTCAAATTAATATAGAAATCGATGCAATAATCCAATAATTATAAAAAAAATATGTACAGATAGCCCGCCTTGTGTACTCAATATTTCGTGTACTACCCTTTTGCTTTACGCAACGCGCGTACGCGAGCTGGAATTGAGAGTATAAGGGTATCGATTAGGGCCTGTGGAACCGCCCACTATGCCTCTCTAATCCACCCTTTTAATGTCTTAATATCCTCTCGATTTTTTCCTAATAAATGGATATTAGGGTGTCGCCGATGTAAAATACCCTTTAACGCGCGCTAGACATGCTCGATAGGGTTCATATCTGGACTGTGAGGTGGCCAGTCAATCACCCATATTCCGTAGCTCTTAAACTACTCCTTCGTCGCGTTTGAAACGTGGATTTTAGCATTGTCTTGTTGAAAGATCCGACTCGGCGTCTTATCATCCGCACCCGCATCCTCATCATCATCGTCATCTTCCTTATCGTGCTTCTCTTTCCTCTTGTCCTTCCCCTCGTCATATCGATCGTCCTCTTCAGGCGTCCACAAATTCTCCAGCCCCGTCCTCGATTTATCACACAGAAATTCCACGATCGCTTTCTGTGACCGCTTCTCCTTGCCTGTACCGAAGAAACCCCCGTTCATGTTTACTCTGATCCCCTCCTTCCTCGCATCCTCATGCGACGAAGACGAGGAGCTCAAAAGCTCCCATTTCGCATCCATATCCGAGCCACCCTTGTCCTTCAAATCACCCGCAATCGGTATTACCGCCTCTAGAACATCCGTTCCCTCTTCTGGCTTGACTATCCTTTCGATTGCACATACTGTTCATTATCAGCCTCCCTTTTTCCCTCGGCAGAGGCTCCGTAGAGCTCTGGATCAACGCAGAAGCTCACCTCTCGTTCCAAACGGACACTGATGATCCTTCGGGACATCTTTCTTCCTCGTTAAGCTTCTGCAGATGTCGATTGTATAGGTGGTGTTCTTAAGACTCAGCCCTTCATTCACGCTGTGTAGTACGGATCGCGGGCCTCCGAGTGGGCTGAGATCGAAGTCTTTTGATTTTACTCGTACGTGATTGCAGTCTATGTTGAAGCAGGACGTCAGCAGGGGAAAGAGGAGCGTCGTGAGGACAAGAGCCTCTGATGGATTCGTGGGTAGGCGCATGGTCGTAGCTGAAGTGTGACAAATGGAGAGGGAAGGCTAGAGAACCTCCCAGCTAAAACCGAAAGGAGAAGATGGAAGTGAAATCTGTCAGAGCTTGCTCTTTCTCTACGGCTCAGCGCATGGATAGCTATATGTCGCCCTTGAAGTGGAGAGGAGTGAAGATGTCTGCGCAAATTATCTACTCCGAGCCTGCTCTGAGACCCGCTTAGTCAGCTGCCCGGAGCTCATCAGATACACGTGATGGGTTGGTCATTACGCCACCCTGCTAAACGAGACATCGTCACATCTCACCACTACATCGACAAGTAGTCTATTCGCAGTCTCTTACGTGGAGGGACATTCATGTGACATATTTATTGTATCCCTAAAGACTCGATCTGTGCTGGTTGAGTCGAAACACATACCTAACCATCCTTTCCATCTGCAACTTGTTCGCTCCACTCGACTGCCGGCATCATGACAAGGCGCAGGCATGTTCTAGATGATACCCGAGTGTCCCTAGACTGTGGCTACCCAACAGTTCCGAGTATCGACGGGAAAATCGATCTGTCCGTGGAGTAGAAAGCAATGCGGGACGCCTTTAAGCGGTTGATCGCCTCGAACATTCAGGAGAAGACTGAGAGGACCAGTAAATGAGATGTATTTTTGGCCCTCGGAGCACATCAGTTGGGTGAGGGGAAGATGAGATGTCTTCACATTTGGCAAGGTTTCGACGAAATCAGATCAAGTGAAGATCGTAGAGCTCCATGTCTCGGCCATGTGCTCACTGGTGGGGATGGCACCAACCAGATGCCCAATCCAACGGACTGTTACGATCAAACAAGAGCCCGCTATCCCATTCATGTCGATGACAAGCTATTCTGGGGTATATGTTTGAAGATCAAGTGATAACCTCTTACGCGAACAACAGCAACTATGCAAGACTCAAGCACAGCTCTGTTGACAGCCTGAAGTAACTCAAGCACAAAGCTCAACTCTGGCTGTAGCAAGTATTAAGCCTATACTGATTTCTTCGAGACCTTCGAAGCTTTTGCGTTCTACGCTGATGTCGACACGTTTTCTGAATCTCTGCGACAAGTCCAACAATCGAATATGAGCATTCGACTTTGAAATATACAGGACAGCCATCGACTGACCTGCAGATGCACCACTCAATAATATGTTCTGGCAGAAGTCAATTCCGCAACGGAGCCGAACAGAACCTTGGGTGGAGCTTTTCAGCACGTACCAAGGCAAGAAGCGTTATATGCCCGAACTATGTAAGTGAACTTTGACCGGAGGCGAAATGCTACACTAGGAGTGCAAATGCTGCTTTGGGTAGGCAGTGCCCTCAAAGGTATGTTGCCTCTACAGTCCTGGCTTCATCACGAAGCCTGCATACTGACCTCATGCAGCCATGCTAGATTCGGTTCAGTATTAAGTTCTCATCAGGGATCAACTCAAGCAGTGGGTGTTCAAAGCATCGCATAGTGGAGATTCCCCTGAGCTGCACGATTAATAGTCGCCAGGATCAACCCTCACTTTCATCATCTAACCAAACCTTGGCTTCTTATTGTCGTTCAGTCCGCAGAATCGAAGTGGTTATTTTCCTCGGCCCATCCATACTGTTCTTGAGCAGTTCATATCCCTGTTCTTGTTCCTTCCATTCTCTGGCATTGCGCAAGAAAACCGAATGGTTCCGGATTCTCTCCACAGCCTGCACATCTCTTATGCCCGCATTCCCTGCAGTATTCCTGACTGATAGCACTCCATGTATCGCACTGCCTGATGGTAAGCAATAGTCACAGCTTTGGAGTACGGCAATGATTCATACAACTTGCTTCCAAGGGAATAGGCCACATATTCGCTTGCCTTTGTTGATCTTGTGACAGCATGCCCAAGATGGTACCTTTCTGGGTCTGTTGGTCGCGTGGGTTGGCTGTTGGGCCTGGCTTCAGTTGCATAGACTGGCTCGGAATGGATACTAAACTCCTGCATGTTTCTGGAGCGCTCTTCGCGGTGGATGTCAATGTGAAACGCTATGTTGGGTGGTATGGAGTTTCAAAGAGTGGTTACTTCGTTTTGTTTTGCAATGAAATGTTTCTTGTAAACTTGACCAGTTTGTTTTTGCTAGGTGGTGATGGGTTTATATCCCTCGCCATTCACTATTTGTGAATCATAGAGCATGGAAAATCTATTAAAAATTAGGGGACAAAAGTCTGTGTGCACTTTAAATCGCGATACGCGTGAACGCGACCTACCATCCCCATCCCTTTTTCAACACATCACTATGCCATCCCCACGTAAAGCTTTTGCTAATAAATTAAATGCAAATCGAATGAAAAATGGCCAGCTATCGAATAAGCAAAAAAAACTGTATTATATCTGACCGTTTAAATGGTCAAAAGCCTTCGGTTCTGGCGGTCCGTTATAGCTGCCACCGCAACACCGTCACGAAGTTATTTAATTAATATCTACGTACTTCTACAACTACTCTACAACCTCGTACTGGACGCCCCCCACTATTAAATCGAAGAGAAAGACGAGCTCTTTTCAGGCATATACGCAAAGACCCGACTTACTCGTACGCTGCTCTTGTTCAGTGGTGTGAGGCTTCTTTAAATAAAAAGCCTTCAAAAAAGACAATTCGACGTATTTTACAGTCAACGGGCCTAAAGCACTAGAAATCACTTCGTCGGATTTATTTAAATCCTAGGGCTATTCTACAAAGGAACCGATATCATCGAGAGTGGCGCGGAAAAGAAGCAGAATTAACTCGCGTATGTCCTTTAATCAAAGTCTTTTAATCACTATTAATTATAATTATAGGGCATCTTTTCAGACGAGTGTACAGTGGCCAGCGATACCTCTAACCCTACTGGCTGGGTCTGGCGACTAACCTACGAGCGTACGAACCCGAAAATGGTTAATATCACGAACCACGGTAAGCCTGCGATATCAATTATAGTGTGGGGGGCTATATGGCTAGGGGGGAGGTCTGAATTGATCATAATAGAACGAGACCTCGACGCACCGAAGAATGGATATACGAGCTGGTCATATATTAAAGCTCTGACGAAAGGGCTTTTAGATGAATATACACCGAGTCGGATCTTTCAACAAGACAATGCTAAAATCCACGTTTCAAACGCGACGAAGGAGTAGTTTAAGAGCTACGGAATATGGGTGATTGACTGGCCACCTCACAG
>Ga0115853_100068_pt1 | contig 24556 bp, 10 predicted proteins | sample InSIn5gowninarea_FD_83867 | JGI IMG/M metagenome (GOLD analysis project Ga0115853, IMG submission 83867)
GGCCTATCACATGTTTTAGTGTTAGAATTGGAAAAATACATTTTACAATTGAAGCTTGCAGGGATATTTTTATCTCCTAAGGAGGGCAGGTTATATTGGAATAAAGGCTTACATAAAGGCGAGGTTCTAGTTTGTGAAGCATACTCCATTATCAAATAAATTTCTACAATAGAACAATGTTTTAGTTGGTTCAAAAGAAATTGGAAATGGTACATTCCCTAGAAGCTTAAATGTTTCACATGGATGGTGGTTTGTAACATAATTCTGATGTGGGAAAATTTACTCAAGAGGGGCTTCCAGGGCCTAGGAAGGTATGGGTTATGTCAGGCACATAATGAATATGTGAACCACCTTTTCCTACATTATACTTTTTTGGTTTTGGTGTGGTTCGAGGTATTCAACCTGTTGAATATTATAGCTTCTTGGGATAGGACAGACATAGGGGAATGTTTAAGGTGGTGGTTTGTAGAGTACAAGACACACAAGGCATTGCCTTTCTATGTTTTGTGGGGATTATGGAGAGCAAGGTATGCCAAAATTTTTTAGTAGGTGAAGCCAGTAGTGAGGAATACATACATAAATATATCAACTTTCTTTATGTATTTTGGTCTTCATGAGCATGCGATTTCAAAAATAAATTGATGCCCAAGGGATATCTGGGTTTGTTATCTAGTGGGATTTTTCGATGAGGCCTCTTCATTCGAGTCATGTGTTAGTCAGATGGTCATCTATTTGGGACCTCAGGATTTCTGTCATTTCCACTGGTTTAGCAGCAAAAGTACGAACACCAGAGCCAAGCTTCTTGTTATGTGGGGAGTCCTATATTTCTCTAAATGGCTTGGCCTTGAGGAAATAACCATCTCCAAAGACTCTAAGGTGGTTGTGGAGTGGGTAAATTTGAGATATATGTAGGAGACTCCCGAACACACAAATTGGAATAATAGGGTTAGATTGTTGATCAAATATTTTATAGGGGTCACCATTTCCCATATTTACTGAGACCAAAATTGCGAGGCAGATAAATTATCCAAATATGGTTGTAGTGTTGATCCAAGGTTAATCAGATACTTTGCTTTTGAAAATGGTTGTTTCTGGTGGTTAGGAAACATCATGATATGAAGGGACAACTGAGCTCTATAGTATGTGGATCGTCTTATAGTTATGGAATATGTTCTAACAAAAATTTTAATTGATACTTGATTTTTGGCATTTACATAGAGGAATAGAATCATTGTAATGAGATAATTAGAAGATATTTCTAGAGATAGTTACAATTAAGAATAGATTTATATATTTAATACTAAAGCTATGTAACAGGTTCTACAACTATTTTGAAGCAACAGGGTGAAAAGTCGAGAAACTCTCATGTATATGCAACTTTATTTTATAATGAAAGATAGTGTTTTTTCTTTCTTGAAAAAAAATCCCTTTTTTGATCTCTTAAAGAAAATACATTTCAACAACATGAGAATCATTCATCTTTAATTATAGGACATAGGATAAGTTAAGGGGGATCATTTTATGTTTATGTAAATCCTTGCATTGATCTTCTAGAGAGAGTGAATTTAAAAAGTATGAGAGTCATTCATCTTTAATGGTGTGAACACATGACAAGTTAAGGAGCACATGAAAATAAAACTATTTGAAATTTAGGACAAAATTTCTTGTGCCAAACAAAGTATGTTGGAAATTTGTATAAGGTGATATTATATTTATTTACTTCTATATGAAAATGGAAAACCATCTTTGATTAAATAGCCTTGTAACAAAGTGCATTTAGGTGCATTTGAAAGGAGAAATTGTTTGGTGCATTAATATTACTTTATTTTATCTGAAAGTTTGTTATTTAAAAGAAAATATAAATTTCAATTGTAGAAATCATGTCATATGTCTAATATGCTTATTGCACTGGGAAATTTGATGAAACATGTATTGCATTATGAGGAGAATAATCAATGAACTTCACACAAATTACAACATAATAACCAGACTAATAATTTAAGTATTTGATTTATTGAATAGATTGTGAAGTAATGTCAAATTGACATTTTAAAATGTAATCAAATCTATAGCAATGAATCATTTATGGAGGATTAACAATAAATTCAACACCAAATATCAAAATTAAATTGCATTTCAATGTGAATCATTCTAACCTAAGGTGACCATTAACCACCCAACATTTAGAAAGATGGAATTACACTCTACTTAATTAATATTGGTGAAAATTGACGAGACTTATTGCATGGAATACATTTGGTATTTAAACCCTATACATTCATGGCACTTGACTACTAAGGGTCTTTATACACTCCAAAAGAAAGAGGCCCATAAAGAAACACCCAATGAAGGTACACAAATATTTATTTTCCCCATATCATTTTGATAGTTTTTTTCTCTTAGAGAAAATCCCAACCCTTCATCAACATATTGATGGAAAACTAATCATTTGTTTAAGAAATTATATCAGAAGAGAGGGAATTTGCCTATGAAGGCTGGCATAAATGTTGGTTTGGAAATTGTCTGATTTAAGAAGGCATGCCTATTTGTGAAGTTCCTTTCAAGAGAATAAGTATGTTCTAATCCCAAACAACATAAGAGTAATATATTTTTAATTCAAATCACATTGATACATCCAACCATGCAATTTGTTTCCAATGCACGTTAACTAAAAAACTAGTACAAATATTAATACATATATCAATCACGTGCATGATATTCATACTCAATTTTCTCATGATGATGCCTTCCTCTCCACTTTCTCTAATGGATCTATTGCATATAACATGTCTCTCAAAGGTATCAAATTCCATCTTTAAATATGAGAAAGGCCATGTCATTATTCCCATACCAATTCATGGGTTGAGATGGAGGCAAGCATAAATCGACATTCAAATAAGTTGAAAATATTGTGGACTACCTATCAAATGCAACTTTGGGTTTTGTGTACTAGGAAAATAGTGGACTTATCTTTTCCATCCCTATGAATTCAAAGTTTTAACCTCCATCTTGTTAGTTTCCTCTACATCCAAATCTATGATTGTACACCATGAGAATTAATGTTCATTTAGTGGGTCCATACAAAGAGGACATATCAACATACTTAGCCAAAGAATGTGCAGTGGAAGCTAAATGAAAATAGGGCCTAAGAATTTCCAAGGAATTCATAGTTGTAAGCACAAACATTAGAGAAAATTTCAGTCTAAAAGTGTCCATGAGATTTTCACATAATTTCCATGTCATAATATGTAAACCAATCAAAATCCTTTAAATTTAAAAAGAGGTACATGTCCTAAATAATTTTAAATTGTTTAATTTGGGTATCCATGAAATATTTTATTGTTAATTTGTGTATCAGTGAAATATTTTATTATTAATTTGGGTATTCATGAAATATTTTATTAATGTTATTTACCTACCTTACCCATATGAATTAGAATATCAAAATGTTATTAATGCAATGTAAATATTCATATTAGTGAAAAATATAAATTAAAAATGCGGGCCCATTTGATATTAATAACTATGCCCCAGAAAAACACAAAAAAGTAGTTAAATATAAAATATATATAGAAAGTTAAATATAAAGAATAAATATAGACAATTATAGTTAAATATAAAATAGTTAAATTGTTAAAAATAAAATATAATTATAGTTAAATAGTTAAAAAGTAGTTAAATATAAAATATAAAACAGTTGAATAATTAAAAATACAAAATTAGTTATAATTAAATATAAAATAGCTAAATAGTTACAAAATGTATTCTAGAAAGGACAAATTATCGAATTCCAACCAAAAATACAAAATATATAGTTAAATGTAAAATAATTAAATAGTTAAAAAATAGTTAAATGACATATTCCAAAAAGGGAAAATTACTAGATTTTGGCAATAAATATAGAATATATAGTTAAATATAATATAGTTAAATAATTAAATATAATTACATATAAAATAGTTAAATAGTTAAAAAATAGTTAAATATAAAATATATATAGACAGTTGAATTTAAATATAAAATATACATAGATAGTGATTTTAATAAAAGTCTTATATATTGAGGGATTTCGATAAAAGTAAAAAATTGGAAATAATATATTAAATTACTTATTAAATCTCATGCTAATAATTATTTCGGAACATAGATAAAAGTAAAGTAATATTAAAAAATTGTCTACATGAAATTTTTATTAATATCTTGAATTTTCCTTAGGAGGCCACTTTGAGGCTGAAATTTCCTCTAATGTATATGACCAATGAAGGTGATGAGTATGAGAAAACCAAGCAATAGGTTAATTTGTTATAGATCCGCTAGGCCTAGAGTATTTAAATTTTATAAATACAGAAATCTAGTATTTCTTATAGTGAGGAATTTGGTTGAGGCTCTTTAGTGTACTAAGTAAATAGTGAATATGCTTGTAGAAAATGTTCTTTTGAATAATATAGAAGATGCGTTGAGCATGGAAGTTTTAGGATTTTAATATTTGAAGGCCCCAAACCTCACCCCCTCGAACTAACATCTATCCTCAAAACTATCTTTGTTGGCATACATCATCATCTTTCTCAATTTATGCAAGCACCATTAGGGAAATCTATGTGCGAAGTCTCCTAGGATTAATAGGGTATCAATCCATGTAGAGAAATGTCTGAAAGTTGGTAGTGAGGATTCATTGAGAAAATCTCTTGAAGATGGTAGTGAGGCCTCATTTAGCTTTGCTCTAGTTAGCATTGAAGGTGAAATGAATGGAAGGAATCATGTGATATTATTGAATATAGGAGGCTCTATTAAATATAAGTTGGAACTTTTAAATATCTAGCAAAAGTTGGGCATCCATGTATGTCCTAGCAAAAATTACTTAAAATTTGTAGGGTTTCCCTTGTAGCTTATAAAGTCTCTTTGTGTCCAAAGTCTCAAACTGTGTTCATTGATATTATTCATCAGAGCTTATGATGCCTTTCCTATGCATTATTTCCAAGCACTATAACTCTCTCTATCTATAAATCAAGTTGTTAAGTCGTAAGCAAAAATTTTAACTCTCTCATTTTTCTTTGTTGCTCGAAAAGAAATGGAATGTATACACAAAAATAAGGATGTTATCTCTGTAGTGGTGATGAGTGAATCAAGCAAGAGCTTTAGCTATTGCCAATACCACATATTTTTACCCCTTTACCCCATGATTACACCTTCCCATAAAGAACTTGTAGCATTGTAGAATCAAGTGGAGGAGGGAAGAGTGTTGTGCATGTAGGTAATCAAGGGGGTATCTTTGGAAAGCTATTACATATAATATATTGAATGAGAATCTTTGTAGGAAAGAAAATTTAGAAGAGGCAAAGAATATTTCAGAATGAAATGCTAAGGTATAAAGCACAAAATTTTTATGGGGCTCTTGAGCTTGTGCATAAAACAAAGATATAACTTGGGAAAAAAATAAAAGAAACAATCCATCAATTATATAATTTCTTTATAACATCAATAAATATTGTTTATCATCAAGACTTTGATTAATTAAAGTTGGTAGTGACTATTTTTCATACAAAATTTGCCAAGAAATAATCCTCTTCCCTCTATACACTTTATTCATGCCAAAGAAATTTTATGAGGGATTGAAAATAGCAAGAAATCAATTATAGTGAGACCTCAAAATAGTGTTAAAATGGGTCGAAGAATAGCCAATGATGATTTTAAAAAATTTATACTTTAAGATTAATTTTAAGTCTTAAAAAATATGGAAATAAAAGCAATATACACCATGGTATTATGTCCAATCCAAAATTTATCCTACCAATGAAAGAAAAACAAATGAATATTTATAAATTGTGAAATAGTTTCTAAATTTTAAAATTATTCTCATTACTAAAATATTATCCCACTACTTTATAAAACTCTACAAAGTAAAAGCAAAGTGATAAACAAAAACACAACAATTACGAAAGTACCATAGTAGGTATTAATAAACCAATCTCATATATAATAGTAAGAAAAATATTTTTCTTCTAAACATATCCACAAAATTATAAACCTCTATAAACCATGGTTCATATTTCATAGAGCCAATCCCAATATGAGAGCTACAATTTAACAATTACAGAAATTTTGAGGTCTAAAATGGGCCTCAAAACATAAATGTACAACCAAAATCAACTTTATAAGAACCAATAGGATTCAAGATGATAATGTCAACCATGGGGGATTATTTAGCATTTTTGAGTAAAAAATTAAAAAGAAAAACAAAAAGAAGAAAACTATATGTTCAACTTATCTCCCTACGATTTTACTCACAGTTTGAGTGGTAATACTCATTAGATGCAAAATTTAATTCCTTATTGAAGGAATGCTCATCAGGGAAAATTTTAAGAACCCCCCCTAAATTTATAAATATAATAAATGGGCGAATCTCCATGGTATATAGGAAAAATGGAAGGCGATTTTATCAATAATATAATATGTATATATAATTTTTTGGCGAATCTCTCACCAGGCATGGCGAATATTTTACTCAATTATAAAATCTTGTAAGATCTTGGCGAGTCTTTCACTAAATAATAAAACTTTGTAAAGTCCTAGCGAATCTTAGCATAGGCTACATGTTGGTTTAATTCCCCCATTTAAATAGGCTACATTCTAGGTGAATACCATGGGTCAATACCATGTGACATTTTGGTGAATACCATGGGTCAATACCATGTGCCATTTTGGTGAATACCATGGGTCAATACCATGTGCCATTTTTATTTTTATTAATTCTAATATTAGGGTTAATAATGGTTTTTTGCATGGTATTAATAACAATCTAGTCCATGGTATTTGTCCCATAGTATTTTGGCCATAGGTTTCACCTAAATATAACCCAATTTTTGAGTGTTCGTAAATATAAGGTGACTTATGGAGTAAATATAAAAAAATGTTTTATTTGTTTACCATACCTCTCGTTTATTTATATTTTTATTAATTTACCATACCTCTTTTACAAATATGGTATTTGGCCCATAGTATTTACTTAAATAAAACCTCTTTCTTGAGCCTTCATAAATAGAACGAGGGTTATGGACTAAACATAAAAAGAGGTTTTATTTATTTATGATACGTCTAGTTTATTTATATTTTTATTTATTTACCATACCTTTTGAGTAAGTATAAAAAGACGTTTTATTTATTTACCATACCTCCACTTTACTTATATTTTATTTGTTTACACCTTTACATGTATATAAGGTGACTTATGGAGTAAATATAAAAAATGTTTTATTTATTTACCATACCTCTCATGTATTTATATTTTTATTAATTTACCATACCTCTTTTATAAATATGGTATTTGGCCCATAGGATTCACTTAAATAAAACCTATTCTTGAAAATGGGCAAATGGAAGGTTGTAAGTCCTAATTTCAAGGGCTAAATTTACTTTTTTTACCCTCTCCCTTAAAATAAGGTGGGCTATTTGAGGTGATTTGTAAAAATGTACTATGATACAAAATATTCGCCCACTAAAAATTTAAAACCCCTTAATTTCGCCAAAGGGCGAACATTCGCCCCTAAAATTATCCTTGATGCTCATGTTCCATAATTTTGATGGACCCTGCTACACGAAAAATGGGAAATACATGAAAAATGTGATTGCAATTATGTTTTTTAATGTATTTCTCATTTTTCGTGTAGCAGGGTCCATCGAAAGTATGCAACATGGGTACTCCTTAGATGAATAATTAAATTATGCATCCAACGAGTGTTCCTGCTCAAATTTTGAGTAAAACCATAGGGAGAGAAGTTGAAAATATGAGCTGAAAAGGTAATTTTTTCTTTTTTCCTTCTAAAATTTGATAATATAATCTAATCTTATTTTACTATTTCCACTAATATTTTAAAGTATTCCTTAGGATGCCCATTTTAGACATCAAAATTTCTCTAATGCAAGGTTGATTCAATCCAATTCGCCCCAAAAAATGTACATCTAATGGGAAGCACAATAGTTGATAATATCTGCAACACTTTCCCTAGATAAATGATATTATGCATAGATCCAAAAAAAATTTAGTTCCAACAATTATGGCACTCTCTAACCTTCTTTCTTTTCATTTCCATATCATTAGATTGCCTTTGTTGGCCCCAATAAAAGCATAACTATCAATCTTATATGCTAACTAATGCTATATCAAGGTTTCAACTAATAATAGATAAGTGATATTATGCATAAATCCCCAAAAAGGAAAATAAAATTTTAGTTTTGACAATTATGACCCTCTTTAACCTTCTTTCTTATCATGTACATATGATTTATTAGCCCCAACAAAAGCATATATATCTATCTTATTTGTTAACTAATGCATTATTGAGATTGTAATCGATAGTCCTTCATTAGGGGAACTTTAACGTTAAAAATGGGTCTAAAAATAAAAACTACCAATAAAATCAACTTTAAAAGAACCAATAAGAATCAAGATGGTGATGTCATCCCTAGGGGGAATATTTTTGGAGGGATAAGAAGAAAACTATTTTTTAATGGTAATTTTAGTTTATCTAGTTTACGCAAATGTTAAGTATAGACATGAGTTGGATGCATAATTAAACTCCACATCTAGCGAGTATCCACTCTATATACTTTTGTGTAGACCTCCACAGAAAAATTGAAAATACATTATAAAAATGTTTTTCTTTTAAGAAACACAAGATAACAATGTGTTTAATTTAAGAAATACATTGTTATCATATATTTCAAATTTTTTCGGTGGGGGTATACTCCAAAATATGCAAAGTGGCTGCTCATTGGATGTGGAATTTAATTCTACAACCAACATGTGTCTACACTTGAAATTTGAGTAAAATTATAAAGAGATAAGCCAAATTACAATTTAATAAATGCATTTTTCTTTCTTTTCTTATAAAAATTCATAACTATTATTTTATTATTCTCCTTAGAATACCCATTTTAGACCTAAAAATTCCCCTAATAATATTAATGAATCCCCACAATTCTATCATTTGCAATTCATCCTCCTTGAACATTAGGATGCAACATCCTAAAACCAAATCTAAGAGTGCAAAAGCATTGAAATATTCTTATTAATGCCTTTCAAAGGTTCCTTTTAAAACTCCCTCTTGATTTCACATAAATGAAAGAGAAACCAAGATAATGATTAGGATTCTAAGACACATATTTCTTCAAGAAAGAAATAATGTGAAATATAACATGTACCATAATAATCATGGTGGTAATTCAAGTCTATATGAAATCATAACAATTTCAAATGTTCATCACTCTAAATAAACAAAAAATCAAAATATTACATCTATGTGGCCAGTAATTTTGCTACATGACCAAATTAAAATATTACATATCTCCACCCCACCCCCACTCCTTAAAAAATAGTATTAACCGTATTGCAACCTTAATCTTAAAATAACTAGGATTACCATTCCTATATATCATCCTTTCTTTTATGGGTTACTTCTTTAGGCTTGATAATGTTTCTATTGGATTTTTACATAACTGATGGTTTTATTTAAAGAATTGAAATTTTTTTACTGATGATTTTCAAAGGTTTATTTTGGAACACTCTTTACATTCGCATAAATCAATGACTAACCAGGAATATGATTAGGATTATAAGACATAGTTTTTTAAAAAAGAAACATTATGAAATATGACATGCACCATAATAATAGATGATAACTAAAGCTTCTATGAAATCATCCAAGTCCTCTCCAAGATTTTAAATGACCCAATTATGTTAATGATAGATTAGAGCTATTTTTTAAGCTTCAATAGCTCTTATGATTAAATACACTTTGAAACACATGTTTCCCAATTATAAATTTATTTTGAGCCATATGATAATCTACATATATATTTCGGTATCCTTGAGATGCCTTAAATTATTTCCTAAATTTGCAACCAAATAATCCATATATTTGATCATGTTAGGATTTATATAAACTATGTTAACCAAGTCATTATTGTTGGGTTGTGTTATATTCTTTTGACGACTAACCTACGTAGTGAACCAGGGGGTTCTGCCCCCTTTTGCTGCACCAATTGTGTAGCGGGGGGTCACAGGTGGTTCAAGGGGGGCGGGTAGCCCCCCTTTATAGGGTCTGGGGCAGCGCCCCGGGGAAACTTTTTTTGGAACCTATATTAGGTTGGACAGACCTACCTATGGTTTTGTGTATGGTTTTGTATATGGTTTTTCGCACATGGTTTTGGATGCAATGGTTTTCGGTCCATGGTTTTGGACGCGATGGTTTTCGGTCCATGGTATTGGATGCTTCGGCATGTATAAATATGTATTCTAACATTGAAAGGAACATAATGAAAAATCAATCTGGTAGTCCCGATTTTGGGATCTAGGGGAAAATCTCTATGTATATGTGTTTTATGTGTTATGCTCTTGCATTTTTTATTTTCTGTGTTTTAGAATTCGTATGTAGGTAATTTCTGTACAGGGTTAAAACCTACATTTGGTATCAGAGCTATTTTGGCTTTAAGGGGACGCCTTTGTTGCTGAGGGGTTTCGCTCGGGCCTATGGTAGACCTTGTTCAGTGGGAGATCTATGGAATCGATTCCGGTGGTGAAAGAAGATGGCAAGCAGTGGAAAGATAGAGATCAAGAAATTTAATGGTCAGAGTTTTGAGTCATGGAAATTCAAGATGGAGGATCTGTTGGTGGATAAAGATTAGTGGATGGTGGTAGATCCAGGTACTAAACCAATGTGAGTGTCCGATGAAGAATGGAAAAAGTTGGATCAGAAGGCTAAGAGCACAATACGATTGTGTGTCTTAGATTTAGTATTGCTGAATATATCAGGGGAAGTTACAGCAAAGGCTTTGTGGGACACGTTAGGGAATTTGTACCAATCTAATTCTCTGGTGAATAAACTGTTCCTACGGAAAAAGCTGTATAACCTGAGGATGAAAGATGGAGACTCGGTGACAGAGCATCTGAACACATTTAATACTGTGGTAAGTCAGTTATTATCCATTCATATTAAAATTTCAGATGAAGATAAGTGCATCAGTTTATTGTGTTCTCTACCAAATTCGTGGGATAGTCTGGTTATTGCAATAGGTAGCAATGCAACTGCCTTACAGTTTGATGAAATAGTCTGATCCTTGCTAACGGAGGAGATGAGAGGGAAAAATATGGAGAGCCAGAATAGTGATGCCTTATCTGTACGAGGACGGTCCCAGAACATAAACAAAAATAAGTCATCGAGTGGGAGATCTAAATCTCGAGGGAGATATAAATCTCCAGGAAAACCTATAAAGGTGGTTTGCTAGAAATGCGGAAAGGAAGGACACTACAAAAGGGACTGTAAATATAAAGCTCCTCACAAAGGAAATGGATCTAATGATGCTCCTTCTGCAGAGGTGAAAACTACCTTAGATGAAGGTGGTGATGTGTACTTGGCCTCTTCAAGTACACATGTAGATCATGAGGCATGGTTGATTGACTCAGGTGCATCCTTTCACTTCACTCCCCATAGAGAGTGATTCTGCGAGTATGAGAAATATGATGGTGGTGATGTCTTCTTGGGGGATGACAGGAAGACTAGAATTGTTGGTCATGGAAAAGTAAAGTTGAGGTTGCAAGGTGGAAGGGTTAGAACACTTCCGGGTGTTTTGCATATTCTTGCATTAGCTAGAAATCTGATTTCTGTAAGCAAGTTGGATTATGCAGGTGTAAAAGCAGCGTTCGAGAAGGATACTTGCAAGATGGTTCGAGGAGCACTAGTATTGATGCAGGGAGTTAGAATTGGAACTTTGAACAAGCTGCAAGGTAGCACTGTTGTTGATGGGTGCAATAGTTTTGTGGTTCCTGAAAGTGGAGCAGAAAATCTAGTGGTCTTTGGAGAGAAAACCATGTTGTGGCATCAAAGGTTTGGACATATTTGAGAGAAGGGCCTTAGAATACTTCATGGTAAAGGTATGGTAGAAGGTATGAGTAATAGCTCTTTGGATTTTGATTTTTGTGAAAAATGTGTATATGATAAGAAGAATCAGGTGAGTTTCCCCTCTGGTGGTAAGAGGGTGAAACAAATATTAGAGCTTGTGCACAGTGATGTGTTTGGACCTGTGAAGGTTCCATCACTGGGTAAGTTTGAGTACTATGTATCATATATAGATGAATTCTCAAGGAATACATGGATATATTTCCTTAAGAAGAAATTTGATGTCTTTGACAGGTCTAAAGAATTTAAGGCTATGGTGGAAAACCAGACAGAGAAGAATATAAAGGTATTAAGGTCATATAACGGTGGAGAGTTTAGCAGCAAGGAATTTGAAGAATTCTATAAGAAGTGTTGTATATCATGACAAAATACTACTCCATACACACCTGAGCAAAATGGAGTTGCAGAAAGAATGAACAAGACGTTGATGGAAAGGGAAAGAAGCATGCTCAATGGTGTCAGGTTAGGACAGTGATTCTAGACAGAGGCAGTGGAGACAGCATGTTACCTGGTCAACAAATCACCTACATTAGCATTGGAGGATAAGACTCCACTAGAGGTATGGACTGGAAAGAAACCCTCTCTTTCACATCTGACGATATTTGGATGTGATGCATATGTACATGTTCCAAAGGAGAAAAGAACCAAGTTGGATAGTAAATCTAAAAAGTGCATCTTTATTGGGTATAAGGATGGTTTAAAGGGTTATAAGCTTTGGAACCCAGTAACAAGGAAGGTTGTGTACATCCCTGATGTGGTGTTTAGAGAGGTGAAAGATGTTATTAAACATGAAGTCCCATCAGAGGAACCTCGCCTTTATGTAAGCCTTTATTCCAATATAACCTGCCCTCCTTAGGAGATAAAAATATCCCTGCAAGCTTCAATTGTAAAATGTATTTTTCCAATTCTAACACTAAAACATGTGATAGGCCAAGATCCCCGATATCCTTCTAAGAGTTTGTATTCAGAACTATCCCATGATCTATTTCTATATCCTTAGGAACATGAATTCCTTTTTCATGTAAAAAATAAAGGAGAGGGAAAGATAAAGTGTGGATACATGCCACACCTTTAATTACATCCAGTTCAATTTTCAGAATAGAACCTGAGCTGATCTCCCATCATAGGTTCCCAAGGAACTAATGTTTAGTATGCAACGGACTTCTCCAAGATTATGAAATCACCTTTGGATCCAAAGCCCCCTCTCTAAGCCAACCATATAATTCAGTATTCTTAATTTATTTAGCTTTTATAATCTGATACCATAAACCATTTCCATAAACTACCCTCCATAGGTTCTTGAGAAAGAAAGTGAAATTAAAATACTCCAACTCTTTGATACCCTTGCCACCTTCATCCACTTTTCTAGTCAGAACCTCCAGCCAAACAAATGAATTTTTCTATCAATCCTTCTACCAACCCATAGAAAATGTGAAAATATGGATTTGATCATGTTTACAATTCGCTTTGGAAACTTGAAAATGATCATGCAATAAATATAGATACTTTGTAAGATCAATTTGATCAAAATGAATCTGCCACCCAATGATAACCACTTATGTGACCACAACTATAGCATCTTTTCAAATTTTTGGATTAACCATTCCCAGTGTTTGTTTTCATAATAGTTCAGCATTAACTATAAACTTCATCAACTATAAATATTATCATTTATAGTTTATAGTTTGGAATTAACTATCATTTTTATAGTTTATAGTTTATAGCATCAAGTTATCCAACAACATCAAGCAATCTTGTATTCAAGCACGTTGAACTAGTATAAATTGGCCAAGGTAACATCAAGTAAACATTTTAATAATTTTTATTTAAGAAACTATAGAGCATAGAATGCATGGACATTTCATGATTAAACTAAGATGAAGAGGCATAACTTAAAATAACTATTCTTAATAAATGATAGAATTTTGTTTCATAATCACCCATGTCATATGATTTTCCATATTCATCAAATCTCGATCCCGATCCATCACATCATTGAATAAGTATCTTGAAAACTTCCTTATCAATCTCATCAATGATTAAGAGTTTGATTATTAAATGAGATGGATTCCATTTTCCATAATTATTTCCATCAAATACATTAAACCTAAACTTGTCCATTTCTCTGCCACCTTTTCATTACACTCATTCCACCCATCACTCGTTCTCTACTTCACACTACCACCCTGTGATAGCAATGACAAAAGAGAAAATTTGAGGGATAATACTTATTGAATGTTGAGGATGGAAATTGTAGTAATATTTGAGCCTAAAGGGACTGATTTTTAAGAAGAATATCCAAAATGCAGGGAGAGGTTCTAGAAAGAAGGATGGCTGAAACTTTTAGAGAAATTTCAAGGATATGATGTTGAGGTAACAAGGGCATTTGCTAGATCCTTTGATGGAGTGGAAGTAGACATTGGAGACATTCGACTAAATATAACAAAGTCTTTCCTGGCTAAAGCTTCTTAATTTCCCAGTACTAGTGTATTGGTTTAAAAATCAGAAAATTAAAGGGGAAACATGGAATAAGTTCCTAATAAATCCTGACATGGAAACAACAAACTAGAAAAAAGGGCTTTGGTTTCTGCATCTGAGAGAAAATGGAAGGGTATTATATTTATTCTTTAGAAATTTGTCACTTATGAAGGAAATTAATGTATGATACTTTTTGATCATGTTCATCTCTTGATGCATATTCAAAAAAGTCATAGAAGAAGAAATCAATCAAGAAAGGGATAAAGAAGAATGAAACCCCTGCACCAGAATTGAAGAACAATACGACCATAGAAGGAATCATAATGAAAGAGGTGACAAAAGAAAGGGTTTCAAAGGAAGATAACCATAAGTTTGAAAATGTACCTCGAAGAATTACCCATAGCATCACTAAAGGATTGATAGAGCATGAATAAGATGAAGTGTAAAAGCACCTAGTGATTAATATTGAATATTCAGATGGAGAAGAGAAGATATCACTTTAGAAGGCAAGAAATAGTAGAAAGAAACCAAGGGTCTCCACTCCTTTTTCATTTACAAAAGTATAATAACAAGACGACACCTATTATGCAACCAGATCACAAATAGATAGACCAATGACTTAAAAATTATCCTCTTCAAGGGGGAAACATCCTTTACATTACATAAATGAACAATTCTTGGATGATTCAAATGACAAAACCTCCTTTCTATATATAGGAGTCTAAGGGGTTGCAATATAATCAAATCCTACATAACAATAATAATGTAAGGGCACAATAATAACAATAGTGGGCTTCTATGGGTCACAATAATAACAATATGGGGACTACATGGGCACAACAATAAAAATAAGGGGGCAACACTAACAATAACAATAAGGGGATACACTAGTATTATAGGGAGCTAACATGCCCCTCTCCTTCAAAAAAATGTTGTCCTCAATGATTGAGAAGTTTTGGATGCTTCTGTATAAAATTAATATCCTCCCATGTGGAATCTTCAACAGGTAAGTTCTTCCACTTGATGAGATACTCTGAAATTGATCAATTTCATACCTATTGAGTTCTTGTTTCCTTGACTGATTTAGGTTCTAATATGATTTTTCCTTCCTCGTCAAGTTCTAGAAATATTTTTTGAACTGGGATCTTGTGACCTATAACCTTATTTAAGCATGAAACATGGAAAACTGGGTGCACTTGGGAAGATGTAAGAAGCTCCAATTTATATGCCATAGTACCAATCTTTTACAACACCTTGTAAGGACCATAATACTTTGGTGATAATTTATTATCCTTCTTAGCTTGCTTGAGGGACATTTGTTTATATGGTTGTAGTCGTAAAAATACCCAGTTTCCTACATCAAAACTTCTTTCCCTGCAATGTTGATCTACCTGTTGTTTCATTCGATTCATCGCCAAAGTGAGTTTATCCTTTAAGAGTTGGAGAACTTGTTATTGATGCTCGATGTGATATTCCACTGCTTGAACCTTAGAATTTTCTCTTAAATATGTTGTGATGGACGATCAATGATATCCATAAAGTGCCATAAATGGGGTCATTTTTGCTGTAGTATGGAAGAAAGTGTTATACCACCATTCAGCCAAAGGTAACCACCTGACCCATTGTGTTTGTTTATAAGATACAAATCAAGGAAGATATCCTTACAAACATTTATTCACTATCTTAGTTTTCCCATCAAATTGAGGATGATAAGATGAGCTATGAGCTAAATGATTACCTAGATAAGAAAATAATTCCATCCAAAAATTTCCAGTGAAAATGGTATCTTTGTCACTTAAAATAATCTTTGGGTTTCCATGTAGTTTTTAATTTTTTCCATAAATGCAGTAGCAATTGTAATGGCTTTAAATGGATGAGATAATGCACAAAAGTGTGCATACTTTGTAATTCTATCAACTACCACCATGATAACACTCTTTCCTTCGGATTTGTGTAAAAATGTGATAAAATCCATTGAAACCTCCTCCCAACATTGGCTTGGAATGGATAAAGGCTATAACAGACCTCGGGCCTTAATTGTCTCAACATTATTTTGTTGGAAAACCCAACATTCTGCCACAAACAACTTTTGAATATCATATTTAAGGACATCCCAAAGAAAATCCTTCTTGACCCTGTGGTAGGTTTTTTAAAATCCTGAGTGCCCTCCTAAGGGAGAGGTGTGTAATTCCAAAAGAATATTTTGTTTGAGTTGGGAATTCTTACAAAGATATAAGTGATCTTTGTACCATAATGAATCATTTTTCTAGCTAAATGTATCAGATGTACTAGTATCTTGTTACAACTTTTGAATGAGTGTCCACACTTCTTCATCATTCTTCCATTCATCCCTTGCTTCAGTTATCCAATCTTAGTTGGATAATAGAAATGGCACAAAGAAATGCTTCCACATCCTCATATTTTCTTGAGAGTGAATCTGCAACAAAAATTTTCTCCCCTTCTTTGTAGATTATTTCAAAGTCATAACCCAACATCTTTGTGACCCATTTTTTCTTCTCTTATGAAGATAATATTTGTTCCAAAAAGTATTTAAGACTATCATAATCTATTTTTACATTGAAGTGTCTTCCCATTCGGTAAGGTCGCCATTGCTTTAGTGCATGTAGTATTGCCAAAATTTCCTTCTCATAAATAGGTTTGTGTAAATACTTTCCTTTGATTGGACGACTTCCAAAAGAAATGGGTCTTCCTTATTGCATTAAAACAACACCAATTCCATTTCCTGAGGCATCACATTCCACAATAAAGGTTTTTGTGAAGTTTGGCGTGGCTAAGACCGGTGCTTAGCACATTGCCTCTTGAAGATGTTCAAAAGCCTTAGTTGCTTCTGGAGTCCAATAAAATGCATATTTCTTCAGTAATGTTGTTAGAGGTGCTTTTATTCTCCCATAATTCTTAACAAACTTGCGATAATACCATGTCAACCCGAGAAACCCTCACAAATGATTTATGGTTGTGGGGATTTTCCATTCCATAATGACTTTAATTTTGTTAGGGTCTACCTTAACTCGCTCATGAGATACAATATGGCCTAGATATTCCACATCCTGTACTCCAAAGAAACATTTGGAGGTTTTTTCATATAATTGTTTCTCCTCCAATAGTCTGAGCACCCTATCAACATGTTGAAACTCATCCTTCCAAGACTTGTTGTAGATTAGTATATCATCAAAAAATACTAACATAAATTTTCTAAGGAAGGGTTTCAAAATGGAATTCATCAAACCTTGAAATGTAGAAGGTGCATTGGTAAGGCCAAAAGGCATGACCAAAAATTCATAATGACCCTCATGAGTTCTAAATGTTGTTTTCAGAATGTATTTAGTCTTCATTCTAATTTGATGATATCCTGAATGAAGATCCAACTTGGTGAAGTAAATTGCTCCATGTAATCATCCAATAATTCATCAATGACAGGAATGGGAAATTTATCTTTAATTGTGAGATTGTTGAGTTCCCTATAATCCAGATGCATGCACCATGATCCATCCTTCTTGTGCACCAATACTACTTGAGCAGAGAAAGAAGTTTGACTAGGTTGAATTATACGGATCTCTAGCATTTCTGCAACCATACATTCAATTTCACTCTTTTGGGCATAGGGATATTTGTAAAGCTTGATTTTTGGAGGAACACTTCCTGGAATCAAATGAATAGCATGATCACGAATATGTGGGAGGCCTTTGGGAGTCTCAAATACCTTGGAATGATTGTGTAAGACTTTTTGGAGATTTAGAGAAATAGATGATTTCAATGTTTGAACCTCTAGTGAGCATAATTGTGCAATTATGCTTATTTTTTCTTTCTTCAGAGGTTTTTTCATGCAATTAGAGTTTATTATATTTGCTAGTTTCCCTGTAATACCCCTTAATTCAACTTCCTTTCCTTCCCCAAAAAATTTCAAGAAAATTTCTTGAAAATTAAAAGCTATCGTACCCAAAGATTGCAACCATTGGACTCCTCGTACAACATCAACACCACCCATTGGAATGGAAATAATTGGACTATACAATACATATTCCCCCATGGTTAGCTTGATATAATGGCACTTTCCAGAGAAATTTATAGTTCCTCCATTTGCAACCATCACTTAACACTCTAGTGCTAGATATAGGAAGAAATTCAATTCCTTGGTTATCTTACAATGAATTAAATTATGGGTACTACCCGAATCAATCAACACTATTACCTTTTTCTTCTTCATATGTCCTTCTATAATGAGGGTTTGAGGAGTGGTAATTCCTACCAATGCAATAGAAGATATGGTCATATTCATTTCTTCTTTCTCTAAGGTTGGTTCCTAGTGTATATCCTCTTCTCTTGAAGTTTCTTGTTCCTTTTCTTCCTCCTCTTCACAATCTATGTAAAATAATTTCTTCTTAGCACACTTATGACCTTTAGTGTATTTTCTATCACAATTGTAACAAAGCCCTTTTTCTCCTTTTTCTTCCAATTGTTGTGGTGTCACCCTTGAAGGTTGTGGAAGGCTAGGAGCAACAACACTTCCATCTTTATAGTTGTGAGTGGTAGGCTTCCTTGTGGACATAATTTTTCTTTCTATTTTTGTTGCCAACCTAAATGTCTTCTCCAATGAATCAAGTTCGCAAAGGTGAACCTCATGTTGGATGTTATCCTTTAAATTCCCTATGAAGACATCAATCTTAAGCTCCACTGGAATCTCGTTTACCCTTATATTCAATTTTTGGAAGTCCTCAATGGGCTCCACCATTGAACCCTTTTGTTCGAGATTTATCAATTGGCTAAAAAATGTGTTACTCTTTGTATCCTCATAATGTGCTATCATTTCCTCCATAAAAATTGACCAAGTGACAAGTGGTTTATGAGAACAAAGCAATTGATACCATACAAACTGATTGGGTTCTAAATATAAAGTTGCAATGCGTACCTTTTGTGTGTGTTGCACATTATGGAGATCAAAATATTTCTCCATCTGTAGTATCCATGTTATCGGATCCTTGCCATCATAATTACTCATATTGATCTTTGGAATATGGTGGGTCTTTAATCCAAAGTTAGAGTCTATGAAATCATGATTAACATTTCTTTCTTTCTCATCACCAGTTTCATGTAATACCTTTTCGCCATTAGGAAGCATTTCTTATAGCAACTTTGTCAAACCATTTCTTCTTTTAAACCATTCTTCAAATATTCCATGTCTTCTTTTAAACCATTCTTCAAATATTCCATGTATTATTTTAAACCATTCTTCAAACCATCCATCATAGCTTCCACTTCATTTTTGGTTACTCTTTGTAAGAGCAAAATTTGTAGCACGTGGTCTCATAAGTTTGATATATCATGTTGCATTTCTTCCTCTTCTTCATGTGTCATAGAAGAGCTTTCTGGTTGCTTACTAGGTGTGTCCATTTTTTTGTTTCGTGGCATTTTAAAATAAAACAATGATATCCATGCTTCACTCTTCCCTTTTAATCACTTCAAACTGATTTTTCAAACAAAAGTTATGTAAAATTTAAAAAATACAAACATTTTTCTTGCTTTTTAGGAGCTAGATATTGCATTTGTTGTATCTTTGTAATTGAAAATCTCCAAGGTCTAAAATTACATATTTTAGTAGCCCTCAGAGTCTCATTCCAAACCAACAAGTCAAACCAAGATTGGATTCTTCAAGAAAGAGTTATGCCCAATCTCCCACGATGACCTGATTATATATTAGTTCAGTAGAGCAAACTTGTATGGAGTTATGCATGTTAGTATTTCAACCTTTGGCCCTAAAAATGATACCAAAAATAATACAATCCGTCCTCTTTCTATTATGTTTTACGAAATTCAAATCTGATACTTAGAGATAAATTTATCACGATTTTCCCTAGGTCACCTACTTGAGATGGAATTCTAGAGCCTGCAAAAAGCCTAACTTCCTTGGATCATATCTCTAAAAATATAGTGAGACAAGATCTGAAATTCGTACACAAAGTTCACCAAGATTTTAGCGCCACGTGGTTGTAATTTGAGCCTTTGAAGCTTCGCAGTAAAATAGTTATAGCTAAAATTCCACAATGACCTGTTTGAAATAGCAAAACCCTAGAATACACAGCTTTGATACCAAATTTTATGCAACCAACTCTTAAATAGATAGATCAATGACTTAAAAATTATCCTCTTCGAGGGGGAAACCTCCTTTACATTACAGAAATGAACAATTCTTGGATGATTCAAATGACAAAACCTCCTTTCTATGTATAGGAGTCTAAGGGATCACAATATATTCAAAGGCTACATAACATTAATGATGTAAGAACACAATAATAACAATAGTGGGCTTCTGTGGGGCATAATAATAACAATATGGGGACTACATTGGCACAAAAATAACAATAAGGGGGATACACTAACAATAACAATAAGGGGATACACTGGTATTATAGATACCTAACAATACCTGGCAACCCAAAAATCAATATTGCTCAACATAAAGTATATGGATATAGTGGTCCTCTTGAGAAGGAAGCACAACAAGAATAGGTTCAACAATCCCTTGTTTATTCCCTTATTTTTATTTCACCAAAAACACCTATCCACAGTAAATTTCCTTCTCCTATATATAGTATTTCATTTGATGTTTTTGAAGAAAAATATAAAATAAAAAAAATTAAGACAAGAAATCAAAGAATTGGAAGTCATAGAGAGACACATAAAAAATGAAAATGAAGTACTAAAGAATTTAAAATTCAAGGAAGCTGATTGGAAGATGCATTCTAGGATAAAAAATCTAAATACTAAAATTCTCTTAAGGAAGCCAATATGGTTCATAGCTATGAAGAAGAAGAGATCTCAGAGTAGTAACTTGGATATTCTCGTCCAAGCTACTGAGACTATATTGTGACAGGGAAGGAATCACAAAATTTTGCAATTTTTCTTATGCATGAGGACATGCAAAATCCTTAATGTGGCGGAATGTTGAGGTCCAAAAATAAGCTCTTTTTTTTATTTTGTTATCCTTAGTTTTTCTTATTTTTACTCCTAGAATCTTACCATAGCCAACATTTCACAATCTAATCCTATTATTTGTACAGAAAAACCATAATATTTGATCTACAAAGGTTACAAGAGAAGATTTTCAAGGTAATAATGTCCATTCTTCTATATTTTTGTATGTTTCTTTGTAAAATAGTTCAAAATGTCATAACTGGAGAAACTAACGTATTCTACAGCTACTCTTCCTTCTTGTAGCCAAATCGCAAGTTAGAATACTTCCAAATATGTTCCAACAAAACTAAATATTGGAGGATGTGGGAAAAAGCAAGGATAAAGTTTTTCATCTATGGAAGGAAGCCAAAAGACATCCACATCATTACTAAGGCTTAGTCAACATCACATTCAAAAGTATTAAGTTGTGGTAGATTAACATGTCAGAGCATACAGTTCATTATCACAACACAATTTATTAGATCCAATAAAATCGAGTTACATAATCTATAAGAGAAATTCATGTTCTCATCATGAATTTATCATATCAAAATATCAATCCATTAGATCCACGTAATAGAAAATTTAGCTATTTTGTCCTAAAATATAAAATATTAACAATTGTTGTCTTTGAACTCTCTGAATACTTGTGATTCCTTTGATGGGAACTAGTTTGATATATGAAAACACTTTGCTATTAATATATATATCTATTTTCTAGTCATTTATTCTCTTATGTGATGCATTATTCATGATACAATTCATAATTGTAGCTACAACACTTTAAAGCTTTGATTTTCCTTTAGAACATGTGACCTAGCTAGGAAGGGCCCCCTTGTGCCAAGGAAGCATGCTTCTCTTTCTCTCTTTTGTTCATTTATCTTTACGCAAACAATTTATTTATTCTTAGTTAGATTAACATTTTCATTACAATATATTAATTTCATTAGTCTATGCTTAGTATAAAGTGATCACATTGTTGTTTACAATTAATATGTTTGCTTGTTTTTGAATTAATCATCAGTTTGAACTTGTATCTAAGGATTTAGAACTTTGTTTAGTTTAATCACAAGGGCAAATCCCTTTGTAATATGCTAATGAAAAACCTTAAGATGATGATTATTTCTCATAGTTAAGATTTTGTTTGATAGATTATTTTAGTTGAATCACAAGGAAAGAACCCTATGTAATATGCCAATGCAAAACCTTGCGTAATATGTGGCACTTGTCTTAACATTTATTTATGTCAATTTAAGATAAATGATTTCTGCATAGACTAAAAGGTTAGAAACTAAAGAGCTAGGATATATTGTGCCTTACACTTCAAAATATTACCCACCTGGATTGATGATTTAAATGTAACGGAATTCTAGTACAATTGTTTTGAATGACAATGGAATTGCATAAGATTTTAATTTTAAAAAAATGATAACAAAGATATTACTTGGATAATAAGAAGATGCATTAGCATGACCTTAATCATCACCCATATATTCAATATGAATACTTGTAGAAATAGCTCTCACACTCACTAAATCCAAATATTTTTACCAATATTACCACATGGGGGCTTCACTCAATGAACCTATGACATATTGTGCGTTCGTGACATACTAAAAAAACCCCTTAATTTGACTACATATTAGAATATACCTATAAAAATCACATCATTTAACCCCAACTAATAGGAACCCAATACACCTTCCCAATTTAAAAGACCCCTAATTTCACTAGATATTATAGGTATCCATTTTTTCATTAACATTTTTTATACCCCTTTATACTTTTTCATTAACTTTGAACTCGTTTTTTTATACCTTCCATTACAAAAACCCTTTGCATGCTCAATATATTATGTTGTTTTTCATCAATATATATCCCCAAATATGAATGCATGTGGTATGGTATTGCTCCCCCAATGAAGCCCCTGTGTCTTACCATCTCCGTTACCTCCACCAATGGTTCATTTACCTTGATTGTTAGGAGAGAAAACAAGAGAAAATATAACAATTTGTCATCCATTAATATAATTACACCGACTTCCCTCAACTCAAGCCATTTTATAGATGGTATCCTCTAGCGTTATTTTTGGAACTCATTGAAAATTGAGAATAATGATTTATTTTGATACTACTTTGTAATAGTTGGGATAAATAAATACACATTTTTTTATGGTGCATCCAATTTGGTTTATACTTTTTTAGACTTTTGTTAGGTTAAACTTGACTCGGTCATAGAGTCATTTTGATATGGCAATTAATGGTTTATTATTGGTGGTTTAGAGACTAAGGTTTTAGTAACCCATGGCTTTCCCATAGTAATTTATGAAATATAACATTTTTTATGGCTTTATAGCTACATTATAAATTCCTTTGAACCAAGAGTAATCGATCTATTATGGACTAGTTTCCCCATTTAGGGTTTGCAGGATAATCATGACATTTTGTAGCTATGTGTTTTATTATTGTTGATTATTGGTTATTTTCTCTTCCATTTTCGAAATATAAATATGGTATGAGAGAAAGGTTAGCTTGGACTCCATGAGGAGTCAAAGTGGTCTAGTGCCATGTTATAGAAGATGATGAAGAAATATGGAGTAGCATGTGACATGGCTATTAGAGTATAAAGCTAGTGGAAGAAAGGTCGTAAGGCATTGGACTGAGAATTTACCATACACATGAAAGAGTACAAGATCGATTATGAAAATAGAAACCATGGGAGCGAAAACTAAAGATTGAGGTTGAGTTGGAGTTGTGTATGACCAAGGATTTTGAAAGCACAAGGATCACATTAAGTGTCTAAAAGTGAGAGGTGGTAGAAGTGCCAAGATAGCAAAAAAAGAAAAAGAAAATTTTTAATAGAGCTAAAATATTTTGCATGTAAATGGGCATATGATTGAAATACTTGGTAAAGCATGTGTAACCATGGTAAATTATTGGCAAAGTCTAGAGGTATACCTAGATAATAGGGGGACATGGATTCTTGGATACTTGGTTATAGAATTTGAAGGGGTAAATCATGGAGATGAGTAGTGAAGATATTTCTAGAGATAGTTACAATTAAGAATAGATTTATATATTTAATACTAAAGCTATGTAACAGGTTCTACAACTATTTTGAAGCAACAGGGTGAAAAGTCGAGAAACTCTCATGTATAT
>Ga0115853_100069_pt1 | contig 24521 bp, 31 predicted proteins | sample InSIn5gowninarea_FD_83867 | JGI IMG/M metagenome (GOLD analysis project Ga0115853, IMG submission 83867)
CAGAGCACTTCAACGAGCACTTTCACGACATCCACGGGCAGTACGTCTTCTACTACCTCTACTAGTAAACCCACGACCACTTCAAGCTCTTCGACTTCAACATCAATAACAAGCAGCACAAGTGCTACTACAACGTATCCGTGGATAGCACGCCTCTCAGCTGTCCTGCGTCGAATTCGCAGACTTATTCCACTGCCGGACAAATGTACTTGATTGAGTGTGGTGTCGATCGTCAGGGAACCTTTATGGGCTCTCTAACAACCAACAGTTTCGAGTTGTGTATGAACCTGTGCGCCACTACTAGTGGGTGTATTGATGTCGGATTTGCCCCTACCTCGGGAGGAACTGGCGCTGGGCCTTGCTAATTACGTAGCACTGTGGGTTATATTCTCTCAAATAGTAACGTTCTTGGAGCGAGGTATATTGGTACTGCGTCTACCGTGACTGCTATATCAATCACATCAACGTCAACCTCCACAGCAATCACGTCGACGACAAGCACTTCGACAACTTCTTCTAGTACTGCAATAAGTTCTTCGAGCACTTCAGCAAATACTTCGAGCACGTCACCCAGCACATCGACCAGCTCTTCTTCTACTGCCTCTGCCAGCAAGCCTACTAGCACATCTTCAAGCTCTTCCACGACAACCACTTCCACGAGTCCGACGACAACAACCTCATCAACTACAAGCACATCGACTACAAAATCTCCTACTACAACATCGACGACCACAAGCACATCGATCACAAGCACATCGATTACAAGCTCATCGACCACGAAATCTCCAACTACAACCTCAACGAGCACAACATCTATCACTAGCACAAGCACTTCTTCAACATCCAGCACATCCAGTAATCCATCCTATTCAACTAGCGCTTATGCCTCAGGATCTCGGGTCTTTTCATCTACTAATTACCTTCCAGTATATGCTACCACCAGTAGCACAACTTTCAGTAGCAGCACCAGCTCCACAAGTAGCATAAGCCTCGGTCCCGCTCCCACAAAAAGCGTTGGCAAGCGCGGACTTTCCTTCAGTAGTGCTAACGATACAAACTTGTTCTCGCTTTCTGGACAAAACTCCAAGGTTTCGTGGTCATATAACTGGTTCTGGCAGCCTTGTGACGTGGGAGTCTCGGGATATACTTACTCTGGCGCAGCATGTTTTCTCAATCCCCAAATTGAGTTTATACCTCTGTTGTACTCTGATGCCTCCGATGTGATGGCTAATTGGAGTGCTGCTGCTACTCGTGCCTTAGCTGGTGGCGCTACAGCGCTTATGAGCTTCAACGAGCCGGTAGGTTACTAAGTTATCTCATTGGAACTCTCATACAATACTGACATTGCTTTTCAGGATTTCTGTGGCGCCAACTCGGGTAGCGCTTGCATGACTATCAACGCCTCAGTGGCAGCCTACCGCACTGCTATGAATCCCTTCTCTGGCAAAGCTCTCCTCGTCGCACCCGCAGTGACAAATGCAGGCGCACCCGCCGGTCTCACCTATCTAGGCAATTTCCTTGGTAATTGTTCTGACTGCGTCGTCGGCGCTGTCAACGTCCATTGGTACTCCAACAAATACGCTGGCGCGAATTACTTCGAGCAATTCATCAACCAAACCCGTACTATGAGAGACTCGTACCCACAGACGAAAGGAAAGCCGATCTGGGTAAAGGAGTTTGGCTTGACTAATGATTGTGGAAGTGCGTGCAATTATAACGATATTGATATTCAGAGCTTCTTGATGCAGGTTATGCCGTGAATGGATGCGCAGCCTGATATTGCAAGGTATGCGTACTTTATGGATGCACCTGGGATATTGTTGGATGCGGCAGGGGATGCGTTGAGCGGTTCGGGTGTTGTTTTCAATAACTACACGAACTCTTCTGTTACGTAGGAGGGTTTGTCGTCTTTAGCCGTTGTAGCTTACAAAGACGTATGTTTTACATGAAACATCGATCACCAAGCAAGCTACAAGTGATCGTCTGTGGTCAATAAGGGACTGTTTTGTGACCGACTCGGCAGTGTAACAAGATAACCTTCGTCTTCCTCCTTTGATAGTCTTGTTTATTCCCGAGTTTTGGGCCAAGAAGATAGCAAGAGCGATCACTGGTCACGGCGCACATCATAACTTGTCTATGACAAGACTCACGCATAATACATACTTTCATCGACGCTGTCCTTGTCTTCCACTTTCTTGTCGTGCCAAATAGTGGCAAATTCTGGTTATCTGACAGGGTAGTCTCAAAAGCAGTGGCGAATGGCGAACACGACATCAACACGAAGACAACCTCCTATTACACAACCGCTTCTTTCTGCCAAGTTGTTCCTATAACTAACCCCGCGTCAAACCCACTACATCACATTCAAAAGTTAAGCTTGTCTGCCTAGATCGATTCTTATTCACGCCACCGTGTCATTGTGATACTCTTTCCTCTCGATCACGAGCACAAATTGGCAATGACCTCGTGTCATCTCAGAACAGGAGCTCAAAATGACCATATTCGTGAAAGGTACCCTCATACAGTGTTGCTATGAGCGTGAGCAAGCAAAATGACGATTCGAGTGATATTGTGATGACAGAAGAATCGCGCGTCCAATTTCGGAGCTTTTAGATCCCCAGACTTAGGCGGAGCACAGAGCAATTTGAACGTCTATCCTGGACAATCAACGCGACTTTGATGTAAACATTCGGGTCTGCCTTCCGAACTAGTCAGGACCGTGCTGGGTTCAATGGTTCGAGAGTGTGTGGACCCAAGGGGAAGGTGGATGCTTCTGCTCGACTCTGTTTCGTGCTTATATCTCCCGAACATCGTATCACTATGCTGGTGCCTGACTGTTGTATGAATGTCATGCAGGGCAAACCAACCATTGATGTACTCAAGAATTGATTTGTGGTGAATATGACACGGAAGCAAAGTCTACGAAATAGGTATTGCATATTCGACCATTAAAGGAACAGCAAGATTGTGGAGTACGATGCACATCACACATCGAGGTTGTATTGCGGTGATATTTTGCTGTTGAAAGGTTTAGCAGCGGGATTGGGTAAACAACAAACTCGGTGGGACATGACAAGCAAACTTGGATATATAAACCTGAGCTGCAAGACCTCTTAGCTCTCTTTCCATCATCATCCAGCTCATCTTCCAATCAACAACAACAGCTTAGCTTTTCAGCCACACTCGTTTAGCCACACGTTCTTTACACCACACTCATTCAAACAGCTCTTACTACTCTCGTCTTCTAATCCACTTTATCAAAACCCGAAACAACCAATCCAAATCACCAACAAAAATGTACTCCAAGACCTTCCTCGTTGCGGCCTTTGCTGCTTACGCCACTGCTCAGTCCAGCTACCAGTCTGGTGCTATCATCGCTGACCCTACCTCTGCCTCTACCTCTTCTTCTGGTTCGGCCATTCCTTACTCAACATCTGGTGGAATCATTGCTGACCCGACTTCAGCCTCCAAGTCTAGCTCCAGCAGCAGCACCAAGACCAAGACCACCACTGTCACTGATGCTCCCATCTCTGGCACCAGCAGCAGCACCACCTGCACTGACTCCACCACTGCCACTGTTACTATTGCCCCAATCTCTACCACCAACGGCACTGTCATTGTTGCTCCCATCTCTGGTACCAGCTCCAGTGCTGCTTCTTCCTCCACCGTTGTCACCACCGTCATTGACAACGTCACCTACACCACCACCCTCCCTTGCCCTAACAGCAGCAGCAGCAGCAGCAGCAACTCCGCTGTTGGCCCGGTGACCCTCACGAGCACCAACACTGTCACTGCTACTTGCACTGAGGCTAAGTGCCAGGTTTCCAGCACTGGTGGCCCAGTCACCTTGACCAGCACCAACACTGTCACTGCCACTTGCACTGAAGCCAAGTGCCAGTCCTCTGCCACTGGTGCCTCCACCTCCACCAACACCAACACCGTCACCAACACCAACACCCTCACCTTGACCAAGACCTGCACCGACGCCAAGTGCCAGGCCACCGCCGCTCCCCAGAACGGCAACGGTAACTTGACCATGTCCAGCATTTCAAGCATCCTCTCTTCCGCCAGCTCCGTCTCTGCATCTGCCAGCTCTGCATCCGCCTCTGCCAGCTCTGCATCGGTTTCCGCCAGCTCTGCATCCGCCTCTGCCAGCTCTGCATTGGTTTCTGCCAGCAAGGCCTCTGCTTCTGCCTCCATGGCTAGCATGTCTGCTTCCATGCTCAGCGCTACTGGCATCAACATGGTTCCTGGTGCTGCTACTGGTACTGGAAAGTGGGTTATGCCCTCTGCTACTGGTGTCACCCCTTACACTGGTGGTGCCGCTGAGATCAAGGTTGCTGGTGGTATGGTTGCTGGTGTTCTCGCCGTTGCTGCTTTCCTTGCATAGATTTGATGTCTTTGCTTGGGATTGAGAAGATGGTACGATGATGAGGATAAGAGTAGGATGAAGATGAGGATGGTTTCGTATGTCACAACACGACGATTCACGATGGAATATGCACGCACACAGTACACGCCTTTTTATTGTTGGAGTTTGAACGCAACGCACATTTGGATTATATTTGGATTTTTGGGACAAAGTTGGAGATGAAGATATATGAGAATGATTAAAAAAAATATTGATAAGCTTTGTAGCTTTTTGTTGATTGTTTGATTGGGTTACATAATGAGCTGGATACTCACTGAAATGCAAATGCTTTATAGTATATGAACGGTTCCTTTTAAAGTGCTTGATCTTGGTGTTGTGATTGTCTTTCACTCAGGCATGGTGGGAAACGTCAAAGCATGAGGTGTCTTGAATGTTGTGGTGAGTTTTCTTCTACTTTGGCCCTGCTTGTAGTGTCTTGAGTTAAGCCAGTACACTTTACGAGGTAGTCTCACGGCACTTAGTCATTTGTATGCTACTAAATACGATAGTCTTCAGCTCTGAAATGAGGACTTTGGGAGCAAACAGTTTATACAGTTCAATACAAACTCTAGTAGCTAGAAGGCATCTGCCCAGCCCGGCCGCCATCAGTCATCAACACAGACCCGCTCAAATACGCACCACCAGCACCCATCATGTACAACGCCGTCGCAGCCATATCCTCCAATCCTCCCATCCTCTGCTCCGGCGCCACGTCCGCAGGCAACGCACCATCCTCATCTGGCTCCATTCCCTCCTTGACAGCTGAGTGTCCCGCCGTCATTTCACTCGTGTACAAACCTGGCGCCAAACAGTTGACGCGGATTCCTTCTGGTGCTAATTTCGTCGACAACGTCTTGACGAGGTTAAGCACAGCGGCTTTACTGGCGGGGTATGATGGGTTATGCGGGATTGTGCGGTTCCATGCAGCGATGGATGACGTTACGAGGATTTGACTCCTCTGACGTCTCTCGGACGGGTTGCGGCGTTCGTTGCCTTTGATCAAAAGAGGTAGGAAGGCGAGAACGGTGTACATGACGCCGGTGCAGTTGACATGAAGTGTTTGTGTAAAGTCTTCCATGGGCACTGACCAGAGAGCGTCACGCCATTCTTGGAGTGTTGGTTTCACGTCGCCACTAGCGGAAGCTGGCTTTTTGAAGGGCACACCAGGTCCACCGATACCGCTATTAGCGAATAGGACGTCGATGTGGCCTTGTTCGGTAGTGATGCGGTCGGCGATGCTCTGAAGAGAATCTTTCGAGGTCACATCGCCGACAACGGCATGGACGTTGGAGTTTGGGCATTGAGAGACGGCGTTTTGGAGAGAGGCTTCGCGGCGGCCGACGATGTAGACTGCTTTTGCGTTGTTGGCGGAAAGCGCTTTTGCTACCTGTTATGAAGTGAGTATATGATCAAAGGCGAATGTAAGAAGATGATTCGACGATGATGATAAACTCTTGTTTCCCTTCGCCATGATCTAACGTCTGCCCGGACATGAATGTGGAGGACAACGTCTCCACGATTTTTCAATAAGAAACGCTACATGAGGTAATACACGCTCATTCAGCACACTACACTACTTTGTACGAATGATTGTTTTGAAGCACATCAGCATGAAAAAGCTCATACCATCAACCCGATTCCACTTCCTCCTCCCGTGATAACAACTACAAGACCTTCTACGCTAAAAAGCTTGCGAGGGTCAAGAGATGCCATGGTATTTATCAAGGAAGTAGATTGAAAGAGAGAATGATGAGAGGTACGATGACAATCAGCGCACCACATCTGAGGTCGGACGAACGCGGAGGGTCGATGCCCGCGCATTAAGGGGCACTATGTTTCACCTATGCGTCAGCACCCCCATCACATTGAAGCAAGAATCACAGCGACGTATGGGAGCAAGAATCATAGCGAGGGGAGTTACACATCGATGAACAGTTGGTTAGTCTTCACGTCTCTGAGTGCTCGACGCGTTAGTCATAACCTTTACAGACGACCAACCTGAAACGACGGTCGTTCCAAGCTCTGCGTTCTCGAAACAAGGTCTATTGACGGGGACGGGAAGACACAAACGATGAAGAAGCTCACCAATGGCATTTGAAGCTCAGTTAAACTTGTTGAAAATCTGATTCATCAGTGACGTGTTTGTTTACCTGAGGTAGTAGCTCTTTCCTTCGTTCTTTTCACGCTCTCAAGGTCGATCTGCCAACTTCGTCCTTCTTCACTTTTCCATTCCTTTTTCTTTTCAACTTCTTCCATCTTCGCCTTGCCCACACGTCCGATTTCTTTCATCAAAACAACCATTAAGCTTCATACTTTTGATCATCCTCTTACTTGCAGCATCATCTAACAGAGGCTATTGCAACCTCTTTATCAAACATGCTCACCAAACTTCTTCCTTTCGTCGCGTTCGCTTCCCTCGTCGCAGCTCGCAACAACGCGCTCGACGTCAACACCAACTGCCAGAACGACAAATGCGTTGATGAACATATCACCACTCATGGATCTGACTTCCTCTACGCCATCTGCGCCGTCATGGGTGTGACTGCTCTCGGTTGCATCGTGGGTGGTTACATGCAGACCAAGGAGCGTCGCTCTAACCGCATCTTTTGGTGGATCACTGCCGCCATTAACTTTACCGCTTGCATCGCTTACTTCACCATGGGTAAGTCACTACTTCCAACTTGGCCTGGATGCCGTGCTCATCTTGTTCAGGTTCCAACTTGGGCTGGACTCCCATTGACGTTGAATTCCCTCGCTCCAGAGCCGTCGTCAGTGGTGTCAACCGTGAGATCTTCTACGTGCGATACATCGATTGGTATGTTCGGTTCCATCTCTATTGGAGAAAGAGCATTATTTAACTAATACTCTCCTTCAGGTTCATCACAACTCCTCTCTTGCTCCTCGACATTCTCCTCACAGCTCGCATGCCTTGGTCACAGATTCTCTGGACGATCTTCCTGGACTGGGTCATGATTATCTGTGGTCTTGTGGGTGCTCTCGTCAAGTCACGCTACAAGTGGGGTAAGTCGGACTCCTCAAATATCCTTGAAACACTCTGACACTTCCTTTGCAGGATTCTGGGGTTTCGGTACTCTTGCAATGTTCATGATCTTCTACAACATTATTGTCGAAGGTATGAAGTATGCCACTCGCCTTGATGCGCACCACGTCAACCTCGTCAACGGCGATCGCAATGGTTCGCGCAATATCAAAAAGACTTACCAAATGTGCGGCGTGTGGTATGTGTCAAGAACAGTATCTTCTTGGCTCATATAAGATACTAACACTCATGATCAGGACTCTCTTCATCTGGATGCTCTACCCAATCGCTTGGGGTCTTTGCGAAGGCGGCAATGTCATCTCGTCCGACTCTGAGGCGGTTTTCTATGGTATCCTCGACTTCTGCGCCAAGCCAATCTTCTCTCTCATGCTTCTTCGGGGCCACAGGCAGATTCGAATAGTCAGTTTTGATCAGCCATGAGCAATGTCTCGAACTCTGCTAACGTTCTGGCACAGGAACATCTCGGACTTCATGTGAGAGACTATGACGACCTTCCTGTCAACCTTTCCCATGAGAAGACTGTTCCCTATAGCGCGACAGCCCACACTACTCAGTACGGGGAAGACGAGACCAGGGTCAACTCTCATGACGCTCCTATTGCCCATGTCCCAAACACCAACACGTACTGAACTGGATATTGATGAGATGTGACCTATCGCAATGGTGATTTGTGGAGGACATCAAGATGAACGAGAATGATTCGGATTGGGCTTCTTTGCCGCTTCAGCATGATTAAGGAGGGAAGAATATGCTCTCCAGATTGAGAAGAGGCGCTGGCATGATTGTTCCATGCTGCAGCAAGATATACTACACGCTTTAATGTTATTAGGATAGCTATCACGGAAATTGAGTTTTGTCTCATGGAAAGACGTTGTTTTGTATATTGCACAAAGCAGTCCTGCACGTCGTGCTGAACACTTCGCTTGTCCGGCAGTAAAGTCGTGAATCTTTCGTTGCTGTTGGTCTTTGGGGATGCTCTTTCTCCGCAATCGCTTGCGATGCCGTCTACCGCTTCTTCCGCTTCTCTCGCTTGTATCCGAAGTCTTGGAACAATTCCGTGGTGGACGGGTCATTCCGAACATGATCTGCATATCCAAGCGAACACGTTGGAGAATCCGGCCCGCAACGGCCTAAAGGGGAAGGTCTAGGAAGCTAAGTTCTCTCCCCTCAGGGCCTCGACATGAACCTTCAATATGCTTACAATGGACTTCTGCTGCACGTTTTCGACTGACTGAGATGATCTGTGATGTAGTCGTTAGACTCGGAGTCTTACGGCTTGCTCGTACGACTTCAACACCTTGGAAAGACTCTCTCGTCTGAGTCGTCTCTGGGACGTGCCACAAAACATGATGGTCTCCGTGCTATCCGTGAAATCAAGCTCGACGACTGAACCTAAAGAGCCAGACCTCATGACACGGCGACGATTGTTGCTTCATAACGTCAGGAGAGAAGAGGTCCGAAGTGTCAAATAACACCAGTCTGTGGATGAGCCACAAAATAATCCTTCCGCGAGCGTCACCTGTCCTCTTGTGAGTTCTTCTGAGGGTGCCAAGAATCCATCGTTCGATGTGATAGACTGGCAACGAGCTCTGGAAATATGTCCACGAGTCTACAATGACAGCATGAAATACAGCTGCTGAGCTATGGTTGCGTCCTAGTGTAATGACCACTTCGTGTATAAAGCTGAGGCAGATTTCCACTTCAAATCCAGTATCACCATCCTCAACATTCAAGACCATCCACCACTACCTCACCGAATTTCAATCAACAAGATCACACAGATATTCACCATGGCACCACATTCCTGTCCGCCACCCTTGCAGCGCTGCTCCTCTACCGAAGCGCATCAGCCACACCACTACTCACTGAGAGAGATGTTCAGCTTCAGTCACGAGCATCTACCGCTTTCAACGTCTATACATGCAATAGTGATTAGCTCGATTCTGCCTACTACACCGAGCGCTTTTGCTAACACACACCTCAGGCTGCATCCCTACCGACGAAGGCGCCAACACCAGCTGTGAACAACGTACATACGTCCATTTCGACGGTGACGCGAAGGCCCAGTCTTGCGCCAAAGACAGAACAGCCCCCTTTGGCGGCAACTACTGTAGTGCCTACGGGACTATTGGAACGCCCGATGGTCAAGGTAACTTTAAGGCAACGAGTTCATGCTCAGCACCACATGACGGTACGGGAGGCGCTATCCAGGGATACATCACGCCTGCGAAGAGTGGTAGCTGGAAGTATGCGTGTGTCAATAATAAGGCTTCTGAAACTTTTAACTGCTATGGCGAGGAGTACGCTTGTACCTATATCTACTACTGCTATCTCGAATAAGATAGGGTAGTCGATTCGAGCTCGCCGTGATAGTTAGGCGCACTATCAGCTATACAGTTAATTCATTTCATACTGAACGAGTCCCGGTATGACTGTAATTCATCTAAGCACTTCATCACCTGCATCATGTTTTATCCCAAGGTACTTACATTTTGAAGTACATCTTGGCGTTGTAAAGCTTTATCTGAAACTGCTCTCCTTTTAGGCTGAAACATGGGGGAGCATCATGCGGGGCAAAAGCGATTAGCCATTGGTAAGTGGGGCACTAACATCTTACAAACAGCTTCTGTTTCTGATTCTTTTGCTTCCTTTGAGCATCAACCACCTCCTACCGGTTAATCAAGAAACTCGATAAACCCCCCCAACTCTCAAACATGTCAGACCCAATCATGCAAGGTCTCGAGGAGACCAAATGTGAATACCGCAATCTTGGCAAGAGTGGTCTTAGAGTGTCGGTGCCTATCTTTGGATGGTAAGGACACTTCAGCTGAGTATTTTAAGCCATCTAACCCTTCTTTAGTATGTCCTTCGGTCAAACAGAATGGCAACCCTGGGTCATCAGCGAGGAAGAGGTAAGAAATACACACACTTCGTTAAGTTCGTCTTGCTGACAGCACTTACTTCTACAGGCCAAACCATTGCTCAAAGCTGCTTATGATCGAGGACTGAACACTTGGGACACGTAAGGAGGAGACGTCACATCAGCTACAGGATACGAAGCTGATATACATGCGCAGCGCAAACGTCTATAGTAACGGCAAAAGCGAGGAGATCATTGGCAATGCTATCAAGGAGTACAAAATCCCCAGAGAGAAGTTGGTACTGCTGAGCAAGTGCTACGGATATGTTGGTGAAAGGTGTGTAGTCACATTCTTATGTGTGTAAGACCAGCAACTGACGGACACTTTTCTTCTCCTCTCAGCCCCAACTTTACCACTCAGAAACATGGCAAGATTGCACCAAACCACAAAGACTATGTCAACCGCGGTGGTCTCTCCCGGACTGCTATTTTCAGCAATGTGAATAATTCACTCAAGCGTCTTGGTACAGACTACCTCGACCTGCTTCAGATTCATAGATTTGATACCGCTACACCCATCGAGGAGACCATGAAAGCGCTACACGATCTTGTTACAATGGGAAAGGTGCATTATATTGGTGCTTCTTCTATGTATGCCTATCAATTTGCGCAAATGCAGTTTGCGGCAGAGAGGAATGGATGGACCAAGTTTGTGAGCATGCAGAATCACTACAGTTTGTTGTATCGTGAGGAAGAGAGAGAGATGAATCCTTTTTGCAGAGAGACTGGGGTTGGGTTGATTCCGGTGAGTAGTAAACAAAACATGTTCAACTTGGTGACCATTAACTGACACAACAACAAACAGTGGGCACCTCTCGCACGCGGTCTTCTAGCACGTAAGCCAGAAGCACAAGGCACAACAAAGCGATCAGAAGCACAACCAGAAATTTCAGATGTCCAACATCAAATCATCTCGCGAGTGCAGGAATTAGCGGAGAAGAAGGGCTGGGCTATGTCGCATGTGGCAATGGCATGGATTTTGAGATATGTGTCGAGTCCCATTATTGGTTTCTCGAGCGTGAAGAGGATTGATGAGGCAGTTGAAGTCAAGGGCAAGACGTTGACGGATGAGGAGGTTAAGTATTTGGAGGAGCCGTATAAGCCTAGGGAGATTGAGGGACATTAGGATAGTGTAGAAGTAGACGTAGGTGGTAGAGAAGAAGATGACTTTGAAGACTCTTGTGTCATCTCATCTCGACGCTTTCACGCCACGGGCCGAGGACTTGATTGAGGAGAGACGCCAACGTCGTCACCAGACATGACCCCGCACAGCAGAAGCTTTTGCTTCATCCCTTCTTTGACTGCTCCTGCCAAATGCAGTAATTATGAGGAGTAGATCTCTCCACTATGATGTGCTTATAGAAATCCACTCCTTCTAGAGCGGGGATGGGCAATCCATGCTGATCTCAAACCCATTCCTCCATCGTGTATAAGTACTTGCCGAAGGTCTTCTCACCATGGCTTCCTCACTGCAGTGTGCCCTCAATCATAATTGCTATCAAGATTATACCGTTGCAATGAGAGGTCAAAATGTACTAGCTGCCACCTTCGTAGGATTGGCAAGCTTTGTGACTGCTGCTCCTGCGGCTTCTGCCAGCTGTGTGACGACGACGTATGCTTCTGTTGTGCCCAGTGCGACTGCGGTGGCGTTGCGTTCTCTAGCTTATTGTGGTGGTACTCTATATGCCGACGCTTATATTGAGGTAAAAATCACTATCTAAAATTACTTACAACAGCTGCATATACTCACATCGAATGTAGAACCTGTGCTACGACAAAGTAGTCAGTCTCTACTACACCGACAAATCTGGCGCTTCGACTCCTCTCAGTGCCGTCAATCTGGGTTACCAATCCAGCATCTCCAATACGAATTATGAACTCTGGTCTTCCACGACCCCATATGTCAACCTCGACGGTATATCCAATCTGCTCAATCTCACTTATAATGCTGTAAACATCAATCAAATCTTTGTTGAAGATCTCAGAAATATCATGGTAAATGCTTCCGGACCCAAACCCACATCGACTGCGATTCCACCACCATATGCTACACCAACTGGTTTCAGCAAGGATATCACGAACTTCTTGGCGGCTGCCAAGGGAAGTGAAGCTGCAAAGGCGAAGCGGTTTATGTTTAACAATATTGAAGTTACTGATGCAGCGGTTGGGACGATTGTGGCGGCGCAGAGTTATGCTAATCCTGAGTAAGTTGATTGGTGCGTTAGGCGTGGTACTCGTGCTAATCTATTATAGTTATGGCGTAAGTCGACAAATACATACACGTGAAAATAACAGACTTACAAGCTATAGTACAACTGGGTTCGAGACTCCAGTCTGACATTCGATGTTGTGGCCTCGCTATATGCTGGTGCTTCTAACATGACGATCAGGAATTACTACTCGGACCTTTTGTTTAACTATTCAATTGCAAGAGCGACTGAACAGATTGATCCTGGATTGCAGACAGGACTTGGTGAGCCCAAGTTCAATCTAGGGTATGTTGCTGCTGTTACAGATTTGAAACGAATTACTAATCAGCCATGTAGTACACCACGAAAGACTGAAGCACCTCATGCATGATCAAGCTAATCAATAGACAGACAACTCTGTCTTCACTGGCCCCTGGGGTAGGCCTCAAAATGATGGACCTGCTACTGCTGCCATCACATTGATGGAATTCGCCAATACATACATGGCAAATGGCGGCAGCTTGGACACAGTTAAGAACAAACTCTACAACTCTTCGGCAAATCCCTCTGGTGCGCCGATTATGAAGGACCTTCTTTTCGTCGCTAGCAACTGGTCTTCCCCTTCTTTTGATCTTTGGGAGGAGGAGGAAAGTGATCACTTTTACACTGTAAGCCTTTTGACCTCGCTCTCCAACCGACTTTGCCGTCTAACATTTCTCCAGCGCATGGTACAACATCGTGCTTTAGTCCTCGGTTCAACCTTTGCCACCAAAATGGGAGATTCCGCCACTTCCACCACTCTATCCTCCGCAGCCACTGCCCTCGCCGCTACAATGTCTCAATTCTGGGACAAAACCCGCAACCTCATTCTTTACGAATACGGTCCCGTCCTGAACGGCAAATACTCCTTCAAAGACGCTGCTGTTATCCTCGGTGTCCTACATGGCTACGCTGGTGACGGTCTTTATTCATACACCGACCCCAAAGTCCTCTCTAGCGCCCTCGAAATAGCAACGTCCTTCCTCATCTACAACATCTCAAGCGTCACCCACGACGCCCAAGGCCGTATCCTAGGCATTCCCATCGGTCGATATCCCGAAGACGTCTACAACGGAACTGGCACGCAAGCAAATGGTGGCAACCCTTGGTATCTCTGCACCGCTGCCATGGCTGAACTGTTCTACCGTGCTTCTGCTAGCTATACAGCTACTGGTAAAATTAGCGTTACTGGTAATTCTTTACCTTTCTGGCGCTACTTCTCTCCGCAGGCGAATGTGCAGGCGGGAAACAGCTACCCAGCTAATGACGTTCAATTCTTCAACATGGTTAACAGTTTGAATGGATGGGGTGATGCATTCATGAGGACGATCAACAATTACACCCCACCTAATGGACGGATGCCGGAGGAGATTAATAGGAATACGGGTGCTCCTCAAGGTGCTAGAGATTTGACTTGGTGAGTTTGATTTTTTTTTCGTTCTGTAATTGAATTGTTACTGATCTGTGTGTTAATTTCAGGTCTTACGCGTCCGTCGTGACAGCAGGAGCAGCAAGAGCAGCCGCAATGAACAATAATGAAGCGCTTTGGTGGAAGAATTTGGCTGATATTCCTGTGACGACTAATTCGACAGGAGTGGGTGCTAATAGGAGACTGGCTGTGGATGCTGACCTGGCTGCTGCTGGTGATGCTTGAATTGATATGGGAAGATGTAAAGGCTGCAGTGCTGGCTATGGGAGATTAATGCTAATGATATATACGTGATTGGGGGCAAGGGCAGACAGGAAGAAGGTCATGTGATAACTAATGAACCAACTGAAATACAATAGATAGTCACAAGAGAATCGAATCGATGCAAGATGCCCGAAACGTTCATCAAATCTGCCCTCTTCAATGAGCACACATGCAGCTAATATTCTGTAAGAAGCACACGTAACCTGTGTTCGGGAAAAACGACAGTTTCTTGCATGTCATCCGCAGAGCATGCCCAACAGAGCAGGAACAGGATCATTATGATATTGGTTTAAACCTCACAATTGCTATCTCTTATATTTCCTGACGTTTTGGAACATAGGCGACCAAGACCACGCAGCAGTCGGTTTCGCATCTTCGACCTTTGGAGTAGTATTTTGCCTATCAAAGTGTCAACAATAACCCCATGCCCTTATCTATGCGTGCATGCATCATCAATACTCACACCTCATCCCTCACTTCGCCCTTAAGCCTCCCCGCAGTCGCGTCAATATCCATAGCTTCCTCAATCACACCCGCCCCATACTCTGCTCCATCAACAGGCGGACCATACGGTCGATATCTTCTCTTATATTCACTCTGCTGCACATCCTCGCCATCTTCATGTTCATACTCGGGATCTTCGTCGGGCAATTCCAGGTCATCGTCAGCTTCGTCCGCATCACCCAGTAGCGCCGCGTCGTCAATAACGTCGTCTGCGTCTTCCTCGTCGACTTCAACTTCAACTTTCTTGTTTTCAGATCCTTGCTGCTGAGATTGTTGCTCTTCCTGGCGCCGCCAGAGACGATGACGTTCCATTTCCTGTTTACGCAAGTGCCATTCGGCGCCGCGATACCATGGTTCTACTTTCCCTTCGCTGCCTTTTGGAGGCTGCAGAGGAAGTCTTGTGGCGTATGCTAGGTCCTGCTCGAGCCAGCGGACTACTTTCTCGCCTTCCTCTCGTCGTGCGTTCCAGAATCTGGTGGAAGACTTGTCGTTGCGCATTATCAAATCTGCTTGTAATGTTCCCTCCATCGGCACGCCGCGCACACCGTGGTCAGCCCAGGCACCGACCAGGCCTTTGCGCTCGGCGGCGGCGTAGGCACCTTCAAGAGCGTTCTCGAGCGCGAGTTCTTTGGCGAGGAATTCGGTCTTGCGCATGCTTTCGAGTGTGCTTAGGGATGAATTGAGAGATCTGGCGTTTTGTTCGGCCCAGTGGACTTGACGCCGTAGCAGGCGGAAGAGGTCGTGGCGGGACATGGATGCTTCGTCGGCTGTGAACCCAAGATCGACAGGGAGAGGGCCAAATGTTGTGTCTCGCGACTCGGGCGATAAGGGTGTGATGTCTCCTGTGCATATTGTTCCTGGAGCTGCACCGTTTGCGTGTTGAACACTAGATACAGACGATCTGCTGGGGTTGAGTAGGAGTTTGAGCTTTTGTGGTGGTTTCACTATACTGGGTTGTGCTGGTATGGGTGTGCCACGCATAGGTGTACCGGTCTCTTTCTCCGGCTTCTCAGCCAAAGCAGCGTGTGGGTTCTTGCTGTAGTGCTCTAGAGTCTTGGGCGCTTCGTTCTCATGAACCGTGCGCATGTGTTTCGCAAGCGCATCCGACCGCGTAAACGAGCGATCGCATTCCGGCAGCGCGCAGTAGAAGGGCTTTTCTTTCGTGTGACTTCTCAGGTGCGCTTTCAGTGCATACGCGCTCATTTGCGTCTTTCCTTTGGCTTTGCAATCGGTCCATTGACAGGTATATTTTGTAGTCTTGGCTGCGTTGACGTGTTCTTCGGTCAGGTGATGCACCAATTCGTCTAGATTTGCTAGCTCGCCTAGGGTGCAGCCTTCCCAGCCACAAGCACGGACTTGTTCTGATGCTAGCAGGTCTTCGTCTGGCATGCCAAGCTCTTTTATTGCTCGGGGTGAGCCTTGGACGCTTCCGCTGGTGTCTGAAGATATGTCGGAGGCGTCGTCTGGAATGTCCTTTTCGGCGTCGATCATGGGCGAATCGTAAGTATTTGGTGTGTGAGAGCCGACCTTGCGGCGTTTGGGTGAAGGTAGAACGAGAGAGTCGTGGTCGCCATCTTCTTCGATGCGCTTTCGTTGGAACTGATCTGAATCGAGGGAGGAGAGGGAGGAGACTGGGGAGGAGGGCGCATTGCTGAGCATCTTTGTCGAGAGCTTATCGAAAGTATCCTGAAGGTATCGGAAACAAGAGAGGTCGAATCTGGTTAGTTGTGTAGGATGGTCAGATGCATCATATTCTTATTCTCTGCTGCACAATCACTCGTCTCCATCCACCTAACATCTGCTGCACCGAGTCTATTGTCGTCTTGAAACTGAAAGTGAAGCACAGGGGACGTTGGAGGTTGTGGTGATAACCGTTACACTATCTTCGCCCCGTGCACATTGGTTTCATGTTCGTCTGGAAACATAAACAGGTCATTACTTACACAATCACGCTACATAACATGGCTTCCAACGACGCATCACGCAAGAAGTTAGCCCTCGCTATCATCGACTATCTCAACACCTCCGTCGAAGATGGAACGCTCTCTGCAGACGATCGCGACTCAATCGACGTAGCCACCAACTGTATTGCTGAATGCTTCAATGTCGACCCCACCGACAAGAAGGCTGTCGCCGATGCAGTAGGTAATGGACAGAACCTCCTCAGTATCTACACTGTCTATGAGAAGCTTCGAGGAAAGAACGCACCCAGCTCGAGTAGTGGCTCGGAAACCAAGGCAGCCGCCCCATCTGCCACAGATTCTTCAAAGCCAAATCCAGAAGCAGAGGCGCTGAAGGGGCAAGGAAATGTCGCCATGCAGCAAAAAGACTATCAGAAAGCCGTCGACTTATACTCAAAGGCTATTGATCTCAACCCTGCAAACCCTATCTACCTTTCCAACCGCGCTGCAGCACATTCTGCAATGAAGCAACACGACCTAGCAAAGGAGGACGCTGAGATGGCAGTTGCAGCCGACCCTAAATATACAAAGGCATGGAGTCGTCTTGGACTGGCACGTTTTGCACTTGGCGATGCAAAGGGCAGCATGGAAGCATACAAGAGTGGAATTGATGCAGAGGGTAATGGTGGTAGCGAGGCTATGCGGAAGGGATATGAGACAGCCAAGAAGCGTGTAGAAGAGGAGGAAGATGAGGACGATGTCACAAGATCAGGTCCCGGAGCACCATCAAGCGGAGGAGGTGGTGGCGGCATGCCTGACCTGTCCAGCTTGGCTGGCATGTTCGGTGGCGGTGGTGCAGGAGGAGCAGGAGGAGGAATGCCAGATCTTGGTGCTCTGATGCAAAACCCAATGATGCGACAGATGGCTCAAAACATGATGTCAAATCCTGATATGATGTCCAACCTAATGAACAACCCAAGATTGAGAGAAATGGCTAGCTCGTTTGGCGGCGGTGGCGGTGCAGGAGGTGGTGGCGGCATGCCAGATATTGGAAGCTTGATGCAAGATCCAAGCATTGCAGAGATGTGAGTGATACATGCACATATCCTCGTACATGACTAACAGGTTGATAGGGCACGCAACTTCATGGGTGGGTTTGGTGGAGGTGGTGCAGGAGGAGCCGGTGGTGGAGGTGCTGGAGGCGGGAGGTAAGTATAGAGTGAATTAGCGAGCTCTCTCGTCGTTCGGCGATGCAAGCTGGTTCTGATGATGGCTGAGCTTGATCTTGTCTTGAGATACGTAAACACGTATAATGCTTCTTCTATGGGTTCGGGCATAAAAGAATGGCTGGATAGTATGTAGATAATGCTCATGATGATACCTTCCGCGTCTTCCACATTGATTTTTGTTAACTTGTGGACATTCTCGTCATCACTGTCGTAGCAGCCTGTATGCTTCATAAGACAGCGCTCCTTGTTCGATATCGCCGTTAAAACCCACGTGACCCTGGAAAACCGCATCGTCTTCAAGGAGATCAGACGCAAAAACAGCAGCAACAAGCATTACCTGTGCAGCATTATCGAATCAACAGACAACCTGCAAATCACGAGCCCACCAACAAAGTTCTCGACATACTCCACTGACTACGCGACGTCTTCCATCATCGACTCACACCCATCCACAATACGACTCAAAACCGCATAAGCGCTGGCTAGTGACATACAGAAAGTAGATTATCTTGGGGGTGACACAGCGTACTACATTTATGCAATACGATATGTCGGAATCAGACAGCGAATACACCAACTTTTGGCGAGACTGGGTTAGTGCATTTCCTCTCTGTTCGCTGTTTGCTTGGTTGATATTGCACGTGCACGAGCTATGAAGCTACAAACAAAACGATATGCAAGATTTGTGAGTGTTGTCGCCTATTGCTTGGTTGAGGATGCAATGATTGTCAAGACGTACATATGGTGTCCCGCTGCTTGCTTCTCTCGTTGTAAGTTGGCTGGACAGCGCTAGCGGTATCTCTCTGTTGTTCTATTGGACTCAATCACACGCCTGTCATCAACAACTGAAGTCATCAACAAACACGAGACTGGAGCTGGAGTTGCGCAATTTGGGCAGAAAGTTGTAGCGACCACTTCTAGACATTCAAGACGCCCCACACACCTTCCTTGCCATGATTTCGTGTTCGGCGTCTTCACTAACCGACGGGCTGCCGGGAAGGAACGACACAGTACTACTTTGATATCGTCTTTGAGCTTGTTACATCCTAACTTTTGCCTTGCGACATTTGGCCAGCATTGAGAATGTCAGATCCGCTAACACGCCATTCCTACCAGTTTGTCACTTCACGAGGCAATGAATACTTTTGCGACGTCGACGAAGAATACCTCACGGATCGTTTCAACCTCACTGGCCTGAATACAGAGGTTCAGTACTATCAATATGCCCTCGACCTGATCACAGACGTCTTCGACCTTGAGTGCGACGATGAAATGCGGGAAGCCATCGAACGATCAGCACGGCACCTCTACGGCTTAGTACATGCTAGATATATCATCACAACTCGCGGTCAACACAAAATGGTAACAACAGTTCACCTAGTTCAACATACCACCAAGTACTAATTCATATCCAGATGGAAAAGTTCAAGAACGCCGATTTTGGAAAATGCCCTCGTGTTGCTTGCCACGGTCAAAACCTACTACCTTCTGGTATTCACGACATTCCTGGTCAGTCTACAGTAGCCCTCTACTGCGCGCGATGCGAAGACATCTACTCTCCGAAATCCAGTCGACACGCTTGTATTGATGGCGCATACTTTGGCTCCTCCTTTGCACACATGTTTTTCCTCACATATCCGAATCTACAACCAGTGAAGAGTAGTAGACGATACGAGCCGCGGGTGTTTGGATTCAAAGTACATGCAAGTGCGGCTTTGGCGAGATGGCAAGCGGTAGAGAAGGAGAAGCTGGCGGAGAGGTTGAGCAATGAGGGTTTGGAGACTGGATTTGAGGCAGAAGAAGGTGAGGTGGATGATGGAAGTAGTGAAGTAGGGGAGGATGGTATTGATGATATGTTTGGAGTTGCTAAGAGATGAAGGAGGGTTTCCGAAAGCCTACGCGAGACTGGTAGATGTTACGAACAAGGACGAAGGCATTTTGTTGAAAGAGCTTCGCAAAGTGCCATGTTACTTTTTATATCACAAAGACAGCTCGTGCTCAGATACACCGACGGAGCTCAAACTCCGTTATTTATTGACATCACTCACACCATGACCAACTTTCCTACATTGTTTCCCTTCTCATGCTTTCATACCACGAGCAAGCATTACTAGCACCAGCATCATGCTGCAAGACAATCGATGGTACCGAGCTATACCATCAGTCTTCAGCATCCTGATCGAAGTAACCTTCTTCTGGCAATACCGTCTCTACAACCACTTCTGGCGCCCATCCACAAAACAAATATACACCCGCACCCTCTCCTCCGCACACTCCTTTGAAGAATGGGAATCGGCAGCCTTCCAGCTCGACGAAGTCCTGGGCAACGATCTATGGTCAGTCAACATAAGACTCCACTCCAATCTTCCACCACAAGCAAGACACAACCTCAAAACACTAACAAAAGTCTTATATAACATCAACAGGCGCCAAAACGCAGCAAGCAAATACTACGACTACCGCCTCATCTACGAACGCCTACAAGCCATCATCCTCACCCGCGAACGCGAAGACATCCTCGGCCTCATCAACCTGCTCCGCTCGGGTCTCGTCCGCAATCTAGGCAACATCACCGCCTTCCGGCTCTACGACCGCGCGTACGCTGGCACAAAGCTGCTGATTGAAGATTACATCACGCAAGTCACGCTGGCTATCGATGCTGTGGCGGCGTATAGTTTGCCTCCGCAGGATTCGCAAGGCTCGCAGGGACGGGTTGGATATGGTGGGTTGAGTAGTCAGAGTAAGTTGGACTTTTTGCATGATACGAGGCAGGCGTTTGGCAGGACGGCATTGGTATTACAGGGCGGTGCGGTGTTTGGGCTTTGTCATGCGGGGGTAGTGAAGGCGTTGGCGCTGAGGGGGTTGTTGCCCAGGATTGTGGTGGGGAGTGGTGCGGGTGCGCTTGTTGCTGCGGTGGTGGGGGTTTGTAATGAGGGCGAGCTGTTGGAGTTTTTGGAGCGGTTGGGAGAGGAAAATGTGAGTTTGGATGGCAGTGTGAGACGAGATGGTGAGGATAGAAGGAGCTGGTTGTGGAAGTATTGGGGACGATTGGGGAGGTATGTCGGTGAGGGATATTTTCTTGACGTCGTAGTGCTGGAGAAGGCTGTTTTGGATACTGTTGGAGATGTTACGTTTGAAGAGGCATACTCGCGTACTCGAAAAGTGCTGAATATCAGTATACCGGATGACTATGGGCATGGCATGCCCAGTCTTTTCAACTATCTCACAACACCAAACGTCGTAAGTTTCAACATCTAGCATCTCTACATCACCATCACATCTCTCGACCTAACGCTAATATACTCCCTCGCTCAGCTCATCCGCTCAGCAGCCACCGCCTCAAACAGCACTCCCTCAACCACTCCACCCCCACCCATCCTCGTTAAAACGCCTCATAACGCAATAGAGCCCTACCTCTCCTCCTCCTCCTCCTCCTCCACCAGCACACCCACCCCAACCTCATCCCACCCAGCCTCTTCCCACCAAGACAGAGACACCCCTCTCACGCGCATCGCCGAGCTCTTCAATGTAAACCACTAGTAAGTGTCATCCCATGTCCTTCTCCCGTCTACTGCCCTCGTTACCTAACTAACAACACCAACAGCATCCTCTCCCTCGCACGCCCCCACCTCCTCCCCTTCCTGCAGTCGCGCGAGTCCGCCTCATTGTCAACTCTCCGCCACGCCTCCTCCCGCCGCCGCGGCCTCCTCCTCCCGCTCCTCCGCGTCTTCGGCCTGGAAGTGCAACATCGCCTCCGTCAACTGGATAGTCTTGGCGCGATTCCGCAAGGTGTGCGAAGGTTTCTGTTGGATGAGTTGGTGCCCGGGGCGCATGTTGCGTTGGTGCCGGAGTTGGGTTTTGGGGATTTAGTTGGCGTGGTTTGGACGGGGTTGGTGGGGTGGGTGGTTGGGATGAGCAAAGGAGAGAGCAAGAGGAGGAGGAGGGAATGGGTTAGGAAGGGGGAGCGGAGTGTTTGGATGGCTGTGGGTGTGCTGAGGGCGAGGTTGAGGGTCGAGAATGAGATTGAGAGGGCTTATCAGTTGGTTAGGAGGAGGAAGCCTATGGATGCGCTTGTGGGAGTTGGGTATGGCACTGGGGAGGGGATGTTGAGGGGGGTTCGGGAGAAGAGGAAGAGGAGGAAGGGTGATGGTGGGGTTGGATAAGGTAGATGTTGTTGGTGGTGGTGATTTGGTGATTTGATGAGTATAGTAAGAGCCATCTTGGATATGAGGTTTCTGTGCATAATCAGACGGAAAGGAGCAGGTCATGGCGGCTATGGACGTCTGGTGATATCGGCTTGAGAGGCTTTGAATTGTGCTATTAAGACAAAATATGCATGAGCCATCTAAGACGAGACATCTATGACACTTCTCCATAGGAATGCCTTTACGATTGCGACCTCCAGGGAAAATAAACATTACGCACTAGCAATAGCCTGACTACTCTGGTGATATAGCAGTAAGCGAGAGAGTTGCAGGCAGATCATCACTCTAATCGTACTGTATCGCTCCTGATGAAGAATCTGTGACCTCGCACGGGAGCGGTATATCTAGCATGACTCCTTGATCCTTGCAGTCTCTATCTTCAAGGTATGCATGCTGAGCGTTAACATCCTCCTGTGACATACCTACTTCGTATACCTCTCTCATTCTTCAATAGTCTTGATACACTCCCATCCACCATCCCTCACTCTCTCCTTCCACAACGTAACCTTGTTATCCGCCCCACTCACAGCCAACACATTCCCACTCAAACTCCAACTCACCCTCCACACCAAACACTCAAAGGTCAACGTCTTACACGTCCAACTATTCTTCTCCGCACTAGCATCGCTTGACGTCCAAATCCGTACAGTTCGATCTTGTGACGCGCTCGCAATATATGACTTTCCACCCAACAACGACGGACTCCATGCTACGTCTCGTACCCAGCCAGTGTGTCCGCTCAGTTCAGCAATGCTGTTGTAGTTGTTGCCAGAGGGGTTGAAGTCCCAAATCCGAACGGCGCAGTCACTGCCACCAGTCACAAATCGTCGAACTAGTGCTTGTTGTTGTCCTGGCGTTGCTGCCTTTTCCATCACTCCCGGCGCAATTGCCGGCGCCCAACTTACTGCGTTCGCGCCTGTGCCGTGGGCTGGGAAGATGACATGTGCCCAGCTACTGTCGTCGTTGAATGACAATACTGAAACAAGACCGTCGGAGGAGGCGCAAGCGAGGTGACAGCCTGTTTCGTGTGGTGACCAAGAGAGTAGGTTGACAGATGCTGTATGTAAGGAGAAGTCGTAGATGCGTGACCAGGTGGAGGATTGTTCGCGCCAGATTAGGACTTTGCCGTCGTAGGAGGAGGACGCAAGGATTGTGCCGAATTTGGGATGCGCCCAGGATACACACCATACGGCGCCTTCGTGGCTATTGGAAAGAAAGGTCAGAAATGATGGCTGTGATTGTTCATTGGCTGCAATGAAAGTACCCTTTGAGTGTTTCTGTTAGTCGGTGGGAGTCGCCTTCTACCTCGAATATTTTAATTGTTTTGTCTGAAGAGCAGGTGGCTAAGCGGCGGCCATAATAGTCGAGGACTGCATCGTGCTAGTGAAGATGGTTAGGTGTTGTTTTCAGGGCCATGTTGTCGTGTTCGAGAGGCTTACAATCATGTCATCGTGACCTGAATTTGACGTTACTTGTGCCTGACAGTACGATTAGTCGTATACTTGTTGTCGGCCTACATGGATCCTGCTCACCATGTTGCGCGAGTGATGTTGTTGTTGTTGTTGTTGTTGTTGTTGTCGTTGACGTTGCAACATGAGAAAGTCAATACGGCCAGCGTCCAGCGCTCAGCGTCCAGCGTCCAGCGTCACTCAATGCCCCTGGAACGGCTTCAACTCCGGCGCCCTATCTGAAACACCTCGGTCATCTCATCCATCGTAGTGAAAACGCCTACGTTATTATAGTTCCTCTCAGATGGCAATCAGTGGCTAAACTTGCGACAAGGCCTTGATCCTTCTGCCTCCCTCAGCTCTAGTTCGCCATGTCCGAAGCTCTTTGTGGTCCTTCCAACCCACTGGCCAACTTTCGCAAACACACCGCAGCAGACCGAACACTTCAACAAGATCGCTTCAGCTCACACGCCTCACCAGCGGAGGTATGACGATGCTAGCATGCTTTTGACACAACTCGTCTAACCTGCACAATAGAGCTTCCGATCTAGCCATGGAGTCCAACCAGGCCGGCTAGATGCCGAGTTCAATGCTTTCGCATCTGGCCACAACCCATTCGCGAACGAATCTTTCCTCCCTCCAAATGCTCAACGAGGCTTCCATCCGTTTCCTCAATCTGCCTTTACTCAGCCACAGCCACAAGCAACACCGGATTGGGCAGCAGACTTTCAACGACTTCAGATTGGCTCAAGACCTTCAGCTCAGTCCAATGCTTTTCCACTGGCTGCTCACCGGGCGCAAATGGCATCCGACGAGCAGCAGAGTAGACAAATGAATGCTTTTCATATGTCAAGCCCTACACAGCCAGAAGCACAGGCATATCACGGATATCAGAACGCGAATCTCCCACATATTGTAGAT
>Ga0115853_100063_pt1 | contig 24439 bp, 31 predicted proteins | sample InSIn5gowninarea_FD_83867 | JGI IMG/M metagenome (GOLD analysis project Ga0115853, IMG submission 83867)
CAAGGGTTTGATCTAGTCGCTGGGGCATGTGATGGATTCCAAGGATGTGGATGAGGGAGTGGAGCAATGGGACCTAGACAAGGGTGCAGACAACTAATCTATTATAATTGTGGAGGGTCAGCAAACTGTGCTTGAAATTTTACCAACCTGACAAGAATATCTTGTCCACACTGTGAGCAGTTTGACCATGAAATGGTAGATTGTTCGATGCTAATTGCCCAAATGCACGAGAAAGGGTTACTACAACCTACTCCAACTCAAAATATCCAAATGATGAGGTCTGAACCACATGAAGAGGACCCCTGTGTAAACATGGTATGCAGAAGCGATGCAACTATAGGGGAAGATAAGAGGAAACAACCCAGAGAAGATTTGAAGTTTCGCATGGTTCCTACAAAGGAACCTGAGTCTAAGATGGAACATGTCAAGGAAACATTTAAGGAAGCTAAGAAGATCTTCATGGAAGCCTCTACATCAGGTAGTAAGGATCAACTGAGCCAGGAATGGATCCTTCTATGCTTACTACCTTTTTAGAGACTTGTATGAAGATGCTACAAGACAATAAGGCAGTTAAGGGACTACAAGAGCTAATCACTAGGTGCACAGGGTCAGGAGAGCCACACATGGTCTACAAGTTTGGAAAGCATGCTCTGCGTACCGAACTGGAAATGTGATTGACAATGCAAATTGGTGAGTATGAGATGGATCAGGTCATCCTAGATTTGGGGTGAGACGCAAATGTATTACCAAAACAAACGTGGGAACGCATGGGTAGGCCCGTGCTATAGTGGTATCCTATTCAATTACAGATGGCCAACCAATAGAAGATCTTACCAATGGGAAGGTTGTAAGGGATGACAATGGACATTGAAGGTGTAAGTACGCATATGGACTTTGAGGTAATAGAAATTTTTGACGACAATAACCCGTGCTCCATGTTGCTAGGAATAGAATGGGCCACGGACATGAATGGGGTCATCAACTTAAAAAGACAGAAGATGATATTCGAGAAAAAGTCACTCTGTGTAATAGTTCCGCTGGACCCAGTCGAAGGATCGCACTACATTGAACCTGTGCAAGATGAGGACAATGACGATGAACTAGATTAAGACCAGCATCAGGTGAATCCAACAGCGGAAGGGGGAATCTCATGGGAACACGATGGTTCCTACACGTCAGACTTAGATGAAGAGATAGAGCGATGGCAGAACTGATTGCATGAAGTAACAATGCTAAATTGTAATATGATGATTAAGTCACTGCAACGCGTGACAACCGAAGTAAGGAAACTACCAGCAGATGACGATGGCACAACAAGCGGGGAGGAATTCATAGACCATTGTGGAACTACAATCATGAAGCAAGCGCGACACAAGGTACAAAAAGGGGCACTACGCGCAGGGTGGAGTACACCTTGGAATATTAGGGGGAATGGGCGTGAATGGAGAAGGCGACTATGTGTACGAGGCCTTCAACATCGAACGCGGTCTAGGCAGCTAGGATGAAGCAATTCGGGAACCTGCCTACGATGAACAATGTGGTCGTATGCTGTACAGCCACCACCCCAACTAAATCTGCACATGCCATGGGTCCGATGGGCCAATATGACCATAAACAAAACGAGGTGTGTGAAGATGGCCCTATCCACGATCAGGCACGATGGAACCAGGAAGGTGGAGAGAATGTCCCCAAGCACCACCCCTACCATTTGGACTGAGCATGAGGACCTGGGCAAAGGAATTAAGTGGTTGCAGGAAGCCATTTGGCGTGGCAGCTTGAGACTTCGTGAGCTCGATGAAGAATGGACATGGTTGAGGAGGAAAAGCATGATGTTGGATGAAGAAATCCGCAAACTAAAAATCGGAGTCGTGCAACCAAGCTGAATGAATCCGAGAATAAGGGGACCAAACCTAACCAGTCCTACTACGGTACTAGAACGAGTTGTGACCCTACTATCATGGCTGCAACTGCACCAACGGGGGCGTGTACTATATACAGCAGAATGCGATGGGCTATCATATACAAAGGTACTTGAAAGGTGCCCACAGCCCGGGCTAGTAGGAAATATGAAGATTCACACCAGGGGTGCGACCACTTGACTATCCATAGGGGACCGAGTCTCAACGCTCCACATAGTTGGAAGAGGGCGCTGGACTATAAAGAAGTCAATAGGAGGATTGCATGGCTCGGACGCGGTGAGAAAAACCAGTATGAAGCATAGAACACGTCCGCAAACAAAGGACTGCATTTCCACGTGGGGAGGATGGAAGGTGACTATTGTAGATACTGTTCATGACAAGATGCCCCACTTAAGACATTGAGGAGCGGGCGGCGGGAAATTAAGACATGGGGTTGAACGGATCTACCACCAAAATCACATTAATGAACCATGAAAGGGGGGAATGGTCGAATTTAAAATCAAAGAAGCATATAAAGCACAAATGGCCTATCGCCAAACAACCCTTGGCACTTTGCATAGTAAGTCATCCCGTTATCTAGCAGACAGGATCATGATGAATAAGGCACTACTGAGAGAAAGTCCGTGGTATCAAGCATTGCCGAAGGATATGCAAGAATCCCTAATTAGGATGATGTCCATAAGCAAGGACGTTACATAGAACCCTACACCATAGGGAGGGAGTATAGCCGAGATCCCTAAATCACCCCAGATGCTGCGGACTAAGAAGGACCCACAGGTAGTAGGACCGGTCAGGATGTCTCCTTGAAATCCGTGATTGGAAAATTGTCGATGGAAGAAAAGGGAAAAAGGGAAAAATGGTTATTATCGAGAGCGATGATAAGGAAGAAGATCCTCCAACCTTTGTCAAAGAAATAGAACCAGAAGAAGAGATGGAAGAAGATATCCAGCCAGTACGGGCTCCAGCAAAATGGCCTAAGTATGTCCCTCCATGGAAAGGGAGGGTCAAGGTACTTAAAGATTTGGATGTCGTTAAAAGGACACTCATAACCCCGTCCCTCCCCAAAGGGGTTCTGTTCGAAGGAACGGTGACTGGCCGCATCCCCATTATGAAATTTGAAGACTGTGACCTTGTGGATACTGATAAGTTTCCCTATTTGGAAACTAGCGAACTGATGGAACAAAGCACGGAGGGGGTCGTTACGACACTGTAGCCACAGAAATGGCTGCGAAAGGTGGAGGAGGCTCGGCTACTCCACCTCTTGTCAATTCCACATTTTCATCGGGCCCCCATTTCAATATTGGTCATCAAGCAACTGCTCTGCCTGGTGCACAATGGGTACTTATGGCTAGACAAACCCATCCCCATCATAGTGGAGCTCATCCATAGGATCTCATGGCTTCCCTATGACAGAAGAGACCCTGTGGAAATAGTTGGCAAGAGTGGCTACTTGATGATGGTGGAAGCCATTAAAAGAAATACAAGTTGGAGAAAAAGTAGAGAGGGTATGATATTACTAGTATTCAAGACAAAGGGGACCGCATTGCTACCCAGTTGATGGCAGGAAAGGTGATGAGAAAATGCTGAGGCAGTGAGGTCCCAGCAATGGTCATTGTCTTAACTGAGCAATGCATAGAAGGGGAACAGTTCAATTAGGCGCAGTTCCTCCGCAAGAATTCCTGACCAACTGCAGGGAGGCCCAAGAGGAGGGTAAGACCTTCCACTATGCATGGTTTCTCTTATCCATCCTATTGGTTACAGGTGAATTACCCGAGGATAGTCAATTTCCTTCCCTAGACTAGGATTGGCCAGAGGCCATGAAATATGATTCTCTATGGGGGATGAAGGATGCCACAAGAATCCAAGAAGTCAAGATTTTCTGGATACCGATGGACGTGAGAATATGATAGTGGATCAATGAGCAACCCCATCTATCTACCAAGGTATATGATAGTGTGAAGAAAGTGGCCAATTTTAGGGCAGATATCCACCATGTATATATCCGGGTGCACAAGGATCCAGAGAAGACATGGACCATGCTTCCCTTCATTGCCATAGATGACGCTATTTTCACATTGCTCGATACCTAGCCACTGGAGTGGCACAGACCAGATGCGGTAGGGCACGATGAGACCGTAATCCGAAAATAGAAGGTTGCAGCCAAGTTCTTAGCACAGCAGAAGCGGAACAAACAGCTCGCTGAGGAAGTACGGGCGTCCCAGGAGGTAGCACAGGGTTCCACAGATAAGGCGACAACAGGAGGGGCTGCTACAATAGAGGACGAAAGTGGCCTGAATGTGACCATAAAGCTGGAAGTGGATACGGTGATGGAAGGTGCAGTGCTGACCACCACCTGTTCGCCCTTAAAATGACCGTGTGCGACAGAACGGTCAAGGTCACAGAAGAAGACCAAGGCGTGCAAGTTGGACAGGGAACTTATCACATTGACCAAGGGTGACCTATGTGACATCGGGGATACAGTTCATGAAGTCACCAGGGAGGCGCTCGACAACGCCATGATAAAGCAGCAGACTATGTTGGGGGCGCTCAGGGTGCAACTATAGGAACTCGAAGCACAAGCCCCATAGTTAGGAGTAGTCGCTACCCATGGAGCTATGGGTATCTCAGCAACTGAGCAGCTGGTGCAAGCCAAAATGGCTAATACTATTGCACTCCCGGCAAGAGCATTGACAACAGATAACACGGTGGACAATTTTGTGGTAGGTTGGCTTATGGTACTTGAATTAAATTTGGCTGCTCTCCCACGAGAAATATTATACCAGCTATAGGATGGCATAATGATAGAGCTCCACACTAGGGAAGGGCGTGCGATATAGATACTTAGTGAGAAATGAATTAACATTGAACAATTGAGCCTCCAACGTGATGAAGTAGTAGCAAAAAATCGGCAGTTGGAGCAAACTGTAGAGGAAGCGTGTTGTCATGCCCCTGAGCTCGAGATTGCAGCAGATTTACCTTTAGGCATACAGATCCATAAGTTGGATAGTGGGTTCTACGAAGCAAAGGAAGAAGCAGCAAGGATCCAGTTGGACCTCAGCTTGTAGATCGCAGAATTGAAACTGGAATCGTAGCCCTCTACACCACCAGAGGTCAGAGAGCAGCGGAAAGGTATCATTCAATTTGGGCAGGAAGCAATAGCACATGCCATGCAGGAGTGCACCAGCTTATTGGATCAGTCACTCATCATGATCACTTCACTTCAGCAAGACCCAACCTTATAGAAATTGGAGACAAAAGCACAAGAGGTTCAACAAGCCTATGATAATGTTAGGGGGACCATGCAAATGGTTACTATTATGCAATGATTGGCCAAGATGAGGGAGGCCCAGGTTCTTAAGGCATAAGTTGATGCTACTCGATAGAAGGAAGTAGTGCTTAAAGAATGCATCCAGCCTTGGCTTGATGAGGCATTCGTGGTCTCTGCCAAAATCGAGGGAAATTTAGCACACATGCAGGCAGTATATGAACTCGGACAAGCAATTGAAACTGATATTGATGCATCAGTGGCTTGCGTACAACGGGTACAACAAATGGCAGAAGAATTTGTTGCAAGCGTAAGAAAAGCGCAGAAGTTGCTAGATGACCTCCACGCAAAGATTTTTTCACCAGCCGAGTGACTCGGGACAAGTCACGATGATTGTGTTGGGGGCCTGTTGGGTAGCGGATCCCTCGCGTAATGGTTTTGAGGTTTAAAGCCCACAATTTTGGATAAAAGTATGGTAAAGGTTCTATGAAATGCGCGAAGTGAAAATTGTAATGAGTCAAGTCAAAGGGTTGTCCACCCGAGGATAATGTAAGATAATAGAAAGCGAGTCAGCCTGTCCATGGTTCGTGGACCATGGGAATGTATAAATAGAGCATGGCTATAATGTTAGAATTCAGTTTTTGGTAATTCTTGTTAATATTGGAAGTATATGGGTTTGTGAATTCACTCTGAGTCTGTAAGTCCGAGTCGCGGGTGATAGTAGTAGAGTAGGCTCTGCAGCTGTATGTGCAGAGGCCTGGTAGAGTCCGCAGCTGTGTGCACAAACCCCTGTAGCTGAGTGCACAGGGCAGATCTAGATGTAACGAATAGGAGATAAATAAAGATAAGTGGTTATGAATTATTGTGTGTTTTATCATAGATCTATATGTTTATGCTTGTGTTATGATTTTATGCAAATTTGTAAGATTTATGGTTGCACGCATTGGTTATAACTGTTAAATGCTTGCTTAAAGACCTTAAGAATTAGATCTGATCTATATAAACTCAGTAATAATAAGAATTTAAGAAGCACCTCGTTGCGGATCTACACGGAAGACTAACAATAGTACAAGAGTGGCGTGAGGGCATAGATCGATTCGCGACCCTCCAAACCTCATCAAGACATCCCAAGGGTGCAGAAACCTGGTTCCAGCAAACTCCCCTACTACCTCGAGTGAGACTTTAGTCCGCACTCTGCGGACTGTTGCCAAAAGGGCCGATAGTGCGAGATTTGTTTGGCTAAAAATACTTCTGAACCTAGGTCAGGTCCCAACAAGCCAACAGTTATATATATACCCTCATTGTATGAGAAAAGGAATTTTTACCTTGGCTCCTCCTGCAAGGCATTAGAGGGACATATCAATTCTTTTGAGGAGAAAGGAGCAGCTCCACCGCTCCACTATTGGAGTTACTAATGTTCATTGTATACATGTGTCTTGAAACTTTTAATTAATATAAGAAGCCTTATGGGAAAGTATATTTGTAAAACTATTCTATGAATGTTTGTATTTCATGTTTTCTTTCATCTGTGCTAAAGTAGTTTAACTGTTTCAGTTATTTTGGTAATTATCATATTGATAATGTGTTGTAATTACTATTACTGTTGTCTCATCCTTGTGGAATATTTAGTTGTATATTAGACAAATCCTCCTCATTATATTGGTTGCACCGACTGTCACATCTCTATGGACTATTCCTCTTGATGTTTTACGGATCCTTCTAGTTTATGTGTGTCTCTACTAGGGTGGTACTACTATCTCTCTCCTGGAGGCTCACTTTTCCTCCCCTTTGTGGTGAAATAAAGTTGACACACATATGATCGAACATTCACCAAGCACACCCCCCTTACTTTTCGAAGGAACATTTGCATTCCTCTCTCTTGCTGACAACCAGAGCCAAGGCATACCTTAAGAATACATGTAAATCAAGACTATATTCTAAAAGGGGGTCCTAGTCCAAATGTTGTGAGGTATAATTGGGACTTCACATCACAGAGACCCCTTGGTTGGTGGATTTCTAGCACCATCAACAACTGGCACTAGAAGGAGGGCCAAATGACAAGTTGTGCTCGTTGAGTCTGTCTTAAACCTCTTATCTCAAATGGGTCATCCTCAAAACTTACTCTCGATGTGTTTCTATAATTTATCCATTTATCAATTTTCAATCCCTAATGAGCCTCTCTATCACTTGTCTCAATTAAAGTTTGATGGTGAGAATGGACCGTCCATAACCGTGCACATTTCTACTTTTCTGAATTTTTTGAATCTTACGAAATCAATAATGAAGAGCTTTCTTGTGTTCTTTTATTCCTCACCCTTGAATATATTGTTAACCAATGGTGCCATATATTACCACCCGCCTCCATACATTCTTTCCATTTTTTCCTCAAGGAGCTTTTTTTTCCATGGAAAAAGTGTAATTTTCATTAATAGGATAAGCAAATTACATGTTGTATAATACTGCATGTATGAGATGTTGTCACCAGAAGGGAATGGTTCAAAAATATTATAAGCTTTTACAAAAGACCATCATGATGTAAACTGATAATAAACTTCTGAGAAGTCAAGTAATCATCAGGAAAAAGTATATACCAGAGTTTTGTTCCAAAAAACTGTAGAAACCAACTATGTAAATAGAAAAAGGAGAAAGGAGAAAAAATCCTAAATGATCTAGAGATCATTTAGTGGGTGATCATTAATGTCCATGAATGGTCGGTGATAATAGTTGTAGAAAGTGCCTTCCCTGAATTCTTGTATCTGACATTGACCTCTGTTCAGTTGCACTGCCTCTTTGGAATGATGATCAGCGATATCATTCCTTTCCCTGTATATATGTAAGCATACAAAGGAATCAAATTGAGACTTTAGAGAAATGATATTAGTTAGAATATATCTAAGTGTGTGCAAGTGACAATGATTAACTTCATTGGTCCAGTTTATAGTGAGTTTTGAGTCTCCAAAGATCTGAATCTTTTGGTAGTTTAGTTCTCTTGCAAATAGGAGGTGTTTTAGGCTGCTCAATTCAACAAAATTGTTGGTGGTTCTACCTATACCAAATTTTATTCTATAATTCACAATGTTATCAATATGCAATATTTCCCCACCCCCATAGTCATTTTCTTGTGCCGAACCATCAAAATAACCCCAAGGGATATTTGTATCAATAATTTCTGGGGTAATGACCCAAAGGGGTTTGACATCCAGGTCCTCCGGAAGCAAGTTGTAGATGGCCAACAACGAAGTACTAGATGCTTCCCAATCGATCTTCGCATCCATGAAGATGGTTTTGTTCCTATTAAGCCAAATTTCCCAACAAATAAGCAATGGTAGGTTTCTAACATTCTGTGAGTTGGATTTTAACCACCAACTATGCAAAGCCTCTTCAACTTTTTTCCCTATCCAAGCAATATGAAAATTCAGTGAGGTGAGGATCCTTAACCAAAATGATTTCGAGACAGGACAGGTAAGGAATAAGTGAGTAGTATATTTCTCATGTTGCAAACACAGTCAGCATCTGGAGGGACTGGAGATAGCATGACACATAAGCATTAGTTTGGTATGAACTTTATCCATTAGAATGCACCACATGGAAAGCCTGGTTTTAGGGGGGCTTTTAATTTCCGAAGGTGGTGCCACCACTAGGAAAATTCACCAGAGTGTTTGGCAGCCATTGAGTATGCATAACCTACTTTGGGGGAATAGCTGCCTTGGGGGTTAGTCGCACAAATAAGGACATCATGTTTGTCTATGATCCACACATTGGCCTCCTCTAGGGAATCGATGAAAATCTGCCAGTCTGCAACCCAAGCATCAAGAATGTTGAGCATTCGATGATCCATCCAAGACTGGCTTTGCCAAATGCCCTGATTAGTAATTTCTATATGCACTAAGTGAGTGATGCCAGAGGCCTATAGGAAGTTGCAGAGAGGTCGGGGAAGAATATGGGCATTCCCACAACCACTCCATGCATCTAGTCCGATCCACACTTGCTCCCCATTGCCAATTTTCCAGGCCAGTCCTCACTTGATGAGGGGAAGAGACTGAGATATTGCAATCCATATTATGGAGGAACCTACCGACAGAACTGAGTGGCTGCGGATGCAATCCAATACTATGAGTGGATAAATATATTTGTAAAATGTAATTTCCTTCCAAAGACATCTAGAGTTTATAAGCTGCAAACCTAATTTTGCAGCCAAATATTCAGCAAAGAACTGCAAGTTTTTATGCCCCAACCTCCCAGTTTTTTTAGCTTGTCAATGCGATCCCAATGAACCCAAGCAAATGTTCTACCAGCGCTTTGACCTCGCCAAAGGAAATGGTGGCAAATCTGTTGAATTATTTTTAAGATGCCTTTAGGGATCTAGGCCAGCGACATCCAATAAACCGGGATAGCTTCTAGAACTGATTTGAGCAGAGTGAACCTACCTACACGAGAAATCCAACGTTGTTCCCAAATGTTGATTATGCTTTTAATATTAGCAATAAGCCAAGCCCAGTCTGCTATTCGATAACCATTTGGTTTCAATCTAAAGCCCAAGTATTTTAGGCCAACATCTAGGTCTTGTCTCACATAAGAAAAGAGTTCGAAGGCAAGTCTTGCTTCATTTGGCTAGCAGGTGACTATGATAATTGTTGATTTCACAAAATTTGGCTCCATACCTATAGCTTTACAAAAAATGGATAGTATGGACTTGAAAGCATAAGAGTCTTGAAAGGATCCATTTTTAAAAAATCAGAACATCATCTACAAATAAGAGATGTGTTAGAGATGACATATCAGATATTCAGACACCAGCCAAGGAGCCTTCCTCTTTTCCTTTTTTAATTAGCTTTCTAAACCCTTCCATAATGAGGAGAAAAAGTAACGAAGAAAGAGGGAATCCCTGCCTAAGACCTCGTTCCGCATGAAAGATACCCGAGGCTGATACATTGATGAGAATTTTGTAGTTGATAGAGGTAAGATAGCCCATGATTCAGTTAATGAAAGCAAAGGGGAAGCCAATGTGGGTGAGTGTAATCCAGAGGTAGGATCAACAGAGACGATTAAAGGCTTTGGAGAGATCAATTTTTAGGATGACTGTTTTTTTTATGGAGCTTTTTGATCGAGTACAAGGCTTCCTGAGCGGTACCAATGGCTTCATGGATCTGGCAATGGCGAAGAAAGGCGAATTGTTCCTTGGATATCATTCGGGAGACAAAGGGCTTAATATGAAGAGAAATTGTTTTGAAGATGATTTTGTAAATGTTATTGCAGAGTGAAATGGGCCTGTAGTCATCAAAGGAGGATCGATTTTGGGAATAAGGGCTAGGAAGGTCGAATTGAAAGCCTCCAAAATTCTTCCAAATCTTCGACATTCTTTTATGGTCTGGACGAGATCTTCTCCAATTAGCTCAAAGAAGGAGTTGTAGAATTCAGCTGGCCATCCATCAGGTCCCAGGCTCTTGTCCTTTTTAAAGCACTTCAGCACCACTTCTAGCTCTTCTCTAGAACCTGGGAGTTCAAACCATCAATTTCCTCCAATTCGATAAATCTAGGTAGAGCCTCAGTTGTGTGAATGATGCTTGGAAGAGTTATGCCAATGGGGGATTTGTAAATTTTAGAGAAATGTTGAATCCCCATGTCTACCAACTACTCGAAGGAGCCCACTTTCCTTCCATTCATATCTTGTAATTCCTAGATTGTGTTGATGGCTTTCCAGCCCCTGACATATTGTTGAAAGAATTTTGAGTTTTCATCCCCAGCTTGAAGCTAGATTGCTCTGCTCTTTAGTCTCCAACTTTCTTCTTTAGAGCGAAGTAGTTTAATTCTTTCAGTTTCAAGCTGAAGCAACTAGGCCTTTTGTTCAACCGAGGATGTACCGCTGGGGGTTGATTCTTCAAAAGCTAAGAGAGCCAATTCAATCCTTTGGAGGTCTTCATCATCTTTCCTTCATTTTCCTCTAGCCCGGGTTATTGTTTTGGATTTTAAGGCTACTAAATTATTCGCAAAAATATCCCCAGGGGAGGAGAGCTCTTCCTAAGAGCAGTGGATCCAAGAAGCCAAGACCAAATTACAAAAAGTTGACTCCAGCAGCCAAGAGGAGTTGAATTTGAAAGGTGAAGGGCATTTTGAGGAGTTACCCTTGAGCTCCAAAAAGATGGGAGAATGATCAGAAATCCCACCACTTGCCACCCATTGACAGAAAAGATTTAAACTAGCCATGAGAGGGGCTTTGATCAAAAAATAGTCTAGCCTTCTAGCAAGAGCTTTAGCCCCCATTCTACGATTCCTCCAAGTCGGTTTAAGCTTTGCAAGGTCAATATTCATAAAGTCATGGGAGTGCAGTAGATTTTCAAAAAAGGTCGTGAGATGGTTGCTTTCGCCTTGGGAGCCCAAGGATTCAGCTAAACCAAGGGAGAAATTAAGATCTCTGCTAATGATTATATTCTCTTGATTCATGACGTCAGCATCCAAAATTTGATTCCAATAAACTTCTCTATTCTGGCAAGGCCCATAAATGTTGATAATCCTGAAATGTCTGTTGAACTCCATTGATATAATGTCTACCCCTACAAAATCTTCACCTCCCTAGACATTGAGGATTTTTGTGGAGCGTTTATTGAATCCCAAAGCACAACCTCCAAAGCAGCCCTTCACATCTAGGAAGTCGAAATCCCAATCTGGGAGAAAACTTAATAAGAGCTTATTGACTTGAAGACCTTCTCCTAGAGTTTCTTGTAAGAGTATTGCATCCAGTTTTTCAGACAGGCAAAGTCTCTTTAGAGCTAATTTTTTGTCTGGGTTGGTTAGACCCCTACAATTGAAAAAGATACAAATCATGGGGGGGGGCTGATCAGGGGGTTGCTCTTTTCTCTAAGAACCCAGTCGATTATGGTTTGGATCCCAGAAGCCACTTCGGAATTAGCCCTTTTGATTGCCTTGGAGAGTTTTGATTGGTGGCTGTGAGGAGGTTTAGGGGTAATGGTGGGGGGGGGGGGGGGACCAATTTTTTGGCCGGGGGCCGGGGGGGAGGGAGGGGGTATAGAGGGAGGAAGGTAGGGGGGGGCCCCACTGGAGAGCGAACAGTAGTGGGGGGAGGGGGGGGTCTGGTCCACAGTGGGATGAGGGATGGGGGATGGTGAAGAAGGAGGTGCAGAGGGAACCAGACAAACCGGAGAGAATAACATATTAACCTCTGCTAATGAACCAAAAAAACTCATAGAAGTAGTTAAATTAATAGAACTCATTATAGCTTGAGATAAATGAGGAAGAGAGGAGGAGGGGATACCTACAAATGTTGTGTCTCGATATCAGGATTTGACTGGAGAAGGTTCAGTTTCTCTGGCAGATTGATGAGATGTTGTCTGCTGCAACTCTTGAATAGAGGGTAGAGAAGTCTCATGGATGTCCACTGGAGAAGGAAAGTCTGATTCCTGAGTTTTAGTGGAGGATGAGACCAACAATTTAGTTGGAATATGAATCTGCCCTGAAATTCTCGGGCAGTATTTATAGAAATGCCCCACTTCATGACATTTCCAACAACAAAAGGGAATGCCTTCATAATCCAGTATTTGCCGATGAGTAATGTCACCCATCAGGAGCAAGTAGCTCTCTACCAATCCTTCTCTGGTGTCTAGGTGTACTAGGATATGAGCCATCGCCATACAGCCTGTGTCTTGATAAGTTCTGTTGTGATCCAAGTAGACACCTAAGTCATCTCCTATAACCTTGAAGATCTCCTCCCACCTAAACTGTAATGGGAGAGCAGGCAAATGAACCCAAATTGGTCCAGCTCCGTGGTTTTTCTTTTCTGGGTCGAACATCGATGACCATCTTTTCAAAAAAACTGGGGTCATCTCAATATGCCAATACCAACTAAGAACTCATTCAACCTGATCCGGGTGAGAAAAAAATAGAGCAAACCAGCCCCGGGAAAGTGAGAGAATACCTGGAAGCTGAATGAGAAGCTTTCCCCAATTCTCAACCATCCACTTCCACAGGCACATCGGGGTGTAGTTCCAGCCTCTTACCCTTCCAACTAACACAATTCTCTCAGTAAGGGCAACTTGTGCCATAGTGATGCCTTCGCCAAAAATTAAACGCCTATCCCTTTCTCTAATTTTTGAATTTATTGATTTTTTTGGCTGCTTAAATGGCATCTTAGCGGGCTTTTCACCTTCCACAAGGCCAATGTCTTTAAAGTCTAGAGAGCGATTAGCTTCTGTATCTAGCTCTTATCCAGGTATGCCTATGAAGCAGCCTGAAGGAGGGGTAGAGCCAACTAGTTGGAATGTTGTATAGAGAGGGTCGGACCCTACGATGCTAAGCTATTTGGGCAGCAGCACTTGTGTAGGGGGTCGAAGGCCACTTGTTCCTTCTCTTGAAGAGCCCACACCTCCTTGAGCATTCGTTTCTACCGGAAGGGCTTGCAACCATTTGTTCAGTTCTAAAGGAGACGAGATGGGTAGGAAAGGTGCCTCTGAGCCCACTTTTGTGGTAAATATACCCTCCAAAATTGCTAGAAACGGTTGCGAGTCTAGGCTCTGAGTTCTGACCTCCATGTCCTCCAATTGCATAATAACTGCCTCAACCCTTGTGATAGGTAAACGGGCTGTCACCAGCTCAGACAATGCAGGAACTGGTCAGGAGAAATTAACCCAACTGTCTTCCATAGTTAGTGAGTCGGTAGAATAGTTTAAGAGTTGTTCGTCCATCCGTTAGCCAGCTGCCCGGGAGGTCATTGCACCGTTTCAAGGAACCGAGGTAAGGAGGACCCTTGTTTGACAAACGATGGACAAGAACCCAGGAGAGAAAATTGTGAGGGAGAATCTGTTCCATAACCCACCCTTCTGTCACAATAACCACAGAGGCTGCTTGTGAATGCAGCTAAAACCCCCAAGACCCCTGGGGACTTTGTCGTTCCCTTCTTGAAAACTACTATAACCCTTGAAGCGAATGTAGGCTAGATGAAGATAATGGGTCATATTATAGTTACGCTACCAGACCTGACCCACAGGCCTGTATTTCCCTGGCGAGAATCTTGTGACCGTAGCTGGCAACACCTTTTGATTATCAATGGAAAAACTAGAGTCAAACTTGAACAGCGTGGAAGACTAGAACAAAAGGTTATAAGCCAATGTGCTTTGTCCAAAACAGCAACTCCTCATCGCTATGCTTTGTTCAAATTGTGATCAAGTACAATGCAGGCACATTACACAGGCAGATGAGAAGGAAGTTGAAGATGCTCTCAATATTTATTCTACTTTCCAAAATCTTCCATGTGAAGATGATGTGCTCCCATTCTTGAATGATTTTCAATCTACTAATCTCATTAGAGAATCAAATGTAATCAATTCTTTCGATCAATATGTAGCATTAGGAAACAATCATTTTCATGGTGATTACTATGCTGATGTAAATAATGACAAATTCCCAACTGCATCATCTGATATTACATTTTCTTACAAATATTTTACTTCAGATCTAGAATCTAATTTGGTGAAAGGATATGTCCTTATCAAAACTTCCTCTTCATCTCACTATCACTTATGCTCTACCATTTGTATGCTTACTATTTAGTCAATTTAGTTTCCTAAATTGATTTGCATAAATTATCAATCGAGGCTCGTAAGCTGATGAAGTGTAGTGCACTGTATGTGCTAGTTAACGCTTCTTACTTCATTTTTTTGTATTTTTATATTGTTTTATTTTAGGGGTTTCCTTGATTCCTAATGATGTACAATCTGAATTATGAGAAACTGAGTCTAAATCTCCTAAAGGTGAACTAATCAAAATATAAATTAAAGGAAGGAAAAAAAGAGCATCTATCCTATATTTTCATTTATTCCTAAGTCAAAAATTAAAAGGTGAAGTTGTAAGGCAAATTGAAATAATTACAGAGAATGAAAACTGACTAAAGCAATTTTAGTTGTCCAAGCCTCCAATTTTGAAAGATAAATTTCTTGAAATGGCAAACAAGAAACTTACTGTACTTTATAGTTTAGAGAACTAAATCAAATATGAAAAGAGTAACTAATTGATTTCAATCCTTGTGTGAAGTGAATGTTTAACCAATTAGTTAGGATGGATATCAGCTTGAAATTGTGACCAAAAACATTTATCCACATAGTGCATTGGCAATCTGAACTAGGAAATAAATAAGAGAGGAAACAAACAATAAGTAACTAATCAATGACGCATCCTTATTACTTTTCCAGCTTACCCTGTTAAAACAAAACAAGTTTCATTTATGAAATAGATTGGAGAAACAAGACTACACCATCAATTTCTAACATTATGCTACTGAATAGAATTAAGGGAAAAAAACTATAGGAAATCAACCTAAACTACAAACACTGCTAAAAGTAAATAATGAAACTAAACTGAACAGTAAACAAAATAACAAAAGAAAAACCTCCTTCAGTGCAAGGGCCCTCTATAACTGACTGAGTTGAGCTGCTAACTAGCTGAAGATACTCTTGCAAATGATCACTTGGTCAAACACGACTTCATATTATTAATAGGAAAATAAGTTTCAAAATTATAGAGCTGTAAGTCTGAGCCTAATACATATAGAAATTCGAACTCCTTCTTAGTTCTATACAACTGATATTCAAAGAAACATTCCTAGATGTCTTTTGAGAGAATTAAGCTACAAGTGGTCTCCATGTATTACAATAGATCTGTGTAAACGATTGATCAACTACAGGTGACTTTAAGTCAGCAAGATGGTTGCATGAAACTGTTATCACCAGTGGTTGGTTTGAGTTAATGCTACAACAAAACTGTAGGATTTATTAATTAGCCACGAAGAGTGGACACAAATTCTTATTGCTCTGGGTTTCTTTGTTTAACTCCACCTTTGACTGTGGTCTTGAGCTAGCTTTTTTGTCGATCTAGGATGGGTGACTAGGATAGGATCCATGTCATGACCATTCCAGAGATGCCCATGTGGCCGGTTTCCTCACATGACACCTATAACCTATTCAACCATGGAAGTGGCTACGGAACACACAGTTAGCTGTAGAATGGGCTACGTTTCCATAGCTAATTTGAAAAAACTTATTTCAAATAGCAAAAAAATAAAAGTATAACATGTCAATAATTTAATGTCTTCCTTGATACAAAATCTATCATTTATCAGTGATGGGGATTTGTCTTTCATGGAAAAATGAGAGAAAGAAGTGAGAAAAATTGTCAAAGAGAGAGTAATTCTGAGGTCCAACATACCCCCACTGCAAAATCATTTAATGTCCCCATGCAATTTTTCCAAAACTGTGAACTCTTCTTTCCCATTGCATCTTCTCAAATACCTCTGCCAGTACATCTAACTTTCTTCTCTTGCTCCTCTTTGAAGTGACTGCCATCCTAGGTTTCATCAACGGAAGTCTGTTTTTGAGGTTAATGATTGTTTTGTTCAAGTTTCTATTCTTCCTCTTCAACTTTCTATTCTTCTTGTACCATTGCCCTAGGTGTAGTATTGTATTATCATGAATGGATTTATCCAATTTTCTTTGTTCCTTTAGGGTTTCATTTTCTTTCTTGATATGCCTGTTCAATATCTCTAACTCATTGATTTCTTGTTTGAGAGACTCAGTCAAAGGTTCTTGTTGATTGATAGGTTGTTCTGGATTGGCTGAGGATCCTAGATCCATTAAGGCACTTTTCTTTTCCAGTGATTCTATGTAATCATAAATTTATTGTTGTAATGGGTTTATACTTGGGGATCCTCTACTGGGGCTGCCTTCAAAATACTGTCTAGGAGAGTTTTGAGGACTGTATGTAAATGGAACATTTTCAGGAGATGATACTGGAGTTCTTCTTCTAGATTTATGAACTATGTTTCCTTTGATGATACCTTCTTCACCATACCTCGGAGTCTAGAACTCCTTCTAAGTTGTAGGGGGTTTATGTTCTCCTCTTTTGTACCCTTTTTCTCCTTTCCTATCTTTTCCTTCCTCTTGATTTGTTTCCTAATCTCTATCAATTTTTCAAAGATTGGTTGTTCATCATCTTGTTGTAATGGAGATTTAGGTTTGTTCTCAGTAATTCCACTAGTTTTCTTTTTTATCTTCTTCTTCTGCTTGATTTGCTCTCTGATCTCTGTTAATTTTTCAGAGATTGGTTCTTCATCATTTTTCTGTACTGAGGGCTCAGGATTGTTTTGAATGGTTAGATTAGTCTTCTTTCTCCTACTCTTTCTAATATTATCTTTTTCAGGAGATTCTGGTGCATCTTGGAAATGATTTCTTATCAGAAATTTTTCCCAGGTATCTCCTATTCCTTTCAGATGATACTCAACCAGTATTTTGACCAACCCATGATGGTACATGGTTGTCTCCAGGGATTCTATTTTCTTCTATACATTTGAAGCTATCCTCCTTAGACTGTTTCGAAGGAAGAAAGGGAGGTTGATGTTTCCATTTTCTAGAAAGTTCATCAATAACTGTATATGATAAACATACATACATCTAAATCTTCCCTCATAGGTAATAAATTTTTGTAATATGAAAATCATGCCTCTCCATTTATTTTTGAGTGCTAAAATAGGAATTCATTTTCTAAACACAGTGACATCCATACCTGGGTTCACGAGGATTACCTTCCATGATTCATTCTGAAATTCTTTTTTTTTGAACCACCTCTCACCAAGTCTTGGCAGTTCTGTATCCTCTGCTATGTAAGATTCTATTACTGCAAGCTTAGTGTCTCCAATCTCTACTTCTATACCATCGAATGATCTAGCAAAAGATTTTGTGATCTCCTTGTGATATCCATCAAATTTTTCAATGAATTTGAGCTATCCAGTCTTCTGTAGCATCTCCTTGAGTTGTGGGTACCCTTCCATAAACTTTTCCCCTATGGGCTCTGCCCTAACAATGAGTCCCATGGTCTTTGTTTCGTATAATTTTCTAACCTTTAGAATTACTCTTCCGGTCTATGAAATGGACTGTCTGTAGGTATGGTAAAAAATAACTATGGGTTTGTGTGGAATAAGTAGACAATGAGGGTTTGGAGAGACGTGAATACTTTGGTCATATCGTGGTTGTGACCATTAGCAGATGGATTTGTTAGAGACTATTTTAAGTACAGAGTATGGAGACCGTAGCGGAGGTGTGGTATGATGAAATCATTATAGACCGTTGGGTATTGAATGTGGAAGATGTGGCGAAGATGTGGTAGTCAAATCAAATGATGACTTGTTAAAGAGACATATGATCATTCATATTATACATAACTTATGTTTATGACTTGTTGTTTGAAACAAATTTGCATTTTACCTTAGAAATTAACCTTCTACTTGATAATTCTTTTGGTGTTGATCCGTAGGAACTTTGAGCATGGTTGATCCCCAAAAATTGATTCTTCAATTTCCCCGCATTCATGATTTATTTGTAAGCTGTACAATTGTGCTAGAGATGATAAGTAAGTTGTAGCTATAGAATAAAATTAGCTACGGAATGGAACCAACTACAGAATGTGAAAAGAAGGAAAAGTGAAATATGGCTTATGAAATATGGATGTAGAAATAAAAAGGAAATGAGTTATGACAGTGAGATGGAATGAGATGTAAGATAAAATGAAAAATAGGGTGAAATGGAGTAAAACAGTAAAAACAAAATGTAAATGAAATATCCCAGTGAGATGACGTGGAACTGTAAAACAGAATGAAAACTAAATGAGATGGAATGAGACTATGAAATTGCAGACTCTATACTACAAATAAATGTAGCTTTTTGTCACTACTTATTACAGAAAGGAAATGAAAAAAATATAGGATGTCAGAAATCTCTAATTTTCACCCTGTATTTTTTGTATAAGTATGCCAATCATTGATTGGTTTTCAACCTTATACATTTTATTATCATTTCTTTTTTAATTTTTATTTTTTTTATCAATCATTCCTTGGGAAAAATAAAGACTAAGTTAGTGGAGAAGAAGGATTCTTCTTCACCGCCTTCATTTCACAGTTATCCTGGAAAATCCTAATGAACTCCTCTCTTGAAACTGGTTTTGGATATATCTTCAACCGATGACCATTCACAAGAAGAGGTACCTTTTCCTCATCTATTGTTCTTATTCTCACCAGTCCATTGTTAAAGACTTTTTCAATCTCATATGGCCCAAGCCAATGAGTTTGAAACTTCCCTTGAAAATCCTTGAACTTTGAATCAAAAAACAGTGCCTAATCTCCAACTTGAAATTTCTTCTCCTTAATATATTTATCATGCCATTTTTCCCTCTGTTGTTGGACTATACTAGTTGTTTGGACTGCATCTTTCCTGATTTCATCAAGTTCATTGAGTTGCTCCAATATATGTTTATGTGCCTCTGATAAATCCAATCCCAATTGGACTGCCATCTTGAAGGCTTTAATTTGAAACTATATAGGGAATGGGGCTTGTTTCCCATAAACAAGTTCATAAGGTGTATGTCCTGTTGTGTTCATCCATGTAGTTCTATAGGCCCATAAGGCTTCAGGAAGCCTTTCTGCCCAATATCTTCTATGTAGATGCACAGTCTTAGTGAGAATTCCTTCAATTACCTTATTTGTAGATTCAACTTGACCATTTGCTTGTGGATGATAGGGAGTAGATTTCCTATGTTTGATATTGTAATTTTCCACAAGATCCTTCACTGTTCTAGATGTGAATTGAGATCCCTGATCTGTCACAATTTCTCTTGGAACACCAAAACGAGTGAAGATGTCCTCAAAAAGAAAATTAATTGCAGATTTTTCATTAGCAAAATGTAATGCTTTGGCCTCTACCCATTTAATGACATAATCAGTGCATACCAATATATACTTCTTTTTCTTAGATGAAGGATTAATTGGCCCAAAAAAATCTAAGGCACATTTTTCAAAAGGTTCAATGAATACCTGAATTTGTAGTGGCATTTCATTTGAAGGAGCAGGTTTCCCTACCCTCTGGCAGCTGTCACACCTCCTGACATATTCTTTGGCATCTTTGAAGATGGATGGCCAATAATATCCTAAAGAAAGGATTTTACAGGCTGTCCTCTTGTCAACAAAGTGTCCACCACATGGCTTATCATGACATGCCTTAAGAATCTCAAGCATTTCATCTTCCTTAACACATCTTTTGATCATAAGATCTAGGCCTATTTTATACAATTCATTAGTGATCCATGAGTGTCTTGCACTTATCAGAATGATTTTTCTTTTTTCTCTAGGAAACAAATGTGAAGGAAATTTCCCTGTGACTAAGTAATTAGCAATATCTGCAAACCAAGGAGTTTGAGTAGTCACTGCAAAGAGATATTCATCAGGAAACTTATCTTCAACCGGAGTGTCATCTTTGATATTCTAAATTTTGGACAAGAAATCAGCGATTTTGTTTTGTTTTCCAATTCTATCTAGCACAATAATATTTAATTCTTGCAAGAGTAAAAGCCATCTTGTAACTCTGCCATTAATAATAGGTTTATTCATTAAATATCTAATTGCAGAGTGATCTATTGAACAAAGGCTTCATAACCTATTATATAATGTCTGAACTTGTTGATTGCATGAACAACAACTAAAAATTCCTTTTCAGTTACAATATAGTTCAACTCAATGGGAGTCAAATTCTTACTTGTACAGTAGATGGCATAGGGAATCAAGTTTTTTTTTCCTAATACAGGTCCCAAAGTTGTATCTGAAGCATCTGTTGAAATGTGAAAAGGTAGTTTCCAATTTGGACCTCTCAAGATGGGTGCTTCAAAAATTTTTGTTTTTAAAGTCTCAAATGCTAACTGGCAATCAGGATTCCAATTGAATTCACAATCCTTGGTGAGTAATTTGAAGAGTGGGGATGTTATTTTAGTGAAATTTTCTATAAATCATCTATAGTATCCTATGAATTCTAGAAAACTTTGAACATCCTTTTGGCAATTTGGAATTGATAATTTAGAGATGACTTCAACCTTAGATTTATCAACTTTAATCCCATCTCCTGAAATGTGATTCCCTAAAACAATACCTTTTGTAAACATCATAAAACATTTTTCATGGCTTAGTGAAAGGTTTGATTCCTTACATATTTTAAGGACTCTTTCCAAATTTTCCAAAGCTTCTTCAAATGTATTCCCATAGACTATAAAATCATCCATATATATGTCTACACAATCATGTATTAGATTAGAAAAATTCCTAGTACTGCTCTTTGGAATGTTGCAGGTGCATTACTTAATCCAAAAGGAAGTACTCGGTAGGCATAAGTTCCCTATGGACAAGTAAATGTGGTTTTATCTTGATCTTCAAGTGCCACCTGAATCTGATTATAACCACTAAAACCATCCAAGAATAAGAAATACTTCTTACATGCTAATGTATATAACACTTGATCTATAAAGGGCAAAGGAAAATGATCTTTAAGGGTAGTTTTATTCAATTCTCAGTAATCAATGCACACCCTCCATTTACCATTCTATTTAGGCACAATCACTAAAGGGGAAACCTATTGGCTGTCTAAAATTGGGTAAATAAAGTTTACATTCAGTAGTTTTTGCAGCTCTTCTTTCACAATTTCTCTAAGATTTGGATTCATTCTTCTCTGAGGTTGTCTGATAGGTCTACAATTTTCCTCAATGTAGATGTGATGAATACAATTCTTAGGACTAATTCCTTTCATGTCAATATATTCCCATGCATATGCAGCAAAATGTTGTTGTAATGTCTTGATTAGCTTTTCCTATTATAATTTCTCCAAGTTATTGTTTATGTTCAATGTTCTCCCTGGAAAGATTTCAACTATAGAGTTACCAAATTCTTCCATAGAATAAAGAGACATCTGCCTAGATGAAAAATATTCAATATTGGATTTTTCTTGAAATTGGTCATGTTCATATTCTGGAGATGATTCAAAATTTTCCATTGTATTTAAGATTTGACCATCTTCACTAATATCTAAAACAGTAAAGAGAGGTTGAATGTCATTTTCATCATCAATCCATTCTTTGTCATCTATTTCTGTGATTGTTCTTGCTGGAGGATATAAAGTGAATTTATTTGTTGAATTCCCATCAGAAATATACATATCACCAGATCTACAGCTAATGAAAGCATCAGCTGTGGCCAGCCAAGGTCTTCCTAATATGAGTGGATTTCCTCCTAGATTGTTCTTGGGGGTTAAGATCATAAAATCAACATGATATTCCCAAGAATCTAAGGATACTAAAATATCTTCTAACACTCCATCTGGTTTGATTACAGATCTGTCCACTAATTGCAGTAATGTAGGTGTGTAAAGAAGATTAGGAAGCTTGAGTTGTTCCATGGTTTGTTTGCTCATGATGTTTATTGCTACCCCTAAATCAATCAATGTATTTGGAATTTCAACTCCATTGATATGTGTTTTCACAATTGGACTTCCTAGATCTACATATTTTTGTATGGAAATTTTTCCAATCATTATATCTGCTATTTTTCCTACCGAGTGAATTCTTTTTTGTTTCTTTTGCTTTTCTTCCTGGTTTCTTTATGCTCAACTCCTTTATTGTTTTAGCTAGAATTGAAATCTCCTTAATGGCTTGTAACAAAGGAATTTTGATACAGACATTTTTCAATTCATCTAGGAAATCATAATTGGGCAACATGATCTGCTTTTCTCCTCCTCTATCAACTTGTAGTCTTTCAGGAAAAGGAGGTGCAGAAGTAGATATTGTCTGCCTAATGATAGGAGTTGAGTTCACTGGTTCTTTTTTTTCATTTTCAGTATTTTGGTTTGGAGAGATGTTCCCTCGAAACTTTTATTGGGTTGTAGGGAATCTTCCTCAGAATTGTCTTGTTCCTGAATAACTACAGAATGTATTTCCTTTTCTAATATTCTACCAGACCTTAGTTGAACATCATTGATATCTAGAGGAGTGATCATATAAGTTGGAAATTGTTGTCCTTCCACCATGTAAGCATTCTGAGGATTTTTATTGTTGGGTTTTGGTAATGGTTGGGCAGGTAGCTGATTTGGTTTCTGCTGAAATGACAGTAAGAGTTGAGGATTTTGGTTTTGTTGTGAAATTTGTTGTGGATTTTGTTGTGGAAATGGCAATGAAAATTGAGGGTTCTAATTTTGAAGTTGTTGTTTTTTATTTTGTTGTGGAATGTGTGGGGGAGGATACTTCTGATATGATGGAGGATATTGATAATGTTGAGGTTGAGGCCAAGGTTGCTGCCAAGAATTCCAATTTGGTGGGGGCTGAAGATACATTTGATTGTTAAATCCCTGATTTTGTGACCCCTACCAAGGTTCTAGATACAAAGCAAAGAGGTTCTGCTAAATTTGGAATTGTTTCTTCTTGAAAGATAGCCTTAAGACATGGAATCGAAGGACAACCCTTGGTTTCATGATTCTCTGAGCAAATCATACAAGTTTCTATAATTTTTGCATCTAAAGGGCATTCTCTTAGAGCATGTTTTTTTTCTGCATTTTGGATAGAAAATAGTTAAAGCATAAGCCTCAGTTTTCTGCTTGTTTTACAACTTAAGGGTGTCTATTTACTCACTGATACTCCCTAGGATATATGATTTGAATTCGTCAAGCATATTACCAATTTCTTCCCTACTCATTGATCCAGTTACAGACTTATTTACTCTAACAAGAGAAGGATCTCTTGGACCTTTCCCGGTTTTGTATTTCCCTCTTGAGAGATGAACACATAATTCTCCTATATCACTTAATGGGAGTTGAGAGATATCTCCCTTCCCCATCATGTTAAGGATATATATCCATTCATCTCTAATGGATTTTAGTAAAATAGCTTTTAATGTATCTTCATATAAATTGTCCATCTTTTCTCTTTTCAAATTATAGTTGAATCTCTCAATCAAATCCTCCAAGTTTTCATCCTCTCTTTGCATCATTTTGAACACTTCATCTTTGTGATTCGTAGGCATGAAATGATCCAAATACCTATCCAAAAATACTTTATTCATGTCATTCCATGTTCTAATGGATTGAGTGACTAACCCCATGAACCACTTCAAAGGAGTTCCTTTCAATGTTGAAGGGAACAACTTAAGTTTTTGAGAGTCTTATAGATAATCATAGGTTTTGCACAAGACTTCAAACTCAAATAAAAATGTTTTAGGATCCTCACTTTTTAACCCATGGAAGTTTGGGAGGAAAGAAGGTGAGATATTTTTCATTATGGCATTTGTTTCTTCATCCACTATAGGGAATCCAAAAGAAATATCTATTTCCCTATTTCCTCTGCCTCCTCCATTATTTCATCCGCATCTTCCTCCACCCCCTCCTACAAATAGTGTGAA